>Ga0187809_10001559_pt1 | contig 10503 bp, 6 predicted proteins | sample NC_wetland_sal_i_8_FD_132415 | JGI IMG/M metagenome (GOLD analysis project Ga0187809, IMG submission 132415) | Wetland sediment microbial communities from Neuse River Estuary, North Carolina, USA - ASW_4 | ecosystem: Environmental > Aquatic > Freshwater > Wetlands > Sediment | place: USA: North... | reverse complement strand
GAGATACAGGACCCGGCCGCGGGCGACAAGAACCAGACCGTACCTGTGGCGTAGGCCACGACACCTGCCGCCACGAGCCCCGCGGCAAGCGGCACGACGGGGCCCCCGGCGGCACGTCTGAACGCCAACGCACCTGCTGCGCCGACCAACGCCAGCAGCACGGAGTGCAGCGCCAGCGAGATCAGGACCTCGACCATCGGACGGCTATCCGCCGCGGACCAGCACCGAGCACGGCAGCCGAAGCTCCCATGCGAAGGGCTCGACCGTGATGCGGCCGTCAGGCATGCCCGCGCGACAGCCTGCTTGAGCCGCCGCCACCTGGTCGCGGAACGCAGGCACCGTCGTGGCGGCCGGCTCCCGGAACGTCACCACGACCCCCGCGAGGTACACGGCGACCACGGCCGCCGCGATCGGGAGCACGATCATCCGGCCGCGGGGCAGGGCCAGCACCGAGACACCCGAAGCCACGAACGCACCGAGGAGCAGGATCATCGGCGCCACCATGTACCTGAGGGCATACCCGGAGGTGAACGCGAAGTTCGGCACGAAGAGCGGGTCGCGAGGCAGGTACAGCATGGCCGCCGCGAACAGCCCGAGGCTGGCCAGCATCGCGAACCACACGAAGGCCTGCGCTCGGCTGCGCCGCAGCACGCCGACCGCCAGCACCACCGCGAGGGCCGCAAGGACCGCGGCCACGACCGGGACCGAGTGGAACCGCTGCCCGAGCGACGGCCCGAGCACCGAGAGGAACGCGACCCGGACCGCGTAGACCTGGCCGGTCTGCCACACGGTGTTGCCGTCCTGGACGGCTCGGCCGCCGCTCTCGTGGACCACCCACAGCTGCACCACGGCCGCGGCCGAGACCAGTCCGAGCAGCAGCCACTCGGAGCGCTTCCGCAGCAGCACCGCACGGCACAGCAACACCGCCAGGATGCCGATGGCGACGGGATCGCTGAGCACGGCCAACGCCAGCGCCAGCGTCTGGACGACCCTCCCGCCGAGCCCCCGCGGCGTCCAGAGCGCGGCCACCACCGCGCCCACGAGCAGGAACCAGTGCAGGTTGGCGATGCTGTCGAGCACCTCGAGCGATCCCGCCGGCAGCGTCACGACGACGACGGCGATCGCCGAACGCATCCATCGCGACGGCACCGCGCCGGCTGTCGCGTGCCAGACGAGCACCGCGACGCCGACCCGAACCACGGCAGCCGAGACCGCGACCAGCAACGCCCACTGCGCGACGGGCGCGTGGACCACGAGTGCCACGAGCAGCCGGGGCACGACGTGGGCGTATCCGGCCAGGGGTCGAAGCACGGTCGCCGGGAACGGCAGGGTCGCCGCGTCGTGCAGGAAGACCGTTCCGTCCTCGGCCCAGAGGTAGTCCGCCGGTGACGGCGAGCCGCGCCACAGGACCAGGCCGATCAGGCTGACCAGAGCCGCCGCGGCGACGACCCACCGGTCGCGCACCGCCTGGGCCCGCGACCACACCGGCGCCATGGGGAACAACACCTCGCCCAGACGCGCACCACGGACGGCTCCCCCCGCCATCGCCACTCCTGCCGTCAGCCCGGCGACGTCAGATCCGTCCGTCCTTGACGGCCTGGTCGATCCAGGGGATCACCTCGTCGAGCATCTCCTCGAGCAGCGTCGTCGCCTCGAAGCCGAGGACCCGCTTGGCCTTGTCCGTGGCCGGGACGCGCTTCTGGACGTCGTACTCGAACGCCGGGTCGTGCACGAGCGTCATCGGGACGTCCGGGCCCTTGATCTTGCGCCAGATCGCCTCCGCCAGCTGGGCGACGGTGTGGCCGTGCGGCGTGGACAGGTTGAAGTCGTCGTTGACCGCGTCCGGGTGCGCCATCGCATCGACGATGCCGCGGGCGAGGTCGCCACCGTAGGTGTAGTGCCGAACCTGGTTGCCCTCGCCGAGCACGTGCAGCGGGTCCTGCCCCTTGAGCACCTTCTGCACGAGGTCCGGCACCACGTGGCTCATCGCGAGCTTGACGTTGCCCGAGTCGATCTCCACGTCGCCGACCGCGCGCGTCTCACCGATGCCGACGCAGTTGAACGGCCGCAGGATGGTGTAGGGGAGCTTGTACTGGTCCCAGGCCGCTCGGGCGAAGTACTCGACCGCCAGCTTCTGGAAGCCGTACGAGGACAGCGGCGGCGGGACGCGCCGCTCGTCACCCTCCTGCGACGGCCACGTGGTCGTCGACTCGAACACCATCGAGGACGACATGTACGTCACCTTCTTCAGGCGCCCCTTCTGGTGCGCCTGGATCGCAGCGTCCACCGACGAGGCGATGATGCGCTCGTTCTCGGCGAGCAGGTCGTACGCGTAGGTGTGGAAGTAGGAGATCCCGCCGATGAGCGCCGCGCCGGCGATGAAGTGGTCGCAGTCGGCGAGCAGGTCCGCCATGAGCTTCGTCTCGCGCACGTCACCGACCGTGAGGTGGTAGTGCGGGTTGTCGTCGTACGACTTCTTCACGGGGCCGTACTTCGAGTAGTTGTCGATGCCGACGACCTCGTAGCCGCGGTTGAGCAGCTCTTCGACGACGTAGCCGCCGATGAAGCCGGCCGAACCGCTGACCAGGACCTTCTCCATGTCACTTCCCATTCTCTGCGTCGTTGCCCGACTGCACCAGGCGCGCCGCCTCCACGCGGACGGCCTCGGGGCTCGTGCTCCGCCCGAAGGCGAACCGGTACCAGCGCAGGTAGTGCGGGATCCACTGCGCCATCTTGAAGTTGGACTGCCCCACGGTCCGGTCGAGCCAGATCGTCGGGATCTCGGCCACTGGTCGCCCGAGCCGGCGTGCCTTCGCCGTGAGCTCGAGCCCGATCTCGAAGCCGTCCCGCGAATGGATACCCACCGAGCGCACGAAGTCGGCGTCGTACGCCTTGAAGGAGTTCGTCGCGTCTCGTGTCCCGATGCGCGCGAAGGTGTGCAGCGTGCGGCCGGCCGTGCGCGAGAGGAAGGACTTGAAGGCTGGGCCGCCCACCTGGGCACCACCGGGCATGTAGCGCGAGGCTGCCGCGACGACGACACCGCGCTCGACGAGACGCACGAGGTCGTCGATCTGACGTGGATCGTCGCAGCCGTCCGCCATCGTCACGACGACCGTGTGAGCCTCGGCGCTGTCGATGCCGAACCGGATCGCGTTGGCCGGCCCTCGGCCGTAGGTGTTGACCACCGCCCGCAGGCGCGGCTCGTGCTCCGCGTACGCCTCGACTTCGGGAATCGTCGTGTCGTCGGGCGAGTCGACGACGACGACGACCTCGCAGGGAAGCTGGACGGACTCGAAGATGCGGTTCAACGCGGGCAGGATGTGGTCGCCCTCGTTGTACGCCGGGATGACGACCGAGACGCGAGGCGCGCCATCGCCCATCAGACGAGCACTCCGTTCCCGAGCAGGTTCCAGATGTCGGCCACCGGCTTGTCGGTCGGCAGGTTCGCGTAGTCCTTGTGCGGTGTCGCGATGACCAGCAGGTCCGCCTCGGCGAGGACCTTCTCGAGCGGCATGAGGTCGGGATCGACCGTGACGTACGGATCGGTCGTGAGCACTCGGCCCGCCTTGAAGGCCAGGACCCGCCGCAGCTTGTACGACAGCGACGACCGGATGTCGTCGGAGCCGCCCTTGAAGGCCATCCCGAGGATGCCGACCGTCATGTTCGCCAGGTCGTACCGCTCCTCGAGCTTGCTCACCAGGTACAGCGGCAGCCCTTCGTTGACGAGCATCGCCGAGTGGCCGAGCGCGAACTGGTTGTCGCTGAACGCGGCCAGCTGCATGGTGTCCTTGAACAAGCAGGGGCCGGCCGCGAATCCAGCTCCAGGCATGTCCGCCGCCCGCGGGTAGTCCGTGGCAAGTCCCTTGCGGATGCGGTCGAAGTCGAGGCCGCGGTCGTTGGCCATCATGTAGAACTGGTTGGCCGCGGCGAACTTGATGTAGCGCCAGGTGTTGGTGAAGAGCTTCGCGAGCTCGGCCTCCTCCGGCTCGAGCTGCACGAGCGAGCCGGTCAGCCGTCCGAAGAGTGCCGATGCACGGGCACGGCCGGTCTCCGTCCGCGAGGAGATGATCTGGGGGAGGTTGAAGAGCTCTTCCATCGCCTTGTGCTCGGCGATGCGCTCGGGGCAGAAGGCGACGTCCACCTCGACGCCGAGCGCCGCGATCATCTTCTCGACGAGCGCCGTGACGCCCGGGTACACCGTGCTGCGAAGCACCAGGAGCTGGCCGTCGCGGAAGGCCGGTGCACAGGCCGCGAGCGCCGCGGGGATGGCATTCGGGTCCGGGTTGAGGTGCTCGTCGACAGGGGTCCCGATGACCACCACGACGTTCTCGGCAGACGCGACGACCGACGAGTCGGTGCTCGCGGTCAGGAGTCCGTCGGCGAGCGCCGCGCGGAGCACCTCTTCCGCCCCCGGCTCGATGAACGGCATCGTCCCGGCGAGGATGTTGTCCACGGCCGCTTGGCTCACGTCGTAGACGACGGTCTTCGCGCCCCGACTGGCCAGCGCGATCGCAAGCGGGAGGCCGACGTGCCCTCCGCCGCCGATGACCACGACATCACGCTCGAACCCGGTGCTCACACGACGGTCTTCGGCCACGACAAGTCTTCCTCTCGTGCGACCGCCACCACGGCGGCCCCCTTGGCAGTCGCCTCACAGGGAGGCGCGAGCGAGTCTAGCGGGGTCCGTGCGTCGCCCTCCGCGCCGGAACCCAGGACCCCGTGTTGCGCGCGTCGGCGCGTCGCGCCCCGCACGACGCCGGTCGCGTGGCACCGTCGCAGCACGAGCCCCGTGCCACCCGGAGGGCCGAGCCATGACCACCAGACGCCCCGTCCGCCGATCGGCCGCCCTGAGCCTGGCCGCCCTCGTGGTCTCGCTGGCCACGGCATGCAGCACGGCGACCCCGCCGAGCGTCGCAGTGCACGAGCGTCCGGACGTCGCACCCGCTCTCTCGTCGAGCGCGGACGGCACGACGGTCCACGTCCTCGACCTGACCGGTGTCGATACGGCCGAGCTGCCCAGCCTGCCGTCGCCGGACACGGTACCGACCGACGCGGCCTCGGCGACCCCGGTCCCGCCGCCGGCCGCTGTCGTCGTGCCCGCCGCCACCGTGGCTCCCGCGGCTCGCAGCAGCCAGGTCCCCGGGCCTCAGGACGGCCAGCGGGCCGACCCCGACGTGCTGACCGGGCGCATGGCGACGACACCCTTCTCGGTACTGGGCCTGACCTGGGACAACACGGCCACTCTCGACGGCGTGGTCATCCGCTACCGGGTGCGCGTGCACGGGGCGTGGACGGCCTGGCAAGGCGTCCAGGCATCGGACGTCGCGCCGGATCCCGGCACACCGGACGCGTCGGCGTCCGGCTCGCGCGGCGGCACCGACCCGATCGTCGCGGTCGGCGCGGACGGCCTGCAGATCTGGGCCCAGGCCGAGGCGGGTGCCGTCCAGCACCTCAAGGCAGTCCTCGTCGACCCGGGACCCGACCGTCCAGCCGCCGGTGCCGCGACGTCCGGGAGCACGGGCGTGGTGCGAGAGGCGTCGTCGGTGCGCTCGGCGGCGATGGCGCAGCCGACCATCCTCACGCGCGCCGACTGGGGCGCCGACGAGTCCCGCCGCGCCTGCACCCCCGACTACTCCACGTCGATGGTCTCCGCAGCCGTGCACCACACCGCGTCGACGAACGACTACACGGCGGCCGACGTACCGGGCCTCATCCGCGGCTTCTATGCCTTCCACACGACCCCGGTCGCGCAGGGCGGGCGCGGCTGGTGCGACATCGGCTACAACTTCCTCGTCGACAAGTTCGGTCGCATCTGGGAAGGCCGCGCCGGCAGCATCACGACGACCGTCATCGGTGTCCACACGGGCGGGTTCAACAGCCGCACGGTCGGCGTGGCCGCGATCGGCGACTACTCGACGACGGCACCGCCGGCGGCGCTCCTGGAGGGCCTGAGCCAGATCATCGCCTGGAAGTTCACGGTGCTCGGGATCCTTGCCGGGACGTCCGTCACCATGACGTCCGGCGGCGGCGACTCGAAGTACCCCGTGGGGACGGTCGTGACCTTCCCCACGATCTACGGCCATCGGGACGCCCAGCTCACGGCTTGTCCTGGACAAGCCCTCTACGACCAGCTCCCTGCCATCCGCACCCGCGTCGCTCAGCTCGCGGATGCGACGGTCGCCGCGTCCCCGCGGGGGTCCGTCGACCGCCTCACGGGAACGCTGACCACCGTCTCGACGGGAGGCTGGGCCTACGACCGAGACAGCACCGGGCCCGTGCAGGTCGCGATCTCGGTCGACGGCGCCGTCGTGCGCGTCACTGCCGACGGGAGCCGACCGGACGTCGCCGCCGCGTTCGGGGTCGGCGCGGACCACGGCTTCGACGCCCAGATCCCCACCGGCAACGGGCAGCACCTGGTGTGCCTCACGGCGCTCAACCTCGGCGACGGTCACGACGTGCAGCTCGGGTGCCGCTTGGTGCAGGTGCTGAACCGCGATCCCATCGGTTCCCTCGACACGGTCGCCGAGCAGTCACCGACCGCGCTCATCGTCGGCGGCTGGGCGCTGGACCCGGACACGACGGCGCCGATCAGCGTCCACGTCTACATCGACGGCGTGCTCGCCTCCGGCTTCACGGCCAACGGCTCCCGCCCGGACGTGGGTGCTGCGTTCGGGGACGGGGACCTGCACGGGTTCACCCAGGTCTACCCCGTCGCCAGCGGCACCCACACGGTGTGCGTGTACGCCATCAACGTCCCGGCCGGGCCGAACCCGGCGATCGGGTGTCGCACCGTCTCGGTCGTCAACCGAAACCCCATGGGCTCTCTCGACACGGCCACGGCCGCCTCGCCGAACGCGATCCTCGTCGGAGGATGGGCCCTCGACCCCGACACCACCGCGCCGATCGACGTGCACACCTATGTCGACGGACGGCTGGCCGGCGCGGTCCGGGCGGACGGATCGCGTCCCGATGTGGCGGCCGCCTTCGGCGACGGCGCCCAGCACGGCTTCACCCAGGTGTACCCGGCCACCACCGGCACCCACCAGGTGTGCGTCTACGCCATCAACGTCCCCTCCGGGGCCAACCCGGCCATCGGCTGCCGCAGCGTGACCGTGGTCAACCACGACCCGTTCGGATCCTTCGACACGGCGGTCGGCACCTCACCGACGTCGGTCACAGTCACCGGCTGGGCGCTGGATCCGGACACCACTGCACCGATCGCGGTCCACGCCTACGTGGACGGTCGGTTCGCCACGGCCTTCACGGCGACGGACACGCGGCCGGACGTCGCCCAGCTCTTCGGCATGGGCGGCGAGCACGGCTTCCGGCGCGTGGTCCCCACGACGCCTGGCACGCACCAGGTGTGTCTCTACGCCATCAACGCGCCGACCGGGCCGAACCCTCAGATCGGCTGCAAGACCGTGACGACCTCGTGACCGCCAGCTACTCCGCGGTCGCGTTCTGGCGCTGGATCCGCCCGCGCGCCCGGCGGGCCACCTCGGCTATCCCACCGGCGGCGAAGTACTCGCGCACCAGCTTGAGGTCGTGGCGCACGCCTGTGCGCTGCGGATAGGTCTGCGGCCTCCGGCTGACCTGGGGCACCCGGCCCCGGTCGGCCGCGCGACGCGGGATCCGGCAGAACTCGACGAGCGGCGCGAGCGCGGCCGACCAGCGGTACTCCGCACCGACGTTCCTCACGCTCGACCGCGCCGACGTGACCGCGTCCTCGTCGAAGAGGTACGTCTCCAGCGCGGCCTCGAGTGCCTCGACGTCCTCCGGGGGAACGGTCGCCCCTAGTCCGCGCTCCCGGATCACGGACGCGAACGTGTCGCCCTCGGTCGCGACGATCGGCAGGCCGGCCCAGAGGTAGTCGAGGATCCGGGTGCGGAAGCTGAAGGCGGTCTCGACGTGCTCGAAGTGCGTGGAGACGCCGAGGTCGGCGTCGAGGAGGTAGTCGGCACGCTCGTCGTACGGGACCCAGTCCTCGTTGAAGAAGACGTGCGTCCCCAGCAGCCCGAGGTCCTCGGCGAGCGTGCGCAGCTCCCACGCCATGCGCATCCGGGGCACGCCCGGGTTGGGGTGCTTGAGGCCCATGAAGTACAGCCGGACCTCGGGGTGGCGGCGACGCAGGCGGTCGACGGCACGGACGAGGGTCAGCGGGTCGAACCAGTTGTAGACGCCCCCACCCCAGATGATCACCTTGTCGTCCGCTCCGATGCCCGGGACGGTGCCGCGCAGCGCGTGGCGGCGCTGCACCGCCGGCTCGTCGGGCAGCCCGAAGGGGACCACCGCGAGGAGCGACGACAGGCTCGCGTCCTCGTCGTACACGAGCGGGTTGATCCGCCCCTGCCCGGCGAGCTGGCCGAGCCAGAAGTCCCGCTGCTTCTCAGAGGCGCAGAGGAGGAAGTCGGCTCGCCGGAGCTGCTCGTTGAGGATCCTGGTGGTCTCGGCCACGGCGCGGCTCCGCCCGTCGGGGCCGAGGTCCTTCGCCTGCTCGAGCTGCTCGAGGTGGATCGGGTCGTAGACGTCCGCCACGAGGATCTTGGAGCTGTCGAACAGCCAGGGCGCACCTTCGAGGAGGAAGCCCTGGAAGATGATGACGTCGGCCCAGTCGGTGTGCTCCCGGAGCCGCGTGCCGGCGGCGTAGACCACCTCGAAGCCGTCGCCCGGCACCTGGGCACGAACCGTCGACACGACGCGCACGTCGTGGGCCGGCGCCAGCGCACGCGCCATCTCCCACGCGCGGATCGCGGGGCCCGCCATCTTGGGCAGCAGCGGCTCCCCGGTGACGACGAGGATGCGCTGGCGGGAGACGAAGTGGTCGGCGATGCCGAATGCCTCGACGAGCGCTTCGTGCGCCGAGAGGTACGACGGGAATCCGAGCGCCGGCTCGATCGGGTACCGGAAGAGGGGGAACAGCTCACGGTCGCTGCGCCGGCGCCGCGCCTGCAGCTCGCGACGCGTCTCGCTGAGTCCAGGGAGCTGCTCGACGAAGTAGTCGATGGCATACGGGCCCGTGAGCGCCATCTTGTCGACCGTGACGCTCGCCACGTCGTCGCCGCCCGGCGACCGCTGCAGGTCGAGCGACGACGCGTCAGTGCCGGTCCGCGCGAGGGAGCGCCGCACGGCGAGCGCCATCGCAGCAGGCAGCGCCCGCGCCAACGACTCGTCGTCCAGGTTCTTGTACATCGACAGCAGCGCGTTGCGCTCGAGCAGGTAGCTCTCGCGGAAGCTGCCGAACTTGTTCATCGTCACGTGGTGCTTGTGATACGCGATCGAGCCGGGCACGTAGCGGACGCGGTACCCGAGCAGGTTGAGGCGCCAGCCGAGATCGACGTCCTCGTAGAACATGAAGAAGCGCTCGTCGAACCCGCCCACCTCGCGGTAGGTCTCGGTCCGGACGAACAGCGCGGCGCCCGTCCCGAAGAGGACGTCCTTCGGCTCGTCGTACTCCGGCGAGTCCGGTCGCTCCACCTCCCGCTTGTAGCCCATGCCGAACCACGTGAGCGAGCCGTCGACGTAGTCGACGAGCTTCCCGTCCCAGTCGAGCACCTTGCTGGCGACGGCGGCGACGTCGCGGTGAGCCACCAGCTCGTCGACGGCGGCTGCGATCCACTCGGCACCCGGCCGCGCGTCGTTGTTGAGGAACGCCACGTACTCGCCCGACGCGTGGGCCACGCCCACGTTGCAGCCGCCGGCGAAGCCGAGGTTCGCGCCGGAGCGTACGACCTTCACGCTCGGGTGTGCGGCCTCGATCCGCTCCGCGCTTCCGTCACCGGAGTCGTTGTCGACGACGATCAGCTCCAGGCGCTCGGCCGGCCATCTGACCTGGTCGAACGCACTCAGGCAGACGATCGTGTCCTCGGCCCCGCGGTAGTTGACGAGGACGACCGAGACGACGCCCGGCCTGATCTCGGCCTGCTCGCGAGCCACGGACAACCTCCTCATCGGTGGACTGCCCCGACCTGTCGGGACGCGTCTGGCACCCTACCGTCGTCCCTCGTCGCAAGCCGATCAGGGTATGTGGGCAGCGCCCGCTGCTGTGACACCATGGCGCGCGTGATGAGGCGTCGGCGAACCCCGCCGGGAACGAGGGCGTTCCGCCGCCTGACGCGCATGGCGCGGCCGCTCGAGGACACGTATCGCTGGCGCCGAGCCACGTCCTGGCTCCGCCGCGACGAGGATCTCGTCCGGCTCGCGCGATTCCTCGACCGACGCCTGCGCTCGGAGCCGACACCGGAAGCCGTCGTCGAGCTCGATGGGTTGCTCGTCCGCGTCCGCGCGCGGTACCTCTGCTTCGTCCTCTTCGAGTCGCTCGACGCACACGGGGTCGAGGTCGCGGGCTGGCTCACACCGCGGCGTGCCCAGGAGTACCGGGCCTGGCTCGACGCGACGCGGATCGACCGGGAGGCGACGCTGATCGCTCGAGAGTGGTCGGCGGGGTGCCCGGACCGCATCAAGGAGTCGATCGACGTCACGGTCGGCACCGACTACTTCCTCGTG
>Ga0187809_10001558_pt1 | contig 10504 bp, 1 predicted proteins | sample NC_wetland_sal_i_8_FD_132415 | JGI IMG/M metagenome (GOLD analysis project Ga0187809, IMG submission 132415) | Wetland sediment microbial communities from Neuse River Estuary, North Carolina, USA - ASW_4 | ecosystem: Environmental > Aquatic > Freshwater > Wetlands > Sediment | place: USA: North... | reverse complement strand
GCCAGCGCAACTGACGGTCGCCGGCCGCACCGACGCCGGAGTGCACGCGCGCGGCCAGGTCGCGCATGTCGACGTCCCGGCTAACTCCGTCGTGATCATGCAGGTAGGCGCAACGCGCGAACGCGCTGGTTGCGCCTACCTGCATGATCACCGCGATGCGGTGGCGCGCTTGACGCGTTCGTTGAACGGCGTGCTGGCGACCGACGTCCGGATCAACCGGACGAGCGTCGCGCCGCCCGGATTCGACGCACGGTTCTCCGCGTTGTCGCGGCGGTACACCTATCGGGTCTGCGACAGCGTCGTCGACCCGCTGCGCCGACGCGACACCTACGCGCACCCGCGGTCCGTCGATGTCGAGGCGATGAACGCCGCCGCCCAACAGCTGATCGGGGAGCATGACTTCGCGGCCTTTTGCCGTCGTCGTGAAGGGGCCAGCACGGTGCGTGGCCTGCTGCGGTTCGACTGGTCGCGCGCGGACGACGGCGTGGTGGTCGCGAACGTCGAGGCCGACGCGTTTTGCCACTCGATGGTCCGCTCGCTGGTCGGCGCCTTGCTGGCGGTCGGCGACGGGCGACGCGAGCCCAGTTGGCCGGCCGCGCTGCTCGCAAAAGGTGACCGCGAGTCGAGCGTCACCGTCGTCGCAGCGCACGGGCTGACCCTGGAAGAAGTGCGTTATCCGGACGACGACAAACTCGCTGCTCGTGCCGAGGTGACCAGAAACCGGCGGGGCTAGAACCGACCCGCCCGGGGGGCGAGCTTAGGCGCCGCGCTGGGCCGGCAACGGCACGTCGGCCGGGCGGTCGGGCAGGTAGGGCGGCACACCGTCCGGGAACGCGCGCGCCACCGCGGCCGCGCGACTCGACACGCCGAGCTGGCGAAAGACGTTGTCGAGGTGCTTGCGCACCGTTCCGGGCGACACCACGAGCCGCGCGGCGATCTCGTCATTGCTGCAGCCGCGCGCGACCAGATGCAACACGGCCCGCTGGCGGGCGGTCAGGCTGCTGCCCGCGGTGCGCCGCTCGGTGGACCGCCGATAAGCGGCGGCCAGGTGCGGCCGAAGCAACGCCAACAGCAGCCGATCGCGTTCGTTGAAGTCGCGATGGTGGCGGACCAACACAACGCGCGCCAACGTGTGCGCGGCGGCGAGCGGCGCGAGCATGATCCGGCTGCTCGCAAGGGGATGGGCGGCGTCGGCCAATTCGGCCAGGTGCACGTGATCCGCGGGGCAGCCGTATTCAGGCGCGTCGGTGTCGCAGACCTCGCCCGCCCACACCCATCGCCACATCTCGCTCACCCGCCCCGCTTCTGGGGTGGGCCGCGCGGGTGTCACCACGGTTAACTGCTCGTCGTCTCCGTGCTCGCGTCGCTCAAGCAGCGCGACGTAGTCGGCGTCGATCACCCGACGAACGTCCTCGAGCACGCGCTTGCTCAGCGCGCGCCCATGACGGCCATGCCGAACCAGATGATCGAGCGCGCTCACGTGGCACTCGTCCCACCCGCTGATCGCGGTCACAGGCCCCCCGGCTTTAGGTCATCCGCTTTACTACTCAGTTTTTGATCAAGACAGCACGTATTGCGACATAGCTTGCACGATCGCGTCGGCCGCGGTCCTCGATTCCTGAGAATTTGCTGAACCGTGTCGCGTGAATACGTAGATCGGCCCATTACGCGGCCTGGCCAGGCTCCGCCATGGTGTTACGGCTCGGTGATCTACGTCCCGGGCCAGGGCGGGAACCAGGAGGGGCACACATGGGGGCATTCGCGATTTCGACCCGACGCGGGCGGGCGGTGGCGAGCGTCGCGGTGACGGCGGCGACGGCGCTGGTCGCGGGCCTGCTGGTCACCATTCCGCAGGCGTCGGCCGCGCCGGGACAATCGAGTCAGCCGAGCCCGTTCGACGTCTCCCTGGTCAGCGTCCTGCCGGACGGTTCGGGCGCCTTCACGTCGACGCTGCCTGGCGTGACGGCGAGCGAGGACGGCCGTTATGTCGCCTTCATCGGCACCGGCGGCGGCGCCACCGACCAGCTGTTCATCCGCGATCGGCAGGCCAACACCACGACGCTGGTCAGCAAGGACGCCGGCGGCGCGGCCGCCACCGCGCCGATCGACGCCGCGGCGATCAGCAGCACCGGCAACGCGGTCGCGTTCGTCACCACTGCGTCGCTGCTCGACGGTGTGCCGTCCGACGGCGCCGAGCACGCCTACCTCGCGGCGTGGCCGAGCGGCACTATCAGCGCGCTGCCGCTGCCCGCGGCGCCGTCATCGACCGTCGCGGTGGTCGGCGGGGTTGACGTCGCCATCTCCGCGGACGGCGCCGAGGTCGCGTATGTCGGAAAGAACAGCGACGACTCCGCCGAGTCGCTGGTCGTCGTCAACGTGGCGGCCGCCGTCGCCGCTGACATCGACAACCCGGCCAGCCAAGGACCACTGATGTTCCCGCAGCTGTCCGCGGACGGAACAGTGGTCGCCGTCTTGGGCGCTGGTTGTTGCGACGCCAGCCTGTACGTCTTCAAGGCGTCGGGCGAGAAGCTCGACGACTTCGGCGGCGTCTTGGGCGCGATGCCAGGTGGCGGCTCAGGTTCGACCGACTCGCCGAGCCCGTCGCCGAGCGGTTCTGGTGGGTCGGCCCCCTTGGGGGTGTCCCCATACTCGCTGTCGGCCGACGGTCAGTCGGTCGCCTTCGACACCTACATCGGCGACCAGATGCAGCCGGGGATCTTCGGCGTCTATCAGAATTCGCAGATCCCGTTGGCCGCCGGACGCTACGCCGACACTCCGCGGTTGTCGCCGGACGGCCGGGCCGTCGGATACGTCGACACGAGCAACGGCTCGACCGTGATGCTCGGCAACCCACCGGACTCCGAGGCCGGTCAGTTGCCGGTGACCGCGAGCGACGGCACTCCGACCGACGGCGACGCCTTGATCGGCCAGCTGACCGAAAACGGCACGGCGGTGGTGTTCTCGTCGTCCGCGACCAATCTCGACGGCCCGACAGACGGCAGCCTTCAGGTCTATTACGCGACGTCGACCGACACCGAGGCGCCGACCTGGGCGGACGGCGCCGAACTCAGCGTCGACTCGACCACCAACTTCACCGCCAGTCTGTCGTGGCCCGACGCGGCCGACGACGTGGCCGTCACGGCCTACCAGGTCTTTGCCGACGGCAAGCGAGTCGCTGTCGTCGACGGGTTCAACACCGGCTTCCAAGTGAGCGGGTTGTCGCCGGGCAGCCAGCACTCGTTCGCCGTCCGGGCGATCGACTTCCTCGGCCACCAAAGCGCCGAGTTGACGGCGGTCGGGACGACGGCGGCGGTCAGCCGCACCCAGGTGATCGACAGCGTGAGCGTGCTGCCCGACGGTCGCCCGGCAGGTCCGAGTGACGTCAACCCGTCGGTGAGCGCCAACGGACGTTACGTCGCGTTCATTGGAGGCACCAGCTGCTTCGCAAGCCGGTACGGCGGCGATGGAAGTCTGGTGTCGCAGCAGGATCTGGCGTGCTACCAGGATCCGCAGGCGCTGGTGCGCGACCGGCAAGCCGGCACGACCACGCTGGTCAGCCATGTCGTCGGAGAGCCCGGCGTGCCACCAGCTGGTCCCTACGACTATGTGAGCGACATCGCGATCAGCGGCGACGGGTCTGAGATCGCGTTCGTGTCGGAGGGCGACAACCTGGTCGCCGGTGACACCAACCAGACGCCCGACCTGTTTGTCACCGACCGCGCCACCGGCGTCGTGCACGCGGTCGCCATTCCAGACCTCGGTGTGCCTATCGCGAACGTCTCGGAGCAGCACGGCCTGTCGATGGACGCGAACGGCACTCACGTCGCGTTCGTCGCCGAGGACAGCGGGGGCACGACCTACCTTGTCGTCGAAGACTGGCGAGCGGGCACCGCGACATTGATCCCGGCGCCGACAGGAACCTACGAGCTGCGAGAACCTGAACTGTCTAACGACGGCAGCGAACTCGCGTTCGTGGCGCTGGTGCCAGACGCGCAGTCGCAAGTCGTGGTGGTCAACCCCGCCGATCCGACCACGCCGATCCTGTCCCGCGTCATCGGCGATCAGTACTACTACGGGTACGACAACAACTCCCTCGAGCCGGAGATCTCGCTGTCTGGCGATGGCCGCTTCCTCGCCTACCCATACCCGATCGAGACGAGGCTGTCGGGACTTCAGGTGCAGGATCTGACCGATCTGACGTCCGCGCCAACCACCATCGCCAATCCAACGCAGCCGAACTGCGACACGACGCAAAGCGCGTGCTACGACATCGGTGCTCCCGCGCTCTCGGCGGACGGCGCCACCCTGGTGTTCGACCCGATGAACCCGCAAGGCAGCCACTCGCTGTACAAAGCCTCACCGATCGACGGGGCCGCGACTCCCGTCGCCGCGCTTCCCGACGGCACGATCGACGCGCAGTACCCCGGCGACCGCACGCCGGCCATCACCGCCGACGGCACCGGCGTGGTGTTCCAGTCGAACAACGCCGACCTCGCGCAGTTGAGCACCGGCTCGGACGTCGTCTACGAGCACGCTCCAAACGCGGTCGCGCCGTCGTTCGCAGGCGGCGCCGCGCTGGCCGCTGACAACCTCACGGGCAGTCAGGCGCGGTTGAGTTGGCCGGCCGCGACCGACGACCATGTCGTCATCGGGTACCGGGTGACGCAGGACGGCCAGACGATCGCCGACCTCGACCCGACCGCGACCAGCTTCACCGTCACCGGTCTGACCGCAGGCCAGACCTACCACTTCGCCGTGAGCGGCGTCGACGCGGCGCTCAACGTCGGCACGCCGCTCACCCTCGACGTCACAACGCCGGGTGGCAGCCAACCGCCCGGCCAGGCGCCGCTCGCGGTCGACGCGTCTGCCGGCGGCGGCCACGCGACGCTGACCTGGGACCCGTCGTCCGACTCGGGCGTCACCGGTTACCGGGTGCTGCGCGGCGAGGGCGACAGCGGCCCGCTGAGCCCGGTCGCGGACGTCGACGGCGCGGCGACCACCAGCTTTGTCGACTCCGGCCTGGCGGCGAACACCAAGTACCGCTACCAGGTGCACACGCTCGGCGCGAATGGCGAGCAGAACTACACCGTGACCACCGCGGTGACCACGCCGGCGCTGTCGGCGGCGAGCGTCGCGCTGACCGTGCCGTTCGTCGACGGCGTGCGGATGGCGAAGCTCGGCTCGAACCTGGCCATCACCGCCCGCGGCGGCGCCAACCTCACCGCGACCGCGACGGTCAGCTACACCACGTCAGACGCCAGCCCGGCGACCGCCGACGTCACGTTGAGCCAGACTGCCGCCGACTCGGGCGTCTACACCGGGTCGTTCTTGTTGGTCGAGGGAATCACCTCGATCGACGCGGTCTCCGTCGTGCTGAAGGACGCCGGAGGCGAGACCTCTGCCGCCGCGACCGGCTTGCCCGTCCCGGTGAGCGGCGGGCTGAAGGTGCAGATCAACGCGCCGTCGAACGGCTCGGTCGACGGCGCGAAGCTGTCGGTGTTGAGCGACTCCGTCGACACCGGCGCCCAGCAGACGGTCAACGGTGGCGACACGGTCACGCTCGCGCTGGCGCCGTCGTCCGACTACGCGTTGACGCTCACCGAACCTGCGACGTACGCGGCGACGCCGAACTACCCGGTCGCGAAGCAATCCGGAATCGCAGTCACAGCGGGCGCCGTCGCCTCGATCACCGTCAACCCGGTGGTGCCGGCGTTCTTGAACGTGCTGGCCACGCCAACGACGAACGTGCAGGTCGACGTGTACGACGCGGACGGCGCGCTCATCGGCAGTAAGAACGGCGTGGACGCCGGGACGACGGACGCGTTCGGGCCGGTGCCCGCGGGCACCCAGGTGCGCGTCGAGTCAACGATGCTCAGCGATGGCTGGTGGGTCGTCAAGCACGCCTCCCAAACGGTCACCTTGGCCCCTGGCGAGAACCACCTCACGGTCAACCACGCCGACCTGCCGACCGCCACGATCAGCGGGAAGCTCACGGTGAGCGGTGGCGCGCCGAGCTGGGGCGGCAACCTGACATTCACCGAGACGGTCGACGGCCGGCCGTGGACGTTCCACGCGACGCCCCAACGCGATGGCACTTACTCGGCCTCCGTGCTCGCGGGAGACGTGACGATCAACGCCACCGCTTACGACGCGCAACCGGACAGCAAGACGGTGACCGTCGCGGCCGGCGCCACCGCTAACGGCGACATCGACCTGCTCGGCCCGCGGCAGTACCAGCTGACCCTTGGGCTGACGACGGTGGAACCAGACGGAACCACGGCCACGTTGCCGGTCGACTGGCGCACCGGCGTGCACTTCCGGGTGCGCGTGTACGGCCCGAACTATGACTCCAACGGCTGGGGCGGTGGGATCTCGCCGACGATCCTGGTCAAGGGCCTGCCCGGCGACGTCTACACGATTTGCGCGGACGGCGCGGAAGCCGGGCTACCGGCGGCTTGCGGCACCGCGACCCTCGGCAACGACACCGCGGTCAACCTCACCGTGACGCTGACCGGTGGCGGCCGCGTCACCGGCACGCTGCTAGGCGCCGACGGGAATCCGTTCGCCGGTCACTGGAACGCGTACGTGTACCAGCTGCTCGACGGCAAGCGGCGCAATGTCGACACCGCGCTCGGGTCGGGCAGCGCGGTGTCGATCGACGTCCCGTCGTCCGGCGACTACGAAGTCGACTTCTCCGGCGACGGCGGCGTTGAGTCGCAGCCGGTGCTCGCCACCGTCGGCGGCGGTGTCGTCAACGTCGGCCAGATTCCGCTCGCGCGCAGATCCGCGTTCGGCGGCAGCGGCAACGTCGTGGTCGCGCAGAACTCTCAGATCGCGCCGGGCCAGGTCGCGGAGTACCGCGCCACCTACGCGTACAGCGGCTCGGCGACAACAGGCGTCTTGCGGCTTGGCATCCCGGCTGGCACGTCGCTGGTGTCGGGCAGCGTGACGCTGGACGGCCAGCAGGTCGCCGACCCCACGGTCAGTGGCGGCTACGCGCAGCTCCCGCTCGCGTCGCTGCCGAGCGGCGCGACCGGTGTCGTGCACTACGCGGTGTCGACGACGTCGTCCACTCCCGTCGGGCCGCTGACCTCGATCGTGCGGATGTCTTACGGCACGAGCGGTGACGCGCTGATCGGCTCGGCGAGCACCAACGTCGTCGGCGTGACGCTTGCGGCGCCAAGCCGCGTCAAGGGGCTCACCGCGGCGCTGACCGGGCAAGCTCCGGCGGGCGCGACGGTCAACGTCTACGACGAATTCGGCCAGCTGGTGGGCACCGCCGTCGCCACCGAGGGCGGCTTTTGGTCGGCGAATGTCACGTTGGCCGACCGCGGCGAGTCTTACCACTACACGCTGCAGGCGGTCACGACCGTCAATGGCGCGACCCTTCGGTCTGACACGGAGCGGGTCACACACGACAGCCACGCCGTCGTCCCGTCGACGCTGTCGTTGAGCCAGCCCGACGGAAGGCAGGTCGATTTCGACCCGTCGTCCGGTGTGGCGCGGTTCCCGTACGTGTTCGTGCCGGGCATGGGCCTGAACGTCTCCGCGTGCTTCCCTGCTGGGACGACGGTCAGCGACATGACGGCGCGGGTCGGTCCGCAATTGCACGGCTCCACCGGTGTCGGCGTGCTGTACGGCAGCGCCGCGCTGGCCGGCGTCGCGCCCCGGTCGAACTCGGCGTTCATCGCCGCGAACGCGGCGACGGCGCCGGCGGACAGCGCGGCGTTGGTTGGCGGCAGCGGCGGGAACTGCTACTCCGCGCACCTCAACCCGAGCGTGTCGCAACTTGGTGCGGTGTATCTCGACTACACCGCGGCGCCGGCGCCGTTCAACGCGTCCGACCTCGCGCCGCCGGCTGGCGCGCTCGAGCAGCGGACGCCACCCGTGTTCAGCGGTCGCAGCGGCGACCAGGTCACGAACAACAGCGACGGTTCGCAGACCTTCACCACGAACCTGCCGTCGATCGACGGCGCGGTGTCAATCACTGGCTCGACGAAGACGATCGACTACACCCCGACCGCCGACGACCTCGCGTCGGCCGCGCAATCGGGTGTGCCTGTCTACGGCCTGAGTCAGTCGGTGTCGGGCAGCGGCGACTCGGTCAACGCGTCGATCCACGTGGTGATCCCGCAGTCGTGGCTGCAGGACTACCTGCCGTCGGGGCAAGGCGCTGTGGCGACGGGCGCCGCTGGCACGGTGAAGTCGAACGCGCTAATCCGGCCGAACGACATCGTGATCCCGGTCGAGAAGGCCATCGAAGTCACCATCAACATGTACGGCAACGGTCACAGCATTCTCGACTCGCTGGGCGCCGGTGGTCCGTACGACCAGTTGTCGGCGCTGCTTGACGACATCGACAACAGCAGCTGCGCCGACGAGGCTGACAAGGCGAACCTGCGCGACTATGTCGGCAACATCGCGAAGGACGTTCGCAACCAGCAGATCGTCAGCGGTGTCATGACGGTGTTCGGCGCCGTCGTCGGGTTTGGGCTTGGTCCGATCGGCAGCGCGATCGTGGGCATCGCGATCGACAAGCTGATGGACGCCGCGCAAGACAGGATGCTGCGCAACGCGGCGAAGCTGGTGCACGACGATCTCGCGTTCTGCGAAAGCGTCACGCAGGTCGACGAAATCGCCGACCCCGACTGGGTCATCGACCCGAGTGGCTACACCTACGAAGCCGTCACGTCGAACCGGCTGCCGGATGTGACCGCGACGTTGTTGAAGTCGGACAGCCCCGATGGGCCGTTCAAGGTCTGGGACGCCGCCGCATATGGGCAGCAAAACCCGCTGACCACCGACGCGCAAGGCAAGTACGCGTGGAACGTGCCGTTCGGCTACTGGAAGGTGGCGTACTCGAAGCCGGGTTACGAAACCGCCTACAGCCAGGTGTTCCAGATCCCGCCGCCGCGGTTCGACGTCAACGTCGGGTTGACCCGCATCGCCGCGCCGACGGTCACGTTGACCCGCGCCACGTCGGGCACGGCGTCCAGCGTCACGGTCGGGTTTGACGACTACATGGACGTCGCGACGGTGACCGGACGCGTCACCGTCGTCGGCGGCGACGGCAATCCGATCAGCGGCACCGTGCAGCCGGTCGACCCGCAGGCCGCGCCGGACGGCAAGCAACTCGCGAAGACGTTCCGGTTCACGCCAGATCAGCCGTTCGCGGACGGCGCGGCGCTGACCGTCAACGTCGGCGAGTTGGTGCGCGACTACGCGGGCCACACGCTCGACGCGCCGTTCTCACAAGCGGTGACGGCGACGGCGCCAACCACCCCGGCGCCGGTGGGCGACGTCCACGCGTTCGCGATTGACGCGCACACCGTGCGGGTTGAGTGGACGACGTCCGCTAACGATGGCGGCAGCCCGCTCACCGGCATGCACGTCACCGCCTCGAACGGCGCCGTGCTCGACCTGGCGGCCGGCGCGACGTCGGCGACGGTCGACGGCCTCTCACCGCAGACCGACTACACGGTCACCGTGGCCGCGGTGAACGCGATCGGCGCCGGACCGGCGCAGTCGGCGATCGCGACCACGCCGCCGCTGACGGTGGAGGAGGCGTTCGGGTCGTTCCACGTGCCGCCGACGATCGACGGCGGCGCGACCGCGCGGGGCAGTGTCTCGACATCGAGTGTGTCGTCGTCCGACACGACGTACGCGCTGAGCAGCGACTCGAGCGTCGCGACGGTGCCGCACTCGGTCACTGTCGCGGCGGGCGGCGGCAGCGCGTCGTTTGACGTCACGACGAACAACCCGGTGGTCGACACCAATGTCGAGGTCACCGCGTCGAACGGCGGTGTCACGTTGACCGCGCCGATCACGGTGAACCACGTCGACGTCGCGTTGCAGGCGACCGCTTCGACGTCCGGAGTGGCGTTGAGCTGGCCGGCCGCGGCGGATCCGGAGGTGACCGGTTACCGGGTGATGCGGGCGGTCGGTGACGGTTCGTTCACCACCGTTGCGGACGTCGACGCGAGCACGACCAGTTACGACGACTCCACGACGGCCGCGGGCGCGACGTACCACTACCAGGTTCTCGCGGTGCTGCCGAACGACAACGCCCAGCCGTGGTCTACGGTCGCCGACGTCAACTCCCCGCTGCAAACGGTGACGCTGTCGGTGACCAGTTCGCCCGCCGCGCCGAACGAGGGTGACGACGTGACTGTCAACGTGGTCGCCACACCGGCGGACGACGGCGCCGCCGTCGACATCGCCGAGGGTGGGACGACGATCGGCTCCGGCGTGGTCGACGCGGGCGGCAACGTGGCGATCGTGTTGCACGGCTTGTCGGCCGGCGCGCATCACCTCACGGTGACGTACGCGGGCGGCTCGACGACGGCGCCGGCCAGCGGGTCGATCGACGTCACCGTGGCGGCGGTGCAGCACCAGCCGGTGGCGACGAGGTTGACGGTGGATCCGTTGCGGTCGTTGTGGGATTTGATCGCGTTGGCGCGTGGCCGTTATCTGGTGACGGCGCATCTGACGCGGGCTGACAACG
>Ga0187809_10001557_pt1 | contig 10505 bp, 10 predicted proteins | sample NC_wetland_sal_i_8_FD_132415 | JGI IMG/M metagenome (GOLD analysis project Ga0187809, IMG submission 132415) | Wetland sediment microbial communities from Neuse River Estuary, North Carolina, USA - ASW_4 | ecosystem: Environmental > Aquatic > Freshwater > Wetlands > Sediment | place: USA: North... | reverse complement strand
CGCATCAGGACGAAGGCGCGGACCACGGCCGGCTCGCTCTACTGCTCGGCGCACTCGACGGCGCGCTGGCAGGAATTGAAACGGGTATGGGCGATGCCTGGAAAGAGACGGCGGTCGTCGTCATTACGGAATTCGGCCGCACCGCACGCATCAATGGCACCGAAGGCACAGACCATGGCACGGCGACGGTCGCGCTGCTCGCCGGCGGCGCCCTCAAGGGCGGTCGCGTCATCGCCGACTGGCCGGGCGTCGGCGAAACGCATCTCTATCAGGACCGCGACCTCAAGCCGACCACCGACCTGCGCGCAGTGCTCAAGGGCGTGCTGCGGGACCACCTGCGGGTCGACGCGCGCGCGCTCGACGCCAAGGTCTTCCCCGGCAGCGCCGGCGTGAAGCCGATGGGCGGGCTGGTGACCAGCGCCTGATCAGGCGCCGGTCTCCTTCAATATCCACGCGTAATAATCCGCGTCGACGCTCTCGATCGGCATGACCATGATCGAGGGCGTCTCGTATGGGTGCGCCTCTTTCACAGCCTGCCGCAGCGGTTCGGCGAGACTGGCGCGCGTTTTGAACAGCGCCACCGCCTCCTCGCCGCGCTCGAGCTTTCCTTGCCACCAGTAGTGCGAGATCATGCCCGGCAGGATATTGACGCAGGCCGCCAGCCGCCGTTCGACCAAAGCGCGGCCGGAGCGCTCCGCCTCGACAAGCGTGGGCCTGGTCGTATACACGAGCACCGCGCGTTCCATGGTTTCCGGGCCCTCATGAGCCGTTTTCAGACCATCGCATTCGTCGCCGGCCAGACGCCGGAGGCCCGCGACGCTTACGCGCGGCTCTCCGGCATGTACGGCAACGCGGAACCGGCGCAGGCCGACGCCATCGTCGCGCTCGGCGGCGACGGGCTGATGCTGCAGACCCTGCACAAGTTCATGAAATCGGGCAAGCCGATCTACGGCATGCATCGCGGCACGGTCGGGTTCCTGATGAACGACTATGCCGTCGGGAGTCTGCGCGAGCGGCTCGAGGCCGCGAAAGTCACGGTCATCCATCCGCTGATGATGCGCGCCACGGACGGACGCGGCGCCGTGCACGAGCACCGCGCCATCAACGAGGTGTCGCTGTTCCGGCAGAGCGCGCAGGCCGCGCATCTGCGCGTGCTGATCGACGGCCAGGAGCGCATGCCCGAACTCATTTCTGACGGCCTGCTCGTTGCGACACCGGCCGGCTCGACCGCGTACAATCTCTCGGTGCAGGGGCCGATCATTCCGATCAACGCGCCCCTTCTGGCACTGACGCCGATCAGCCCGTTCCGGCCGCGACGCTGGCGCGGCGCCCTGCTGCCGGACAAGGCCAAGATCACCATCGACGTGATGGACGCGGACAAGCGTCCGGTCGCCGCTGTCGCCGACCACGACGAGGTGCGCTCGGTGCGCAGCGTCGAAGTCAGCATGGACCATACGATCGCCATCAATCTGCTGTTCGACCCGGGGCACAATCTCGACGACCGCATCCTGCGCGAACAGTTCGGTGTCTAGACAATCCGGGCGGGGGCCGGGATGACGCAGACTGTCAACTTCAATCTCAACGGCAAGCCGGTGAGCGTGACGCCGCTCACCGAAGACACGCCGCTGCTCGACGTGTTGCGCAACGCGCTCGGGCTGATGGGCACCCGCTTTGGCTGCGGGCTGGAGCAATGCGGCTGCTGCACCGTCCTGATCGACGGCGCGGCCGAGAAATCCTGCGCCAAGCCGGTGTGGTCGATCGCCGGCAAGTCGGTCGTCACGATCGAAGGGCTCGGCAGCAAGGACCGGCCGCATCCGCTGCAGCAGGCGTTCCTCGACGAACAAGCCGGCCAGTGCGGCTACTGCCTCTCCGGCATCATCGTCTCGGCCAAGGCGCTGCTCGATGCGAACCCGGCGCCGACGCGGACCGAGATCGCGCAGGCGCTCGACGGCAACATCTGTCGCTGCGGTTCGCACAACAGGATCCTGCGCGCGATCGAGAAGGCCGCGGCCATGTTGCGCAACGGAGACGGCCGATGAACGCGCCCCTCCCCGGCATCCTCAAGGACAATCCGCGGCTTGACCGCTGGCTCGCCTTTCCGGTGCAGGGCCAAGTCACCGTGCTCACGGGCCGCGTCGAGCTCGGCCAGGGCGTGCTCACGGCGATGGCGCAGATCGCCAGCGACGAGCTCGACGTTGCGCTCGCGCGCATCGCCATTCACTCCGGCGACACCGAAACGACGCCGAACGAGGGCTACACCGCCGGCAGCATGTCGATCCAGGCCGGCGGCGTCGCGCTGCGCCAGGCCTGCGCCGACGTGCGCGCGCTGTTCATGGCGGCGGCGGCGAACAGGCTCGGCTGCGGTCCAGACGAGTTGAGCGTGCGCGACGGCGCTATCCTGCGGAACGGCGCGGGCACCGGTGAGGATTACTGGACTCTGGCGCCGCGCGTGAACCTCGCCGTCGAGGCGACCGGCGACGGCGCGGCCAAGCCGGTCTCCGATTTCGTCGCTATCGGCGCCAACACGCCGCGGCTCGACCTGCCGGACAAGGTGTTCGGTGCGCCGACCTTCATCCACGACATGACGCTGCCGGGCATGCGCCATGCGCGCGTCGTGCGGCAGCCGAGCCGCGGCGCCAGCATCGCCACGATCGACGAAGCGGCGATCATGCGCGCCGCGAAAGCGCCAGTCACTCTGGTGCGCAACGGCAACTTCCTTGCCGTGGTCGGCGACGACGAGACCGCCGTTGATCGCGCCGCCGTCGCGGCTTTGACCGCCGTCGGCTGGACCAACGTCGAGCGTCCGGCCGCCTCGCAGCAGGAGGCCGCATGGCTGTTGCAGCGGCCGATGGTCGACATCAAGTTCGGCGCGCCCGAGACGAGCGACACGCAAGGCAAGCAGCGCTTCGAGGCGACCTATACGCGGGGCTATCTCGCCCATGCCTCGATCTCGCCGTCCTGCGGGCTGGCGCTCTACAAGGACGGCCACCTCACCGTCTGGACGCATTGCCAGGGCGTGTTTCCCTTGCGCGCCGCGCTCGCCCGCACGCTCAAGCTCGCGCCCGAAGCGATCACCGTCCTGCACGTGCAGGGAAGCGGTTGTTACGGTCACAACGGCGCCGACGATGCGGCTGCCGACGCCGCCATCGTCGCGATGCAGGCGCCGGGAATCCCGGTGCGAATTCGTTGGCGGCGCGAGGAGGAATTCGTCTACGAGCCGAAGACCACCGCCACGGTCGTCAAGGTACGCGCGCTGGTCGGCGCCGACGGCAAGCCTTCCGACTGGACCGCGGAGATCTGGAGCGGTACGCACAACGGTCGCCCCGGCGGCGGCACCAATCTGCTCGCCGCCTACGCCCTGCCCGATCACCCGCCCGATCCGCCGCTCAATGACGTGCCGGAATCGAGCGGCGGCGGCGCGACGCGCAACGCCGAGCCGCTCTACGACATTCCGCAGAAGCGCATCCTTCAGCACCTGGTGGCGGAGACGCCGATCCGTGTCTCGGCACTGCGCGGCCTCGGCGCCATGCCGAACGTGTTCGCGCTGGAATGCGCCATCGACGAACTGGCCGAACGCGCCGGCGTCGATCCGGTCGCCTATCGGCTGTCGATCACCAGCGATCCGCGTGCACGTGCGGTCATCGAAAAGGTCGCGGCCATGGCCAGATGGGACGCGCAGGCGCCCGGCGGCACGGGGATCGGCCGCGGCGTCGCCTTTGCGCGCTACAAGAACAAGGCGGCGTATGGCGCCGTCGTCGTCGAGCTCGAGGTCGCGGACGAGATCAAACTGCGCCACGTCTGGGCCGCCGCCGACGCGGGCCTCGTCGTCAACCCGGACGGCGCCATCAACCAGCTCGAGGGCGGTATCATCCAGTCGGCGAGCTGGGTGCTGAAGGAGCAGGTCCGGTTCGACGACGGCGTCGCCTCCTTCGACTGGGATACCTACCCGGTGCTGAAGTTCTCGGAAGTGCCGGAGATCGACGTCGCGCTCATCAACACGCGCGACGCTGTCCCGCTCGGCGTCGGCGAGGCGACCGCCGGCCCGACCGCCGCGGCGATCGGCAACGCCGTGTCGCATGCGCTCGGCGCCCGCATCCGCGATCTGCCGCTGACGCGCGAGCGCATCATGGCGGCGCTGCTCAAGGACTAGAGCCGCCGCAGCGGATTGGTCGCCGCCAGCAGCAGCCCGCCGGCGGTGAAAGCCGCCATCAACAGGAAGCCGGCGCGGAAGGCGCTGACGATGTCGGGCAGGATCGCCGCGCGCTGCGCCGCCGACAAGGGCGGCGCATCACCGCCGACGTGTTGCACCATCGTGGCGAAGGCGCGCGCGGCGTCCGGGTTGCTGACTGCGAGCCAGCCGAACAGCATGGTGCCGACCAGCGCGGTGCCGAAGGCCGCGCCGATCGAGCGCGAGAACTGCACCGAGGCCGCCGCCTCGCCGAGCCGCATCGTGCCGGCCGCGCTCTGCACCGTCACCTGCACGACGCCCATGACCGTGCCCATGAACAGCCCGTTCCACAAGAGCAGCAGCACGAAGCCCCAGGTGCCGAGCGATTGTGCGAAGAAGGCGAGCGCCATCAGGTTGACGGTCACCAGCACGAGGCCGGTCACCGGAAACACTGTCGTGCGTCCGGTGGTGCTGACCAGCCGGCCGGTGATCAGCGACCCTGCGCCGATGCCGATCGTCAACGGCACCAGCAGCACGCCCGTTTCGGACGGCGTCGTGCCGCGCACGACCTCGAGATAGACCGGCAGGAAGGTGATGAGCGACACCAGCGCGGCGCCATGGCAGGCGGCGAGCGCGTCGCTGTGCCAGATCTCCGGCATGCGCAGCAGCTTGAGCGGGATGAGCGGCGAGTCGGTGCGGTTCTCCTGCCGCACCAGCAGCAGCAGCGCGGCGATCCCCGCGGCGAGCAGCAGGCCGCCGATCGGCAGGCGCGACGGGTCTCCGTGCTGCACCTCCTCCAGCGCCAGCAACGCCGCGGTGACGAAGATGGTGAAGAACAGCAGCCCGCCCGGATCGGCGCGCCACTTGGCGCGCGCGCCACGGTGTACCGGCAGTCGAGTCGTCAGCAGCACTGCGGCCAGTCCGATCGGAATGTTGACGAGGAAGATCGACTGCCAGCCGAAATGCTCGGTCAAATAGCCGCCGGCGACGGGACCGAACGTGTTGGCGCAGACCGCCACCGCGGCGAGATAGCCCTGGTAGCGCGCCCGCTCGCGCGGCGGAATGGTCTCGCCGACCAGCGCCTGCGACAGCGTCATCAGTCCGCCGCCGCCAAGACCTTGCAGGATGCGCGCGAGCGTCAGCAGCAGGATACTCGGCGACGCCGCGCACAGTCCGGACGCGACGATGAAGAGAGCGAGCGCCCAGTACATCACAGGCTTGCGCCCGAACGAGTCCCCGAGCCGGCCGTAGATGGGCGCGGCGATCGTCGCCGCGATCAAGTAGGAGATGACGACCCACGAGGCGCGCTCGACCTCGCCCGTGGCCGCCGCGATGGCCGGCAGCGCCGTTGCGATGATCGTCTGATCGACCACTGCCAGGAACATCGGCAGCATGATCGAGGGAAAGACGGTCAGGAAAGCCGGATGCTTCGCGGCGGCTGCGGCGCCGTCCTGTTGCTCGGACTCGTTCGACAAGGCGGAGAAATCCTGAAGGTTCGGCCCGCCGCCCGGTCAGTGAGCCATCAGCACCGGCAGGGCCGCATTTGCAAGAATATGGCGAGTCGCGCCACCGAAAATCATCTGACGAAGCCGACTCTGCGTATAAGCGCCTTTCACCAGCAAATCGCAACCGAGCGAGGCTGCGTGATCGAGGATGATTTCACCCGGCGTGCGGGGGCCGGATTTTACCGTCAATGCCGTCGCCTTCACGCCGTTCCGCCGGAGGTTCAACGCCGCCATCTCGCCGGACGGGCCGTCGGCGACGTTGCCCTCGACCGTGAGCACGGTCACGCGCTCCGCCCGTTTCAGGAACGGCATCGCGAGCGCGTTGGTATGAGCCTGCTCCGTGCTGCCGTTCCAGGCCACCAGCACGTTACGCCCGATCACCGCGGGGGTGGTTTTCGGCACGATCAACACCGGCTTGCCGCTCTCGAACAGCGCCGATTCCAGCGGCGGCATGCGCGCGTTCTCCACGTCGCGGCCCGGCCGGCCGAGCACGATCAGATCGAAGACCCGCCCGTAGCTGCCGAGCGCGGCGTCGTCCGTCGCCTCGGTGCGCGGCCAGCCCCAGGACAGCACGGTCGGCCCCTCGCCCGCCCGCGGTACGCCGTTGCCCTGCATGAATTTCTCAAACAGAGCCTGCGCTTCGCGCGCCGTGTCTTCGTCGAAGGCGCCGGAGATGGCCAGGCTCGAAACCGGTTCCACCGTGACGTATGTGCCGACCGCCGGGCGGATGGCGAAACCTTCCATGTAGCTGTCGAAGGTGCGCGCGACCGCCAGCGCTGCCGACAGCACCGCCGGCATGGTATCGTGATCTTCGGTCGGAATCAGGATCGACTTCATGCGGCATCCCCCAAGGCGTCCGGTCGGACCGAACCCGCTGTCCACGCATGTCAAAATGACCGGGCGGCGACAAAGAATCCAGACCAAAATGTCTGGAAACGGCTACCGAACCAGCCCCCGCCCCGACTCTAAACTCATCCTTAAGGGGCACATGGATAGGTTGCAGCCTCGGAATCGGGCGGGGCTTGAGGCCCGAAACCGGGGGCAGAATGGTCCGCATCGAATTCAACAAGCTGCGTTTTCTCGTCATCGACGACAATGCGCACATGCGCAGGATACTGCGTACGCTCCTGCACGGCTTCGGTGCGCGCGAAGTCTATGAGGCGGAAGACGGCGCCTCGGGCCTGGAAGCCTTCACCCATTACGTGCCCGACATCATCATCGTCGATTGGGCGATGCCGATCTTCGACGGTCTCGAATTGACGCAGATGATCCGGCAGCCGGGCGCCAACGCAAACCCCTACGTCTCGATCATCATGCTGACCGGCCATTCCGAGAAGCGGCGCGTGATGGCCGCGCGCGACGCCGGCATCACCGAATTCCTGGCCAAGCCCATTTCCGCCAAGGCGCTCTACGAGCGCATCGTCAACGTCGTTGCCAATCCGCGGCCGTTCATCAAGACCGAAACCTATTTCGGCCTCGACCGGCGGCGGCTCGTCAACCCCGGCTATATCGGCCCGGAGCGCCGCAAAGGCAGCACCAAGGTCGACGTCATTCGTCAGGCGCCACTGCTGGACAAGATCCGCACGCAGGCCTGAGAAAGAGGGAACCCATGTCGCCCAAGAAGAACAGCGCGGCCGTCGCGACTTACGGCGATCACGAAGTGATCGTGCCGGAAAACAAGTTGCGCAAGGCCGTGGCCAAGCAGCCGTCCGGCCCCGACGACGATCCGATCGCCCGGGCCGAACAGGCGCTCGCCGAACTGTCCGGCGAATTCGGCGGCTGGATGGAGTCCGAGTGCGAGCGTCTCGACCGCGCCCGTCGCGCGGTCGCCGCGGAAGGCTTCACCACGAACGCGAAGCAGGCCCTGTATCACGCCGCGCACGATCTCAAGGGTCAGGCCGCGACCTTCGGCTTCCCGGCCGTCGCGTCCGCCGCCGACAGCCTGTGCCGGCTCATCGAACTCTCGCCGAACCTGGCGCGCATCCCGATCGTGCTCGTCGACCAGCACGTGGACGCGGTCCGCGCCATCTATCGCGAATACGCGCGCTCCGACGCCCGCGAACTGGCGTCGCTGCTGACCAGTCGCCTGCGCGAGGTCACCGACGAGTTCCTCACCTCCGAAAACCGCAACCGGCCGGACGTGCTGGAGCAGATCAAGAGCCCGTCGATCGCGCCGGCGTGAGCCGCCGGCGGACATTGCCTGCCCTCATTTGATAAATCTGCGCGGCATTGTCAGGCTGCGATGCGCGCGTCCGCGAGCGCATGCGTCACCGCGCCGATGGCAGCGTCGGCGACGAGGTCGTCACAGAACAAACGTGCCTCCTCCCGCGCGGCTTCGACCGCGAACCGCCGGAGCAGTGCGAACAGCGCCGTCTCGCACGGCTCGGCCGCGCACAGGTCCAGCACACGTTCGACCATGCGGCGCTTGAGCCGCGCGGCGCCGCCGCTCTCGCCCACCAGCACGCCCTGTCGCAAGGCGATCAGCGCGGCGCGGAACGCGGGATAGGCGACCTCCGGCAATTCCGCCTTCAGGTACAGCGCCCGGAAGCCCGCGAGATTCTTGTCGTGCACGTGGCCGGTGACGCGCTCGATCGACAATTGCGACAGCTCCGCCAGCGCCTCCTCGAACAGCACCACGTTGCCCGACAGCAGGCCGCGCAGCAGCATGCCGGCGGTGAGCTGGCCGCTGCGACGCAGATGCTGCACCAGTTCGCCGACTTCCTCGTAAGGCGTGTCGGCGGCGAGCGCGACGGTCGCCTTCTCGCAGGCCTCGCGCGCGGCGTATTCGGCGTGCTGCGGACCGAGCCACTGCCGCTCGGTGACGAAACCGGCGAGCGTGCGCGACAGCTTCGACAGCAGCGCCTGACGCATTGTCATGGGCACGTCGTCGCGCGCCAGCAGGTTCTCGCGGATCGAGGCGAGATGGCCGAAGCGGTCGACGATACGTTCGACCGAGCTCAAGGTGATGCTCGCGTCCGAATTCTCGAGCAAGGTCAGGCAGGCCTCGTCCGTCGCCTCTTCCGCAAGCACGGCCGCCACGGTCGTGCTCAGCAGCGGCCGGCCGGCGATGGCCAGTTGCACCTGCGGCTTGCCCGCCTTCAGGAGATCGACGAGGTCGTCGTCGCCGAGCAGCGGCGAGCGCTCGAGCAGAGGCTGCGCCACATCGAACTGGTCGCCGGCGAGCGCATGCACGACCACCGGCGGCGCCTTCTGCGCCGAGGCGAAGACCTCCGACATCGCGCGCCGCACCAGCGGCGACGGATCGTCGAGCAGCATGATCATCGCGCCTTCGGCGGCGGCGAGATCGTCGACGGAGAGGTCTGAATGGAGATAGGCGCGTGCCAGCGCGGAGGTGGCCTCGGCGCGTTCGCCGGGACGGGCTGCACGGACCCACTGGAGGAACTGACGAACGATCATGAACCGATACCGACGCGACACGGACGCCAACTGCGGCCGATGACAAGCCTACCGCCGGACCACTAACAAACCGTTCACCATGAGTTTTGAGGCGGCATTAAGCACGCCGCCGCGGAAACACCAGCGAATTCAACGCCAACGATCAGCTCGCCCCGAACATGCCGCGCAGATCCGGCTTGCCGTCGGTGAACAGATCGAGCGTGCGCGGGCCCTTGTCAGGCGAAATCGCGCCCGCGGGGGTAGCCGAGGCCCCGGTCGGCGCCCACAGGCTGCTGACCGCGGGCGACACGGCCGTGCCGACCCGGTCGGTGAAGATCGATTCGAACAGCGGCCGGTTGTCCTTCACCGGCGGCTGCGGGTTGGCCGCGGCCAGCACCTGGGTCATGCCGGCCGTGTCCGGCACCGGCTGCGCGGTCCGGCTGCCCGAGAACGCCAGCGTCCGGGCGACGTCGAAGCGGCCGGTCAACGTGCCGTAGACCTCGACGGCGCTGCGCGGCTGGCCGGAAGCCGTGTAGAAGATCGACCGGTTGGCGGCCGCCGCCTGCGGGAACATCGCCGCCGCGTTCGCCTGCGGATTGCTCACCGCCGCCGAAATCAGCTTGCCGGCGCCGTCGGCGCCGAGGAAATGCGCCAGATAAAGCTCGGCCTCGCTGGGCTGCCGGCCGAGGCTCGACGCGAGCTGCGCCGCGTTGTTGCGGGCGAAGGCACCGGCCATCATGGCGCTGACGTTTGGATCGTTGCGCAGCTTCATGATCTCGCTGCGGGCCGTCGCGTTCGGCACCTCGAAGCGGCCGTCCGGCGCCTGCACGATCGCCTGCGAAAACTGGCCGAGGCCGAGGGCCGCCCCCGCGCTCTTGAGCGTCGACAGCCAAGTCTGGTCGATGAACTGATAGAGGCCGCCGGCCGAGGACGTCGCCGCCTGCGCGCCCGGGTTGAGGCGCGATTCGATCTGGGCCGTCGTCAGCAGGTATTCGAAGCTCGCGCCGGTGGTGCTCGCCGCCCGGCGGATCGCGCCTGCGATCTGCGGCAGGATGGCGCTCACATTGTCCACGGCCATTGACTTCGCCCCGGCCCCGCTGGCCTCTGCTCGCTGACGACGATGTGCTTGAGGTCGGCTACTAACAGCCGTTAAGAACCTTGGGCGATTATGGTAAACGAATGGTTAGCGGCGCCCCGCGGGGCCCCCGCAAGGAGACGGCGATGACGGACACGGCTGAGCGGCACTGGCGCGGCGGCATCTATTTCGACGACCTCGAGATCGGCAAGCTCTACAAGCACCGCTACACCCGCACGGTGACGCAGATGGACAACATGTTGTTCTCCAACATGACGCTCAATCCGCAGCCGCTGCACATCGACCGCCATTTCTGCGAGACCGAGACCGAGTTCGGCCAGCCGCTGATGAACTCGCTGTT
>Ga0187809_10001555_pt1 | contig 10514 bp, 13 predicted proteins | sample NC_wetland_sal_i_8_FD_132415 | JGI IMG/M metagenome (GOLD analysis project Ga0187809, IMG submission 132415) | Wetland sediment microbial communities from Neuse River Estuary, North Carolina, USA - ASW_4 | ecosystem: Environmental > Aquatic > Freshwater > Wetlands > Sediment | place: USA: North... | reverse complement strand
TTTCTGATGGGAATATTCTACCTGGTATTGTTCCTGTTTTTCAGGCGGCGGTTGTCACCGGTGTACTTCAGCCTTTTTTGCCTGTTGCTTGCGGTACGGCCGCTCGTCACCGATGAGATCGCCATCCGGTATTTCGTGAACTGGGACTGGAAGATCATCAAACACATCGAGTTCACGTCCTTCTATCTGACCGTACCCATCCTGTCCCTTTTTACCTACTACCTCCTGCCCGATGAATTCTCGAAAAGGATCCTGCGGGTGATTCTCGTACTTTGCGCACCATTCGTCGTGGCCGGTATTTTCGCTACGCCTTTTATTTTCCGTTACCCCGTCAGGATCTTCCAGTGCATGATGTTCCTGGCGGCGTTTTACGGGCTGTACCTGTATATACGGGCTGTAAAAAGCAAAAGGCCCGGCGCCGCCTACCTGCTGGTGGGTTTCCTGGTCCTTTTCGTAGCCATCGTCAACGACTTGCTCAACGCCCGCCTGATCATCGAGACGCCGCACCTGATCTATGCTGGCCTGGTCCTGTTCACCGTTTCCCAGGCGATCACGCTTTCCAAGCAGTTCTTCTGGACGTATGCGCGCCTGGAAATTGCCAACGCCAGGTTCGCGCAGATCAATGGTGAACTCAATCTCAAAAATGCGACAATTGTGGAAACGAACGACCAACTGCAAAAGCTGAACACGGAGCTCGACAGCCTGGTGTTCCGGACGTCCCATGACCTGCGATCGCCCATCACCTCGGTCCTGACGCTCGCGGAGATCATTCGCGACGAGGAGGATACCCAAAAACGGTCGGAGTACCTCAATGCGCAAAAGAAAATCCTTTTCCGGCTCAACGCCCTGATTGAAGGCACGCTCGATTTTGCGAAAAACAAGCGCCTTGAATTGAAATATGAGCCGGTCGACTTCAATGAATTTATTCGCGATGCGTTACGCGATCACCTGTTTGCGGAAAATGCCAGGGAAGTACAGCGGATCGTCGAAGTCCGGCAAACCACGACTTTTTATACGGACCGGACAAGACTCAGTATCGTTGTCAACAATCTCATCTCGAACGCCCTGCGTTACCACGATCCCGGCAAGGATCCACCTTATCTCAAGATCGGCGTTCAGGCAGACGCACAGCATGCTGTGATCAACGTGGAGGACAACGGACTTGGAATGGATCCAACGTACCTGGAACATATCTTTGCCCTGTTCTACAGGGGTAGCGAAGGAGCCCGCGGATCGGGGATCGGGCTGTATATCGTCAAGAACGCGGTGGAAAAGCTGCATGGCACGATCGCCGTCGAATCAAAAGTGGGGGAAGGAACGCGTTTCACGATCGATATTCCCAATCGTGCGGCAGGCTGAATATTTACCCAATATCGAACCATGAGCGATCAGCGACAGAGAGCAGAAACATTTCAACGGCTTCACCGGGGAGGAGAACTTCTCCTGCTACCCAATATTTGGGATCCGCTGGGGGCACTCCTCCTGGCAGACCTGGGTTTTCCGGCTGTCGCCACGGCCAGCGCGGCCATCGCGTACTCAAACGGGTATGCGGACGGCGAGCAGATCCCTTTCTCCCAGGTGACCCGGGTGCTGGACGCCATCACTACACGCGTGGAAGTGCCCGTCAGCGCCGATATAGAAAGTGGTTATGCCCGCAACCTCGACCAGCTCGCAGAGAACATCCGGGTACTGGTCGGAACCGGTATTGCCGGGATCAATATCGAGGATACCGACGCGCAGTCGGATGAACTGCTCCCGGTGGAAGTTCAATGCCGAAGGATCGAAACGATCCGCAGGATCGCCGACGAGATGGGCGTGCCGCTGTTCATCAACGCCCGTACCGATGTATTCATCGAGGGCGTCTTCCCGGGTTCGCCGGACGACCGGTTACGCGAAGCGCTTTCGCGCGCAGCGTCCTACCAGGCGAGCGGTGCGAATGGATTTTACCCGATCCTGCTCGGGGACGCGAATGCCATCCGGGAGATTGTTTCACGGGTTTCGCTGCCGGTCAATATTCTCCTGTTCAAGGGATGCCCGCCGATGGCGGAACTGCAACAGGCAGGGGTGGCACGGATCAGTACCGGTCCGGGATTTTTGCGGATGGCCGTGAAAGCCATGCAACATACGGCGCGCAACTTCAGGAACGCCTCCATGATGCAGGAGATCGCGGACAACGAGGTGACTTCCTCCTATTTGCAGAAGCTGGTCAGCAAGGGACCGCGCTGAACCGGGCGACGGTCATACGGCAATCGCTTCCCTGTTGTATTTGCTTCGGTATTCCACCGGTGACAGTCCTGTAAAACGTTTGAATACATTGCGAAATGCCTTGGTATCTGAATAACCTACTTCGTACATCACCTCGTTGACATTTTTACGGCCGGACTCCAGGTTCTTTTTGGCCACTTCCACCTTGACCCGTTGTATATATTCTGTAACCGTGTTCGAGGTCGCTTTCTTGAATCGTCGCTCCATGTTCCGCCGTCCCAACGCAAACATCGAGGCCAGCTGGTCCACCGTGATTTTTTCCTCGAAATTATTTTCTATGTATTCCTGCGCCAGTTTGATCGGCTCGTCGGCGTGTTCTTTTTGTCCCTTGAAAATAATAAACGGAGACTGGCTCACGCGGTCGATATCGATCATGAATGCCTTTGCGATCATCACCGCGACATCCCGGCCGGCATATTTTTCGATGATATAAACAACGAGGTTGGTGAACGAAAATGCGCCACCACTCGTGTAGATCCCATCCTCTTCCGTGATGATCTTGTCGTCCACCAGCTCTACTTCCGGAAAGGTCTTCCTGAATGCATTGGCGGCGCTCCAGTGAGTAGCACAGCGCTTGCCTTCCAACAGCCCGGTTGACGCCAGGAAGAAGGTGGCGATGCAGAAACTCGCCACTTCGGCACCCCGACGGTACTGGTCCACGATCCACGGGATGAAGGGCTGGTTGCGCTCCATTACGGTCTCCATATTGCCATGAATGGCAGGGATGATGATCAGGTCGGTCTTGTCGACTTCCGAGATCAGGGCATCCGGCGAAATGATGAACAGGCCATTGCGCTGGCTGGTTTCCCGGGCAAGTCCCACCAGCTGCACCTTGAACAGCGGCGGCCGGTCCATAGCCTTCAATATCGAATTCACCTCATTGAACATCTGGTGGGAACCTTCAATGTTTACGACACTGGTATGGCCGTAGGGGATCAGGATGGAAATATGCTTCATAACAACTTTTTTGGAATGGTCTTACAAATTTAAGGGAAGTTTTTGTCGCAATCAACCCGTGACATTGCCGTATTTACACCCATTCACGACTTCAGCCTATTTTCAGATTGTCATGAACAAGTTTTATCATGGGGTTCCATTTTTATAGGCGGATTAATCATAATTTTAAATCCTTATCCTCCCCTTTTCGAAACCCGGTTGCTCCTATTTTTATTTAATCTTTCAAATTTTTTAAAATGAACCAGTTAAGAGTTTTCGCATCAGGCATCCTTGCCCTGATCATGATGATTTCATGCAATTCCGGCAGCAGCGACAAGGGCACTGCGACCACGGCAGACAGCACGGCAACCGACACTACTGCGATGCAGAAGATGCCCGAAACGCCCGCTCCGACGCGGACGGTGTTACTGATCCGGCACAAAGTGCGCAATTTCGGTCAATGGTTTAGCGCATTCGAGGAACATGACTCCGTTCGCAAGGCATATGGGCTTCACAGTTACGTGGTAGGCCGGGAACTCGGGGACAGCAATATGGTCCTGGTGGCCCTTTTGATGGATGATACCGCCCGGGCCCGGGAATTTACGATGTTGCCGAACCTGAAAGAGGCTATGAAAAAGGGAGGCGTGATCGGCGCACCGAGTTTCCGGTATGAAAGATCGGTTTGGCATGACAGTACCACTGACACCTCGACGACACGGGTGCTGGTCACCCACAAGGTGAAAGACTTTGCCGCCTGGCAAAAGGTGTTTGATGATCATAAGGCCGCCCGTTCGGCTGCCGGTGTGATCGACCGGGGTATCAACCGCAACCTGGACGATTCCAACGAGGTTACGACCGTGTTTGCGATTTCAGATATGGCCAAAGCGGAGGCTTTCATGAAGTCCAAGGACCTCAAGGACAAGATGACCGAGGCCGGTGTGATCGGTGCGCCGGATATCTTCATGTACCATGTTGCCAAGCAATATTGACCGGGTTTTCCTGTTAAGCGGCGGGCTGCCCGACCGGGGCAGCGCCGCAAAAATTGCCGGAGGCCGAGGGGATAAACTTTCTCCCTTACAATAAGTGGGTTGGGTTACGGAATGATCCGTAACCCAACTTTTTTTTGGTATTCTTCCGCGGTTCACCCCCCGGGTTCTTTCCTTTCCTGTAAGGGGTACGCTGTCGCGAACAACCCGTTACAATGCCGCATTTACACCCGGAAATTGCGACCGTCCCGCGTTAAGTTTGCTGAACAATTTGATCTGTATGAAAATGTTCACGTTGGCGCAGGAGATCCGAACCTTCGGCAGGGAGGTCGGGGCATTTCCCGCCGGTATCGCGGCGGCGTTCGGCGAGTTGATTGCCGACACCGGTGACCGTGCCGGGGAACGTGATTATTTCGGAGTCAGCACTTTCAGGGATGGCCGTATGCATTACTACGCGCTGGCAGCCGAACGGCAGGCGAAAGAGGCTGAACGGCCGGGGTACGAGAAAATCGTAATTCCCGCGGGCCGCTACCTGGTACGGGAATTGCCCGACTGGCAGGCAAACACGGGCTGCATCAGGGATATTTTCATGGAAATGTTACAGGACCCGTCAGCGGACCGGCAAATGCCTGCGATCGAATGGTACCGGGACGACCAGGACATGTGGTGCATGCTGTATGCCCGGGAGCAACTTTAACAATATTGGATCACTTAAAATAATTCGTCATGTTGGAAACTTCAAAAGCCTTTAGCAGTTTTTCCGTGAATGATATGGACCAGGCGAGAAAATTCTATTCCGGAATCCTGGGCCTCCAGGTAAACGATACGCCCATGGGCGTCATCGAGGTCCGGTTGGGCAATGGCCCAACTGTCATGCTCTATCCCAAGCCCGATCATGCCGCGGCAACTTTCACCGTATTGAATTTTCCGGTGGAGAATATTGACGATGCGGTGGCTTCGTTAGCAGCGAAGGGCGTACGTTTCGAGCAATACGGTCCTCCCATACAGACCGACGAAAAGGGCATTTGCAGGGCGCCCGGCGGTCCCCGGATAGCGTGGTTCCGGGATCCTGCGGGAAATATTCTTTCGGTGCTTCAGAAATAAACAAGGCGTTTTAAACATTTTATATGGCAACGGAAACAGTTGACACGGAGATCCTGTTTACCCGGCTCGACGGCACTTTTGAAGAGCTGGTTAACCTGGTTTCCCCGGTGGATGAAGACGGGATGAACCTCCTTCCCTTTCCGGGGAGCTGGACAGTGGCTCAACTCGCCACGCACGTTACGAAGTCCAATAATGCCATCGCGCAGGCATTGGACATGGAGGGAACCCGCGCCACCAGGCCCGCTGACCAGCGCGTGGAACAGCTTCGCGCGATGTTCCTGGATTTCAGTACCCGGTTCCAGTCCCCTGACTTCATCACGCCGGAGGACCGCCTGTATCAACGGGAGGCCGTGATCAGGGACCTGCGTGGTTCCATCGTGCGGTTGAAGGAAAAGAGGTCGCAGGCGGATCTGGCGGAGGTGATCTCTCTTAAGGTGTTCAGCGAGATCAGTAAACTGGAACTGTTGTATTTTGTGCTGTTTCATACCCAGCGGCACATCCGCCAGCTGAAAAACCTGATCCGGTGTGTGAATGAATAATGTACACGGGTCTCCGCGATAATTGTATGGTCGTAAGAAACAAGATCTTCCTGGTGGTCATGCTCGGGGCACTGGATACGCTTACCCCCATCTCCATCGACATGTATCTCCCGGCATTTCCGAGGATAGCCGCTGCATTGCATTGCGGCGTGGAAAAGCTGGCGCTTTCCGTTTCTCTTTACTTTTTCGGGTTTGCGATCGGGCAATTGCTTTACGGACCCTTGCTGGACCGGTTTGGCGTGAAGAAGCCCCTGTATGCAGGACTGGCTCTCTACGTCCTCGCCAGCACCGGTTGCCTTTTATCCGGTTCACTCCCTTTCTTCCTGGCGGCACGTTTTTTCCAGGCGCTGGGGGGATGTGTTGCCGCCGTGGCCGCGATTGCCATGGTCCGGGACTTCTTTTCACCCGGGGAAAGTGCGCGTGTGCTTTCCCTGATGATCCTGATCCTGGGCATTTCACCGCTGCTCGCCCCTACGATTGGCAGCCTGCTGGTCAGTAGCCTTGGCTGGGAATATATATTTGTTACGCTGGCGGCGGCAGGTCTGCTATTAGTACTGGCGGTTATGCTTTTTTTGCCCGAAGCGCACCCCGGGGATACCACCGTTTCCCTCCGACCGGCGGCCATCCTGAAGGACTTTGGGAACATCCTGGCAGAACCCGCCTTCCTGTTATATGTTCTGGCCGGTTCTTTCGCCTTCGCCGCCCTGTTCGTATATGTAGCCGGGTCGCCGGGCATTTTCATGCAGGAGTTCCGGCTGGGCACAAAAATGTACGGGGGTGTATTTGCGTTGCTGTCCGTCGGTTTCATCGGGGGCAGCCAGCTCAACCATTACCTGACGCGGCGGTACTCCAATCGCTCCATCTTTAAAGTGGTCCTGGTCATCCAGTTCATGACGTCGCTGGTATACCTGTTGTGTGCCGCCGTAAACCGCTTCGGCGTAGCCGGGAACATGGTTTGCCTGTCAGTCATACTGGCCTGCGCCGGCCTGTCCTACCCCAATGCCGTTGCAGTGGCCCTGGCGCCTTTCACCCGCAATACGGGCAGCGCGTCCGCCCTGCTGGGTTTCCTGCAGATCGGGATCGGGGGAGCGGTGTCCGCGTGCGTCGGATTAATTCGTTTGCGGGAAGACCTTTCGGTATCCCTGGTGATCGCTGGTACGACGCTGGTGGCATTCGCTGTACTGATGATGCATAAAAACCCGGTGAAAAAAATCGATCCCGGTATCAAACCATTGATGCCGATTTCTTAATTTTAAAATATTTCTGCAGCCAAAACGTCCTATACATACATGCAACCCATCAAAACATTCCTGATGTTCCAGGGGAACGCGGAAGAAGCGATGAACTTTTATATTTCCCTCTTCCCGGATTCTTCGGTCGGCGAAGTGACGCGTTATGGCGCCCAGGGACCTGGTAGGGAAGGAACCATTGTGCTGGCGAGGTTCACCCTTCATGGCCAGGAGTATATGTGCATCGATAGCTATATGGAACACGCGTTCACATTTACCCCGTCGATGTCCTTGTATGTAAGTTGCCGGACGGAGGAGGAGATCGATCATTTGTTTGGTAGCCTGTCTGCAGGGGGGCAGGTGCTGATGCCACTCGCGCCGTATCCGTTCAGCAGGAAGTTCGGCTGGACCGCGGACCGGTTCGGTGTGTCCTGGCAGGTGAACCTGGAATCATAAATTTCTGTAATGGCTTAGTCATATGATTGAAGTATTCAAGACCAATGTTTCAGATGCTGCCCGTGCCCGTGAGATCCTCGACACGATCCACCGCATGTTGCCTGATTGCAGCGCCAATTTCGACCTGGACGACTGCGACCGGATCCTGAGGGTCGTATGCAACAAGGGAACGATGAACGTGGATGCCTTCCTGGTATTGATCGGTTCAATGGGATGCAGGGCCGAAGTGCTCCAGGATGAACCTCACCCCGTTGCCTTTTTCCCGTACCCGGTGATCGGTTAGCCCGGGTTTTTGAATGCCGGGTCGTTATACATGGACTTGTTAAAAAGGTAGTATTTCCCGTCACGGTAGTTTTTCCAGTAACGATGCCCCATCACATCGTAATACAGCCGTCCATCGGTGCTTTTGCGGGCGGCGTCGTCATTGACGCTGATCACGCGCGGCAGGGGAGGTGCGGGTTTTTTACGGACCTCCGGTTTGGAAACATCCCCGGTTTCGGCGGATGTTTCCCGTGAAGAGGAAGGATGCGAGCGGTGGCTGCAACTGTAGAAAACAAGGCAACCCAACAGGGAAAGAATGACCGCTGGTTTTTGCATCATCGTTCAAAATTTCCCTTGATCATTCAAGAATCTTACCAAAAATGTGATTACCGGCCGGCGGACCGTCAACGACGGTCGAAGGAGACAACTAGTTGATTTCCAGTTGCGCCTTTGTGGGCAGTGTAGGAAAGGGCGCGTGTGGTTCCGCCTGGTACCAGTACACGACAGAACTGATGTCAGACTGTTGTAACAGGTAGGTACCATCGTGCCGCCAGCCGAGATCCTGGATCGTAACTTTCAGGCTCTTTTCGAAGCGAATGGGGTCCATGATATGCCACCGGTATAGCCCGAATCGCTGCATCACGTCATAGAGCCCGTCCGATTTTATCACCTGCGGCAACCCGGAATAGGCAGTGGAAAATGGTTCGTACTGGTGCGTGGTCTGGTTCTCAAAATCATAGGATCCACAGAAATAGTCCTCGGTGCCCGTTCCGTTGATCGTGGGAAACCGGGTATCGCCGTCCATGTAAAACTTGATTTCTCCCTCTCCCCACCAGCCGTTATTATGAACGCCCCATGCCAGGTAGGTGCCCACATACTGGCCCTTGCCACGGATGCCATCGACCAGGGTGTATAAGCCGCCGCTGGTCGGGTTGTTTCTCCGGAACTGGGCATGAAAGTATCCTTCATTTGCCGGAACGGTGGTCAGGGTATAATCCACCTGGTAATAGAGGTACATCTTTTGCGAATCGATATTTTCCATGGTGATCCGGCATTTTTTCCGGAAGGGCATACTCCAATAGCAGTTGAAGGCGCTTCCCGGGTTGACCGTAACGGGAAGGGAATTCAGGTGGGCATACTGACCCCAGCCCATCCCGAAGAAATCACCCACCGGTACTTCCACCGACGGATCCTTTTCGTCATCCCAGTAAAATCGCAAAATGGAGAACCTCCAGTTGCCTGTCGGCGTCATCTAGATATGCTGGATGGCCCCGGGCCCGTTGATCTCAGCCAGTGTAAAAGTGCTGCCGGGCGCGATGACCACGAACGGGTTGACCTTCCAGCCCTGCCCCAAATCCCGTGCGGCTGAACGGGCAGAGCCATTTTCCAGGGTGGCCGTTCCTCCTTTCCCGGGCTCACCGGAGGTGTTTTCGGGGCTGATGGAACGGGTCTTCGCGTCGGAGAGCAGGGAAAGGTTCCCCAGTCCCATATGGAGCCCGTCGAAAGGTTGATCCTGTTGGGCCAAGCCCGGAAGACCGGACAATACAGCGAAAAAAAGGAGCCATTTTCTCATGATGTGCTTTTTTAGCGTTTGTATGGCGATGCGCAGATAAAGCTATCATTAATTCGGGAAGTTTGCGATGGCAATTTTTTGTGTGCAGCCGCGCTGAAGGCCTGTTCCCGCATCGTATGCGGGCCCCTCACCAATAGAAATCGGCCGGCGATTGCCGGCCGATCCAGGTAGATTGCGAAAGGTCATGCCCAGGCTTTGTCGCCTTTATGATAATCAACGCATCCGTCAAAACGCCCGGGCGTTTCAACATATCGTCTTGCCTTGGTGCAGCCGATCTCCGAAGTGAAATAACCGAGTAAGGTCAGTTCCTTCATCATTTTGAAATAATAATTGGGATCCTTCTTCAGCATGGCGGTCAGGTCGTTGGTTCCGTCGTGGTTTTCCTGTTGGGTCATCGCGCTTTCCTGTTCAGGCGTGAGGTTCTTGAAGTGATCATAGGTCTGCTTTTGGTAGTTGGCGACCTCCTTGTCGATCGCTACCAGTAAATCGTGCCGCTGTTGCGGTGAGGCATCGATAAAAGACTTGCCATACTGGTCGCGCGACCTCTTGTTGAGTTGGTCCATTCCTTCATGGAACGTTTTCTGGTCTGCGGCGTCGTAGCAGTCGTTCACCATCACCGTCATGAATTTACCCACCTGCGCGGCTTTTGCCCCGGGGGTGGATGTTGTCGGCAGAATGGTATCGGCGATTTCGTCAAGATAGCTTACGTCGTCCGGTGTAAAAGCCATCGGGTTGGCGCCGGGGTTCGTGCAACCGGCCAGGAAATAGTGACTTCCCACGATCGAACCTCCGACGAGGAGTGAGATATACTGAACTGCTTCTCTTCTGTTCATGATGTAGATTTTATTGGGTATTAAACTTCGTAATTTACCCCGAATCCCGCGCGGTAATCACGTTTGATAAATTGGTTGACCTCGTCAACATTGGTGACCTTCAAGTTGTCGTTATCCCAGATGAGTTCCGCATACCGGGCCGGGTAGTCGAAACCGCCGCCGGTCCTTGCTTTCCGGACGTCGTATCCCCGGATGGCCAGGTTCGACATCAGCAGGGCTTCCGTCAGGGGGCCCGCCAGTGAAAAATCGGAACTGAGCGGGATCTTTCCGTATCCCGCCATTGCGGCCTCTACCCATTGTGTATAATGCCCGTCCTCGCCCCCCGGTACACG
>Ga0187809_10001554_pt1 | contig 10517 bp, 3 predicted proteins | sample NC_wetland_sal_i_8_FD_132415 | JGI IMG/M metagenome (GOLD analysis project Ga0187809, IMG submission 132415) | Wetland sediment microbial communities from Neuse River Estuary, North Carolina, USA - ASW_4 | ecosystem: Environmental > Aquatic > Freshwater > Wetlands > Sediment | place: USA: North... | reverse complement strand
GTCCGTGGCAGAAGCGCATCCGCGAGGAATGTCTCGCCGTGCGCGACGCTGCCGGCATTCTCGACCTGCCGGGCTTCTCGCGCTTCAGGGTGCAGGGCGCCGGCGCGCGTGAATGGCTCTCGACGCTGATCACAGGCGCTGTGCCGAAGCCCGGCCGCATCGGGCTCGGCTATTTCTCCGACGAGGATGGACGCATAGTGACGGAAATGTCGATCATGGCGCTGGACGAGGACTTCTTCTTCCTCATCACCGCCGCGGCGGCCGAGTGGCATGATTTTGAGCTGTTAGCGAAGAACCTGCCGGAAGGGTCAGAAATCTCTCTCAAAAACATGACGGAGGATTTCGCCTGCCAGATCCTGACCGGGCCAAATTCGCGCAATATCCTTGCCGAAGTCACTGACGCCGATCTGACAAAACCATGGCTGTCTCACCAATCGGTCCAGATCGCCGGCAAATGGTGCCAACTTGCGCGCGTCTCCTTCGCCGGCGAACTCGGCTGGGAAATCCATACCCATGTCGGCGATACCGCTACGATTTTCGACGCGGTTTGGGCGGCAGGCCAAAAGCACGGGCTGAGGCCCTTCGGCATGTTTGCGCTCGATTCGCTCCGCCTGGAAAAAGGCTACCGCGCCTGGAAGCAGGATTTGTCCACCGACTACACCATCCTTCAGGGCGGCCTCGACCGCTTCGTCAAATGGGACAAGCCCGGTTTCGTCGGCAGGCAGGCGCTCCTCAGCGAAAAACAGCAGGGGCCAAGCAAGCGCTTCGTCACGCTTGTCGTGGATGCCGGCGAATGCGACGCGCCGTATATGTCAACGATCTGGAAAGCCAACGAAATTGCTGGCGAAACGCTGTCAGGAGGCTGGGGTCACAGGGTGGACAAATCGCTGGCGCTCGGCATGGTGCGGTCCGACCTCGCGGAGCCCGGAACGGAACTCGAGGTCGAGATCTTCGGCGAGAGGTTCAAGGCGATTGTTCAGCCCGAACAAGCCGTATGGGACCCGGCCAATGAGCGATTGAGGGGTTGATGGACATTTCACCTGTTTTCGGGCCACCTGTTTTCGGGCCGCCGGTTTTCGGGCGCGGCTTCGGCACCTTCCTGTTCGACATGGATGGCACGATCATCAATTCCATCGCCGCGGCGGAGCGCGTCTGGGGCGCATGGGCGCTCCGGCACAAGCTCGACGTTCCGGCTTTCCTGAAGACCATTCACGGCGTCCGTGCAGCCGAAACGATCGCAAAGCTCAACCTCCCCGGCATAGACCCGAAAGCCGAGGCCGCGAGCGTGCTGGCGGCGGAAATCGACGACCTCGCCGGGATCGTGCCGATTGCCGGCGCCGCCGCCTTCCTTGCTTCGCTGCCTGCCGATCGCTGGGCGATTGTGACATCCGCGCCACGGCGGCTCGCCGAGCGCCGGCTCGAAGCGGCTGGGCTGCCGTTCCCGCCAATGATGGTCTCGGGCGAGGAGGTGAAAAACGGCAAGCCTGCGCCTGACTGCTTCCTTCTCGGCGCGGAACGGCTGGGGCAGCCGATCGAGAATTGCCTGGTTTTCGAGGACGCGCCAGCCGGCATAGAGGCGGCGGAGGCGGCCGGCGCTTCCATCATGGTGGTGACGGCCACCCATCCCGAGCCGGTCGCGACGGTTCATCCCACGATCGCCAATTACGAATTTCTGAGCGCGCAACGTGGCGCGGATGGCGGTATCGCCCTCGCCTTCCGGACCAGCCGCTCGGAAAGGACTCCGTGAATGCCCGCGCCTTCCTCACGCATTTCCGGCATCTCCCCCTCCGGCAAGGATGGCTGGGAGGTGCATTTCGCCGCCTATAAGCGGAAAATTGCCGGCGAAGACATCATGATGCTCTCGGTCGGCGATCACGATTTCCCAACACCGTCGGAAACGGTCGAAGCTTGCATCAAAGCGCTGCGAGACGGCTATCATCATTATACGCCGCTCCCCGGCCTGCCGCGGCTGCGCGAGGCGATGGCCCGCATATCGACCGAAAGCACCGGTGTCGAAACAACCGCTTCCGAAGTCCTTGCCGCATCCGGAGGGCAGTCGGCGCTGTTCGCGGCTGCTCATGGCGTGCTCGATCCGGGCGATCATGCCATCGTCGTCGCTCCCTACTACGCGACCTATCCTGGCACCTTCCGTTCAGCCGGCGCCGGTTTCACCGTTCTGGAGGCACGCGCCGAAGACGGTTTCGAGCCACGTGCGGAAGCGCTTGAAGCGGCGGTGCGCCCGAACACCAAAGCGGTTCTGATCAACACGCCGAACAATCCGACGGGCGCGGTCTATTCGCGCGAGACGCTGGAAGGGATCGCTGAAGTTTGCCGAAAGCACGATCTCTGGCTTCTCTCCGACGAGGTCTATTGGACGCATTGCGGCGCGGATGGCGGGCGCAAACACCTCTCCCCGCGCGGTCTTGCCGGCATGAAGGAGCGGACGCTCGTCATCAATTCGTTGTCGAAGAGCCACGGCATGACAGGGTGGCGCATCGGCTGGCTGACGGGACCGAAGGATTTCATCCGGACATTGATCAATCTCAATCTCGTCTCGACCTACGGGCTCAACGATTTCGTCAGCCATGCCGCGATCGCAGCGATGGAAAACAGATATGGCGTGGAGCAGATCGCCGGCCTTTATAGCGCCCGCCGCGCCGCCTTCCTCGCTGAAATGCGCTGCTTCAACGAGGTCGTGGTGCGGGGGTCCGAAGGCGGCATGTACGTCATGCTCGACATCCGCGCCGTCGATCCCGATTGCGAACGCTTCGCCTGGCGGTTCCTCCATGCGGAAAAGGTCGCGGTCATGCCGGGCGCGAGCTTCGGCGAGGCGGCCGCCGGGCATCTCCGGATCAGCCTCTGCCAGCCGGAAGACAAGCTCAGGGAAGCAGCGGCAAGACTGCGCCGCTTCATCGCCACCTACCCCGCGGAGACAAACGCATGACCCCTCTTCCCTCGAAAGCGCGCGTGGTGATCATCGGCGGCGGCGTCTCCGGCTGTTCGCTCGCCTATCATCTGACCAAGCTCGGCTGGACCGATGTCGTGCTCCTGGAGCGCAAACAGCTGACCTGCGGCACGACCTGGCACGCGGCCGGCCTTGTCGGACAGTTGCGCGGCTCGAAGAACATGACCCGGCTGGCAAAATATTCCGCCGACCTCTACGTCAAGCTCGAAGAGGAAACCGGGATTGCAACCGGGATGCGGCAGGTCGGCTCGGTCAGCGTCGCCTTGACCGACGAACGGAAGCACGAACTCTACCGTCAGGCTTCGCTGGCGCGCGCTTTCGACGTCGATGTGCGGGAGATCTCGCCCGCCGAGGCGAAGGAGATGTATCCGCATCTCAACATAGACGGCGTTGTCGGCGCCGTGCATCTGCCGCTCGACGGCCAGTGCGATCCGGCCAATATCGCCATGGCGCTGGCAAAAGGCGGGAGACAGCGCGGCGCGAAGATCATCGAAGGCGTAAAGGTGACGGACGTCCTGACGCGTGACTGCCGCGTCACCGGCGTTAGCTGGGAAATGGGCGAGGAACGCGGCACGATCGAAACAGATATGGTGGTCAATTGCGCCGGCATGTGGGGACGCACGCTCGCGGCGCAATCGGGCGTGACGGTGCCGCTTCACGCCTGCGAGCACTTCTATCTCATCACCGAGCCGATCCCCGGCCTCTCGCGCCTGCCGGTGCTGCGCGTCCCCGACGAATGCGCCTACTACAAGGAAGACGCCGGCAAGATGATGCTGGGCGCCTTCGAGCCGAAGGCCAAGCCATGGGGCATGAACGGCATCCCGGAAGAATTCTGCTTCGACCAGTTGCCGGAGGATTTCGCGCATTTCGAACCGATCCTCGAAATGGGCGTCAACCGCCTGCCGATGCTGGCGGAAGCCGGCATCCATACTTTCTTCTGCGGGCCGGAGAGTTTTACGCCCGACGACCGCTACTATCTCGGCGAAGCGCCGGAGCTTTCTGGCTATTGGGTCGCCGCCGGCTACAATTCGATCGGCATCGTTTCCTCCGGCGGGGCGGGCATGGCGCTGGCGCAATGGATGAATGATGGCGAACCGCCCTTCGACCTCTGGGAAGTCGATATCCGCCGGGCCGAACCGTTCCAGAAGAACCGGGCCTATCTCAAGGAGCGGGTCACGGAGACGCTCGGTCTGCTCTATGCCGACCACTTCCCCTATCGCCAGATGGCGACGGCGCGCGGCGTGCGACGCTCGCCTCTGCATGAGCATCTGAAGGCGCGCGGAGCGGTTTTCGGCGAGGTTTCCGGCTGGGAGCGCGCCAACTGGTTCGTCAAGGAAGGGCAGGAACGCGAATATCGCTACACTTGGAAACGGCAGAACTGGTTCGAGAACAGCCGCGAGGAACACCTTGCCGTCCGGAACGGCGTCGGCCTTTTCGACATGACCTCGTTCGGCAAGATCAGGGTCGAAGGGCGGGACGCGCTTGCCTTCCTGCAGCGCCTTTGCGGCAACGATCTCGATGTGCCGGCCGGCCGCATCGTCTATACGCAAATGCTCAACGAGCGCGGCGGCATCGAGAGCGACCTCACCGTCTCGCGGCTGTCGGAAACCGCGTTCCTCCTTATCGTTCCCGGCGCGACGCTGAGGCGCGATCTCGCCTGGCTGCGCAACCATCTCAAGGATGAGTTCGTCGTCATCACCGACATCAGCGCATCGGAAGCCGTGCTTTGCCTGATGGGGCCGCAGTCGCGCGAATTGTTGCGGAAGGTGAGCCCGAACGATTTCTCCAACGCGGCGCATCCTTTCGGCACATGGCGGGAGATCGAGATCGGCATGGGGCTGGCGCGGGCGCACCGCGTCACCTATGTCGGCGAACTCGGCTGGGAACTCTACGTCTCGACGGAACAGGCGGCCCATATCTTTGAGGCCGTCGAGGAAGCAGGACAGGATTTCGGACTCAAGCTTTGCGGGCTGCATGCGCTCGACAGCTGCCGCATCGAAAAGGCCTATCGCCATTTCGGCCATGACATCACCGATGAAGACCATGTGCTGGAAGCTGGCCTCGGCTTCGCGGTCAAGACCGGCAAGGGCAATTTCATCGGTCGCGACGCCGTGCTGCGCAAGAAGGATGCAGGCTTGACGCGCCGGCTCGTCCAGTTCCGCTTGGCCGATCCGCAGCCGCTTCTCTTCCACAATGAGGCAATCCTGCGCGACGGCAAGATCGTCGGTACGATCACATCCGGCAATTACGGCCATTTCCTCGGCGGCGCGATCGGGCTCGGCTATGTGCCGAGCGAGGGAGAGACAGAAGCCGACCTTCTCTCTTCCCGCTATGAAATCGAGATCGCCGGCGAACGCTTCCCGGCGGAAGCGTCGCTCAAGCCGCTCTACGATCCGAAGGCGGAACGGGTGAGGATATAGGCGGCTTATAAACCGCCCATCTACTGGCGCTCGCCGACTTTCACGGCCACATTGAATTCCCCGCTCGTTTTGAGCGGAATGGTATTTTCCTTCGTCTTGCGGCCATTGATCGCGATGTCGATCCCCGGGCCCTTTTTGCGTTCGACCTTGACGCGATAGGTCGCCTCGCCAAGCTTGAGCGTCGTCGAATAGCCGTCCCAATCGGACGGCAGCGCCGGATTCACGACAAGTCTGTCGGCCTCCAGGTGAATGCCGAGAATGCCCTCGACCGCGGCGCGATAAAGCCACCCTGCCGAACCCGTGTACCACGTCCATCCACCGCGGCCACCCTTATCCTCTCCCGAATAGATATCGGCAGCGACGACATAGGGCTCGACGCGATAGCGTTCCGCCGCCTCAGCGTCGAGCGCGTGATTGACGGGATTGAGCATGCTGAAGCAACGCCAAGCCTCGTCCGTGCGCCCCAGTTCCGCGAGCGCGATCACCAGCCACGTCGCGGCGTGGGTATATTGGCCGCCATTCTCGCGCACGCCGGGCGGATAGGCTTTGATATAGCCCGGGTCCTTCTCGGTCTTGTCGAAGGGCGGCGTGAAGAGCTTGACGATGTCAAGCTCTTCATCGACCAGCATCTCTACGGCCGAATCCATCGCCTGGCACTGATGCTCGGGATCGGCTTTGCCGGAAAGAACGCTCCAGGACTGGCTGATCGAGTCGATCCGGCATTCATCCGACAGATGCGATCCGAGCGGCGTACCGTCGTCGTAAGAGCCGCGCCGATACCATCCGCCATCCCATGCCGAGCTTTCGAGCGCTGCGGCGAGCTTGGCGGCGTGCTGTTCCCAACGCTTGGCGCGGGTTTCGTCCTTCTGCGCACGGGCGACGGGAACGAAGTCTTCGAGCGTCTTCAGCAGGAACCAGCCGAGCCAGACGCTATCGCCTTTCCCGCCTGCGCCGACATGGTTCATGCCGTCGTTCCAGTCGCCGCCCAGCATCAGCGGCAGTCCGCTCGAGGCTGTGCGCTTGATTGCCAAATCAAGGGCAAGCGCGCAATGCTCATAAACCGTCGCCGTACGCTCCGACACTTCCGGCGTGAAGAAGGAATCGTGCTGGCCTTCCTCCAACGGCTCTCCGTTCAGGAACGCCACTTTTTTCGTCAGGATCGCCTTGTCGCCCGTCGCCTTCAGATAGGACGCGGTCGCGTAGGCGAGCCAGACGACATCGTCGGAAATCGTCGTTCGGACGCCGGCGCCGGTCCTCGGCAGCCACCAGTGCTGCACGTCACCCTCCAGGAACTGCCGGCCCGCCGCGTTGACAATCTGCGCCTCGGCCAGCGACGGATCATGCGTCATCAGCGCAAGCGTGTCCTGCAGTTGGTCGCGGAAGCCGAAGGCGCCGCTTGCCTGGTAGAACGCGGAACGGGCGCGGATACGGCAGGCGAGCGCCTGGTAGGGCAGCCAGTTGTTGACCATCAAATCGAGCGCCTTGTCGGGCGTCTCCACCTGCAACGTCTCAAGGAAACCGTCCCAGTCGCGCGCATTTTCCGCCAGCCGGTCCTCGAAATCCCGCGCAGCATGCTTGCCGGCCAGCTTGACCGCTTCTTCGGCGGAGCCGGCGTCGCCGAGCAGGAACATCAGCGAGACTTCGCCGCCGGCCGGCACTTCGATGTCGCGGGCGAGCGCGGCGCAAGGATCGCGTCCGGCTTCGACCGTGCCGGAAAGCGCCGCGCCTTTCAGCGCCGTCTCCGGGCATTCGACCGTACCCTGGTGGCCGATGAATTCGAACCTGTCGGCAGTATAGGATTGCGGCCGCTCGTCGCTGGCGAGGAACGCTACCCGCTCGTCATAATCCAGACTATAGGGGTTCTTCGCCATCAGCGTCCCGCTGGCCTCATCGACGGACGGGATAATCGTCGGGGCGGTTTTCGCCCGCTCCGTACCAAGCACCCATTCGGCATAGGCATAGACGCGCAGCTTTGCTGTCATTGGCCGACCATTGCGGATGACAAGACGCGAAAGCTTCACCGGATCTTCCGGATCGACGATCTGGGTCAATTCGAGTTCGAGGCTGCCGCGCGTCGCCTTAAAGACGCTCGTCCCATGGCCGTGCCTTGTCTCGTAATGCATGGTCTCGTCGCGCGCGACGCAGGCAAATGGCGAGAACAGCTTTCCATCCGATTCGTCGAACACATAGATCGCCTCGCCCGGGCGGTTCGTCACCGGGTCGTTCGACCACGGCGTCAACTGGAAATCGCGGCTGTTGCGGCTCCAGGTGAAGGAAGCGCCTTCCGCCGATGTGTGGAAACCGAAGGACGGATTGGCGATGACATTGATCCAGGGCTGCGGCGTGACGCTCGTGCCTTCCAGGCGCACGACATATTCGCGCCCGCCATCGGCAAAACCGCCGAAACCGTTCCAGAAGGCGAGATCGTCGCCCGTCGCCGTGTTGCAATCGGAGCGGTTCGACTTGACCGGCCGAAGGACAGCTTTCGAAGGAGGCGTTTCCGTCTCCGCCGCGATGCCCGACGTCGTCGTGGTCGGCAATTCAAGCCCGCGCAATTGCGCCTCGATCGCCTCGGCGCGCTCGATCTGATCGAAGATCTGGCCGTTCCGCGTATGGAGGACGATGCGCGCCACCGCGAGAAGCGTGCGATAGGATTTCTCGTCCATCAGATCGCGCCGGACGGCGAAAATATGCTGGCGCGGGCCGAGTTCCGAACCGCGCAATCGGCTGTTCTCGCAAAGGCGCTCGATCGCCTGCTGCAGGTCTTGAACATAAGAGGAGGCGCGCTCGTTGACGATGACGAAATCCGCCACCAGCCCTCTCGCCCTGAGATATTCCTGCATGCGCAGCACCTGCGCCACGATCTCGATATCGGCGATATCGTCGATGCGCAGCGCGAAAATCGGGAAATCGCCGGAAATGCTCATCGGCCAGAGTGAAGATTGCGAGCCGAGCCCCGAGGCGATTGCGTCGCTGGCGATGCGGGTCGAGCCGTCGGGATAGATCAGGTAGCGCGCGAGCTTCTGGACGTTACAGGCATCGGCAAGGTTGAGCCCGACATGATAGGCCTGAACCTGCGAACGCGTCCAGGAAAGCATCGCCTGCCGGGCGAAGCTTTCGGAATGATCGAGTTGGGTAACGGCGGCCTCCGCCTCGGCGCGGTCCGGCGCCACCACCGTCCAGAAAGTGAGCGTCACCTTTTTGTTGGCAGGCACTCTCACCCGCCGGCGCAGCGACATGATCGGATCGAGCACGAAACCGCTCGAGCCGGACAGTCGCGCTCCGGGATCGAAGGCGGCGGGATCGGAAATGTCGCGTCCCGCCCCCAGGAAAGCGCGGCGGTCCGTTTCAGCCTCGGTATGCCTCGGGCTTCCGGAACTGTCGATGACGAAATGCGCCAGCGTCAGGTCAGGTTCGGTCCTGTCGCGTTTGCGGCGCGTCGCGAAGATGACGCCGCCCTGATCGGCGATCTCCGTCTCGACGGACATCTTCGAGAATGCGGGATGCGCGTTGTCGCTCGCTTCCGGGGCGAGCACCAGTTCCGCATAGGAAGTGACTTCGATCTGCCGGTCATGCGGGCTGTCGTTGGAAATGGAAATGCGGCGGACTTCGCCGTTCCCTTCACAGACCAGCGTGCATTCGACCTCGCTCCTGATCACCCCGACGGTCTTGACGAAGGTCGCCTTGTCGTCAGCCAGCACCACCTGGATCGTCTCGCCCGGAGCCTGTTTCGGTTCGGCCGTCGCGGACCACCATTCCCCCGTTTCGACATCGCGCAGGAAAAGGAAATGCCCCATCCTGTCCTCGACTGGATCGGCATGCCAGCGGGTGATGGCGAGATCGTTGAAGCGACTGTAACCCGTGCCGGTCGATGTCACCATGACCGAATAATGCCCGTTCGACATCAGATTGGTCGCCGGCAATGTGTGGAGTGGGTTGATGATGAGCCGCGTGTCGGGCGTCTCGGGAATAGCTCCGCCCTTGGTGCGTTCCGCCGCTTCCGTCTTCAGCGTCGCGACCGGGATGGCGCGCGGCGCTTTTTCCTGAAGCAGCAGTTCGGCCGCCTCGACCACCGGATCGCTGTGGAACCGGTCGCGCATGCGCCCTTCAAAGATGGCATTGGCGACGGCGACGATGGACATGCCCGAATGGTGCGCCATGTAGTTGTAGACCACTGCGTGGTCGGCGCCCTCGGGAACGCGCTCGGGCGTATAGTCGACGGCGTCGTGATAGCCATAGCGGCCAAGCGCGCCGGCGGCGTCAAGCCGCGCCATATTCTCCACCGCCTCATGCGGCGCGAACTGACAGGCCAGCATAGTCGCGTAGGGAGCGATGACGGTGTTGAGCGCGAGCCCACGCTTCAGCCCGAGGCCCGGCACGCCGAAATTCGTGTATTGATAGTTCATGTCGCGGTCGCGCGCATTGAACGCAGCTTCCGAGATGCCCCACGGGATGCCCTTTTCCCGTCCATACTGGATCTGGCGCTTGACGATGAGATTGCTGGTCTGGTTGAGAAGGCCGCCCTGTGGTTCCTTCATGACGAGCGGCGGCATCAGATATTCGAACATCGAGCCCGACCAGGACATCAACGCGCCGCGGAAACCGATCTCCACGACGGGCCTGCCGAGATGGAACCAATGGTCGGTCGGGATGTCGCCCTTGGCGATCGCAAGCAGGCTGGCGAGCCGCGCTTCCGATGCCAGGAGATCGTAACAGGCTTCGTCGAGCTGGTGCTCGTTGGCCCGGTAGCCGATCGAGAAGAGCTTGCGGTCCTCGCGGAAAAGGAAGGAAAAGTCCATTCCCCAGGCAAGGCCGCGGCATCTTTCGGCGATGGAGGTCAGCCTTGTCCTGAACGTTTCGATCAACGCCTCGTCCGTATGGGCGTCATCGACATGGGCGTTACAGGTCTCCGCCAGCTTCTCGGCCCAGAGCGCCAGATCCTCGCTGACGGCCGAGCCGGTCTCCTGACGGAGCGCCGAGGCGAGCTTGCGAATCTCGCCGGCCATGACAGCCAGATTGATCGTTCGTACAGGCGCCAGTTCCGGTTCGCGCTTGATGGTTTCGATCGCCTTGCGGATGCCTTCCAGCCGGTCGCGGAGACGCTGCCGCAAAGGGCGTAGCTGGCGGCGGTC
>Ga0187809_10001553_pt1 | contig 10519 bp, 12 predicted proteins | sample NC_wetland_sal_i_8_FD_132415 | JGI IMG/M metagenome (GOLD analysis project Ga0187809, IMG submission 132415) | Wetland sediment microbial communities from Neuse River Estuary, North Carolina, USA - ASW_4 | ecosystem: Environmental > Aquatic > Freshwater > Wetlands > Sediment | place: USA: North... | reverse complement strand
GGCCGCGCCGCGGAGAGGGCCCTCAGGGCGTACCTCGACGCGGCCGAGCGCGCCCCGGCCGGCGTCGAGGTACGCCCTGAGGGCCCTCTCCGCGGCGGATCCTGGAGGCGTACGAGCAGGCGGTCGGCCTGCCGAGGCGTGGTCCGCACAGCCTGCGCCACAGCTTCGCCACGCACCTCCTGGAGGGCGGGGCGGACCTGCGCGCCGTGCAGGAGCTCCTGGGCCACCGCAGCCTCTCCTCCACGCAGATCTACACCCACGTGCAGGCCGAACGGCTGCGGCTCGTCTACCGGCGGGCCCATCCGCGGGCCTGATGCGGCAAGGAGGTCCTGAGCGATGGATATCCCGCAGTTCCGCTCCACGACGGTGCTCGCGGTGGTCAAGGACGGCCGCGCCGCGATGGCGGCGGACGGCCAGGTGACGATGGGCGACGCCACGATCGTCAAGCAGGGCGCCCGCAAGCTGCGTAGGCTCTACGAGGGCCGCGTCCTCGGCGGCTTCGCGGGCTCGGTCGCCGACGCCCTGCTCCTCTTCGACGCCTTCGAGCGGCAGCTGGCGGAGCAGCACGGCCAGCTCAGGCAGTCCGCGGCGTCGATGGTGCGCGCGTGGCGCCAGGACCGCATGCTGCGGCGCCTCGAGGCGCTGCTGCTCGTCTGCGACCCCCAGACCGTGCTGCTCCTGTCGGGTCAGGGCGAGGTGATCGAGCCCGACGACGGAATCGCCGCGATCGGCTCGGGCGGGAACTACGCCCTCGCCGCCGCCCGGGCGCTGATGAGCGCGACGGACCTCGGTGTCGCGGAGATCGCCCGCAGGAGCCTCGAGGTGGCCAGCGGCATCTGCGTCTACACGAACGACCGCATCGCCGTCGAGGAGATCGGAGGGGAGCGAGCTTGACCCCGCAGGAGATCGTCGCCGCCCTGGACCGCTTCGTGATCGGTCAGGACGAGGCCAAGCGCAGGGTGGCCATCGCGCTGAGAAACCGCACCCGGCGCCAGGAGCTCGAGCCCGAGCTGCGCCAGGAGGTCACGCCGAAGAACATCCTGATGATCGGACCGACGGGCGTGGGCAAGACCGAGATCGCGCGACGTCTCGCGCGGCTCGTGGGCGCGCCCTTCGTCAAGGTGGAGGTCACGCGCTTCACGGAGGTGGGCTACGTCGGCCGCGACGTGGAGTCCGTCGTGCGCGACCTCGTGGAGGTCGCCCTCCGGCTGGTGCGCGAGGAGATGCGCCGGCAGATCGAGCCGGACGTGCACCTCGCGGCCGAGGAGCGCCTCGTCGAGCTCCTGGCCGGGGAGGGCGGCGAGCGCCCGAACCCCTTCGCGTCCCTGTTCGGCTTCGCGGCCCACCCGCAGGAGAGCCCGCCGCAGGGCTCAGAGCCGGACGGCGAGCGGCGCGAGCGAAAGCGCACCCTCAGGGAGCGCCTGCGCCGCGGCGAACTGGAGGACGCGATGGTCGAGGTGGACGTCGAGGAGCAGGGACCGATGCTGCTCGGCGACGGCCAGGGCCAGATGCAGGAGATGCTGCAGCAGATGCTGCCGAAGCGCCAGCGCCGGCGCAGCATGAAGGTGCGCGACGCGAGGCCGATCGTGCGCACGCAGGAGGCGGACCGCCTCATCGACCCCGACAAGGCGGCCCAGGAGGCGCTGCGCCGGGCCGAGCAGTCCGGGATCATCTTCCTCGACGAGATCGACAAGGTGGCGGCGACGGGCGCCCACGGCGGTCCGGACGTGTCCCGCGAGGGCGTGCAGCGCGACCTCCTGCCGATCGTGGAGGGCACGTCGGTCCAGACGAAGTACGGACCGATCACGACCGACCACATTCTCTTCATCGCGGCCGGGGCGTTCCACATCGCGAGCCCGCAGGACCTGATCCCGGAGCTGCAGGGGCGCTTCCCGATCCGCGTGGAGCTGCGCTCGCTCGGCGTCGAGGAGCTCAGGCGCATCCTCGTCGAGCCCGAGCACTGCCTCGTCCAGCAGTACGAGGCGCTCCTCGCGACCGACGGGCTCGCCCTCGACGTCACGGACGACGCCGTCCAGGCGATCGCCGAGTACGCGCACCGGCTCAACGAGGAGACCGAGGACATCGGGGCCAGGCGCCTGCACACGCTGCTCGAGCGGTGCCTCGAGGACGCCCTCTTTCGCGCCCCGGACCCTCAGCTCAAGGAGCTCAGGGTGGATCGCGCGTACGTGGAGAAAGAGCTCGGCGAGCTGGCGGCGAACCCGGAGCTGTCGCGCTACATCCTCTGATCTGGTGGGCCGGCCTCGGCGCGGCGCGGGCCCGCGGGTCGAACCGTTGAGCCGCCTTGGACGGCATGGTATACTGCGGAAGGCTCAATTCGCACGCGCCCAGATGCACCGGGCGGTGGCCCGACGAGAACGGGCTTCCCGGCGCAGAGGAACGGCGCGGCGGTCCAACCGAAAGGGAGGCGGCACGTGACCTACATCTCGATGAAGCAGCTCCTTGAGGCGGGCGTGCACTTCGGACACCAGACCAGGCGCTGGAACCCGAAGATGCGCCCGTACATCTTCACGGAGCGCAACGGGATCTACATCATCGATCTCCAGAAGACCGTCAAGAAGGTGGACGAGGCCTACTCGTACATGCGGCAGGTGTCGCAGGACGGTGGGCGTGTCCTCTTCGTCGGCACCAAGAAGCAGGCCCAGGAGTCGGTGGCCGAGGAGGCCACGCGCTGCGGCGAGTTCTACGTCAACCAGCGCTGGCTCGGCGGCACCCTGACGAACTTCAGCACGATCCGCAAGCGCCTGCAGCGGCTCGCGGAGATCGAGGCCATGGAGGCGGACGGGCGGTTCAGCGAGCTGACGAAGAAGGAAGTCAGCACGCTGATGCACGAGAAGGAACGCCTCGAGAAGTTCCTGGGCGGCATCAAGGGCATGAAGAGCATACCGTCGGCGCTGTTCGTGATCGATCCGCGCAAGGAGCACATCGCCGTGACCGAGGCCAATGCGCTCGGCATCCCGGTGGTGGCCATCGTGGACACGAACTGCGACCCGGACGAGATCAGCTACGTGATCCCCGGCAACGACGATGCCATCCGTGCGGTCAAGCTCCTGACGGCACGCATGGCCGACGCCGTGCTCGAGGGGAAGCAGGGAGTCCAGCTCGCCGAGTGAGGCGGGCATCGGGCGCCCCCGGGCTGAGCTCCGGGGGCGCCCGCCTACGATCGGGAGGGGTACACGTTGGAGATCACCGCCGACATCGTCAAGCAACTGCGCACCAAGACCGGGGCGGGCATGATGGACTGCAAGCGCGCCCTGCAGGAGGCCGAGGGCTCGATGGACCGCGCCATCGAGATCCTGCGCGAGCGCGGGCTCGCCCAGGCCGCCAAGAAGGCGGGCCGCGTGGCCAACGAGGGCGTCGTCGAGACGTACCTGCACGGCGGCGGCCGCATCGGCGTGCTGGTCGAGGTGAACTGCGAGACGGACTTCGTCGCGCGCAACACCGAGTTCAAGGACGTCGTGCACGAGCTCTCCCTGCAGGTGGCGGCGGCCCGTCCCCGCTGGGTGCGGCGCGAGGAGGTGCCGGAGGACGTCATCGCGGCCGAGCGCCGCATCTACGACGCCCAGGCGCAGAACGAGGGCAAGCCGCCGCAGATCGCGGAGCGCATCGTGCAGGGGCGGCTCGAGAAGTTCTTTCAGGAGATGTGCCTCCTGGAGCAGGTCTACATCAAGGACGACAAGAAGCGGGTCGGCGACCTCGTGACGGAGCTGATCGCCAAGATGGGCGAGAACATCCAGGTGCGGCGCTTCGCCCGCTTCGAGGTCGGCGAGGAGATCCTAGGGTCCCAGGGGGACTAGGCATGGAGAGCGCGCGGGCCAGGTACAAGCGGGTCGTCCTCAAGCTGTCGGGCGAGATCCTGGCGGGCGACGCCGGCTACGGCATCGTGCCCGCGGTGGCGGCGTCCATCGCGGAGCAGGTGCGCGAGGTGCAGGAGCTCGGCGTGGAGCTCGCCATCGTCATCGGCGGCGGCAACATCTGGCGCGGCACGGCGGGCAGCGCGCTCGGCATGGACCGCGCGACGGCGGACTACATGGGCATGCTCGCCACCGTGATCAACGCCCTCGCCCTGCAGGACGCCCTCGAGCAGCGCGGCGTGCCGACGCGCGTGCAGACGGCCATCGAGATGCGCGAGGTGGCGGAGCCGTACATCCGGCGCCGTGCCATCCGCCACCTCGAGAAGGGGCGCGTCGTCATCTTCGCCGCCGGCAACGGCAACCCGTACTTCTCGACCGACACGACCGCCGCACTGCGCTGCGCCGAGATCGAGGCCGAGATCATGCTCAAGGCCACCAAGGAGGAGGGGGTGTACGACGACGACCCGCGCAGCAACCCGAACGCGCACCTCTTCCGGGAGATCGGCTACCTCGAGGTGCTGCAGCGCGGGCTGCGCGTGATGGACACCACGGCGACGTCGCTCTGCATGGACAACCGCATTCCCATCATCGTCTTCGACGTCAACCGGCCCGGCAACATCCGGCGCGCGGTGATGGGGGAGCAGATCGGCACGTTCGTGAGGGGGGACTAAGATGCACCCGCTGCTGACCGAGGCCGAGTCGCGCATGAAGAAGTCCGTCGCGCTCCTGCGCGAGGACCTGCAGAGCCTGCGGGCGGGCCGGGCGACGCCCGCGCTCGTCGAGAAGATCCACGTGGAGTACTACGGCACGCCGACGCCGCTCATGCAGGTGGCGCAGATCTCGGTGCCCGAGCCCAGGCTGCTGGTGATCCAGCCTTGGGACAAGAGCCTGGTGCCCGTCATCGAGAAGGCCATCCTCAAGAGCGACCTCGGCGTCTCGCCGGCTTCGGACGGCGTCGTGCTGCGCCTCGCCATTCCGCCGCTCACCGAGGAGCGGCGCAAGGATCTCGTCAAGGCCGTGCACCGCAAGGCCGAGGAGGAGAAGGTGGCGGTGCGCAACGTGCGGCGGGACACGATCGAGCACCTCAAGGCGGAGCAGAAGGCCGGCAAGATGCCCGAGGACGAGCTGCACCGCTCCGAGAACGAGCTGCAGAAGATCACGGACCGCATGATCGGCGACATCGACCAGGCCGTGGGCACGAAGGAGAAGGAGATCCTCGAGGTTTGACCGAGCTCTTGGGCAGGACCGAGGAGGAGGCCCTGGCGATCTGCCGCGGGCGGGGCGTCGAGCCCGAGCTGCGCCGCACGGCGCCGCCGCGGCCCTTCGCGGGCGAGGTGTGGCGGGTCGTGCAGCAGCGCGGCGACGAGACCCTTCCCGTGCTCGTGCTGGCGGCCTGCAGGGCGCGCGCGGCGGGCGAGGACGGGCCATGACCTACGGGGCACGGCACGTGGCCATCATCATGGACGGCAACGGACGCTGGGCCGCCGAGCGCGGGGAGTCCCGCGTCGTGGGCCACCGCGCCGGGGTCGAGGCGCTGCGCCGCGTCGTGCGCGCCGCGCCGTCCCTGGGCGTCGAGTACCTCTCCGTCTACGCCTTCTCCACCGAGAACTGGAAGCGCCCGCCCGAGGAGGTCGCGGCGCTGATGGACCTCCTCGTGGAGTACCTGCGCTCCGAGATCGACGAGCTCGACCGCGAGGGCGTCCGGCTGCGCTTCCTCGGCGAGCACTCGGCCCTGCCCGAGGCCTGCCGCAGGGAGATGGCCTCGGCGTCGGCGAGGACCGCCGGGAACCAGGGGCTCGTGCTCGCGATCGCGGTGAACTACGGCGGGCGGGACGAGATCGTCCGCGCCGTGCGGCGCATCGTGGACGAGCGGCAGGACCCGCAGGCCGTGGACGAGGAGGCCTTCACCCGCTGCCTCGACACCGAGGGCATGCCCGACCCCGACCTCGTCATCCGGCCGAGCGGCGAGCAGCGCCTCTCGAACTTCCTGCTCTGGCAGTCGGCGTACGCGGAGATCTACTCGACGCCCGTCTACTGGCCGGACTTCGACGGACTCCGCCTCAAGGAGGCTCTTGAGGAGTTCCACCGGCGGGAGCGGCGCTTCGGGGGCATCGGCTGATGGGCCGGACGCTCTGGGTGCGCACCGTGAGCACCCTCGTCATGGCGCCGCTCGTCCTCCTGGTCGTCTGGCTCGGCGAGCCCTGGCTCACGCTCGGCATGGCCGGCTTCTACCTGCTCGGCGCCCACGAGTGGAGCCGCATCTGCGACGACGGCGGGTCGACGCCGGTCAGCTGGCTCAACTTCCTCGGCGGGCTGCCGATCCTCTACATTGGCATGACGGGCCACCTGAGCCTGCTCTGGCCGGTTTTGGCGGCGCTCTTGGCCGTGAACCTCGTCATCCCGCCCTTCATCGGCCTCTCCGGCGGCACGGTGGGCATGGACCTCTTCGGGCAGATCTACATCGCCCTGCCTCTCGCCTACCTCGAGCTCCTGCGCGCGCACGGCTTCCTGCCGGCGGCCGTCGCGCTGCTGCTCGTCTGGGGCAGCGATATCGGCGCCTACTTTGTCGGCTCGGCTGCGGGCCGCCATCCGCTCGTGCCGCGGCTCTCGCCGAAGAAGTCCTGGGAGGGCCTGATCGGCGGCATCCTCTTCGCGGGCCTCTTGGGCCTCACGCTGGTGCCGCTCTGGCTGCACCGCCCGGACTGGTTCGGCCTTTCCGTCGGCCTGATCGCGGGCGTGCTCGCCTCGGTCGGGGACCTCGGGGAGTCGGCGATCAAGCGCTGGGCCAACGCGAAGGACTCGGGCTTCTTCCTGCCGGGGCACGGCGGCCTCCTGGACCGCGTCGACTCACTTCTGTTCGCCCTGCCCGCCCTATACTATCTGCTCAGATAGCCGTCGGGGGGCTTGGGCATGGCCATCACGCGCGGGCTCTTGGTCCTCGCGGGCGGCTACGTGGCCCTGCGCTACGCCCTGCCCCTCATGTACCCCCTGCTGCTCGCGCTGGGGCTGGCGGCCCTCGTCGAGCCGCTCGTCCGCCGCCTGGCCGCGCTCGGCGCGCCGCGCTCGCTGGCCGCCCTCCTCGCGCTCGGCTCCCTCGGCACCCTGCTGCTGCTCGGCCTCGTCGGGGTCGTGCGGGCGCTCGCGCGGGAGGCCTGGCACCTCTCCCGCCTGCTGCCGGGGGCCGCGACCGCCTTCTCCCTGCGGCTGGCGGCCATCTGGCCGCAGGCCCTGCTCGGGCCGGCCCCGAAGATCTCATCCGGCCTGATCGGGAGCTTCTCGCAGGGCGCCTTCCACGCTGCGGCGCAGCTGCCCGACATCGCGCTGGCCGCGGTGGTCGCGGCCGTGGGGGCCTACCTCCTGGCCCGCGACCTGCCCATGCTGCGCGAGCGGCTGCGCGGCGAGCTGCCGGCGCTCGGCGGGAGCTCGGGGCGACTCGGTCGGGTCGCATGGCGCGCGACGGTCAACTACCTCCGGGCGCAGCTGCTGCTCGCGTCGGTGACGACGTCCGTGACGGCCCTGGGTCTGTGGCTCGTCCAGGCGCCGTACGCGCTGCTCGCCGCGCTCGCCGTCGGGCTCTTGGACGTCGCGCCGGCGCTGGGACCGGCGACGGTGCTGCTGCCCTGGGCCCTGCTCGCCGCCGTCGGCGGCGATCTCGGCCTGGCCCTGCGGCTGGGCGGGGTCCTGGCGGTGGCGTCGGTGGTCCGCCCGGCCCTCGAGCCGAGGCTCGTCGGCGGGCGCGTGGGCTTGCACCCGCTCGTCGCGCTCGGCAGCATGTACATTGGCCTGAGACTCTTCGGCGTCGTCGGCCTCGCGGCGGGCCCCGTGCTCGCGGCGACCGCATGGGCGGCATATCTCGGGGAGGTTGGCACGTGAACCTCGTCATCCTGGGCGCCACCGGATCGATCGGCGGCCAGACGCTCGACATCGCGCGCAGGCGCGGCCACCGCGTCGTGGGCGTCTCGGCCCGGCACGCGGGTGAGCGCCTGTGGCGGGTGGTCGACGAGTTCCGGCCTGAGGTCTACGCGTTCGACGAGGGCGAGGACCGCGCCGGCCCAGGACGGCGGATCGCGGGGCCGAGGGCCCTGGAGGAGCTCGCCCTCTGGCCGTCCGTGGACGTTGTGGTGGTGGCGGTCAACGGGTTCGACGGGCTGCCGCCCATGCTCGCGGCGCTGGGCGCCGGGCGGCGCGTCGCGGCGGCCACCAAGGAGGCCATCATCGCCGGGGGAGGTCTGCTGCACAGCGCTCTCGCGGAGGGGCTCCTGATACCCGTGGACTCCGAGCACGCCGCCGCCTTCCAGCTGCTCCAGGGCCGCAGGAGCGGGGACGTGCGGCGCCTGATCCTCACGACGTCCGGCGGCGCCCTCAGGGATTGGCCCCTGGAGCGGCTCCCGGAGGCCACGCCAAGCGACGCGCTGGCCCACCCCAACTGGAGCATGGGCGCCCTCGTGACGATCAACTCGGCGACGCTCGTCAACAAGGGCATCGAGCTCATGGAGGCGCACGTGCTCTTCGACCTGCCCTTCGAGCGGCTGGACGTCTGGGTGCACCGCGCGCAGCTCGCCCACGCCCTCCTGGAGACGCGCGACGGCGCGCTCTTCGCAGCGCTCGCCCGCCCCGACATGCACCTGCCGATCGAACAGGCCCTGACCTTTCCAACCCTGCCGGAGGACGGCCTTGCACCCCTCGAGCCCGAGGACATGCAGTGCCTTACCTTCCAGAGGCCGGATCCCGCCCGCTACCCTTCCTTGCGGCTGTGCCTGGACGCGGGTAAAATAGGCGGCACGATGCCGGCCGTGCTCTGCGCGGCCAACGAGTTGGCGGTCGAGAGCTTCCTCGCGGGGGCCGTGCGCTTCACCGAGATCGTCCCCACCGTGGCCGAGGTCTTAGCCCTGCACGAGAGCCTCTCGGGCCCCGGGCTGACGGAGCTCCGCGAGGCGGACCGCTGGGCGCGCCGAACCGCGCAGAATGTCCTACGGAGGCGAGCCGGACGATGACCCTGGTACTCTTCATCGTCATCCTCGTCGGCTCCGTCGTGATCCACGAGTTCGGGCACTTCTCCGTCGCCAAGCTGTCCGGCGTGAAGGTGGAGGAGTTCTCGATCGGCTTCGGGCCGCGCCTCTTCGGCTTCACGTCCGGCGGGACGCTCTACGCCTTTCGGCTCCTGCTGCTCGGCGGCTACGTCCGCCTCTACGGCATGGAGCCCGACCAGCCCGACACGGAGGAGAGCTTCAACCGGAGGCCGCTCTGGGCGAGGGTCCTGACGATCGCGGCAGGTCCCGCGATGAACGTGCTGACGGCCGTCGTCCTCTTCTGGGCGGTGTTCAGCGTGATCGGCGTGCCGCAGGTCGTGCCGGGGTCGCCCAAGATCGGACAGCTCGAGGCCGGCATGCCGGCCCAGCGCGCGGGGCTCAAGGCGGGCGACCGGCTGCTCGAGGCGAACGGCAGGCCGCTGCCGAGCTGGAACGCGCTCCTCAAGGCCGTCGCGGCCTCGAAGGGCAAGCCCATCACCTTCCTCGTGCAGGAGGGCTCGGCCCGGCGCAGCGTGACGCTCACGCCCGAGCGGGACGCGTCGCAGGGCGGGGCCTTCCACATCGGCGTCTACGTCGCGACGCACAACGTGCCCGTCGGCCTGCTGGCCGGCCTCGCCGCCGGGGCGGCGCAGACCGTGGCCGTCGCGAACCTGCTCGTGACGACCATCGTCGGATCGCTCGTGCACGGGCGCGCGCCGCCCGTCTCGGGCGTCGTCGGCATCTACGGCGCGGTCCAGCAGGCGGCGGCGGCGGGGATGTCCCAAGTCCTCCAGCTCGCGGGCGTGCTGTCGGCCAACCTGGCCGTGATCAACCTGGTGCCGTTCCCGCCGCTCGACGGCGAGCGCCTTTTGCTGCTCTTCGTCGAGTGGATGCGCCGCGGCCGCCGCCTGGACGCGAGCCGCACGGCCGTCGTCGACGCGGTGGGCTTCGCCCTGCTACTCGTCCTGGCCGTGGTTTTGGCGTACCATGATGTCGTACATCTGCACGGGAGCATGTGAGAGCGTGCCCTGCGAAGGGAGGCTTAGCCCCGTATCGGCGGGGCGCTTTGGAATATGGCTGTGACGCGCCGGCCGACGCGGGTGGTGCGGATCGGCGATCGCTTGGCGATCGGCGGACAGAACCCCATCGTCGTGCAGACCATGACCAAGACGGACACGCGGGACGTGCCGGCCACGGTCGACGAGATCCTGCGCCTGCAGCGGGCGGGGTGCGAGATCGTCCGCCTCGCCGTGCTCGACCGCGAGGCGGCCGAGGCCCTCGCCGAGATCAAGCGGCGCAGTCCGATCCCCATCGTGGCGGACATCCACTTCGACTACCGGTTGGCCCTCATCGCGCTCGAGTCCGGCGTCGACAAGCTGCGCCTCAATCCCGGCAACATCGGCGCGCCGGACCGCGTGCGCGCCGTCGTCTCTGAGGCCAAGAGCCGCGGCGTGCCGATCCGCATCGGCGTCAACGCGGGGTCGCTCGAGAAGGACCTGATCGAGAAGTACGGCCACCCTACGCCCGAGGCGATGGTGGAGAGCGCCATGCGCCACCTCGCCATCCTCGACGACCTCAACTTCGACCAGGTGATCGTTTCGCTCAAGGCCCCCGAGGTGGGGCTGACGGTCGAGGCCT
>Ga0187809_10001552_pt1 | contig 10520 bp, 9 predicted proteins | sample NC_wetland_sal_i_8_FD_132415 | JGI IMG/M metagenome (GOLD analysis project Ga0187809, IMG submission 132415) | Wetland sediment microbial communities from Neuse River Estuary, North Carolina, USA - ASW_4 | ecosystem: Environmental > Aquatic > Freshwater > Wetlands > Sediment | place: USA: North... | reverse complement strand
TTCGACCCGGTCCGGTTCGGCGTAATCCTCACCATCAACATGGAAATCGGGCTGATCCACCCGCTGGTCGGCTTGAACATCTACATCGTCAACGCCATCGCGCCGGACGTGCCGGTGACCCAGGTGATGTGGGGCACGCTGCCCTACGTCATCTGTATGATGTTGGCGATCGTGATCTTGTGTATATTTCCCGAAATCGCCACTTGGCTGCCGAATCATATGATGGGCCTCGGCAAGTAGGGACGGTTTGCCGGACCGTCGGGACGGTCCTGGGAACTCGCGATGAACACGTCGTTTTTCGGCGAACTTTTGCAGACGATTTCCGAGCGCGGCCGCGCGCTGCTGGCGCGCAGCCGGCGCGGCGAGGCGAGTGCCCGCTCCGAAAGCCTGGTCGAATTGTGCGAGGACCTGTTGTCGAGCCGCGGCGAAGCCTCCGGCGTCGCGCGGGCGCGCGAAATTCTTACTCGTTACGGCGAACTGACCACCGGCCCGCGCATTGCCTTCTTCGAGGCGCTGGCCCAGCGCTTCGGGGCCGATCCGGCACGCATGGAGACGGCGATTGCCGCCTGGCGCGCAAAACCCGATGACGAGACCGCAGCGGAACTGCACGCCGCCTCCGAGCCGCGCCGGCAGGAGCTGTTCCGCCGTCTCAATCTCGCGCCCGGCGGCACCGCCGCGCTGGTGAAGATGCGCGAGCAGTTGATGGACGCGCTCAATCACCGCGACGATCTCGGCGCGGTCGACGAAGACTTCGTCCACCTGTTCTCGTCCTGGTTCAATCGCGGCTTCCTGGTGCTGCGGCGGATCGACTGGTCGACGCCGGCGATCGTGCTGGAGAAGATCATCCGCTACGAGGCGGTGCACGCGATCCACGATTGGGACGACCTGCGCCGCCGCATCGATCCGCCGGACCGGCGCTGCTACGCCTTCTTCCATCCGGCTCTGGTCGACGATCCGCTGATCTTCGTCGAGGTGGCGCTGACCCGCGACATTCCCGGCGCCATTGCGCCGATCCTCGCCGCCGACCGCGAGCGCACCGAGGTCGAGCGCGCACGCACGGCGGTGTTCTATTCGATCTCGAACTGCCAGCGCGGCCTTGCCGGCGTATCGTTCGGCAGCTTCCTGATCAAGCAGGTGGTCGAGGATATCTGCCGCGATCTGCCCAAGCTCAACACCTTCGTCACACTGTCGCCGGTGACGAATTTCGGCGCCTGGCTCAAGGCAGAGCGTACGAGCGACACCTCGATCGCGCTGTCGGCCGCCGACAAGGGGGCCTTCGCCGCGCTCGACCAGCCTGGCTGGTGGACGAACGAGGAAACGAAGGAAGCGCTGCGCGAGCCGATGCTGCGCGCCGCGGCGTGGTATTTCCTGCGCGCCAAGAACAAGCGCGGCGCGCCGCTCGATGCGGTCGCGCGCTTCCATCTCGGCAATGGCGCGCGGCTCGAGCGGCTCGATTATCTCGGCGATATGGGCGAGCGCGCGATGAAGCAGGCGCAGGGCTTCATGGTGAACTACCTCTACGACCTCGACGACATCGAGAAGAACCACGAGGCCTATGCCGAGAACCGCACCGTCGTCGCGTCCAACGCCGTGCAGCGCCACCTGCGCACGGTCGAACTGGTGCCGGTCGTCACGGGGTGACCTCTCACTTATCCCCCCCTTTCAGGGGAGGGTGGCTCCGCGCGGAGCGCGGAGCCGGGTGGGGTCTTTTCTCAATTTGCATTTGTCGTCCCCGCGTGCAGACATCGGGTTTACCCGATGTCTGCCACGATGCGTGCGCAAGTCGGCTACAGCCGACTTGCGTTGGGGACCCATACGCCGTGCCGCCTCGATAGGGCACGGCGTATGGGTCCCGGGCCTCCTTCGCTCGCGCTCAGTCGCCCGGGACGACAGCAACCTCTCCCGTCACCCTGAGGAGCCCGCGCGGCACGCGCGGGCCTCGAGGGGTCTGTGACCCACAATGTGTCGTCCCCGCGAAAGCGGGGACCCATACGCCGTGCCGTCTCGATAGGACACGGCGTATGGGTCCCGGGCCTCGCTGCGCTCGCCCGGGACGACAGCAAACCTCTCCCGTCATCCTGAGGAGCCCGCGAAGCGGGCCTCGATGGGGCTGTGACTCTCAATTCGTCGTCCCCGCGAAGGCGGGGACCCATACGCCGTGCCGTCTCAACAGGGCACGGCGTATGGGTCCCGGGCCTCGCTCCGCTCGCCCGGGACGACAGCAAGCCTTCCCGGCACCCTCCGGAGATCACGCGCGCCAGCTGGCGCAATGCAGCAAAAAATCTTTTGTATAGGATTGTTGACATTCCTATCGCGGTAGACTTATATCCCGGTTGTCCCGCCCCGTTACCGAGGGGCGTCTGATCAAGCGTCTCCAGACGCGGGGCGGGATGCGGTGGCTGGGGTGGGAGCGTCGGAGATGCGACGCAGTTTCTCCCTCCCGGCGGTTCAAGCCGCGCCGTCCTGGCCCACACGCCGTGGGTCACTGGGACCCGTGATGGCATTGGCGGACCCCGGTCGCAGGGGAAAGCCGATGACCTGGTCCCGCAGCGGTGGATAGGCCTTCGCTGTGGAAAGCAGAGGGGCCTGAAAGGTAAGTCCACCGGGGGCGGCGCGGAGCAGACCTCAAACACCGTGCGCGGGACGCTCTGGGACTGGGCGGACTTGCGGTGTGATTGAAGGCGCTCCGATGCCGCGAGGTGTCGGGGCCCGCGGGTCCTTTTGGGCCCAGAGCGTCCCGCGCGCCCTCGGTACTTCGAAGGCGAGGCGGAATTCGGAATGCAACGAGGGCTTGCCCGGGGCCGACCAAAGAATACGGGCGATGAGTCACGCCTGCGCTGTTTGACAACTGAATCTGTGCGAAACGGCTCTAGGCTGGATTACGTCGCGCGGACGACGACAGTCGGCGAATGATCAGAACATAACGTGAAAACCCATAAAATTGTATTATGCGCGATAAAAGATAGTTACAATCCAGCCTGCATTTGTTCTTCAATTTATAGCGTCGTCAGCAGTCGCGCGATTTCAGCGCAGTCCCTGAGGCTTCTGCTCCGAGAGCCGCCGCGCGAGCTTGATCACCTGGTCGCGCTGCGCGGGGTCGGCGATTTGCATGAAAGCATGCATGAGCTGCAAACCCTCCTCGGCAGTCGGGCCGCCCGGAGGCAGGCCGCCTTCGCCGCCCGGAGGCCTGGGTCGGGATGATGCAAAGTCGTTCATGGGCCGCTCCAGCCGGATCGTCGACAATCCTCGCATGTCACGCCCGGCTATAGTCTACGCGCGCCGCCGTTTTATCAACTCCATATCGCGTCGTCTCGTCAGCGCGCCGGACGCGACCGCATCCAGTTCCAGGCGTCGGCGAGCTGCGTTTCAAGTCCCGACCGCGCGGGCTGCCACTTCAGCACCTCCCGGGCCCGGTCCGACCGTCCGATCAGGATCGCGGGGTCTCCCGCACGGCGGGGCGATACCGCCGTCCGGATCGGCTTGCCGCAGATGCGCTCCGCCGCCGCGACGACCTCGCGAACGGAGTAGCCGCGCGAATTGGCAAGATTGAGCGCCGTCGTCGGCCTGCCTTTCAGAAGATAGTCGAGCGCGGCGACATGCGCCGCCGCGATGTCCATGACGTGGACGTAGTCGCGGATGCACGTGCCGTCGGGCGTGTCGTAATCGTCGCCGAAGATATTGACCGTCGTTCCGTCTCGCGCGGCTGCCAGCACGAGCGGGATCAGGTGGGTCTCCGGAACGTGATCCTCGCCGACCATGGCATCGGGATCGGCGCCGGCCGCATTGAAATATCGCAGCGACACCGACGCCAGCCCGTGCGCCTGCTGCGCATCCGCGAGCAGGCGCTCGATGATCGACTTCGTGAAGCCGTAGGGATTGATCGGAGCAATCGCGTGCTCCTCCGGGATCGGCACGGATTGCGGCGTCCCGTAAACCGCAGCCGTCGAGGAAAACACGACCGGCATAACGGCGGTCCGGACCATCGCCGTCAGCAGAGCGGCGGTGCCGGACACATTGTTGCGATAGTACAGCAGCGGGTCCGCGACCGACTCCGCGACGGATGTGAACCCCGCAAAGTGCATGAGCGCGATCGGCGCGTGCCGCGCGATCACGTCGCTGATCTTCGCCACGTCGGCGATATCGCCCTCTTCGAACGGGCCCCATCGCACGGCCCGGCGATGGCCGTGGCTGAGATTGTCGTAGACGACCGGCTCATATCCCGCCGATGCGAGTGCCTTGCAGGCGTGACTGCCGATATAGCCGGCGCCGCCCGTCACCAGAATTTTCACGTCGAGCCCCGCTATCCGCGCTTCGTCTGATGCGCGGCATTTCCGCCCGTCAGCGGCAGGCAATTACTATAAATTGCCGGGGGATTCCAGCGGCCGCGAATCTGCCGGGTCCGGGGTCACGCCGCGCCGGCCTGCCGCAATCCCAGCATCGCGCTCCAATACGCAAAATACTTCAGCGCGTTCTCCTGCGAGGACAGCGCCATGAATTGGCAGGTGTCGGCGAGCATGTCGGCGAACGACAGCCGGCCCGCGGCCTCCATCCAGCGCGCGCAGAGCTTGTCGGCTTCCCCGGCAGTGGGCGAACCGTAAGTCTCGCGCGGCTGCGTTCTGAAGCGATTGAACATCGCCGAGAACCACAGGTCGGCCATCGCCTGCCGCTGCTGCGGCGCGTAGGTGACCGGCAGGTTCGCGTGCCGGATCAGCGTCGCGCCCTCGAACCCGCACAGGAACCAGGTGAGCCGGTTGATCGCCGGATCGAGGCGGGCCTGCTGATAGAAGGCGGCATCGGCGGCGCGCGCGCCGTCGTCCTTGCTCGCGTCGTGGACATGCATCAGCCGCGCCATGCGCGCGAACTTGCCGGCGACGAGATAGAGAAGACTCGAGATACGGTCGTCGAACGGCAAGGCGAGCGGCTTCTCGCGCACGAGATCGAGCGACCAGGTCATCGTGGCGCGGCGCACCGGCGAAAACAGCAGCACGTTCGGCCGGTCCGCGCTCAGATAGCCGGACAGGCGCACGAGCGGATCGCCGGCGTCGATGTTCGGATAGGCGAAGGCCTCCGCGCCCTGCGGCGTCTCGATCAGGGTCGGCGCGGCGACGCCGATGATGGACGTGTCGGCGGCGATGCTCTCGATCACGCCGGGCAGCACCGTCATCGCCCGGTCGAACAGAATGCCGTCGTCGGCCAGCAGCAGGACGAAGTCTCCCCGCGCGGCGCTCAGCGCTTCGGTCCAGTCATCATGTGCACGTCCGGGCGCGGCGATCATGAACCGGCAGTTCTCGTGCTCCATCCCGTGCAGCAACTCCGCCCTGGCGGTGCTGCCGGATCGATCGTGCACGATGACCTCGACGCGCGGGCCGGCCCATGAGCACGCCTGAAGGATGCGGGAGGTGGACGTGAGGCCCTGGCTGCTCGTGGGGATAACGATGGACAGCCTGATCATCCGGGAAAGCCTCGTAGCGCGTGACCGGCGGCCGCCGGGAGCCGCGAATCAGATGGGTCAGTTTACCCCATGATACTCCGGCACCGGTCGGCTGCGGCGTCCGGCCGGGGCCCGCAAAGGGCCTCCGGACCGCATTTCGGCGCCGGTTGCGTGGCCGGGAGCGGCCCTATAGTTTGCGGCTCGCGCGGCCTCGGCCGCCCGCAGGCGCTTCCCGGGAGAGGGCGCGAGACGGCACCTGGATATCGCCGGCTGCGCGGCGAACGGGAGCACGGCTGCGCCAATGTCGGACCCCTGAATGCGCCTGACGCCCGATCTGACCCCGCGCCAGTACCTGATCGTCGCGCACGACCTGCTCGCGACGGCGGTCGCGATGGTGCTGACCTTCGTGATGCGGTTCGAGGGGCCCGTGCTCTTCGAGAAGCTCAGGGCGCTCGAGATCGTCCTGCCGCTGTTCCTCGTTTATGCCGCGGTCGTCTATTTGCTGGTCGGGCTTCACCGCAACAAGTGGCGATTCACCTCAGTCCCGGACCTGTCGCACATCGTCAGCGCCGCCACGATCCTGGCCGTGTCGCTGCTCGTGCTCGACTACGTGCTCCTGTCGCCGCAGTTCTACGGCACCTTCTTCTTCGGCAAGATCACCATCCTGCTCTACTGGTTCCTGCAGATGGTGTTGCTCGGCGGCTCGCGCGTTGCCTATCGGTATTACCATTATGCGCACACGCTCCAGCGCGCGAAGGTCGGCGATGCCAGCGCAGCGCTGATCGTCGGCCGCGCCGCTGATGCGGAAGTGCTTCTGCGCGCAATGGAATCGGGCGCGATCAGCAAGATGTGGCCGGCCGGCGTCCTGTCCCCCGCGAAAAGCGACCGGGGGCAGGCGATCCGCGGCGTTCCGGTCTTCGGCGACATCGAGGATCTCGAAGCCATCGTCGCCGACCTCGCCGGTCGCGGCAGCCGGATTACCCGGCTCCTGCTGACGCCGTCCGCCTTGAGCGAGGGCTCGCGCGCGGAATCGGTGCTGGTGCGTGCACGCAAGCTCGGCATTGCCGTCAATCAGGTGCCGGCGCTCGACGCGCCGGGGGTGCCGGTGCAGCTTCAGCCGGTCTCGGTGGAGGACTTGCTGCTGCGGCCGAGCGTGCGGATCGACTACCGCCGCCTCGAAAGCCTGGTCGCGGGCAAGGCGGTCGTCGTCACCGGCGGCGGCGGCTCGATCGGTTCCGAGATATGCGACCGCGTCGTCACCTTCGGCGCCGGCCGGCTTCTCGTTCTGGAGAATTCCGAACCGGCACTGCACGCCGTCCTCGAACAGCTGCGCGCCGATCATCCCGATGCCGACATAGGCGGCCGGATCGCCGACGTGCGCGACCGCGCGCGCATCATGCGGCTGATCGCGGAGTTCAAGCCCGACCTCGTGTTCCACGCCGCCGCGCTCAAGCACGTGCCCCTCCTGGAGCGCGACTGGGACGAGGGCATCAAGACGAACGTCTATGGTTCGGTCAATGTCGCCGACGCCGCCGTTGCCGCCGGCGCCGCCGCGATGGTGATGATATCGACCGACAAGGCGATCGAGCCGGTGTCGGTGCTCGGCGCGACGAAACGGCTCGCCGAGATGTATTGCGATGCGCTCGATAAGGCCATCACGCATCAGCAGGCGGCAGGCGCGGTGACCCGCTTGATCTCGGTGCGCTTCGGCAACGTGCTGGCCTCGAACGGCTCGGTGGTGCCGAAATTCAAGGCGCAGATCGAGGCCGGCGGGCCCGTCACTGTCACGCATCCGGACATGGTCCGTTATTTCATGACCATCCGCGAAGCCTGCGATCTCGTGGTGACCTCGGCGACCCACGCGCTCGGCGCGAACGGCCGCGACGTCTCGGTTTATGTCCTCAATATGGGCCAGCCGGTGAAGATCGTCGAACTCGCCGAACGCATCATCCGCCTGAGCGGGCTCGTGCCGGGCAAGGACATCAAGATCGAGTTCACCGGCATCCGCCCCGGCGAACGCCTGCACGAGATCCTGTTCGCGCAGGAAGAAGCGAGCGCCGACATCGGCATTCCGGGTATCGTCGCCGCAAAGCCCGTGCAGCCGTCGCTCGACGCGATGCGTGCATGGCTCGCGCGTCTCGAGCAGGCGCTCGCTCACGGCGAGCGCAGGGCGATCTACGACCTGCTGCGCGATGCAGTGCCCGAATTCCGCGGCGAAGCCGCCTGAGGAGAGCGACCGTGGACCTCGCCGCCTTCTTCAAGTCCGAGTTCGCAGAGCAACATGATGTCGCGCGCAAGACGGAAGCTGCGCTCGGCCCGGCTTTCGCCGCCTTGGTCGGCGCCTGCGTCGTGTCGCTGCGGAGCGGCGGCAAGCTGATGTTTTTCGGCAACGGCGGCAGCGCCGCCGACGCCCAGCATCTCGCGACCGAATTGACCATTCGCTACAAAAGCGATCGCGCCGCGATTGCCGCGATCGCGCTCACGACCGACACTTCGGCGCTCACCGCCGCCGGCAACGACATCGGCTTCGAGCGCATCTTCTCGCGACAGATCGAGGCGATCGGCAAGGCGGGCGATGTCGCGATCGGCATCTCGACATCGGGCAAGAGTCCGAACGTCACGGCGGCGCTGAAGCAGGCGAGGGCGATGCGCATCGTCACCGCCGCGTTCACGGGCAAAGGCGGCGGTGATCTGCCGGGCCTTGCCGATCACGTGCTTGTCGTGCCGTCGGACACAACCGCGCGCATTCAGGAAATTCACATCACGCTCGGTCAGATGCTGTGCGGCGCGATCGAGATCGAGCTCGGGCTCGCCGGTTCCTCCTGACCTGCGCGGTCGTGTCGCAATTGTTTTTGCGCGCTCGCGGGAAATACTGACGCGGTGAAACGTTGCATCGGGGGCGGCGTCGAACCTCGCGAGCGGAGGACTATTCATGCGCCCCTGGCTGACCCGTCCCATCAAACTTGTGCTGTTTGCAGCGATGGCTGCGTTGCTGCCGATCACAATGGCCGGCGAGGCTGTCGCGCTTGCCTATAACGGCGAACCCATCGGCAACCAGGTCGGCACCGTGACCGACGTTCTCGGCTGGCTGTTCGCCGCTGCATTCCTCACGGTCTTCATCCTCATGATCGCCGACCAGAACCGCCGGATGCGCGCGGCTGACCGCCAGCGTGCTGCGGCGCCTTAGTCGCCCGTCGATCTTCGATGCTGCGCGGCCGGCCCAGTGCCGGCCGCTTGTTTTTGCAGTGCACCAATCCCGGCATCCGGGCCAAAAGCTTTCAAGATAAGAAAACCTCGTTCGCGATGCTGAAAAACAGTTGACTCCTTCGCCCTGTGACATTTCGATTTGGGCAGGGAGAAACGAAACCAATGGAAGCAAAAATTCTGCCCGGACCGGGCTCAAAGGTCCGCCCACCGCGCGTCCGCGCCGAAGGCGAACGTCACAGCATCCAGTCCGTCGACCGGGCGCTGTACCTGCTCGAGACCATCGCGGAGGCCGGCGGCGAGACGACGCTCACCGACCTGTCCAACCGCACCGGCCTCAACATCTCGACCTGCCATCACCTGCTGGCGACTTTGATCCAGCGCGGCTTCGTGGCGAAGATTCCGGGCCGCCGGCTCTACGCGCTCGGCACCCGCATCGTCTATCTCAGCCACGCCTGCCTCCAGGTCGACCTGCCGCGGCGGGCCGAGCCGTATCTGGAGAAGATCAACGAGAAGACCGGCGAGACCGTCCACCTGGCCACGCTGCAAGGCGACTCGGTCGTCATGCTGGCGGTGAAGGAAGCGCGGCACGCGGTGCGCGTCGATACCGGCCGCATCGGCCGCATCGAGGCGCCGCACGCCACCTCGCTCGGCAAGGCGATCTTCGCCTGGCTGCCGGAGAGCGACCTCCACCGCTTCTTCGTCAATGGCATGAAGCGCTGCACCGAGCACACCATCACCGACGCCAAGGCGTTCCATGACGACATGTGCAAGGTGCGCCGTGAGGGCTTCTCCTTCGATCGCGAGGAGCATCTCCCGGGCGTGATCTGCATCGGCGCCGCGATCCGCGACCAGGCCGGTACGGTGGTCGGCGCGATCAGCGCCTCGACGCCGCTGATGCGCGCAACCGACTCGCATCTCGCGCTGATGCGTGAGGAAATCACGTCGGCGTCGCATGCGCTGTCGGCCGAGTTCGGCGGCGCGCCCGTGGGTGAGCCGCAGCTTCTCGCCGCGGTCAACTGATCGATCGGCAGAGCGGGTCGCTTCGCGCGGCCCGCTCGTTTCTTTTCTGCGGACCTCGCGATGTACGCACCGGCCGGCGTCAAGACCAATCACAATGAATTCCCGATCCCCGACCGCATGCGCGCCTGGGTGCTCGGCGATCCGGGCGAACTGAGCTTCGTCGAGAAAACCGTGCCGGTGCCGAAGAAGGCCGAGGTGCTGGTGCGCATCGACGCGGTCGCAATCTGCGCCACCGACCTTGACGTCATCCATCACGGCCCGCCGGCGGTGATCGAAGGCGGCGCGCCGTTCAACAAGAACTTCACGCCCGGACACGAATATATGGGCACCGTGGTCGCGCTCGGCCCCGGCGTCGACGAATACAAGATCGGCACGCGCGTCTCGGTCGAGATCCACGCCGGCTGCGGCCAGTGCAAGCGCTGCCGCGAAGGCATGTACACGTCGTGCCACAACTACGGCCTGAATTACGGCGACGTCGACAAGGGCCACCGCGCCAACGGTTTCACCACCGACGGCGGCTTCTGCGAATACCAGGTCAACAACATCAATACCCTGGTCGCCATCGCCGACGAGATGTCGGACGAGGAGGCCACGCTCGTCGTCACTGCCGGCACGGCGATGTATGCCCTGACCGAGCTCGGCGGCCTCGTCGCCGGCGAGAGCGTCTGCGTCACCGGGCCTGGCCCGATCGGCCTCCTGGCGGTCGCGGTTGCGAAGGCGCTCGGCGCGCAGCCGGTGATCCTCACCGGCACGCGCGACAACCGCCTCGACATCGGCAAGGCGCTCGGCGCCGACGCCGTGGTCAATGTTCGCAACACACCGGACGTCGTAGCCGAAGTGAAGAAGGCGAACGGCGGCAAGG
>Ga0187809_10001551_pt1 | contig 10524 bp, 10 predicted proteins | sample NC_wetland_sal_i_8_FD_132415 | JGI IMG/M metagenome (GOLD analysis project Ga0187809, IMG submission 132415) | Wetland sediment microbial communities from Neuse River Estuary, North Carolina, USA - ASW_4 | ecosystem: Environmental > Aquatic > Freshwater > Wetlands > Sediment | place: USA: North... | reverse complement strand
CGCCGAATTCGCCCAGCAATGGGGCCTCATCTATTTCTCAGTGATGTTCGCGCTGGTGCTCGCTTACGCGCTGTGGCCATCGCGGCAGAAGCAATTTGACGAAGCGGCGCGCGTCCCGCTGCAGGAGGACTGAAGCCGTGGCCGAAGAACACAAAGACGTCGATCTGCTGACCGGGACCGCGACCACCGGCCACGAATGGGACGGCGTGAAGGAGCTCAATACGCCGCTGCCGCGCTGGTGGCTGTGGCTGTTCTACCTGACCATCGTCTGGGCGGTCGGCTACTGGATCGTCTATCCGGCGTGGCCGCTCATCTCGAACTCGACGCAGGGCGTGCTCGGCTGGCATACGCGCAGCGCGGTCGTCACCGACCTCGCGGCGCTCAAGGCCAAGCGCGGCCCGATGATGGAGAAGCTCGGCGCCGCCTCGGTCACCGAGATCGCCGCCGATCCGCAGCTCTCCGACTTCGCGCGCGCCGTCGGCCGCGTCGCCTTCGCCGACAACTGCGCGCCGTGCCACGGCGCCGGCGGCGGCGGCGGCAAGGGCTATCCGAACCTCAACGACGACGACTGGCTGTGGGGCGGCAAGCTCACCGATATCCTCAACACCATCACGCACGGCGCCCGCTCCGGCGACGACGCCGGCCACCAGGGCAACATGCCGGCCTTCGGCCGCGACGGCATCCTCAAGCCGGAGCAGATTTCGACCGTCGCCGACTTCGTGCGCTCGCTGTCGGGCCTGCCGGTGGAGAAGGGCGCCGATCTCGCCGCCGGCAAGAAGCTGTTCGCCGACAACTGCGCCGTCTGTCACGGTCCGGAAGGCAAGGGCAACCGCGATGTCGGCTCGGCCAACCTGACCGACAAGATCTGGCTCTACGGCTCCGACAAGGTGACGATCGTGCAGGGCATCACCAACGGCCACGGCGGCGTCATGCCGGCCTGGGGCAAGCGCCTCGACCAGCCGACGCTCAAGTCGCTGGCCGTCTACGTCTGGTCGCTCGGCGGCGGCGAAAAGTAGTCGCGCCTGAGCGGGCGAGGGGGAGGGGGCGGACTGCTGCAGTCCGCCCCGCTTCGCTTTCAGGATGCAGGCTTGACGAAGATCAATAGTCGGGCGGGCGGCCCGGCCTAGGTTTCGGCAACAACAACACTGCGTAGATCGTCATGACGGCGCTGGAAGACCTGGTGAAGGATGCGGAAGTGCCGGCGAAGGCGGCCGCCGTGCCGCCGGACGACGATGCCATCGACGATATCCCGCTCTACGCGCCGCGCCGCAAGATCTACCCGCAGAGCGTCAAGGGCGTCTTCCGCCGCATCAAATGGGGCGTGCTGCTCTTCACCCTCGGTGTCTATTACCTGCTGCCCTTCGTGCGCTGGGACCGCGGGCCGAACGCGCCGCACCAGGCGGTGCTGATCGACTTCCCCAGCCGCCGCTTCTATTTCTTCCCGATCGAGATCTGGCCGCAGGAGGTCTACTACCTCACCGGCCTCTTGATCCTCGCGGCGTTGACGCTGTTCCTGATGAACGCCGTCGCTGGCCGCTTGTGGTGCGGCTATCTCTGCCCGCAGACGGTGTGGACCGACCTGTTCTTCGCCATCGAGCGCTGGGTCGAGGGCGACCGCCGCGAGCACATGCAGCGCGACGGCCGCAAGTGGACGGCCGCGACCTGGGCGCGCAAGGGCGTCAAGCATGTCCTCTGGCTGATGGTCGCCTGGTGGACCGGCGGCGCCTGGGTGCTCTATTTCGCCGACGCGCCGACCCTCGTGAAGGAGCTCGCCACCGGCCAGGCGCCGTTCATCGCCTATGCCTGGATCGGCATCCTCACCTTCACGACCTATGCGCTCGCCGGGCACATGCGCGAACAGGTCTGTCTCTATATGTGCCCGTGGCCGCGCATCCAGGCGGCGCTCACCGACGAGTTCGCGCTCAACGTCACCTACCGCTACGACCGCGGCGAGCCGCGCTGCTCGGTCAAGAAGGCCGAGCAGTTGCGCGCGCACGGCGCGCCCGCCGGCGATTGCGTCGACTGCCAGCAGTGCGTGCACGTGTGCCCGACCGGCGTCGACATCCGCGAGGGCGCCAATCTCGGCTGCATCCAGTGCGGTCTCTGCATCGACGCCTGCGACGCCGTGATGGCGAAGCTCAACCGGCCGACGCGGCTGATCGCCTTCGACACCGACCTCAACATCAAGGCGCGGCTCGAGGGCAAGCAGCCGTTCTACAGGCTCATCCGCACCCGCACCGTGCTCTACGCCGCGATCATCGCCGTCGTCGGCGGCCTGATGCTGTTCCAGCTCGCCACCCGCGACAGCGAGGGCATCGCCATCATCCACGATCGCAATCCGATGTATGTGCGGCTGTCCGACGGCTCGCTGCGCAACGCCTACACGATCCGTATCGTCAACAAGCAGCTCAAGAACCGCAACTTCATCGTCGCCGTCGAGGGCCTGCCGGCTTCGCTCGTCGATTTCGTCGGCATGCCGCCGCGCGCTGACGGCCGCATGCTGGTCGACGTCGGCCCCGACACGACGCGCGAGGTGCGCGTCACCGTCACCGACTATTCGCGCACGGCGCCGCCGCCCTCGACCACGATCCGGTTCTCGCTGATCGACGTCGATACCGGCGAGGTGGCGACGATGCGCGATCATTTCTTCGGGCCCTGAGGGAGGACCAGCGATGTCGCAGAAAAAGCCGCGTGAACTGACCGGGCGCGCCGTGCTCGCCTGGCTGGTCGTCTTCTTCGGTGCCGTGTTCGTGGTCAACGGCATCATGGTGCACGCCGCCACCTCGACTTTCGGCGGTGTCGAGACGCAGAGCTCGTACAAGGCCGGGCAAATGTTCGAGCACGAGGTCGCCAGGGCCGAGAAGCAGGACGCGCAGCACTGGCAGGTGTCGGGCAAGCTCGTCCGCGACACGTCGGGCGAAGCCGTGCTCGACCTCACCGCGCGCGACGAGAAGGGCGCGCCGCTCACCGGCCTGACGGCCAAGGCGCTGCTGGCGCATCCCGCCGACGAGCGGCTCGATCACACGATCGAGCTCGCGCGCATCGGCGCCGGCGAGTTCAAGGGTGTGGCCGATGCGAAAGCGGGCCAGTGGGAGCTGACCGTCGACCTCTACAAGGGCGACGCCCGCGTCTTCCGCTCGCGCAGCAAAGTCGTTTTGAAATGAACAGTCTTTCTCCGTTCGTCCCCGCGCGCAGACATCGGGTTTACCCGATGTCTGCCATAAACAATGCGCAAGTCGGCTATAGCCGACTTGCGATGGGGAACCAGCGCTGAGCCGCCCAGCTGGACCCCCGCTTTCGCGGGGGTGAGCGGTGGAGAATGGAGCTGACCGGAAACTGCCATGTCCGCCGCCCTCGACCTTTCCCTCTACGCCAGGCCGGACGACGACGGCCGGCTGAGCCTCGACCTCGCGGTCGACGGCGTGACCTGCGGCGCCTGCATTGGCCGCATCGAGGGCGCGGTGAAGCAGTTGCCCGGCGTCGCCGAGGCGCGGCTCAATTACACCAACCGCCGCCTGCACGTCGCCTGGACGCAAGGCGCGCTCGAGCCGTCCCGCATCATCGAGACGCTGGAAGCGCAGGGCTATCACGGCCACCCGTTCGTGGCGCTGCGCGCCGAAGAGGAGGAGGCGGCGGAAGCGCGCCGGCTGACGCGCTGCGTCGCCGTCGCCGGTTTCGCGGCGATGAACATCATGCTGCTGTCGGTGTCGGTGTGGTCCGGCAACGTCAGCGACATGACCGGCGAGACGCGCGACTTCTTCCACTGGGCGTCGGCGCTGATCGCGCTGCCGGCGGCGGCCTATGCCGGTCGGCCGTTCTTCGCCAGCGCCTGGCGCGCGCTGAAGGCGCGCTCGACCAACATGGACGTGCCGATCTCGATCGGCGTCACGCTCGCGCTCGGCATGTCGCTGGTCGAGACCGCGCACCACGCGCGCGAGGCGTATTTCGACTCGGCGATCATGCTGCTGTTCTTCCTGCTGGTCGGTCGTGCGCTCGAGCACGCGATGCGGCGGCGCACGCGCGCGGTCGCCGGCAATCTCGCCGCGCTGAAGGCGGAGACCGCGAACCGCTTCGCCGGCGACGACCTCGTCACCGTGCCGGTCGCGGCCTTGCGCGCCGGCGACCGGCTGCTGGTCAAGCCTGGCGAGCGCGTGCCGGCCGACGGCCGGATCGAGGCGGGCCGCTCGGAGATCGACGAGAGCCTGATCACCGGCGAGACGGCGCGTCGCGCCATCGCGCCCGGCGCGATCGTCTATGCCGGCAGCCTCAATTACGCCGGTGCGCTGACGCTCACCGTCACCGCCGCCGGCGGCGCCACGCTGATCGACGAGATCGAGACGCTGCTGGAGAAGGCGGCGAGCGCGAAGTCGCGCGCCATGCGCCTCGCCGACCGCGCCTCGCGCATCTACGCGCCGGTCGTGCACGCGACCGCGGCGCTCACCGGCATCGGCTGGCTGCTCGCCGGCGCCTCGCTGCACGACGCGCTGGTGACCGCCATCGCCGTGCTCATCATCACCTGTCCCTGCGCGCTGGCGCTGGCCATTCCGGCGGTGCAGGTGGTCGCGTCCGGCGCGCTGTTCCGCGCCAATGTCATCCTCAACGCCGGCGACGCCATCGAGCGCCTCGCCGAAGCCGACGTCGTCGTCTTCGACAAGACCGGCACGTTGACGCTGCCGGAGCCGCGCGTCGTCGCGCCGGGCAGCCTCGATCCGGAGCTGATGCAGATCGCGGCGCGGCTGGCGCTGTCGAGCCGGCATCCGCTGGCCGTGGCGGTGGCGCGCGAGGCGGCGACACGCGTGCCGTTCGACGGCGCGATCGAAGAGACAGGCCGCGGCGTGCGCGCGCTGGTCGACGGCGTCGAGGCGCGGCTCGGCAGCGCGGCGTTCTGCGGCCTCGACGAGCCGGCCTCGCTGCCCGGCCTGTCGCACATCTACTTCGCCTACGGCGCGCGCTCGCTGGCGGTCGCCGTGGCGCAGAGCCTGCGTCCCGACGCAATCGAGACGGTGGCGCGGCTGCGCGCGCTCGGCCTCGACCTGCGCATTCTGTCCGGCGACCGCGCCGAGGCGGTGGCGCCGGTCGCCAAGGCGCTCGGCATCACGAGTTGGGGCGCAGCGCTCACGCCCGCCGACAAGATTTCGCTGATCGACAACCTCAAGCAGATCGGCCGCCGCGTGCTGATGGTCGGCGACGGGCTGAACGACGCTCCCTCACTTGCGGCCGCGCATGTGTCGCTGTCGCCGATCTCGGCCGCCGACCTGACGCAGGCGCAGGCCGACGCCGTGTTCCTCGGCGAGCGGCTGGCGCCGGTCGCCGACGCCATCGTCATCGCCCGCCGCGCCCGGCGGCGCATGAGCGAGAACCTGTGGTTCGCCGCGACCTACAACGCCATCGCCGTGCCGTTCGCGATCCTCGGCTTCGTCACGCCGCTGATCGCCGCGCTGGCGATGTCCGGCTCGTCGCTGACGGTGACGCTGAACGCGCTGCGCGCGCGGGGAGGGCGACGATGAACGTTCTCGTCTATCTCGTGCCGCTGGCGCTCGGCCTCGGCCTCGTCGGCCTGTTCGCCTTCCTCTGGGCGCTGCGCTCGGGGCAGTACAGCGACATGGACGGCGCCGCGCTCAGGATCCTGCAGGACGACGATGTGGAGAAATAACCCTCGTCATTCCGGGGCACGCGCGCAGCGCGTGAACCCGGAATCCAGAAGGCTTGCAGGTCGTATTGATCTGGATTCCGGGTTCCGGCCTCCGGCCGGCCCCGGAATGACGATCAAGTTTCCACCGTCACCGTCTCGAAATCCGCCGGCAGCACGATCTCCAGCAATTCGCAGTCGTCGGAATAGCCGCGCACGGTGTGCTTGATCTTCGGCGGCTGGATCCAGCACGAGCCGGCGGTGAAGGTGTGCACGCCTTCGCCCTCGAACTCGCTCCTGAACCAGCCCTTGAGCACGTAGACCATCTGGAAGTCGACGTCGTGATAATGCGGCGTCGACACCTCGCCCTCCTCGAACGGCTTGGTCATGCGGATGACGTGCGCCTGCACCATGCCGCTGGTGGCGGCGGCCAGCCCGAGATCGCGATAGGCGGAATAGGCGCGCAGGCCGGGGTCGAAATCCGCCTCACGATGATGGCTGACGGCGAAGCGCTGCGGCTTGCGCGCCTTCGCTTTCGCCTTCGCCGCCTTTTTCCGTGCCGGCCTGACGGCGGGCTTCTTCGCTTTCACGCGCTTCGACTGGACTTTCCGGCGGGTCTTGGCCATGGATGCCTCCCTCGAGCGCGACGATTGGACCACGCGGGCCGCACCTATGGAAGCATCGATTGAGCCGCCCGCCATCCGCGTCTTCGTCGACGCCGACGCCTGCCCGGTGAAGCCGGAGGTGTACCGCGTCGCCGAGCGCTACGCGCTGCACGTCTATGTCGTCGCCAACGCCTTCATGAACGTGCCGCGTGGCGGCCTCGTCGAGCTTGTCGTCGTGGCGGCCGGTCCGGATGTCGCCGACGACTGGATCGTCGAGCGCGTCACTGGCACCGACATCGTGATCACCGCCGACATCCCGCTGGCCGCGCGCTGTGTGAAGAAGGGCGCCACTGTCATCGGCCCGACCGGCAAGGCGTTCGACGACGACTCCATCCACATGGCGCTGGCGACGCGCAATCTCATGACCGACTTGCGCTCGGCCGGCGCCGAGACGCGCGGCCCGAAGCCGCTGTCGCGCCAGGACGTGTCGCGCTTCCTCTCGGCGCTCGACCTCGCCGTGGTGCGGTTGAAGCGGAAGATGGGGGAGGGGTAGCCACCCCCCGTTCGCCCCCGCGAAAGCGGGGGCCCAGCTCTGACTCGGCGCTGGATTCCCGCTTTCGCGGGAATGAGCGGACTAGGGCGCCTTCGGCCCGGCCTTCTTGTACCAGTCCGCGATCTGGCTGCCGGTCCAGAACAGCACGTCCTTCTTCTTCCGGATCTTCTCGAAGATCTGCCGGAAGTATTTCGCCCGGTGCGGCGCGCCCATGATGTACGGGTGCACCGAGATCGCCATCACCCGCGCCGAGCCGAGCGCCTTGGCGTCCCTGTAGATCTGCTCGAACTGGTCCATCGCCCGCTCGTAGAACTCGTTCGCCTTGTGATGCTGGATCAGCATCATGGCGACGTCGTTGCATTCCTGCGTGTAGGGGATGTTGAGGATCGGCTTGTCGCGCGTCTTGAGCCATACCGGCTGATCGTCGAGCACCCAGTCGGCGACGTAGTCGTAGCCTTCCTCGGCGAGGATGTCCGCCGTCTCCCAGGTCTCGGTCAGGCCCGGTCCGAGCCAGCCGCGCGGACGCTTGCCGGTGACGCGCTCCAGCACCTCGGCGCTCTTTTTGATGTCGGCGCGCTCGTTCTCGACCTTCTGCATGTTGCGCTGGGTGTAGCCGTGGCCGACGAACTCCCATTTGCGGTCGACGCAGGCCTTCATCATCTCCGGGAAGGCCTCGACCGCGACGCCGTTGACGTTCATCACGCCCGGAATCTTGAACTCGTCGTAGACCTGCAGCAGCCGCCAGAAGCCGACGCGGTTGCCGTATTCGTGCCAGCACCAGTTCGGGATGTCGGGCATCGGCGAGCCGCCGGCCGGCGGCGTCAGCACCGTGCGCGGCATGGTCTGCGTCGGGTCCCAGTCCTCGACGTTGGTGACGGTCCACACCACCATCCGCGCCTTGTTCGGCAGCTTCAGCGGTTTGCGGTTGACGATCGGCGAGTAGGCGATGCGGTCGTTCGGCAGCATGCCGACGGGCGGCTTCTGGTAGTGCACGGGCGTTTCCTTCTTTTTCCCTGTCATTCCGGGGCGCGAGCGAAGCTCGCGAACCCGGAATCCAGAAGCACACACTATGAGGCTGGTTTCTGGATTCCGGGTCCGCCGCCATCGCGGCGTCCCGGAATGACGGCGAGAAGATTACAGCCGCGTCGGGTCTTGTACAGAGTCAGGCAGGTGCGGCGGGCGCCGACTTCGAAGCGATGAAAACGCGCGGCCCGCGCCCACCGTTTCCCGTCAGCCGGCCTTGATGTTCGCCGCGGTGATGATCGGCACCCACTTGGTGAGCTCGGCCTTCTGGAACGCGCCGAGCGCCTCCGGCGTCATCTGCTCCGGCGGGTAGAAGTCCTGCCCGAGGTCCGCCAGCCGCTTGTGCACGGCGGGATCGTTGATCGCCGCGATGGCCGCGGTGTTGAGCTTGTCGACGGCTTCGCGCGGCGTGCCCCTCGGCGCCCAGATCGCGTTCCACTGCAGCAGGTGCAGGTCCGGCACGCCGGCCTCGTCCACCGTCGGCACGTCGGGGATCGCCGCCAGACGCTTGTTCGACATGATGGCGAAGCCCTTGATCGCGCCGCTGCGGATCTGCGGGATCGACGAGGTCGGCGTATCGATCAGGATGTCGACGCGGCCGGCGAGCAGGTCCTGCATCATCGGCGCCGCGCCCTTGTACGGGATGAATTGCGGACGCGTGCCGACCACCTTCTGCATGAACACGCCGCCGATGTGGCCGAAGCCGCCGACGCCGGACGTGCCTTGCCGCACCGTGTCCGGGCGCGCCTTCACCCAGGCGATGAGCTCCTTGAGGTTGTTCGCCGGCAGGTCCTTGCGGCCGACGATGAGCCCGGGATTGTTCGACAGCAGCGCGATCGGCTGGAAGTCGGTCAGCGTGTTGTACTGCAGCTTGTAGATCGCCGCGTTGGCGACGTGCGTCGACCACTGCCCGAGGATGAGCGTGTAGCCGTCCGGCGCGGCGCGCGCGACGCGGCCGACGCCAATGCTGCCGGCGCCGCCGGCGACGTTCTCGACGACGACCGCCTGGCCCAGCGTCTTGCGCATGTGGTCGCCCATGATGCGCGCCAGCGTGTCGACGGGGCCGCCCGCCGGAAACGGCGCGACGAGCGTGATTGGCCGCGCCGGATAGCCGTCCGCGCGTGCGCGTCCGCCGATGGCGGGCAGGGCGGCCGCGCCCGCGGCCAGTTGCAGGATGTTGCGGCGAGAGACTGTCATGAGACCCCCCAGTGTCGTCCCTGCGTGCGGTCCGACTGTTGTTTTGGCCGCGCGTGCAGCCTTGTGGCCCGGGCATGGTCGGCCCCGGCGGCATCAGGATGCCGAACCCGGCGTCCCGCGACAACTCCGGTGCGGCAGCGGCTGTCAGCTATTGGGGGGCGACATGCACCGCCGCCGGGCGGGTCTCACTTCAGCTGGTCTGCCACCGTGTCGATGCCAGCCTGCGAGCAGACGTCGTCCTTGCCGGGCGATCCTGACACGCCGACGGCGCCGACGACGTCACTGCCCGCCTTGATGGGCAGGCCGCCCGGGAGCGCCAGCACCCGGGTGTAATGCACGGCCTGCGCGTAGCCGGGGTCGCTCGCGACGCGCTTGGCGAAATCGGCCGACGGGGCGCGATAGGTGCGCGCCGTATAGGCCTTGCGGTCGGCGCCCTCGACGGTGTGCAGACCGGCGCCGTCGCCGCGCAGCAACACGACCTGCGCGCCGGCGCGGTCGAGCACCACGACCGACACCTTGTAGCCCATGCTCTGGCACTTCTGGATTGCGCCATTGGCGATGGACTGCGCCATGGCGAGCGAGACGGTCTTTTCGGCAAGGACCCCCTGTCCATGCGCGGGCAGCGAGAGCGTCAAAACGGCGGTGATCCCGGCAGCGATCTTGACGGTCGGTGACATGAGTTCCCCCTGATGAGTTTTATCGTCATTGGCAGAGACTGCAGACCGAACGAAATTTCCCGGACGCCCTTCGGAATCCGGATTTGGACAAGGACAGTAGCGTTTTTGGAGCAGGGCGAGAATAGCGCGGCGAACGGGTGAAGCTGCTCCCTGAATGAAGTGAGGAGGTGGCGCGCTTCGTCCGGACGAGTCCGCGACAAGGTCATTTGCCGCCGCCGGCGCGATGCGGCCGGCGGCGGTCATGACGGTCGGCGATAGGCGACGCTCAGCCCTTGGCGGCGCCGCTGTACCAGTCGAGCATTTCCTCGCCGTTCCAGTGCAGCACGCCGGCGTGGCGGTTCACGTAGTCGTAGATCTGCTCGAGATACTTGATCCGGTGCGGCTGGCCGCTGATGTAGGGGTGGATCGCCAGCGCGCAGAACTTCGCCCGCTTCTCGCTCTCGGCGTAGAGCCGGTCGAACTGGTCGATGGTGCGCTTGAGCAGGTAGTCGCTCTGGTGGTGCTGCACCAGCATCATCGGGATGTCGTTGAGCTCCATCGTGTAGGGCAGGGTGACCAGCGGCCCGTTGGCGGTGCGGATGGTGGTGGGCTCGTCGTCGTAGACCCAGTCGCCGATGTACTTCACGCCGGCGGCGGCGAGCAGGTCCGGCGTCTCCATCGTCTGCGTCAGGCCCGGTCCGAGCCAGCCGACCGGCCGCTTGCCGGCAAACTTGGTGAGGATGTCCATGGTGCGGGCGATCATGCCGGCCTGGTCTTCCTCCTTGTGGATCGGCCCCTGCTCGTAGGCGTGGCCCATGAACTCCCAGCCATTGTCGCGGGCTTCCGCCGCGACGCGCTCAT
>Ga0187809_10001550_pt1 | contig 10526 bp, 10 predicted proteins | sample NC_wetland_sal_i_8_FD_132415 | JGI IMG/M metagenome (GOLD analysis project Ga0187809, IMG submission 132415) | Wetland sediment microbial communities from Neuse River Estuary, North Carolina, USA - ASW_4 | ecosystem: Environmental > Aquatic > Freshwater > Wetlands > Sediment | place: USA: North... | reverse complement strand
GCCGCGTTGGTGGTGTCCACCGTAGCGCTGGCGGCCAGGCCGGAAATGTCGGCCGCCGCAGGCTGCGCGGCCTGCGGCACGCCGGCGATGGAGATCCCGGTCAGGAACTGGTGCGAGCCCGCGGTCAGGCTCTCCACCCCGCCCAGCGTGGCCGCCGTGGGCGTGGGCAGCCGCGCCGCACCAAGCGTGCCACTGGTGATGTTCGCGGCGTTGGTGGTGTCCGTGGTGGCGCTGGCGGCCAGGCCGGAGATGTCGGCCGCCGCAGGCTGCGCGGCCTGCGGCACGCCGGCGGTGGAGATCCCGGTCAGGAACTGGTGCGAGGCCGCGGTCAGGCTCTCCACCCCTCCCAGCGTGGTGGCGCTAGGGAGTGCGATCGACAGCGTGCCGCCGAACAGCACCAGGCCGTTGCCGATCGCGGCCGTCGCCAGCGGACCGAAGGCTGTACCGGCCGTCTTCGTGCAGGTCACCACGCCGGTCGACACATCCAACGTGCAATCGCCGCCGAGCGTCACGCCCGCCAGAGCGCCTGCATTGTTGTATTGCAGCTGTCCGCTGCTGCCGCCGGCTGATGCCGAACCACCGGCCGGCGTCGCCCACTGGCCGAGGCCGTTCAGGAAGTGACTCGCGTTGCCGTCGGGGGCAAGCGTGGCCAGGCCGCCCAGGCCGAGATTGCTCCGCGCGGTAGCCGCATTGTCCAGGTCCGACAGGTTGGCTTGCGCCCGCAGCGGCCCGATCGTGTGCGGCTGCGCCATCGCCGGTACCGGTACCGCGAACGCCAGCGCCAGCAGCGCCAGATAGCGGGCGCCCATGGCGATCAGCCGACGAACCATGTGTCGATCCCGTCGAAGGTGAACACGGCGACGCCGCCAGGTGCGAGCTGCTGCGGCACGTTCAGCCCATAGCCGAGGATCTGCGTGCCTTCGGTCGGGTAGATCTCCAGCGCCACGGCCAGCGCGTTGAAAACCTTCTGCTCGTTGCCCAGGATGATCTCCAGCTTTACCGCCATGCCGGCAGACCCGAGGGTCACGATGTTCCGCCGCCCGGTCAGCGGCGTGGCACCGGCCTGGCCACCGGCCTGCGCGGCGATGCCGGTCACCACGGCCGCCAGGAATGGCGGTGGCGTGTCCAGCTGCGTGACGATCACCTTCATGCTGTCACCGCCCGGTTGACCCGAATGGGGTATGTGTCCGACAGCACCGGCAGCCCGCCGGCGGTCGCCTTGATGTCGCCTCGCAGCAGGCCGAGAGGCCATTGAGAGGTATCAGCGACCGTCACGGTGGCGATGCCCTCCGACGTGCCGCTGATGACGATCGGCAAGGTGGCCACCAGGTCACCCACTGAATCACGCACCTGGCCGGCCAGCGTGACCGTGGTCAGATCCACGGGCGTGTTGTCGGCATGCAGGAAGGTCAGCTGCAGCAGCAGCGCCTCCCCCTGCTTGATGCGGACCTCCGGCATCAGACGGCCGTCGTGACGCTGGCCGCCGGCAACGCGGCGGCGCCGGTCGGATTGCCGTCGATGATCAGATCCAAGGCAGCGACGTATGCGCCGATCGCGCCTGCCACCGCCTTGTATTGCACCAGGTTGAACGTGTGCCAGGCGCCGGCGGCGTCCTTCATCGGATAGGACGTGCCGCCGCCGGGAAAGGCCCCGGTGGCGTTGATCGTGGTCACCACCGCCGCCAGCTTGCCCTGGGTTGCCGCATCGGTCGGAAACAGCGTTGCCGCCAGAGTGATGCTACCGGACAGCGTAACGGTCAGCCCGGCGTCAATCGCCATCATCGCCTGCTGCGCGAGGGTGGGCGGCGGCGGGGCGGCCGGAGCGGTGAACGCGCCTGCCGCATAAGCCCACCCTTGTGCCGGCGACACGCCGGCCGGCACGGCGACGAAGGCAGCAGCGACATCGGCGTGGAAGCAGTCGGCGATGGTCTTCCCAGCCGGTGGCGTGAACAGCTCGGCCACCAGGCCGCCGGCGATGCGGGCATATTCGGTCATCTTACCACTCCACCAGCACAAGGCCGTTGGCGCCGCTGGTCCCGACCCACCCCTGCGCGCCGCCGCTGCCGCCGTTCCCTGGGAACGGAGACACCGGTGCACTGGACACGGTGATTTCGGTCAGCGATCCGCCGTAGGCAGCGCCGCCACCCGAGCCCGCGTACCAGCTGCCGGTCTGGAACGCATTGAGGGAGGGCTGACCGGCCAGATTGAAGTCCGTGCCACCTGAACCGGAACCGCCGCCGGCGGAGACATTGGCCGCGCCGCTGGCCGAACCGACGCCCGCACCCCCGCCTGTCGCGGTGAGATACGCGCCAAAGCTGGACGTGCCGCCAGCCGTGCCGTTCGTTCCCGTTGCCGCGCCGCCAGAGCCGCCGGCGCCGATCGTCACCGTGATCGCGCTGCCCGGCGTCACCACGATGAAGCTCGAGCGCGCGTATCCCGCGCCACCGCCGCCAGTGCCTGCGGCGGCAACCGCAGCGCCGCCGCCGCCGCCACCACCGCCCCAGACTTCCACCCGGCGCAGCACGGTGACGCCAACCGGCACGGTGAACGTGCCGCTGGCGGTGAACACCTGGCGGCCGGAAACGGGTTCGACCACCCAATGCGTTGTGCCGTCGCTCCACAACGTCAGACGCCCGAACGCGCCGATGGAGAAGGGACCGGCGAGGCCGCCGAACAGCGTCGTGTCGCCGGCGTGCAGCGCGACCGACACGGTGTTGGCGCTGCTGTCCGTCCGGACGAACCGAAAGCCGAAGGGCCTGCCGTTTGCCGCCGCCGCCGCTGGCAGCGTGATCACGACGTTCCCCGCCGCGGCGTTGACGAAGACGATGCCTGCGTTCTGGATGGTCAGCGGGTTCGCCGGGGTCGCGGTAATCGTCTGAAGGTTCGCGCCGGCATACAGCCTCATCGCCTGCAGCAGCTGCGTGTTGTCGGCATCGGTCGGGACCAGGCCGATGTCTTCCACCGGCGCCAGGATGCTTTCCTGCGCTCCGGTGTGCCACACAGCCACCAGCTCGGTGCCGAGCTGGTTGGCGGCCAGGTTCAGATCCTGGAATTGCCGCTTGCCGGCGACCGTGATGAAGTTTGCACCGCTGATGCGATCCATCGGCCCCTCAGTGGTATGCGAAGTATGGAACGGTGAACAGCGGCGCTTCGGTCCGCACCACGCATTCCATCAGGTTCGGGGTGAAGCTTCCCAGCAGCTCGCCGCACACCGCCTGACCGCAGATCGCCTGCGTCGTGCGCGTTGCCGGCAGGCCGACCAGGAATGTCATGTGGTTGGGCGACGTGACGATCGACTGCCCGCACTGCGCCTGGCCGCACATCAGCAGCGGGAATTCCTCGATCGTCATCGTCACGCCGATCGCAGCCGCGGCGTCGATGAAGTAGCCCGGGCAGATGTTCCTGCCGCCTGCCGTCCAGCGCTGGAAGGCCAGCAGCCGCCGGTCGGTATCGGTCAGCGCCAGCTGGTCGCGACCGCAGGGATCGGGGCCAAGCACGCGCTCGAAATCCGGCAGCAGGTTGGATGCGGTGCGCGGGTCGATCTCCCTGCGGTAGCTCTCCATCGACTGCTCGATGGCCGACCATTCCACCGCCATGGGGCGGAACAGCGCACCCCAGAAGGTGTCCGGATCGGCCGAGGCTGCCCATCCATCCGGCAGCAGCGCCAGCATTTCACCCTGCGCCTGGTCGGGCGTGCGGCTCATGTGAAGGTCACCGTGCCGAGGGTCAGCAGCGACGTGACCGTGCCCGGCGCCACGTCGCCGACGGGCGCCGCGCGATCGAAGTTATAGCCGCCGAACGCGGTGCTGACCGCGTCATCCGAACGCGAGACGTCCAGCGTGCTGCCGATGGTGATGTCGCCGCCGGCGAAATAGAGCGCCAGGGCCGAGGTCGCGGCGGTGCGGATCGACGGGGTGTCCGGGTTCAGATGCAGCGAAAAGTCCACCGGCTGCAGCGTGGCCGCGATCACGTTGACCACCGGAGCGCCGAGCGGCTTTCGTGCCCTGGCGTCGTTCAGATACGCGCTGACGTTGCCCAGTTCGGTGACTGTCGGAACGCGCGGGCCGTTCGTTGTGGGAACGGCGATCGCCACCGTGATCAGCCCGGCGCCGGGCGATATCGCCTTCACGACGCACCCGGGCAGCACTTCCTGTGTCCACTCTTCGAAGTCGCTCTCGTTGCCGCTGGCGCCGCGCTGACGGATGCGCTGCAGGATGCGTCCGCGCCAGACTTCCTTGTCCTCGATGTCCGCGCCGCCGGTGATGCCATCGGCATCCACCACGCCGATCTGCGCTGCCAGGAAGTCCAGCGGACTGACCGCGGTCAGCGTCACGCCGGGCGCCAGGTTGCCGGCGGCGCCGGCGACGGCGGCCGACACGCCGATCGCCAGCGTGCCCGCGCTGGCGATCGTGCCGCTGTTGATCGTCAGATACTGCGAGCCGCCCGGTGCGGTGAACACGAAGTCGGCCGGCATCGCCCCGCCGGCCACGCACACCACGTCGATCGTGCCCGCTGCGGAGACCGGCTGTTCCTGGGGCTCACCCCAGATCGCACCATGCCGATCCAGCCAGTCCTGCGCGGTATCCGGCATCACCTCGCGCGCCATGCGGTTGAGGAACAGCCACAGATCGAAGCCGGACAAGCCCAGCACGCGGGCGTAGATCGCTTCCACGCTGCGCGGGGACCGCGCATCGATCGGCTCCGGCGGCGGCGTGCCATTGCGCAGCTGATACACCCGCGCCAGCTCGGCTTCGAATGTTCCGCTGGCGCGATCGGCGATGTCCGCCGGCTGCGGGATTGGCCAGGGCATCTCAGGCCACCGGCGCCGTCAGGTTCAGCGCCATGGCGCCGACCTGGATCAGCGTCCCCAACACACCCTGGCGCACCCAGCGCACCGTGATGGTGACCGGCTGCTGCACCCAGGACAGCGCCTCGGCCGTGGCGCTTTCCTTCAGTCGCCGGGTTTCCTCGGTCTGCTTGCGGCGCAGCATCAGCCACCAGCGGCTGCCGATCAGCCGGCCCTGCTGGTCCAGCGCATCGCCGCACCACCCCCGCCGCGCGTTCAGCCGCTGCGGCGCATAGTCATCGGTCACCGCGTCCGGCAGCACGTCGTCGGGATGCGCACGGCGGTCGCAGCCGAGGCTGATCAGCACCGGTGTCAGCAGCGTGGCGTCCAACGCGAAATCCTGGCCGTCGAAGGCCAGGTCGCATCTGCGCCGCCGCTGGTCGTATGACAGGGCGATCCCGTAATGCATGCCCGCGATGATCCGCGCGCGCGCGAAATGCCATTGCCCTACGCGTGTAGGGATAGCGCTCACGTGTCCTGCGGCGTCGGCGTGGTGGTCTCCGGCGAGGAACTGCCTGACTGGACGTCGGGCACCACGTGGGTGTGCACGTTGTAGTCGTCCCGCAGGTTGGCCACCGTGCCGTGATCACCGTTGCGATCGCTGATGTCGCCAGTCACCACCAGGTCGCCCCGCACGGTCACCTTGGCGTCGGCCGCGCCAGTGAGGCCCTGCACCACCACGCTGGGCGCGTTCACGATCACCTGCGTCGCGGCATGCACTTCCACGGTGCCGCCCTGGCGGATGTGCACGCGGGTGCCGTCCGACCCATACAAGACGGCCTCGCCGGGCAGCAGGTCGCCGAAGCGGCTGGACGGGTTGGCGAGCGGCAGCACCACCAGCTGGCCGGGATCGCCGCCGATCGCCAGCACGATGGCGAGCGCGCCATCCCCCGGTGGCCTGCTGGCGAAGCCGAAACCCTGCTGCACTTCCACCGCGGCATGCGTCGCGCCGTCATTGGTCTGCACCAGCGCGGACTGCGCCTGGCCGGAATCATCCACCGCCTGGACGATGCCCATGCGGATCAGGTTGCGCAGGTCGAACGCCTGGTCCATCGCTCAGTGCGCCTGGATCGGCGCTGCGGCCGTGGTCAGCTGCTGCTGCGCCGTTTGGTGCCCGTGCCGGTGCTTCCGGCGCTCGGCTTCATCGATCCGGTCATAGGCCGTGACGCCGACCAGGCGCAGTTTCGTGCGCGCCCCCTTCTCGCTGAATTCGTAGGTAACGCCGGCGATCAGCATGTCGCGATCGACACCGGCGTAGGGGTCCCACACCGGCACCACCTGGTTCGGCCGCCACAGCGCACCGTTGGCGCGCCAGTCCAGCACGGTATATTCCAGATGGTCCGCCTGGCCGCGGGCGACACGCAACGCCCACTCGGCCTGCTCTTGCACGCTGCTCATCCCGCTCTGGCTTCGCACCATGCGCACCGTCGGCCGCCAGCGCGTGATCTCCGGATCGACCGCATGCCCTGTCATTGCGACCGCGGCCTTTTCCTTGGCCGTGGCGGGGCCGGGCGTCGCCGGCGGCGTTCCGCCGAACGGCACGGCTGTGCTGGTCAGTGGCGCGGCCGTGCCGGCGCGGTTTGGCGCGGTCTGGCCCTTCACGAAGTAATCGCTGAAGCGGTGGGCGTGGTCGTGATGCCACTCGCTGTCCTGGATCAGTTCGCCGATGCGCAGCGGCGCCGGCCCGCGCGTGGATCCGCCGCGGGTCAGCAGCAGGCCGCCGACGCCGTCCGACACCAGCAGCACAGCTCGCTGCCGGGCGCCCTTCTCCAGGAAGGACAGCGCGGTCTCGTGTGGGTAGAGCGCAAGCACGCGGAAGGGCGCGCCGATATCGACGTCCGCCTTCGGCGTGATGCCGAAGGGCTGGCACACCGTCTTCGCCGCACTGAGCAGATCGACGTTGCGCAGTTCGCTCGGCCCGTTGGGCAGCGCCGCGCACTCGACCAGGTCGCCGGTCTTGTCGCGGCCTTCGAAGCGGAAGCGGATATGCTCGCCGGACCATTCCCCGGTGACTTTGTCGATCCAACCCAGCAGCACCGTCTCCCCGTCGATCGCCAGCTCGCAGGCGTGGCCGGCCAGCAGCCGCACCGGGATGGTGGGCGGCTGGCCAATTTGCGCCGGCAGCGACTGCGCCAGGCGCTGGGCATCGAGGCAGGTCACGGAGAAGCGGCCGGCGATGTTCTGCAGGTCGCGCTCGATCTTCGCCTCGATGAACTGGCGCAGGACGTAGCCGGCGGCCTTCAGCGTGACGCGGTCGGTGAAGGTGGGCATCAGTGCGCTGTCCAGGCGCTTCCGTTGCAGAACGTGGGGATTTCCGTCGATCCTCCGCCGGTCAGGCTTCCGTTGTAGGTAGGCGATGCCGCGTCGGACACCGCCAGCATGAGACCTGCATTGCCTGAATTGCAGGTGGGCAGCGTGCCGACTGTCTTGACTGCCAGCTTCACTCCGCCAGTCGAGAGAAAGCCTCCGGAAGCAGTAGCGGTGATCATGCTGCCGTCCGAAGAGAGCTGCGTGCTGCCGGCGGTATCCAGCGCAATCTGTGCGCCGGTAAACAGCCAGATGGTGCGGCTGTTGTTGTAAATCGTGATCCCCGAGGCAAGCGTGATCGGAGAAGATACCGTGATCGTGCCGCTCGGCGTCGCACCCGTTCCCGTGATGGCATAGGCGGTTTCCACCGCGCTTTGGCCGTCGCTGAAATAGACGTTGTTGCTGAAGCCCTTGTCGATGTCCCGGCGATAGATGTCGCTGGTGAAGGGCATCACGTTGGAAACCGGGATCGTCGTGGATGCCGACACGGCCGATGTGACGGTCGGATAGGTCGGCGTGCTGAGGCTGCTGGTGTTCTTGGCGTAGGACGCCATGTAGCGGAAATCGGCAGCCGCAACGGTGTAAGGGCCACCGCCACCGAAGAACGACTTCAGATAGGCACCACTCGTCGCCGTCATGCCGATGGCGGTGTTTGCTTCAAAGAAGTTGCCGTTGTCCAGCGCCGGACTGACCACCACCGACAGAGACTGGCGGTTGTTTGCGTCATCCACATTGTGGCCGCGCAGGTCGAATTCGTGCGACAGCTCGGCGTTGGTGGCTGAGGACGGCTGGCCGGTGAAGTCATTGAACTCCGAGACGCTGGCCCAAAGCTGCGGATTGGCCGCCGATCCGCCGGCCGCGTAATTGTACCGGTTGGTCTGGTTGACGCCTGCCACATGCTGACCCGTGCCGCCCGTCCCGCTGAAGTTCAGGATGTTGGTGCTAGTCCAGAAGTACGCGTTCGGCGCTCCCGTGAGCGTCAACGTGCGGCGGTTCAGTCCGTAGACCGCGCCCGTCGAACCACCGCTGGCCGCCGTGCTGAGTGTGTCCTGAGCTGCCGCGGTCGCGGTCGGAAGCGCCGTCTTGGAATAGGGCGTAAATATCCACTGTTCCGTCGTCGTGCCGTCTCCGACCGTGACGCCCGTCGATGTCATGCCGGCGTTGAATGTGGCCGGCGCGGAAAAGACCTGGTTGTTCGACCAGGTGTTCGCGCCGCTCAGCAGGGGAACGGCCGCCCCCGACGTCCCGATCGGCGTGGTGGCGGCTGCCGTAAAGGCGCTGCCGTTCGTCTTGGTAACCGTCAGCGTCCCGTTCGAAGCGAGCGACGCATCGCCGGCGATGCCGAGCCACGACGTATTGCCGCTGGCGTCCGTGGTCAGCAGCTGCCCGGCGGCGCCGTTGGCGGTGGGCAGGATGAACTTCGTTCCGCTCGATACGGCCGCGGGAGCGCCAAAGGATAGAAAGCCCGAAGTCGCACCACTGATGGTCATCTGACCGTTGGTCTGGATGGTGATGCCGCCGGCGCCGGCGCCAACCTGCACGTTGTCGTGCGAGACCAGCCCCAGGTCGAATTCCGCCTGGGACAGAAAGGTCTGATTGAGCGACCAGGTGTTTGCGCCGCTCAGCAAGGGAAGGGCTGCCCCCGACGTGCCGATCGGCGTGGTGGCGGCTGCCGTGAAGGCGCTGCCGTTCGTCTTGGTGACCGTTAGCGTCCCGTTCGAAGCGAGCGACGCATCGCCGGCGATACCGAGCCACGACGTATTGCCGCTGGCGTCCGTGGTCAGTAGCTGTCCCGCGGTGCCGTTCGCGCTGGGCAGGATGAACTTCGTTCCGCTCGATACGGCCGCGGGAGCGCCAAAGGATAGAAAGCCCGAAGTCGCACCACTGATGGTCATCTGGCCGTTGGTCTGGATGGTGATGCCGCCGGCGCCGGCGCCGACCTGCACGTTGTCGTGCGAGACCAGCCCCAGGTCGAATTCCGCCTGGGACAGAAAGGTCTGGTTGAGCGACCAGCTGTTCGTCTGATCGGTGCGGGCGAAATAGGACAGCCAGTCCGCCAGGCTGTGTGTCGTGCTGCTGCCAGTGGCATGGGCATAGCTGGCGCTGACATCCCCGCCAAAGTCCTGCTTGGCGATGAACGCGTTGTTCAGCGACGTCGCGGTCAGCGGATTGTGGTTGCCCGCCGCGCTGCCGGTGAACCCCGGCGAACTCTGGGCATGGGCACCGGCGCACCAGGCCAACAGCAGCAGGATCGAGAACAGCTTGCGCATCATCACCCCAGTGCATTCACATCGAGCACGAATTCGTCCAGCGGCGCAGTGGCCGGAAACACGGGCAGCGCCGGCGGCGGCAGCTCGGCCACGGGCTGCGGCACCGGCAGTGTCAGGCCGGGCAGCGCCAGAACTTCCAGCCGTCCGGCGGGCGCGACGGCCGGGTGCGCGATGTCATTGCGCTGCACCAGGTCCAGATACACCGCCGCCACCTGGTCGGGCTGGTCGCCGCCGAGGTATTGGGCCAGCAGCCACACCGGCACGGATCCCGGCGCGGTGAATCCGACCACCGGCGGCAGGCGGCCGATGGTGGCCGTCATGTCGGCCGCCAGCGCCGCCTGCATGGCCGACAGGGAACGCCAGGCGCTGCCCGCCGCGGTGGGCCATGTGGCCGCCAGGGCGGCTGTCTGGGCCGCCGCGGTGTCCAATGCGGCGTTCAGCCGGACCTGCCACTGCCCGGCTTCCTGCTGGCTGGTGAAGTCGATATCGCTGGCGGCGGAGATCGCGTCCGCCACCGCCAGCAGCTGTGCTGCCGCGGCGACGGTCGGGCCAGGCGCCGGATCGCTGCCCTTCGCCGCCATGGCCGCGCATGCCGACAGGATCAGTCCCGCGGTGATGCGGCCGTCCACCGCCGCCGGCGGCGTGACGGAGCCGCCAGGTGCCACCGCCGCCGGCAGCACTGGCGTGCTGGTGGCGGCGATCGCCGCGCTTGGCGCGGCCAGCATGTCCGCGACGGCGCCCGGATAGGTGCTGCCCACCGGCAGCGCGTTCGCCGTGCCCAGCGCGGCGATCGGCGCCGCGGCGGCGGCTGCCACCTGCGGATCGCGCGCGTTGCCCACCAGGCCCAGCCAGATGGTCGCAACGGAGCTGGCGAAGCGCTCCACGTAGCCGACGGCCGCCAGCGTGATGGCGACCGGCGCCAGCACGGTGGCCAGCAGCTGCGTGGCCTGCGTGCGCAGATCCTCGGCCGCATTCAGCAGCAGCGTCAGCGTGTCCACCGCCGGCGGCTGCCGGGGATAGTAGCGGGTGAAGGTGGCGCTGAAGCGCACCACGCGCAGTTCGTCATGCCGGAAGCTGAAGCTTGGCAGCCGCCCGGGCGCCTGC
>Ga0187809_10001549_pt1 | contig 10541 bp, 10 predicted proteins | sample NC_wetland_sal_i_8_FD_132415 | JGI IMG/M metagenome (GOLD analysis project Ga0187809, IMG submission 132415) | Wetland sediment microbial communities from Neuse River Estuary, North Carolina, USA - ASW_4 | ecosystem: Environmental > Aquatic > Freshwater > Wetlands > Sediment | place: USA: North... | reverse complement strand
TCATGATGCCCGGCGATGGCAAGGAGTTCGCCGCGTCGATCGACAAGCAGAAGGCGCAGGTCGCGGCGGTGGCCAAGCTGTTCGGCAACAAGCCGGTGCAGTGAGGCGGGCGTTCTAATCCGCAGCCCGTTCCCTCCCCCCTTGTGGGGGAGGGTTAGGGAGGGGGGTAGTGCGGAATGGCACCGCTAGCGCGTGCCTGCTGGACCCCCACCCCCAACCCCTCCCCACAAGGGGGAGGGGAGCGCGGCGTGCGCGCGGCGGACTCATCCTTCAATTTCGAGAGACCCTGATCTACAGCCCGAAGCGCGACCACAGCGCACGGGCCTCCGCCGCCGAGATGAGATCGTCGGCGAGCCCCTCGCCCGACAGCGCGCGCGTGAGGCCGACGCCGGCGAGCCGGCGGCCGAGGAAACTGCGCTCGGCCTCGATCAGCGGCAGCTTCACCTTCGGCCCGAAGCGCTCGCGCATGGCGCTGCGCAGGTCGCCGATGCTGTCGGCGAGCCCGAGCTCGATCGCCTTGTCCGCGGTCCAGAACTCGCCGGAGAACAACGTCTCGTCGGCGCCGGTCAGGCGCGTGCCGCGGCGCGCCTTCACCAGCGCGATGAAGTGCGCGTGCATGTCCTGCTGGATCGCCTTGATGCGGGCGACGTCCTCCGGCTTCTCCGGCTGGAACGGGTCGAGCATCACCTTGCGCTCGCCGGCGGTGTAGACGCGCCGCTCGATGCCGAGCTTGTGCATCGCCTCGACGAAACCGAACGTGCCGCCGACGACGCCGATCGAGCCGACGATCGAGTACGGATCGCACACGATCTCGTCGGCGGCGCAGGCGAGCATGTAGCCGCCGGAGGCGCCGACGTCCTCGACGAAGGCGTAGACCGACAGCTTCTTCTCCTCCGCGAGCGCGCGGATGCGGCGAAAGATCAGGTGCGACTGCGACGGCGAGCCGCCGGGTGAATTGATCAGCAGCGCCACCGCGCGCGCGCCGCGCACCGCGAAGGCGCGCTCCAGCGTGCGCGCCGTCGACGACAGCATCAGCCCGGGCCGCAGCGGCGTGGCGACGCCGATCGTGCCGGAGAGCCGCACCACCGGCACCACCGGAATGTCCGGCCGCAGGAACGGCGGCAGCACGCGGTGAAAGACATCGATCAGGGCCATGGGGACACACCGGACGGAGAGACGGGGCAGTTACGCAACGAATATGGGTGAAGTCAAAAAACCGCGCGAGGTTTCGTCGGCGCCGTTACGCCATGTTTATGCGGCGCAACATAGTCACAGACACGTGAGCGCAAGGTCCTGAGATTTGCCACGTTTTAAGGATTGGAATGGATATTGCAGCGCACGCCACATGACACTGGCGGCGAATCGCGCCGGAGGAGAACCATGGATCCAAAACTCACGATCCTGTTCGTGTTGATCGGCACGATTGTCACGCTGTCCCACGTCAGCGAGGGCGGCTTCGGCCGTATGCGGCGGGCGAACGTCAGCCGCCGGTGGCGCGAATTTGTGCCCGGCTGGCGCAGAAGCTAGGCAATCGCCGCCAGCGGCAACACGCCGCCGCGGCGTAGAATGGCTTCGGCCGCATCGGACGGACGGCCGGACGCGTCATTGAGCACCAGCGGCGCGAGCGTGCGCCGCCCCGGCTCCGCCCCCCTCACCGCCCCCACCAACACGCGGATCGGCGCGGCCCCCTCCTTCGGCAGCACCGGCAGCACGGCCACCGCGCCAAAGGCCGGCGTCAGCGCCGCCAGCACGGCGTCGAGCCCGTCGGCGCGCCAGATCAACGTCAGCACGCCCTGCGGCTTGAGCAGCGCCGCGGCGCTGCCGATCCAGCACGCCAGCAGCCCGGCCGGGGCGACGTGCGCCAGCTTCCGCCGGGCGTCCGGCGAGACGTTGTGGCGCGCGGGATCGTTGAACGGCGGATTCATCAGCACGCGATCGGCCTCGCCTGGCCGCAGGCCGGCGGCGGCGAGCGCGTGCACATCCGCGACATCGGCGGCGATGGCGCGGACACGGGCAGAGAGGCCATTGGCCTGCGCGTTGTGGGCGGCCAGCGCGCAGAGATCGGCATCGATCTCGACCAGCACCACCCGCAGGTCCGGCACGCGCTGCGCCAGCGCGAGGCCGGCGGCGCCGACGCCGGCGCCGAATTCGACGGCCCGCTCGCCGGCACGGCCGCCGGTCGCCGCGGCGAGCAGAATGGCGTCGTGGCCGACGCGGTGACCTTTCAGCGGCTGCCGCAGCGTCAGGCGGCCGCCGAGCACGGCGTCGTCGCTGGTCTGCACGCCGCTCAGGCTTCCGGCCGCAATTCGTGCCCCAGCCCCGCCTCCTGCAGCAGGCGCCGGGCGCTACGCTCGTGCTCGTCGCTCACCAGGATCCGTCGCGGCAGCACCCCGAGCGAGCCTTCGAGCACGCTCATGTTCTGGTCGAGCACCATGTGGCGGATGCGCGCGCCGTCGAGCAGCGCGCCGATCGCCGACACCAGCACGGCATCGTTGGTGCGCACGATCTCACGCATCGCGGAACCCTCCCTGACCGCCGGCGCCGATTGCCGGCTGCCGTCTCGAAGCATCATATACCAAGTTGAGACCATTTCAGGCGCTCGGCCGACATGCAATGCGCGCCGCAAGGCACTCATTTTCCGTGATGCCAAGCCTCGCGCCGGGCATCCAGGTCCTACTGGCGGTTCCGAACGCAAGACGTGAATGGCCGAAACATAATTCAGCCCTGTCGGCGCTCCTCGCCCGGCGCGCGGTGCGACAGGTAAGCGAGCCGCTTCATCTCGCGGCGGCCGCGGCTGACGGTGTCGAGCACGAGGCCGACCGCGAGCGACAGGAAGGCCATGATCATCAGACCGGTCGATAGCACCGCGGTCGGCAGGCGCGAAACAAGCCCCGTCTCGGCGAAGGTAACGAAGACCGGCGTCGCGAGGCCGAGCGACGCGCCGGCCAGCACGACGGCGAAGATGGCGAAGAATCGCAGCGGCCGCTCCGAACGATAGAGCTGGACGATCGTCCGGAGGATGCGGAAGCCGTCGCCCCAGGTGCTGAGCTTGGAGTGGGAGCCCTCCGGCCGCGCGTAATAGGGCGTTTCGATCTCGGCGACCGAAAGACCCAGCTCCAGCGCATGGATCGTCAACTCGGTCTCGATCTCGAAACCCGACGACAGCAGCGGAAACGACTTCACGAATCGGCGCGAGAACACCCGGTAACCCGACAGCATGTTCCTTGAAGCTGTGGCCGAATACGGCGGCGACGAAGCCGGCGAGCAGGCGGTTGCCGGTCCGGTGCCCGGCCCGATAGGCCGCCTTTACCTGGTCGACGCGGCTGCCGACCACCATGTCGCAGCGCGTGTCGATCAGACGGGCGATCATGGCGCGCACGCTTGGCGCATCATAGGTGGCGTCGCCGTCGACCAGAACGTAGAGATCGGCCTCGACGTCGGCGAACATGCGGCGGACGACGAAGCACTTGCCCTGCCGCGGCTCGCGAAAAACTTGCGCCCCGGCCGCGCGCGCCACCGCAACCGTATCATCGGTGGAGTTGTTGTCGTACACGAAGACGGTCGCCTCGGGCAGGGCGGCGCGGAAATCGCGCACGACCTGGGCGACGGCGACCGCCTCGTTGAAGCAAGGCACCAGAACGGCAATACGGTACCCGGCGAACGGGGCCGCGTTACCCGCGCTGATTGCCGCCGATTCGGGCCTCATCCCCACCCCCAGGCCGCCCACGCGCGGGGCAGCCATCTACGGGAACACCCGCACTTGCCGGCTTACCACGCCGTTTCTATGCTCGCGAGCCTTTGTGAACCGGAGTCCGATTTTGGCCGTCGTCGTCCCCTTTGAAAATCCCCGTTCCGCAACGCTCAACCGTCTGGTCGACCTCGTCGCGGCGGACATGGAGCGGGTGAACACGACCATCATCTCCCGTACCGGCTCCGAGGTCGCCATGATCCCGGAGGTCGCCAACCACCTGATCTCCTCGGGCGGCAAGCGGCTGCGGCCGATGCTGACGCTGGCGATGGCGCAGCTCGCCGGCTACAGCGGCGACGGCCACATCAAGCTCGCCGCCGCCGTCGAGTTCATGCACACGGCGACGCTGCTGCACGACGACGTCGTCGACGAGAGCGACATGCGCCGCGGCAAGCTCGCCGCGCGCATGCTGTGGGGCAACGAGGCGAGCGTGCTGGTCGGCGACTTCCTGCTCGGCCAGGCCTTCAAGATGATGGTCGAGGTCGGCAATCTGCACGCGCTCGACATCCTCTCCTCCGCCGCGGCGGTGATCGCCGAGGGCGAGGTGATGCAGCTCGGCACCGCGAAGAACACCGCCACCAACGAGGACGAATATCTCGCGGTCATCCGCGGCAAGACGGCGGAATTGTTCGCCGCCGCCTGCGAGGTTGGCCCAGCGCTCGCCAACAAGGAGAAGGCCGAGCAGGCCGCCTGCCGTTCGTTCGGCATGAATCTCGGCATCGCCTTCCAGCTCGTCGACGACGCGCTCGACTACGGCGGCAAGTCGGCCAAGCTCGGCAAGAACACCGGCGACGATTTCCGCGAGGGCAAGATCACGCTGCCGGTGGTGCTGTCGTTCCGCCGCGGCAGCGAGAGCGAGCGCGCCTTCTGGAAGCGCACGCTCGGCGAAGGCAAGGTCGAGGACGGCGATCTCGACACGGCGACGGCGCTGATGGCCAAGCATCACGCCATCGAGGACACGCTCGGCCGTGCGCGCCACTACGGCGCCATCGCCAAGGACGCGCTGGCGCTGGCGCCGGATTCCGCCGTCAAGCAGGCGCTGGAAGAGGCCGTCGACTTCTCGATCGCGCGGGCGTTCTGAGCGCCGCGCGATCGGCCTACTGCAGCTGGCCCGACGGATAGCCCGTCGCCGGGTCGCGCATCAGCTGCGAGCGGATGTTCGGATCGGGATCCTGGCCGATGTAGTAGCCGTCCGTGAACACCGCCGGCGCGCAGCCGTTCGGCCGCGGCGGCGGATTTGTGAGCACGCCCCACAGAGAGAACGAATAAGGCTGATCCTGGCACTGCGGCGGCACCGCCGCATGACGGACGTGCTTGCGCGCCAGCGCCGGGTTGCTCACCACCAGCGCCACGGCTGCGGATGCGAGAACCAGCCAACCGATCTTCATGGCATTCTCCGAATAAGCCGGCGGACGCGCCGCCGGCGTCAGGATTCGCGCGAAACAGCGGCCTTTGCAAGGCAGCCCGCGCGCAACGTGAACTCAGCGCAGCGTGGTCGCGGCGACCCACCAGTCCGGCCGTGCCTCCGCGAGTTGCGCCGCCGCGGCCTTGGCCGCCGCCCGGCGCTCGAACAGCGCGAAGCAGGTCGAGCCGGAGCCCGACATCCGTGTCAGCCGCACGTCCGGCAAGGCCGCGAGCGTGTCGAGCACCTCGCCGATCAGCGGCACGCAGGATATCGCCGCCGGCGTGAGATCGTTGCCGTGCGCCTGCAGGAAATCGACGAGCCCCCGGCGCGGCACGTCGCCGAGCGGCGTGGCGCTGCCGGTCATGCCGGCGAAGGCCTTGAAGACGTCGCGGGTCGCGGTGGCGACGCCGGGATTGACCAGCACCGCCGGCAACGGCCGCAGGTCGAGCGGCTCCGACAGGATTTCGCCGACGCCGCGCATCACGCAGGCCTTGCCCGCCATGCACACCGGCACGTCGGCGCCGACGGCGAGCGCCGTCGCCATCAGCCGCGGATCGTCGAGGGCGATGCCGATGGCGCGGGCGAGCAACCGCAGCGCCGCGGCCGCGTCGGCCGAGCCGCCGCCGATGCCCGCGGCCACCGGCAGCTTCTTGATGAGCGTGAAATGACCGCCGCGCGTATTCGGCACGCGGGCGCCGAGCGCGCCCCGCGCCTTGAGCACGAGATTGTCGACGGTGGCGCCGATCGCCGCGCCGAACGGGCCGCCGACGCCGAGCGCGGTGTCGTCGGCCGGGTCGAAGGTCAGCGTGTCGCCGATGTCGGCGAAGGCGACCAGACTTTCCAGCTCGTGATAGCCGTCGGCGCGCCGCCCGATCACGCGCAGCGTCAGGTTAATCTTGGCGGGGGCGAAGTCGGTGGTGGAGGAAGTCAAGCGGACAGCTCGTGCGCAATCACTGGTGAATGGTCAGGCAGTGCGCCTGCCGCTCCCCTCCCCCCACGAGCTCTTGCGAGTGGTGGGGACGGGTCAGGGGTGGGGGGAATATTCAGCATGGGAATTGAAAAAGCCCCCCACCCCGCCCGTCCGCGCTTCGCGCCGACGAGCGACCCTCCCCGCCGCTCCGCGGGGGGAGGGTAAAACATCAGCCGCCGCTGCCGTCCTTCTTCGGCGGCGTCTTGTCGGTCTGCGAGGATGTCTTCTCCTCGGGCAGGCCGTTCTTGAGCTTCGCCTCGATCTTCGGCAGGTCCTCCGCATCGGGCTTCATGTCGCGCGCATGCGTCCACTGGAAGTGCGCCTCGAGCTTGCGCCCGATGCGCCAGTAGGCGTCGCCGAGATGGTCGTTGATGGTCGGGTCTTCCGGCTTGAGCTCGATGGCGCGCTCGAGCTGCTTGGCAGCCTCTTCGTAATTGCCGAGCTTGTAATAGGCCCAGCCGAGCGAATCGACGATGTAGCCGTCGTCCGGGCGCTGCGCGACGGCCTTCTTGATCATGGCCATGCCCTCGTCGAGGTGCTCGCCCTTGTCGATCCAGGAATAGCCGAGATAGTTGAGCACCTGCGGCTGGTCGGGGAAGAGCTGCAGCGCCTTCTTCAGGTCGGCTTCCGCCTTTGGCCAGTCGTGCGACCGCTCGCGGCAGATGCCGCGGAAATAGAACAGCACCCAGTTCGCCTTGTCCGGCGTGCCGAGCGCCTGCACGGCTTTCGAGTAGGTGTCGGCGCAGGCCGCGAACTCCTTGTGGCCGCGCTGCACGTTGCCGAGCGCCATCAGCGCCTCGAGGTCGTTCGGATATTCCTTCACCAGGTCGGTGAGATGCTTCTCCGCCTCGGCGCTGCGATCGAGCGCGTCGAGATCGGTGGCCATCTGGATGGCGGCGTTGCGGTGCAGCGGCGACGACGCCGGGATACGCTCGTACGCCTTGATGGCGAGGTCGGGCTTCTTCAGCGATTCATAGAGGTCGGCCAGCGACAGCAGCGCCAGCGGATGGTCTGGCTGCAGATAAAGCGCGAGCTGCAAATAGACGAGGCCGAGGTCCTCGCCGCCGCGGCGGCCGAGCGAGGCGCCGAGGCCGTACAGCGCTTCGGCCGCGCCGGATTGCGCGCTGTTGACCAGCGGCGGCAGCTTCTCGCCCTTCCTGAGCTTGTCCATCGCCTCGACGACCAGCGGATGGCGCGGCACCGCCTTGTCGAAGGCCTCGAACACCGCGAGCGCCTCCTGCGGCGAGCGGTTGCGCGACAGCCAGCTGCCCCAAGCCTGCACCACGCGCAGCGCCGAGGAATCGAGCTTGTAGGCGTCCTCGAGACGCTTGCCGGCTTCCTTCTCGCGGTTGGCCGCGTCGAGGATCATGCCGGCGTGCAGGTCCTTGAAGATGGCGTACCAGTCCGGGCCCTGCAGCCTGTCGATGACGGCGAGCGCCGACTTCGGCTCCTTGGCGCCGAAGTCGCCCCACGCCGTGAGCAGGGTCGCGGTCAGGTCGGTGATGGGCCCGCGCACGGACTGCGCGAGATCGCGGCGCGCCGCGGCGTAGCGCTTGTGCTCGAGATTGCTGACGCCGAGCACCAGCCGCGAGACGCGGTCGGTCTTGTCGGTCTGCACGACGCGCTCGGCGTATTTCACCGAGCCGTCGATGTCGCCGCCGACCAGCAGCGACAGGAAGGTGCGGTCGAGCAGTTCGCCGTTGTGCGGGTCGCGCCGGAGCGCGTCACGATAGAAGCCGGCGGCGACGAGGGCGTCGCGCTGCAGCCCGGCGTGACGCGCGGCGAGATAGCTGCCGGCGGCGGTGAAGCCGGGACCGGTGGTGCTGCCCGGCTGGGCCGAGATCTCGATTGGCGCCGCGAAAAAGAAGCAGGCGACCGCAGTGCCCGCAATCGCCCGGGCAAGGCTCGGAAATGTCACTGGCGAGGCTCCAGGTATGCGGCTGCTGCGCCGGCGCACGCGAACCGCTCAGGTTAAAGCCGAGAATGGCCTTTTTGCCGCGCCCCCGCAAGAACGGCCACCGCACCGTTTGCGGCGGAAGCATGAAAGGCGCGGTGTGGCAGGAACGTGGCCGCCATGCGCGGCGCCGCCTCACATGTTGGGATAGTTCGGACCGCCACTGCCTTCCGGCGGCACCCATGTGATGTTCTGATTCGGGTCCTTGATGTCGCAGGTTTTGCAGTGGACGCAGTTCTGCGCGTTGATGACGAACTTCGGCGCGCCGCCCTCCTCGATCCACTCGTAGACGCCGGCCGGACAATAGCGTGACGATGGGCCGGCGAAGACGTCGTGCTCGGAGCGCTTCTGCAGGTCCATGTCCCTGACCTTGAGGTGCGGCGGCTGGTCCTCTTCGTGGTTGGTGTTGGAGAGGAACACCGAGGAGAGCCGATCGAAGGTGAGCTTGCCGTCGGGTCTGGGATAGGCGATCGGCGTGCACTCCGACGCGGGTTTGAGCGCGGCGTAATCCGGCTTGCCGTGGCCGACGGTGCCGAACAGCGAGAAGCCCAAAGTGTTCGTCCACATGTCGAGGCCGCCGAGCGCGATGCCGAGCGTGGTGCCGAACTTCGACCACAGGGGTTTCGCGTTGCGCACGCGCCAGAGGTCCTTGCCGATCGGCGAGGAGCGCCAGCCGTCCTCGTAGGCGTCGAGCGCGTCGTTGGCGCGCCCGGCCGCGAGCGCCGCCGCCGCCGCCTCCGCCGCCATGATGCCGGACAGCATCGCATTGTGGCTGCCCTTGATGCGCGGCACGTTCATGAAGCCGGCGTCGCAGCCGATCAGCGCGCCGCCGGGGAACGTCAGCTTCGGCACCGACTGGTAGCCGCCTTCGGTCAGCGCGCGCGCCCCGTAGGACAGGCGCTTGCCGCCCGCGAACGTGTCGCGCACGAACGGGTGCGTCTTGAAACGCTGGAATTCCTCGAACGGCGAGAGATACGGATTGGCGTAGTTGAGGTGGACGACGAAGCCGACGGCCACCAGGTTGTCGTCGAAGTGGTAGAGGAACGAGCCGCCGCCGGTGGAATTGCCGAGCGGCCAGCCGAACGAGTGCTGTACCAGCCCCTTGCGGTGCCGGTCCGGCTCAACCTGCCACAGCTCCTTGAGGCCGAGACCGAACTTCTGCGGCTGGCGCCCCTCGGCGAGCGCGAACTTCGCCAGCAATTGCTTGCCGAGATTGCCGCGCGCGCCTTCGGCGAACAGCGTGTACTTGGCCTTGAGCTCCATGCCGCGCGTGAAGCCGGCGTTCGGCTCGCCGTTCTTGCCGATGCCCATGTCGCCGGTGGCGACGCCGGCGACGGCGCCGTTGGCGTCGTAGAGCACCTCCGCCGCCGCGAAGCCGGGATAGATCTCGACGCCGAGCGCCTCCGCCTTCCGGCCGAGCCAGCGGCACACCTCGCCGAGCGAGACGATGTAGCTGCCGTGGTTGCCCATCAGCGGCGGCATCAGCACGGTCGGCAGGCGCACGCCGCCGCTCTCGCTGAGGTAATAGAAGCGGTCCTCGCCGACCTGCGTGCGCAGCGGCGAATCCTCCTTGCGCCAGTCCGGCAGCAGGCGGTCGAGCCCGACCGGATCGACGACCGCGCCGGAGAGGATGTGGGCGCCCACCTCCGAGCCCTTCTCCACCACGACGACGTTGATATCGGCGTTGACCTGCTTGAGGCGGATGGCGGCGGCGAGACCCGCCGGGCCGGCGCCGACGATCACCACGTCGAAATCCATCGCCTCGCGGGCGGGCAGTTCGGCCATCGCTACGTCTCCTTGTGCGGTCATTGTCCACTTTTGCGCCGCGGCGGCAACAACGTGCTAGAAAGGCCTGCCATGAGCGACGCCCCCGCATCCGCACGCCAGTTGCTCGACTTCTACATGGAAGCCGGGGCGGACGCGCTCGTCGGCGAGGAGCCTGTGGATCGCTTCGCCGAGCCGGCGCCGGTGTCGCGTACCGTCGCGGCCGCGCCGGCCCCCGCCAGGTCCGAGCGCGCGCCGCCGGTTCCCGCAGGCCCCGCCCCGGCCGTGCCCGACGCGGCAGCGACCGAGGCGCGCGAAGCGGCGCGCAGCGCGCAGACGCTCGACGAACTGCGCGCGATCCTCGAACGCTTCGAAGGCTGCGCGCTGAAGGCGACCGCCAGCCGGCTCGTCTTCGCCGACGGCAATCCGCAAGGCCGCGTCATGCTGGTCGGCGAAGCGCCCGGCCGCGACGAGGACATCGAAGGCGTGCCCTTCGTCGGCCGCTCGGGCAAGCTGCTCGACCAGATGCTGGCCGCGATCGGGCTCGACCGCGCCTCGGTCTACATCGCCAACGTCGTGCCGTGGCGGCCGCCGGGGAACCGCACGCCGACTCCGCAGGAGACGCAGATCTGCCTGCCCTTCGTCACGCGGCAGATCGAGCTCGCCGATCCCGACATCCTCGTCTGCCTCGGCGGTCCGT
>Ga0187809_10001548_pt1 | contig 10543 bp, 8 predicted proteins | sample NC_wetland_sal_i_8_FD_132415 | JGI IMG/M metagenome (GOLD analysis project Ga0187809, IMG submission 132415) | Wetland sediment microbial communities from Neuse River Estuary, North Carolina, USA - ASW_4 | ecosystem: Environmental > Aquatic > Freshwater > Wetlands > Sediment | place: USA: North... | reverse complement strand
TCATTGACAGCGTTCCGCAGGCCAATCGCATCGCGGGTTCCCGATGGCATCTGGGCCAGCCGGTAATAATCGCCAGCGTCCACGCTTTCATCGAGTTCGTCCCAGGAACAAACGTCGCGGGGAACCTGCCCGGTGTCCTGATCCTGCTTGATCATGGCCATGATGGCGTCGGCGTAGCGCTGCACGTCTTCGGTGTCAGTCATGACCTGCCTCCCTTGTCAGCCTCAGCCAGCAGAACTCATATGCACTTCGCGCCCGTGCGCACCAAAGACCCAGGCCGGCTGGCAACAGACCTAAAACCGTCCGGCAGGCCGGGCCGCCTACTCCGGCATGGTGCCTGAGCATGGCCCACTGTTTCCCCGGCTGGACCGCCCAGGGCAGGGCAGTTCGGCCCTGCGCCCGTGGGACTTCGGTCACCGGTCTTCCAACGGCGGCCGCTGTGCCATAGCGCGAGGTGATGATGCCAGCGGTGATCTGCGGCTGGCTCGTGTGACACCGCCGGATCAGCAAACCCGAGTTGCTGTCATGCCGGCTGCACCGGCAGCGGAGCCACGCTGACGCATAGTCGCAGATAGCCGCCCGAACCGCGAGTCGGCAGCAAGCGGCGCAGAACCTTCTTCGGGAACGTCCAGGTCACGTAATGGGCCATCCCCAGCGACGCGCAGACCGGCGGGAATGCGCGCCTCGCTCATGCCGAGGGCCGATCACGCAGCGTGAGACGTGCACCAAGTCTCGCAGTTCCCTGCCGATTCCGCGCGGCGGACAGCTGGGTGACAGGCAGGAGGCGCGGCGGGCGCGCAGTACATCCATATCTGGGTCTGGCAGGCCGTGGTCGACTGGCCCGGCCAGCGTCGGTGGATCATCGGCAGGCGCGTGCATGGCGGCCAGGGTCTCGGTGCCACGGTCGTCGGACGGACCGGGATCGGACTGCTCGGCTTTACCGATACCGTGGTCATCACCGGCTGGGAACCGCCGCGCCGGTGCGTCGTGCACCACACCGGCCGGCTGGTCCGGGGCGACGGGCTGTTTGAGGTCACGTCGGCCAGCGCTGGCAGCCAGTTCAGCTGGACTGAGCAGCTGCAGCTGCCGGACGCCTGACCTGGCCGGTAGTCCGCCCGCTGCCGCAGCCGGGAATGGATGCGTCACTGCGCCGTTTCGCGCGGCTGTTCCCTCCCAGTGATCCGCGCCGAGCCCCCGCGGGCTGATCACCGCCGGTTACCCCGGCCGGTTCCCGCAGACCACCGCCTTGTCGCGACAGATGCGGCTTGTGGGCGAGGTGATCCATGCACGACGTAGGCCGGTGGACCGCTCGCTGGCCGGGGCCTGGCCATTCTCGGCCCGCTGGAACGCGGCGAGCTGCTGCCGTCCGGCCTTCACCTCGCTTCCCACGGTGTCGAACTCCCCGAGCAGGCCGGCCATCCCCCGGCCGTGGGCGGTGCTCATGTCCTGCGACGGGCCCTTGGCGCCGATCAGGGACAACCCGGCCCCGCGGAGAACCTCGATCCCCTCGGCCCGCTCCCGCCGGGTACGCCAGAAACCGGAGGTCTGGACCACCAGGATCACATCAATCTCCCCGCGGGCCGCCGCGGCCATCACCGCCTCATAGCCCGGCCGGCGCGTGCCGTTCAGCGCGGAGACGTCGCTGTCGCCCTCCGTGCGGACAATCACAAAACCCCGCGCACCGGCGACCCGCTGCTGATCGGCTAGCTGGTTGGCCACGCCATGCTCATCACCGGCCTTGCCGAAGCTGATCCGGGCGTACCTCGCGCAGCGGACCACCCGGGACACCATGAGGTGTTACCGTAGCGGCAACGGGTGGAGTTCCGCTTCAACGTCTAGCGGACGGCACTAGGGCGGCCATGCCACCTCGGCCCCGGGTCAGGTTATGCGCCCACGGTGTCGGGGAGTTTGCCTGTCGCGCCGAGCTTGTAGGCGATGATCATGTTCCGCTGCGTGCTGGACGGCGCGGCGGCGCCGGCGCCGGCGATGACGTAGTCCCCGTCGACAGCGACGGGCGCGTTGCTCCCGGCGGACATCGGCGTGGAGAACAAGATGGCGCCGGTGGTCGCGTCCAGCGCGTACAGGTAGCCCTTGAACGTGGTGGTGAACACCACGTCGTTGGTCACCGTCGCGGCGCCGAACGGCGAGGACGGAAGCGGGGTGTCCCAGATGACGGCGCCGGCGTCCTGGTTGACCGCGACCATCTCGCCGACGGCCTTATAAAAGGCCTGGACCTGGCTGGCCACTGACCCGGTGAAGCCGGTCGGGCTGGCCGGCAGCGCGAAGTCGTTGACGGCGGCGAAGGTGGTAGAGCCGTTGCTGGCCAGCTGGGTCAGCATGCCGCCGTAAAGGCTCGGCTCGAGGCAGTACTTCGCGGGCAGGGGATCGTGTGATGTGGGGGTGGCGTGCTCGGTGAGCAGCCCGTCGTTCTCGTGCCCGCTGTGCCCGCCGACCGGGAGCTGCCACAGCAGCCTGCCGGTCTGCGCGTCCAGTTCGATCATGATGCCGGCCTTGCCGCCGGCGATCACCACCGGCCGCCCGTTCGCGGTGGTCAGCACCGGCGGGTTCTGCAGATCCCAGTCGTACAGGTCGTGCGGGGTGAGCTGGTAGTACCACAGCAGCTTCCCGGCCGGACTCAGCTTCACCACCGAGTCGGTATAAAGGTTAGGACCGGGCCGGCTGCTCCCCAGCGGGTAGCTCTTGGTGCCGAAGATCGGGGCCGGGTTGGCGATGCCCATGTAGATGTTGCCCTGGGCATCGAACGACGGCGTGTACCACAGTCCGGCGCCGGAGTTGACGGCCGGGTTGCCCCACAGGTTCTGGTCCTGGTTCCAGGACCACTCCGGCGCGCCGGTCTTGGCGTTCAGCGCCCACAAGATCCCCTGGCCGCCGGCGCCGTACACCGTGGTCACGTTGGCCGGCACGGTGGACACGTACACGGTGCCGTGGTCGTAGCCGGGCGCCATGGCGATGCCCTCGTGGTCGTTGGCGATCAGCGTACGGCTCCACAGCTGCGCCCCGGTCGCGGCGTCCAGGGCGACCGCGGCCTTGGCGGTGGCCGCGTACACGACCCCGCCGGCCACATTGACGCCGTCTGGACCGCCGTTCGGCGAATTGTAATCGTGCGTCCACAAGACCTTGCCGGTCGCCAGGCTGATCGCGAACACGTCGGAGTCCAGGTCCTGGACGTACACCATGCCGTTCACGATCACCGGCGTGGCCGCGTAGGCCCCGTCGGTATGGGTCGTGTTCATCGTCAGCGGCACCGTCCACGCCACCCCGAGCTTCGAGACGTTGCTGCTGGTGATCGCGCTGGCCACGTCGCGGGTACTGCCCAGGTCGGCGTCCGGCTGCGTCCAGCCCGCTGCGGGCTGGCCCGTTCCGGCCGGGGCGTTCCCGGTGACCGCCGCGCCGCGCTTGGATGGGCACGACAGTGCGCTTGGGTTGCTGCTGGTACTGCTGCTCGAGCAGCCGACGACCAGGCCTGCCGCGACCACCAGTGCCGCACCTGCCGCCGCTAGCCGACGTCCGCCGATCGTACTGGCTCCATTGCTCATCTCTCACCGGTCCCCGTATTCACGTCCTCGAACAGCTCAGCCATCAGGCTGGCACCTCCGGCCCGGCCCGTGGCAGGGGTGGAACTACCCACACACCCGGCCCGCGGCGGCTCGCGGCCCGTCCGTTAGCCTGTCTGTACGGCGGTCGGCCTGGGCCGCCTCGACCGAGGCGAGGCTCACACATGGGCATGGCCAAGGACATGCAGCCCGTGCGGCACTTCTCAGCCGTGGGGCGCTGGCTCGTCGGGGGCACGCCCGGCAGCCGTCACCGTGATGTTCAGGGCGGCACCCAGCGCGCCGCCGTGCTCGGCGCCGGCGACGGTCTGCTGACCAACCTGTCGCTGGTGCTCGGTATCGCCGGGGCGTCGACCAACGCCTCCGCGGTCCGGCTGGCCGGGGTCGCGGGCCTGCTCGCGGGGGCATTCTCGATGGCGGCCGGCGAGCTGGTATCGGTCCGGGCCCAGCAGGAGATGGTCGAGCGGGAAGTCCAGGTCGAACGCCAGGAGCTCGCCGATGATCCCGAAGGGGAGCAGCGGGAGCTGGCCGGCATGTACCAGGCCCGGGGCCTGTCCGACGACGACGCGAGCACCGTGGCCCGGATCCTGTCCTCGCATCCAGACCTGGCCCTCGATACCCACGCCCGGCTCGAACTGGGTGTCGACCCGCAGGCACCGGGCTCGGCCTGGCAGGCGGCGGTCATGTCGTTCCTGTCGTTCTCGGTGGGCGCCATCTTGCCCCTGTTCCCGTGGTTCTTCACCGAAGGCTCGACCGCGGTCATCGCCTCGATCATCATCGGCGCGGTCGCGGCGCTGGCGCTCGGGGCCGCGATCGGCTTCATGTCAGGACGCAACGTCCTGACCACCGCCGTCCGGCAGTTGGCGGTAGCGGCGATCGCCGCCTCGGTCACGTACGGAGTCGGGCACGTGCTCGGCGTATCGACCACCTGACCTGCCCCCGGCGTCATGACGCGCGGGCGGCCGCGCAACCGTAACTTGCTGATCACTTGAATTATCGGACTTTGTGTTCGATACTCATGCAATGACCATCTTGTTTATCGGTCGACTGTGCGAAGAGACGGCGGAGCCCGCCAGTCGTCCCGGACCGGGGCGAGCGCCGTGAGCGAGCAGGCCGCGCGCGAGTTGGATCAGCTGACCGTGGCCCGGCTGACCGGTGCCGCCTGGCGGCACGCATCCGGATGGGAGCCCACCGCGGCGGAGACCGCTGCCGCGGTGCGGGAGCTGCGGGAGATCGTCGGCGACCGCGGTGACCTGCTGGCCGAGGTCGCGGGTCTCCTCATCGGCTACTACCGGCGAACCGCGGAGGAGCCAATGGCCCGGTCCGCTGCCTACTACTGCATCGCGGCCGGCGCCAGCCTCGAACTGATCCCTCGCTGGGTGCAGGTGGGATGCTCCCGCGCGGCCGCCGCGCGGCTTATCCCGCCGGCCGTACCCGACGCCAGGCAGGAGCTATACGCCTGGCCGGAGGCGGTCTAGACCTGCTCGCGGGCCGGTCGCCGCCGCGGCGGGAACGGTCCGGTCCGCCCCTTCGAATACGTTCCGAAGTCATTTGAACCCGGTGTGTATCCGCTACGTTCCAGAGGGTACTGGTCGTTCGTGCGGAGGTGTGATGTTTCGTGGGCCTAACTCTGGTGACGGAGCGCGTTCGTCCGAATACTCTGACGTCATACCGTTGTTCGGCTCGGCCGGACCCGCACCCGCCGTCGCGAACCACGAGACCGGCCTGCGCGGTCCCGGCGCACCGGCCGAACGCTCCTGGAGCGGTTCGGGCGGCCGCTGGCTGCTGTGGCTGCTGCGGGTCATGCTGTGGGCGACCCTGCTCGTCATCGCCTACCGCGGTGTGACGGCCATCGTCTTCCACCAGGCCAGCGCGCCCCCGTCCGGCGGCACGGATGCCGGTGGCAGCACGGCGGGGCAGTTTCCGGCGACTCTGGCCGAGGCCTACGCGACCGAGTTCGGGCAGGTCTACCTGAACTTCAGCCCGGCTACCCAGGCCCGGCGCGAGCAAGAGCTCGCGTCCTTCGTGCCGCCCAGCGTCGCGGCCGCCAACCCGGACCTCGGCTGGAACGGTACCGGCCAACTGCATCTGCAGGCCGAGCAGGTCGCGGGAATCTCGGTCCAGGACCGGCAGCACGCCGTGGTCACCCTGCTCGCCACGGTGAATGGCCAGCTCATGGAGCTCGGCGTGCCGGTGATCGCCTCGGGCAGCGGCGTCGTGGTGGCCGGCGAGCCCGCCTGGCTGCCCGCGCCGCCGCCGATCTCACCGCCCAAGACGGCCAGCCAGGGCTCCGACCCGGTGGCGCGCGGCGAGCTGATGACCGAGCTGCCCGCCTTCTTCCAGGCCTATGCCAGCGGTGACACCGCCGCGCTCAGCCGCTTCGAAGTCCGCGGCGTATCGCTGACCGGGCTGGGCGGCACGGTGGCCTTCGACTCAATCGGCGGTCTTCAGGTGCCGCCGGGCGGCGCTGCCCGGCAGATAACCGTGACCGTCATATGGCAGCTTCCCGAGCAGGCTTCGGCGGGTGTTACAAAACTCGAGATGGCCTACCGAGTGTCGGTCCTCGAACTGCAAAGCGGCAAATGGTATGTAAATGAAATCAGCGCGGCTACTGAGGCGGTGGGAGCCAAATGACCAGGACAGCGGCGGCTGACGCCGTCATGTCCGCATGCCCTCGCACCGCTGCCGCCTGCCCGCCCGCCGTCGGTGCTGCCATCGCCTGCACCGGGCCCGCCGCCAAGCGCCCCAGCACCCGTCGGCCTGGCCGGCCAGGCCGCGCCCGTCTGCCGTTCCTGTGCCATCTCCCCGGCGCACCGCAGCCCGGGCCCAGGCCTGCGCGTCCGCTTCACCGGTCCCCGGTTGCGGGGAACGCCGCACCACCTGATGGATGGCCTGCTGATCCCGGAAGGGACGTCTCATGATGACTCACCTGTTCGCCGCGACGGCTCCGCTGGCTCTGAGCACCAGTAACCTGGTCACCTACCTGCAGGGGCTGTTCGGGCCGTTGTTCCTGGGCATCGTGGGGATCGTAGCGATCTTCTTCCTGTTCACCCGTGAGATCACCCGGTTCGTGCAGTTCATCGTGCTGGCCGTGGCCATCGCCGTGGTGTTCTACACGCCCAGCATCGTGCAGGTGCTGGCCACCGGCATCGCCAACGCGCTCGGAGTCCACTGACCCCGTCCTGACGGAAGGAGCGCGTTGCCAGTGGATCTTCCCACCTACACGAATATCTGGCGGATCGAAAAAAGGCTCTACAAGCTTTACGATTTTCGGCTGCCGGCTCCGTTGCCCATCACCTGGATTGCCGTTTTCGTCGGAATTACCGTTCCGTACATATTTTTCCTGGTCGTAATTGGCTTGCCGTTTAATCACAACCTGGTTTGGCTTTACGTGCTCCCCCCGGGGGTGCTCACCTGGCTGACCACCCGGCCGGTCATCGAGAACAAGAGGCTGCCGGAGCTGGTCAGCTCTCAGTTGCGGTACCTGTCCGAGCCGCGGACCTGGTGCCGGATGGCCCCCTTTGCGGAGAAGGACGAGGTCCACGTGTCCGTCCGGGTCTGGCACCGGCATCCGCCGGGCGCACGGCCCCGGAGGGCGAGGAACGCCGCAGGCCGGGCTAGGTCAGCCGGGCGGACCCTCGAGCCTGCCGCGATGCAGGCCGCCGAGCCCATGGTGCCCCCGTCGGCGTCCCGTCCGCTCCCGGTCGTCGCTCCCGCTCCCGCTCCGGCCAGGCCGGTCCCAGTCGTTGCCCCCGCTCCCGCTCCCGCTCCGGCCAGGCCGGTCTCGTTCGTCGCTCCCGCTCCCGCTCCGGCCAGGCCGGTCCCGGTCGTCGCCCCCGCTCCGGCTCCGGCTCGCGCGCTCCCGGTGCCGCAGCGCGCCCCGGCCACCTCTGGTGGGGTGCGGCAGCGGTCCGCGTGGGCCGTGCCGCCGTCTAAGCGGAGGCAGGACGCCCGGACGCTCGAAGTCTCGCACGACCCCGAACCGGACCCCCGCGACCTCGGCGAGGCTGCCCCTACACGCGCCCCGCTGTCCTGGCCGGAGGCTGGCGCAGGCGCGTTCCCCCAGGCCGCCGCCTTCCCCGAAGCCGGCCCATTCCCCGAGGCCGGCCCGTTCCCGGAGGCCGGAGCCTTCCCCGAGGCCGGCCCGTTCCCCGAGGCCGGAGCCTTCCCCGAGGCCGGCCCGTTCCCCGAGGCCGCCGCCTTCCCCGAGGCCGGCCCGTTCCCCGAGGCCGCCGCCTTCCCCGAAGCTGGCCCGTTCCCCGAGGCCGAGGCCCTGGCGGAGCCGGCCACCCATCCCGTCCCCGAGGCTTACACGGAGCCCGGCCGGGCTCCGGAACCCGGCGTGGTGCTCGAACTGGAGCCCCTGCCTGAGCCAGACCCCGCTCCGACGGCCAAGCGCGGGCTCCGCTCCTACCGCCGGCCCTCGCCCGACCCGGCCGCGGGCTCCCCCGGTACCTCCGCGTCGCCCGGCCGGTCGATGGCGGCCAAGGTGGCGAACTTGTTCGTGGACCTGGACGGGGACCGGCCGGTGCCGTCGGTCGAGCGGGCCTTGAGCGGTCCCGGCAGCGTGGACGACGTGAGCTGGCGGCGCCGGGTCAAGGTCGTCACCGGTGGCCAGGGACCCGGCCAGCGGGACCATGAGGCGCTGGACCGGAACCGGGCCAGGCTGCCGCTGCCCGGACCGCGCCGGATCGCCGTGCTCGGCTGCACCAGCGGCGCGGGGCAGTCCGCGATCGCTCTGATGACCGGCCACACCCTGGCCGCCGCCCGCGCGGTCCCGGTCGCCGTGCTCGACCTCAATCCCGGCGGGGGCTCGCTCGCCGCGCTAGTCGCGCCGGCCACCTCGGTGACCGCTCTACTCGCCGGTCACGGACCCGACCCGCAGCCCGGCGACGATTCCGGTGCGGCCCAGACCAGCGCCCGGCACGGCCGCGGCCGCTCCGGGGGCCGGCTCGACATCGTGGCCGGCGACGGCACCCGTGCCCTCGGCCCGGAGGACTACCGGCGGCTGTCTGGCCTGCTGGCCGAGCGGTATCCGCTGACCATGATCGATCCGGCCCCGTCCGGGCTTACCCGGCTGCTCGCGCTGGCCGACCAGCTGGTGCTGGTCGCCCCGGCCAGCCCGGAGGCAGCGACCGCGCTGGCCCACACCCAGCAGTGGCTGAGCGCGCACGGGCACGACGGGCTCGCCGCCCGCGCCGTGACCGTGGTCAACGGGGTGAGCAAGCGGAGCATGGAGGACGTGCTCGCGGCCGAGTCGGTGGCCCGCGGCCGCTGCCGGGCCATCGTCCGGGTGCCCTGGGACGACCAGCTGTCGCCGGGAGGAAACAGGGCCGCGCAATCGCCCGCCGCCCTGCACCCCCAGACCAGGCTGGCCTACACCGCTCTGGCCGGCGTGCTGGTCGCCGGGCTGATCCCCAAGACCTCCGGCGTGGCGGAGCCGGGCGCCCCGCCCGCCCGCCCGCTAACCCGCGTTCGGGGAAGGAGTTCTGGTGAGCACGCGGACTAAGGCGTCCCGGTCCAAGACCCGGCTGGGCGTCAGGTTCTTCGACGACCGCGTCCTGCTGACCGACAACCACGCCTGGGCGTACTACCGGATCCCCTCGGTCTCCTACGAGTTCACCACCCCGGAGGAGCGGGAGACGCTGGCTACGAATATCACCGTCGCGCTGGCCGCGATCCGGATGGCCGATGCCGAAATCCACCTGCGTATTGCGCACCGGTCCTATCCGGCGCAGGCCTGGGCCACGGGGCTGGACGCGACGTCGGACGGTGGCCCGGGCTGGCGGGACTACCTGGAGCAGTCCTACGAGCACGTCTGGGCCAAGGATTTCTGGGGAAAGGAGATCTACCTGGGGGTGCGGCTCGGCCAGCGCGGCGTACGCGCGCAGCTGTCCGGCGGGATGCTGTCCCAGTTCGCCTCCGCGTACGGCCGGGGCGAGCGCGGGCTCGGGCTCATCGACGAGGCGATCAGCGGGGCGGAGATCACCAAGTGGACCGAGTCCGCCGAACGGCTCGGCCGGGCGCTGAACGCCAGCGCGCTCGCGGCCCGGCACGCCACCTCGGGGGAGATCGCCTGGCTGATCCAGCACACGCTGATCGCGACCGCGGGCGAGCCGGTGCCTTCCGCGACCAAGCGCAGGCGGTGGGGCGCGGGGGAGATCGACACCCTGTTCGAGGGGCAGATTCATAACGGGCGGACCGTGCTCGGCCTTGAGCACATCAGCGGGCAATCGTATGCCGCCTTTGTCTCCTTCGCCCGGTTCCCCGACATCATGTCCTTCCCCGACGGCGAGCCCTGGCTGCACTACGCCGATTCGCTGCCGTTCCCGGTCGAGATCAGCTCCCGGATGAAACTCATCCCGCCCGCCAAGGCGAGCAAGGATGTCAGCCGCCGTCTGGCGCACGCCCGCGACATGGACCAGCACATTCGCGAGGCCGGCGCCGAGGCGCCGATCGCGCTGGCCGAGCAGATCGCCGCCGCCCGGATGCTCGAGCACGGCATCACCAAGGAACGCCTGCCGTTCGTCTACGGCTGGCACCGGCTGATCGTGACCGCCCCGGACCGGGACCTGTGCGTGCGCCGGGTGGAGGCCGTGGTCGAGCATTTCCGCGACATCGGGATCGACGTGGTCAACTCCACCGGCGATCAGTTCTCGCTGCTGTGCGAGTCGCTGCCCGGTGAGCGGATCCGGCTGAATTCGTACGTGCAGCGCCAGCCGCTGTACACGATCGCCGGCGGGATGCCGACCGCCACCGTCGAGCTGGGCGACCGCTACGACGCGCAGGCCGGCTGGATCGGGCCGTACATCGGCGAGACCCTGGGCCGGGCCCGTTCCATCGTGCACTTCGACCCGCTGCTGGCCGCGGCCCGCAACCGGCCGACCGCCATCGCCATCACCGGCGAGCCGGGCGGCGGCAAGACCACGCTGGCGCTGCTGCTCATCTACCAGCTGGCGCTGCGCGGCGCG
>Ga0187809_10001547_pt1 | contig 10551 bp, 8 predicted proteins | sample NC_wetland_sal_i_8_FD_132415 | JGI IMG/M metagenome (GOLD analysis project Ga0187809, IMG submission 132415) | Wetland sediment microbial communities from Neuse River Estuary, North Carolina, USA - ASW_4 | ecosystem: Environmental > Aquatic > Freshwater > Wetlands > Sediment | place: USA: North... | reverse complement strand
GCCGCGCACGCCCATGTACAGCACCTGGTCGGCCATCTTGAACGCATCCTTCCAGGTGGTGCGCTCATTGGCCATTCTGAACAGGTTCTGGTTCGGGATCACGATCAGCGTATCGACGTACTGCTGCAGTTCTTCGATGCCCTGATCGGCGGCGCGCGCACGCCGCACGCCTTCGAAGCCGAAGGGCTTGGTCACCACGCCGACGGTCAGGATGTTCCGTTCGCGTGCCATGCGCGCGATGACCGGTGCCGCGCCGGTGCCGGTGCCGCCGCCCATGCCGGCGGTGATGAACACCATGTGCGCGCCGTCGAGGTGACGGTACAGCTCGTCGGAGGCTTCTTCCGCCGCGGCCTTGCCGATTTCCGGCTTCGCGCCGGCACCCAGCCCCTGCGTGATGTGCGGGCCGAGCTGGATGCGGCGATCGGCGCGGCTGTGCATGAGCTGCTGTGCGTCGGTGTTCGCGACGACGAACTCCACGCCCTGCAGGTTCGCGTGGATCATGTTATCCACAGCATTGGTGCCGCCGCCGCCGACACCGATCACGGTGATGCGGGGAGTGAAGTCCGTGTGCACCTGCTGAGGAATTGTCAGGTTGAGAGTCATGTGAGCGCCTCCCCGTTTGGAGTCGGTGGGTTAGAGTACTGCTTACGCGAATGCAGGCGATTCGCCATCGCCATCAGACGCGATCCTTCAAAAAATTCACCAGCCGGCGCAGCAATCCGGCTGGCCGTTCTTCTTCCAGGTCCACGTCGTGCATGGTGCGGCCTTCGCCGGACGCCCAATGCAGCAGACCTGTCGCGGTGGCGAAGGCCGGGCCGGATGCCGAGTCGGGCAGCCCGCGCACGAGATGCGGCTTGCCGAGTCGTACCTGGCGCCCGAGCATGCGCCCCGCCATTTCACGCAGGCCGGCGAGCTGACAGGCACCGCCAGTCAGCACAACGCGATTGCCCGCGGCGCGGTTCAGGCCGGAACGGTCCAGCCGGTCCTTCACCAGTTCAAAGGTTTCCTCCATCCGCGGCCGGATGATGTTCACCACCATGCTGCGCGGAACTTTCGCGATCTGATGCTCTTCTTCGCCGACCAGCGGCACCGGCAGCAGCTCGCGTTCGTCGTCGGCGCAGGCTTGCACGTTGCCGTACAGCGTCTTCAGCCGTTCGGCGTGGGTGATGGAGGTGGACAGGCCGCTGGCCAGGTCCTTGGTGACGTGCAGTCCGCCGATCGGCAATTGCGCGGTGTGCAGCAGCTGCCCTTCGGCGAACACCGCCATGCCGGTGGTGCCGCCGCCCATGTCGATGACGGTGCAGCCGAGTTCGCGTTCGTCCTCCACCAGCGTGGACAATCCCGTGGCCATCGGCGCCGACACAAGTTCGGCGATTTCCAGGTCGCAGCGGGCCATGCAGGCGCCGAGGGAACGCAGCGCGGTGGAGGCGGCGTCGATGACGTGCAGGCGCGCGCCGAGGGTGGAGCAGAACAGGCCGCGGGGATCGAGCACGTGCTCGGTCTCGTCCACCGCGAAGGTAAGCGGCAAAGCGTGGATGGATTCGCGCCCCTCGGTCACCGCGCGTGCTCGCCCTTCGTTCACCACGCGGCGCACGTCGCTGTCCGCCACGGCGCGTCCGCCGACCGGCCACTGCACGTTGAACAGCCGCGATTCCGGCTGGCCGCAGCTCAGGTTTACGGTGACCGAGCGCAGGCGGGTATCGGCCATGTCTTCCGCCTGGCCGACGCAGGCGCGCACCGCTTTCTCGGCTTCCTCGAGATCGACGATGCTGCCGCCGCGTACGCCGCGGCCGCGATGCCAGCCAAAGCCGAGCACGCGCAACGTGCCGTCGGATTCGGTGCGGCCGATCAGGCAGGCGATCTTCGTGGTGCCGATGTCCAGCACGCCAAAGGGCCCGGATCGGTGGTGGCGCGGCCGTTCCGGTTCATCCGGTGGCGCGGCCAGCGGCGGCACGATGCGGCGCGACATATCGTTCATGACGCGTCTCCTCCCCTAGGTCGGCTTCTTTGGCGCATTTGGATTCCCCGCGGCGTCGGTGTTCAGCGTCGGCACCGGGCGCAGCACCAGACGGTCGGGCAGGCGCATGTCGATCACCGCCAGCGGGCGGTCGAGCATGGCGTGGTCACGCTGCAAATCCATCAGCCGCTGCAAGGCGACCTGTGCATGGTCTTCCGGCAGCTCGATGTGCATGCCGCTCTTCATCAGCAAGTTCCAGCGGCGGTTGCCGACGCGCACGGCGGCGACGACGCGCTGCTGGATGGCGGGCAATGCGGCGAGCGCATCCAACAGGCTGGTCGCGGCCTTCGGCGCACCATTGCCGACCACCAGCGGAAGCTGGCGGAACTCCGCCACGTCCTCGTGCGTGACGACCTGGCCGTCGCGGTCGATCAGCACGAATTTGCCGTCGTGCTGCCAGACCGCGAAGGGACGGCGTTCCTGCAGATGCACCACGACGGTGCCGGGCAGGCGGCGTTCCACGGTGGCGTGCTCCACCCAGGACAGCGTCTGGATGCGCTTGCGTGCCTGCTCGACGGAAAAGCCGAGGATCGGGCTGCCGGTGGTTACGCCGAGTGCCGCGCGCAGCAGCGGTTCCGGTGTGTTGTGACGCCCGTCGACCTTGATGTGGGTGATGCGAAGTCCGGCGAAGGCTGTGGCGTTGCCCAGCCGCTCGCGGAAGCTGGCGAGAGAGCCGCCAGGGGCGGCGGACCGCACCAGCCCCACGATCACCAGCAGCACGATGGCGGCGACCGATGCCCATGCGACGGGGCGCAGCAGCTTGCGGATGCGGCGCAACAGGAAGGTGATGCGCGCCGGGCGGTCCTTCACCGAGTTGCGTGGGCGGCGGGTCATGCGCAGGAACTCGCGAGAGTGCAGGCGCCCACGTCATGGCCGGCGCAGGCCGGCCATCCACGACTTGCAGCGTCGCGTGCAGAAAGGAAAGACGTGGATGGCCGGCCTGCGCCGGCCACGACGCGGGGGACGCGGCCTGCGCCGGCCATGACACCTGGGGGAGCCGAAGCGCCCGCGCCGCACATCACACCGGGGAGATTCACGCGCCGCATGCAGCGTTCTCCACCATCCAGGCGCACAGCTGCGGAAAGCCAATCCCGTGATGCGCCGCCTGTTCGGGCAGCAGCGACGTCGGAGTCAGGCCGGGCTGCGTGTTGATCTCCAGCAGCACCAGGCGGCCGGGTTCCCCCACCGTGTCGTCGTACCGAAAATCGCAGCGCGTGGCGCCGCGGCAGCCGATCGCGCGATGCGCCGCGACGGCGATGTCCAGCGCAAGCGCATAGGTGTCGGGATGCACCCGCGCCGGGATGACGTGGCGCGATCCGCCATCGGCATATTTCGATTCGTAGTCATAGAACGCGCCGGCATCGGCAAGGATTTCGGTGACGTCCAGCGCCCGGTCCCCCATCACGCCGACGGTGAGTTCGCGCCCGGGGATGTACTCCTCTGCCAGTGCGACGGCGCCGAAGCGCCAGGCGCGCGCGACCTCCGTGCGGCGGTTGTCGCCGCTGCGGATGATCTCCACGCCAACCGATGATCCCTCGTTGACCGGCTTCACCACGTAGGGCAGCGGCAGCGGGTCCGCCTCGGCGAGTTCGTCTACCGATACGGTGCGGCCGCGCGCCACCGGCAGTCCAGCGGCCACGAAGGCGGCTTTGGCGGCAACCTTGTCCATCGCCAGCGCGGAGGCGCGCATGCCGGAATGCGTGTAAGGCACGCCGATCCAGTCCAGTACGCCCTGGATCACACCGTCCTCGCCAAACCGGCCGTGCAGCGCGTTGAACACCACATCGGGTTTCGTTTGCAGCGCGGTGAGCACCGCGGCCAGGTCGGCGCCGACCTCGATCGGCTGCACAATGAAACCGGCCTCGCGCAACGCGGCGATCACCTGCGTCCCGGAGGAGAGGCTGACCTCGCGTTCCGCGGAGATGCCACCATACAGCACGGCAACGCGCAGTGGCTTCGCGTCGGCTCCCGGTGCGGAAATACTCATGCCACCACCTCCGGCTTTCCCGCGGGCACGCCGATGCGGCGGATTTCCCACTCCAACGTCACGCCCGAGGCGGCGAACACGCGGCGGCGGACTTCCTCGCCGAGGCCTTCGATATCCGCCGCCGTGGCGGTGCCGGTGTTGATCAGGAAGTTGCAGTGCTTCTCGCTGACCTGAGCGCCGCCGCGGATCAGACCGCGACAGCCTGCGGCGTCGATCAGTTCCCACGCCTTCATGCCGTCGGGATTGCGGAACGTGGAACCGCCAGTGCGTGCGCGGATCGGCTGCGACGCCTCACGCGACGCGCGGATTTCCGCCATGCGCGCGGCAATCAGTTCCGCAGCGTTCGGCTGCGCGCGCAGGCGAACCCGCACCACCACCGCGCCATGCGGCAGACGCGCGTGGCGATAGGCGAAGGCAAGGTCGGCGGCGGACATGCGGCGCTGCTCGCCGGTGCGGGTGACCACCTCCGCCCAGTCCAGCACGCTGGCAATGTCGCCGCCGTAAGCACCGGCGTTCATCGTCACCGCGCCGCCGATCGTGCCGGGAATGCCGCACAGGAATTCCAGCCCGCTCAATCCTGCCGCCGCGGCATGCTCCGCGATCGTGACATCCAGCGCGGCGGCGCCGGCGATCACGCCGCCGGGTTCCGTGGCGATCGCGGAAAAGCCGCGTGCCAGGCGGACAGTGACGCCGGGCAAGCCGCCGTCGCGGATGATGAGGTTGGAGCACGCACCGATCACGTGCACCGGCACATCGAGCGGCAGCGCGTGCAGGAACTGCGCGAGGTCCTCGGCGTCGGCCGGACGCACCAGCGCTTCGGCCGGCCCGCCGACGCGGAACCAGGTGAAGGACGCCAGCGGGGCGTTCGCCTGCATGCGGCCGCGCAGCGGCGGCAGCGTGGACCCGAAATCCGAAACCCGCGTTGCCGCCATCATCCCGCACCTCCGGCCGCTCTGCGCTGACCATTGGATTGCAGCGCCGACAGTTCCGCCGGCAGCGTCGCCGCCCATTGCGTGATGGAACCCGCGCCGAGGCAAACGACGTAGTCGCCGGGGCGAGCGATCGCGTGCACCATTTCGGCGAGCCTTGCCGGCGACGGCAGCGGCACCACGGAGCGATGGCCGCGCGCGCGCAATCCTTCCACCAGCCCATCGCGGTCGATGCCTGGGATGGGTGCTTCGCCGGCGGCATACACGTCGGCCACGATCACCGTGCCGGCGTCGTTCATGCAGGTGCAGAACTCGTTGAACAGCGACTGCAGTCGGGTGAAGCGATGCGGCTGCACCACCGCGACCACGTCGCGCGCGCCGGCCTGCCGCGCGGCTTTCAGCACCGCGGCGATCTCCACCGGGTGGTGGCCGTAATCGTCGATGATGGTGATGCCGCCGGCCTCCCCGGTCTTGGTGAAGCGGCGCTTCACGCCCTTGAACGCGGCGAAGGCGCTGCGCAGCGTGGTGTCGTCGATCTCCATCTCGACGCCCACCGCCACCGCGGCCAACGCGTTCTGCACGTTGTGGTGGCCAAGCATCGGCAGGCGGAACGGACCCATGCGGCGCTGACGGTTGTGCCCGCGGTCGGTGACGATCACCTCGAAGGTGCAGCCGAGCTTGTCGGGGACGACGCGTTCGGCGCGCACGTCGGCTTGCGGGGAGAGGCCGTAGGTGATGATGCGGTGATCCGACAAGCGCGGAATCATCTGCTGCACCGCGGGATGGTCGATGCACAGCACCGCGAAACCGTAGAACGGAACATTGGCGACGAACTGGTCATAGCCGGCGACCATCGCCTCCGGCGTGCCCCAATGGTCCAAATGTTCGGGATCCATGTTGGTAACAACGGCGATCACCGCTGGCAGGCGCAGGAAACTGCCGTCGGATTCGTCGGCCTCCACCACCATCCACTCGCCCGCACCGAGGCGCGTGTTGGTGCCATAGGCATTAATGATGCCGCCGTTGATCACGGTGGGATCGAGATGCGCCGCTTCCAGCACGGTGGCGATCAGGCTGGTGGTGGTGGTCTTGCCATGCGTGCCGCCCACCGCGATCGACCATTTCAGCCGCATCAATTCGGCCAGCATTTCCGCTCGGCGGACCACGGGGATCAGCCTGGCACGCGCTGCGGTGACCTCCGGGTTGTCGCGCTTCACCGCGGTGGACACCACCACCACCTGCGCGGCGCCGAGGTTCTCCGCGGCGTGGCCAATGGCGACCGGAATGCCGGCGGCGCGCAGGCGCTGCACGTTGGCGGATTCAGCGATGTCGCTGCCCTGCACGACGTAGCCGAGGTTGTGCAGCACCTCGGCGATGCCCGACATGCCGATGCCGCCGATGCCGACGAAGTGGATGGTGCCGATCGAAAGCGGGAGGGCTCTCATGACGAGCGCACCTCCAAACCACACGTCGCGGCGGAAGGCCGCGCGACCTGCGTCGGCCATGACACGAAGCTGTTCATACCCGCACCTCCTGGCGCATGTATTCCTCCACCAGGTCGGCGAGCCGAGCGGTTGCCTCCGGCTGCGCCACGCTGCGCGCGCCGACCGCGGCACGCGTCAGGACGGGACCATCCGGCAGCACCGCCGTCAGACGTTCGGCCAGGGCGGCCGGGGAAAATTCGGATTGCGGAATCACCCAGGCGCCGCCGGCATCCGCCAGGGCGCGCGCGTTGGCGCTCTGGTGGTCGTCGATCGCGCCGGGCAGCGGCACCAGGATGGAGGGACGGCCGACCACCGCCAGTTCGGCCACGGTGGAGGCGCCGGCGCGCGCGATCACAAGGTGCGCGGCAATCAGCCTTGCGGCGACATCGGGGAAGAATGCCGACAGTTCGGCGGGAATGCCACTGGCCGCGTAGGCGGCGCGCACGCGGTCGAGATCCTCCGGGCGACACTGCTGCACCACCACGATGCGCTGGCGCAATGCGTCGGGCAGGCGACGCAGCGCATCCGGCACCACGTCGCTGAACACCCGCGCCCCGAGCGATCCGCCCAGCACCAGCAGGCAGATCCTGTCGGTGGGCGCGAGGTAGCCGGTGCGCGCCAGCGCGGTGATCGCGGGGCGCACGGGATTGCCGGTGACCTGCGCGTTCATCCCCGAACGGACATGCCGCGTCGCCGCGAAGCTCAGCGCGACCACATCCGCGCGCCGGGCGAGCATGCGGTTGGCGCGCCCGAGCACCGCGTTCTGCTCGTGCAGCAGCACCGCAGGGCGGCGCCACAGGAATCGCGTGGCCAGCACAGGGGCAACGGATGGGTAGCCACCGAACCCCACCACCGAAGCGGCGTCCAACTGGCGCAGGATGCGGCGCGCCTGGCCGATGCCCGCCATCAGCGACAACGTCGCCTTGCCGCCGCGCCATGCACCGCGGCCGGCGATGCCGGCACCGCGAATGACGAAGTGCTCGCGGCCGGCGAACACCGCGCTTTGCAGGCCGGATGAACGGCTGTCGGTCATCAGGACGATGCGGTGGCCGCGTGCGATCAATTCGGCGGCAAGCGCCTCGGCGGGGAAGAAGTGCCCACCGGTGCCGCCGGCCGCGATGACGATCGGCTTCACTGCGGGGCCTCTCATGGCTGCACCACGAAGCAGGCATCCCGATCATCGGGATTGGATGGTCCCCGAACCAGGTCCGCGGGCATCGATCCCGGGCATGACACAGTGTACCGAGCCATCATCATTCGCCGTCCTCCCGGTGACGGCGGCGGGTCAGCGCCAGCAGCATGCCCATGCCCAGCGCGATCGCGATCACCGAGGATCCGCCATAGGAAATGAACGGCAGCGTCATGCCCTTGGTGGGAATCAGCTTCAGCGTCGATGCCATGTTGATGAAGGCCTGCAGGCCGAAGCCGGAGAGCAGCCCGGTGCAGGACAGCACGGTGAACATGTCCTGCTCCTTCAGCAGCTTCAGCAGCCCGCGCAGCACGATGAAGGCGAACACTGCGAGGATCGCCGCGCAGACGACCATGCCGAACTCTTCCCCGGCGACGGCAAAGACGAAGTCGGCATGCGCGTCTGGCAGCACGTCCTTGACCCGGCCCTCGCCGGGGCCGCGGCCCAGCAGGCCGCCATTGCCGAAAGCCTCCAGCGCGGTGGTGACCTGGTAGGTGGCGCCGGTCTCGGCGCCGGGATGCAGGAAGTGCTGCACGCGGGTGCGCACGTGCTCGAACAGGTAATAGGCGCCGACGCCGCCGCCGGCGATCGCCAGCACGCCCATGCCGACGAAGACGATGTTCAGCCCGTTGACGTAGAGCTGGGTCAGGAACACCGCCATGATGACCGCGGACATGCCGACATCCGGCTGCCGCTGCAGCAGGAACAGGATCAGGCCGAAGATGACGAAGGCGATCAGCATGCCGGGGAAACGCGGCGAGCGTCTCGCTTCGCTGAGCAGCCATGCGGTGGTGACGGCGAAGCAGGGCTTGAGGAATTCCGAGGGCTGCACCGACATCATCGGCAGCGCGATCCAGCGGCGCGCGCCCTTGATATCCACTCCGATGAACAACGTGGCGGCGGTCAGGGCCAGTGCACCCAGGCAGCCGACGATAGCCAGGCGCCGGATGTTGCGCGGCGACAGCAGCGAGACGCCGACGACGATGCCGCCGGCCAGCGCCAGGAAGATCACCTGCTTGATGATGAAGGTATCGCGCGAATCGCCGATGCGCTGCGCCACCGACGGCGAGGCGGCCAGCATCATGATGTAGCCGAAGCCGATCAGCACGCCGATCGAGCCGAGGGTCCAGCGATCGACCGACCACCACCAGCGGCCCAGCAGGGAATTGTCGGCGCGGGAGAGCGTCGGCATCAGTGCGCCTCCCCTGCCAGGGAACGGGCCAGTTCGGCGAAGCGGTCGCCGCGCTGGTCGTAGCCGGTGAACTGGTCCCAGCTCGCGCAGGCAGGCGACAGCAGCACCACGCCTGCGCCGGTATCGCGCGCGGCTTGCAGCGCGGCGGGGACGGCGGCTTCCAGCGTGCCGATGATTTCGTGCGCCACCCGGTGTTCGGCGAGGGTGGCAGCGAAATCGGGCGCGTCGCGGCCGATCAGCAGGGCGCGGGCGATGCGGGGGAAGTACTCGGCCAGCGGGACGATGCCGCCTTCCTTCTGCATGCCGCCGGCGATCCACACGATGCGGTCGTGGCAGCCCAGGGCGCGGGCGGCGGAGTCGGCGTTGGTCGCCTTGCTGTCGTTGATGAACACGATGCCGTCGATCTCCGCGACGCGCTGCTGGCGGTGCGGCAGGCCGGGGAAACTGGCCAGGGCGCGGGCGATGGTGGTGTCGGGCACGCCGAGGAAGCGGGCCATCGCGGTGGCGGCCGCGGCGTTCTGTGCGTTGTGCGCGCCCGGGAGGGCCTGCGCCTTCCGCAGGGCTTGGAGCAGGAATTCGTCCCGCAGGTCAGGCCCCGAAACGGTCACCACCTGTGCCGGTCCGGACCGCAGCGCCTGGGCCATGCCGCGCGACAGGACGTCGTCCACGCCGACCACCGCCAGGTCCCCGGCCGCCTGCCGGTCGAAGATCGCGCGCTTGGCGGCCGCGTAGCCGGCCATGTCGCCATGGCGGTCCAGGTGATCGGGGCTGAGGTTCAGCATTGCCGCCGCATCGAAGCGCAGTTCGGCGAGTCGCTCCAACATGTAGGAGGACATCTCCAGGACGTACACTCCATCATGTGGCAGCAGCGGCAAGGACAGCGCGGCGGGACCCAGGTTGGCGCCGGCCGCCACCGGGATGCCGGCCTCCGCCAGGATGTGCGCCAGCAGCGCCGTGGTGGTGGATTTGCCGTTGGTGCCGGTGATGCCGGCGAAGCGCGCGCGGGAACCGGTTCGGCGCACCGCCTGGAACAGCAGTTCGGCGTCCGCCAGGATCGGCACGCCGGCGGCGCGCGCCCGCTCCGCGACGGGATGCGGCGCCGGCAGGCGGTGCGGGATGCCGGGCGACAGCACCAGGACGTCGAAGTCGAATTTTCCGTCCGACGGGTCGCGCAGCGTCACGCCGCTGGCTGCGGCACGGGCGTCTTCGGAATCGTCCCAGGCCACCACATCGGCGCCCATTGCCGCCAACGCCTGGGCGGCGGGCAGGCCGTTCTTGCCCAGCCCCACCACGGCGAAGCGCTGGCCGGCAAACAGGTCGGAGAGGAATGTGCTCATCGGATCTTCAAGGTCGCCAGGCCGACCAGCGCCAGGATCATGGCGATGATCCAGAAGCGGATGACGATGGTGGGTTCGGCCCAGCCCTTCTTCTCGAAGTGGTGGTGCAGCGGGGCCATCAGGAACACGCGGGTGCCGGTGCGCTTGTACCAGAACACCTGGATGATCACCGACACCGTTTCGACGACGAACAGGCCGCCGACGATCATCAGCACGATCTCATGCTTGGTGGCGATCGCCACGGCGCCCAGCGCGCCGCCGAGGGACAGCGAGCCGATATCGCCCATGAACACAGCGGCCGGCGGCGCATTGAACCACAGGAAGCCCATCCCCGCGCCGATCAGCGCCGCCAGGAACACCGCCAGTTCGCCGACGCCGGGCACGTAGTTCAGCTGCAGGTAGTCGGCGAAGATGTG
>Ga0187809_10001546_pt1 | contig 10553 bp, 9 predicted proteins | sample NC_wetland_sal_i_8_FD_132415 | JGI IMG/M metagenome (GOLD analysis project Ga0187809, IMG submission 132415) | Wetland sediment microbial communities from Neuse River Estuary, North Carolina, USA - ASW_4 | ecosystem: Environmental > Aquatic > Freshwater > Wetlands > Sediment | place: USA: North... | reverse complement strand
GCCGGCGATCTTGGCCTGGTACGACTTCGGGGCGTAGGCGCTCCGGCCGTACAGGTCGAGGTAGCGGCCGACCAGGCCGGGGTAATGGGCACCCAGCCAGCGGAAGAACCACTCCCTGGTGCCGGGGCGCAGGTGCAGCACGATGGGACTGACGTGCGTGGCACCGGCCGCCGCGATCTGGCTCACGGCTGCGTCGAGCTGGGCAGGAGAGTCGGACAGGAACGGCACCACGGGTCCCATGAGCACGCCGCACCGCAGCCCTCGCTGGTTCAGGGCGGCGCATGCCTCAAGCCGGCGCGCAGGAGCTGGCGTGCCCGGCTCGAGAGATCGCCATAGTTCTTTGTCGACAAATCCCACCGAGACGTTCAAGCCCACGTCGGTGACCTCGGCCGCCGCCGCGAGCAACTCCATGTCCCGCAGGATCAAGGTGCCCTTGGTCAGGATGGAGAACGGGTTGGCGGCGTCCTTGAGCGCGCCGATGATGCCCGGCATGAGCCGGTAGCGGCCCTCGGCCCGCTGGTAGCAGTCCACGTTGGTGCCCATGGCGATGTGCTCGCCCGACCAGCCCGGCGAGGCCATCTTCTTGCGCACCAGCTCGGGCGCGTTGACCTTGACGACCACCTTCGTGTCGAAATCTACACCCGAATCTAGCTCTAGGTAACTATGTGATTGCCGAGCGTAGCAGTAGGCACATGCATGCTGGCAGCCCCGGTAGGGATTGATGGTCCAGCGGAACGGCATCCGGGACGCCTCGGGGACGCGGTTAACGATCGACTTGGCCTGGACCTCGTAGAAGGTCATGCCGCGGAAGCCGGGGGTCTCGAACGTGCGGGCTACCGCTCCGCGCTCTATGAGCGGGAGCGCCACATCCCGCCGTTCGGCGGGGAACAAGGTCTCGCCGCCGTCGGAGTCCTGCTCGGCGGCCAGGTCGTCGTCTAGGCGCAGATTGTCCCACCGCATACCGATCACGTTAGAACGACTTTTCGACAACCGCAAGCTTGACACGCAGTCGCTCGTCACGAATATTTAGACTGATCCTGGGTAAGATGCCGCTCAGCCCGCCGGGTCCGCGCCCAGGACGCGAGCGGTCAGACGCAAGTCTCACCATCTGGAAAACAGACAAAGTACGAAGCCGGAACAATTGGATAAAGACCCCCTCCTGAGAGATAGTGAGAGGGTATTCACCCGGTCGCGAGCGAAGGGGGTAGCAGTATGGCGCTGTCGCAAGACGAGCAGCGCATGCTCGCGGAAATCGAACGGCGGCTGGCGGCCGACGATCCCGGCCTCGCCTCGTGCCTGACGACCTTCCGGCGGCCGGGTCCCGCTACCGTGCTGCGCTCGCCTCGGGCGCGCATCATCGGCTCGCTGTTCACGGTCCTGCTGGTGGCGATGGTCTCGCTGATGGTCTACGCGATGATCCCGTTCCGCACGCACATGCCCCGGCACCCGCTGCAGGCCACGACCAGCGCGCCAGCCCATACGCAGCAGGCCTCCGCCAGCGCCGGCGCGGCCAGCGTCAGCACCGGCGCCGCGTCCGCCGCCAGCCAGCCCACCGTGAACCACTCCGCCGCGAGCACGGTGACCGGCAAGCCGCAGCAAGCCGGGGTCAGGTCCACGGACGTGTCGATACCGTCCGACGCCAATCCCTAGCCAGCTTGGGCTAAGGATTCCCGCCACAGCTGGACCAGGTACCGTTCGAGCCCCTCGAGCGTCCTCTTCTCTTGCTGGAACTCATCGCTGAGCGGATTGCGGTGACGGTCGAAGAGTGCCGTGTAGCGGCGGGTCACCACATCGCGATTGCTCGCGTAGACATGGACCGAGTAGTCGCCGACTCCGCCGCCCAGGCGCAGCCCGTGCACCGCGGTGCCCACCTGGCCCATGCTGACGCTCAGCTGCCCGCGCAGGTAAACGCTCCCCTTGGCTTCCTCGTCCCAGGCGTCGCCGCACGGCGGGGGAGCCCCGTCCCACTCCTCGAGAACGAGCCGCACGTTGATGTCCTCCTGCAGGCTGCCCACCCACAGCTGCTCGCGGTTCGTACTGATGAGCGCGCCGACCGGCGGCAGCGGGCCGCCCGGGGCATCAGGATCCACGGCCGGGTCGTGAATCCGGAACATTCTGCGTTCCGGCGTCACCGGGATAACCAGCTGCAGAAGCCTACGGCTCATGGCTTCCCCCCTCAGCACATTGATATCCTCGCATAACGGACTGCTTAGCAAGCAAATCTAGACCGCGGACTCACACCGTGAGGCCCGAACGCACTCTGAAATGCTGAACGTAGCCACTTGACTACTGAATGCGTAAGAGTACCGTCATATCTGTCATGAACCTTGTGTCCGATCTCGACCTGCCGGTGTTCGACTACAGCGCGCCGGACTTCTCGGCCGACCGTTACCACCAGCAACTAGCCCTGATCGGACAGCAAGGTTGGCTAGCCAAGTCGCCGCTTGCTTACATTGTGCTCGACCGCGACTCCAGTGAGTTCTTCTTGCGGTCACGGGCGACGGCGTTTCCGGGCCGGCAGATCGCGGAGTTCTTCGGGGTCACTGGCGGACCTCTGGCCGACCACATCGACGCCAACATCCTGAACCTCACCGGGGAGCAGCACCGGCGGCTGCGGGCGCTGGTCGGCCCCGCGTTCACGCCCCGCCGGGCCGATCGCTGGCGCCCGGCGATGCGCGGCTTCCTCGAGCACCTGTGGTCCGGGGTCGCGGCCAGCGGCGGCTGTGAGTTCGTGGCCGCGGTGGCGAGACCCTACCCCGCGCTGACCATCGCGACCGTCCTCGGCGCACCACAGCAGGATGCCGGCCGGCTGCAGGAATGGTCGAGCTGGGTGCAGCGACAGTTCGATATCCGAGCCCTGGGCAGCAGCCGGGACGATATCGAGCGGGCCGTTGTCGAGGTCCAGGACTATGTGACGGAGCTGCTTGAGGACCGGCGCACCGCGCCCTCCGACGACCTGATCAGCGACCTGCTTGCCGCCCGAGATCATACTGACCGGCTGTCGGCCGGGGAGTGCGTGCAGCTCGTGGTTAATGTCCTGGCCGGAGGGATCGACACCACATCTGCTCAGCTCGCGCACGCCATCCGGCTGTTCGCCGGGCATCCCGCCCAGTGGGCCCTGCTGGCCAGCGATCCCAGTCTCGCCTCGCGCGCCGTCGACGAGGTGCTGCGCTTCGAGCCGGTCACGCCGTTCACGGCGCGGATCTGCCTGGGGCAGGTCGAGCACCGTGGCGTGACCTTCCCGCCCGGCACCATCGTGGCGGTCTGCGCCGAACGGGCTAACCGGGAAGACGGCCAGCCCGACGAGTTCGACATCACCGCGAGCCGCGACGCCCGGCTGTTGACGTTCGGGGCCGGCACCCACTACTGCCTGGGCGCCAACCTGGCCCGGGCCGAACTGGAAGAGGCCTTGGCCTTTTTCGCGCCGCGCACCCCAGGTCTCGCCCTGGACGGACCGCCCCAACTAGGCGGGATCGAGGGCATCTACGGAATCGACAAGCTCCCGATCATCTGGTCGGGCTCGGCCCAGCCCAGCCCGGACTACGGCCCGTGGCCTACGTGACATAACGAGCCGGTGCTCGTTCCTCGAGGGTAAGAAGGGTTCGGCCCGATGCAGGCACCAGTGCACAGCACCCACTGGAGGTCACTCAACGTGCCTGATCGACTACCAGAACGATCATCCATGCCTGTCCTGAAGCTCGACCTGGCCCCGGGCACGGGACGGCACCCCGGTGCTGACCCCGGTGCCGCCCCGGATACGGCCACTGGCGCTGCGGTGCGCGCACGGCGCACTCTCATTCTCGCCGTCTGCTGCCTGAGCCTGTTCATGGTCGGGCTCGACAACACGATCGTGATGGTCGGGCTGCCGTCCATCGGCCGCGACCTGCACGCCGGCGTGGCCGGCCTGCAGTGGGTGGTCGCCGCGTACACCATCACGCTGGCCGCCCTGCTGATGTTCTCCGGCGCGCTCGCGGACCGGATCGGCCGTCGCACGATCTTCCAGGTCGGCCTGTCCGTGTTCATCCTCGGCTCGTGGCTGTGCAGCCTGGCCCCCGGCCTGGGCTGGCTGATCGCCTTCCGGGTCCTGCAGGGGGTCGGCGGCTCAATGCTTAACCCGGCGGCGTTGGGCATCATCACCAATACCTTCACCGGTCCGGCCGAGCGGGCCCGTGCGATCGGCGTCTGGGACGGCGTGTTCGGCCTGTCCATGGCTCTGGGGCCAGTGTTGGGCGGCGTGCTGGTCGGAGTGGTCGGCTGGCGCGGGATCTTCTGGGCCAATATCCCCGTCGGCTTGGCCGCCATCTCGCTGACCGCGCTGTTCGTGCCCGACTCCAAGGCGCCACGGTCTCGCCGCGCCGATCCGGTCGGCCAGTTCCTCATCATTATCCTGCTCGGCTCACTCGCTTACGCGATCATCGAGGGTCCCGCCTACGGCTGGCGGTCACCGCAGATCTTGGGCGCTTTCGCGCTGTCCGTGACCGCGCTGGCCGTGCTGCTTGCCTACGAGCCGCGTCGTGCCGAGCCGGTGGTGGACTTCCGGTTCTTCCGCAGCGTGCCGTTTGCTGGCGCCAACCTCACCGCGGTCTGCGCCATCGCCGCGATGGCCGGGTTCCTCTTCCTGTCCACCCTCTACCTTCAGGACGTGCGGGGCCTTTCGGCACTGCAGGCTGGCCTGACCATCCTGCCCATGCCGGTGGTGATGGCCCTGTGCGCACCGATGGCGGGCCGCATCGTGGCCAAACGCGGGCCCCGGGTCCCGTTCGTCATCGCGGGCGCGGCGCTCACCCTGAGCAGCGCGGCACTGTCCGGACTGACCAGCACGACGGAGCACCTGTACCTGATCATCACCTATGCCCTGTTCGGGATCGGGGCCGGCATGGTGAGCTCGCCGATCACCAACGGGGTCATGTCCGGGATCCCCAAGACCCAGGCCGGCATGGCTTCGGGCATGAACTCCTCGAGCCGCCAGCTCGGCCAGTCACTGGGCGTGGCCATCGTCGGCTCGGTCCTGGCGGCCAGCATCCGCGGGTCAATGCGGGACGGCTTCGTCCAGGCCGCCCACGCGGGCTGGTGGATTCTCGCCGGCTGCGGGTACGTGGTGCTCCTGCTCGGCGTGCTCTGTACCACCCAGTGGGCCAAGGCCACCGCGTCGCGTCTGGGCTGACCGGCGGTGACGAACATCTCAGCCTGAATTCGACGGCTACCGGAAATAGCCACCAGGGAAGGATAGTTAGTTGCCGTGAGGCAATTACTTTCACGCCGCCGATCCAGGTGATACCACGTGCCAGAGCTCAGCCACCGTCGCCGCGTGCTCGTGCTTGTCATCTGCTGCTTCAGCCTGTTTATCGTCGGCCTGGACAGCACCATCGTCAACGTTGCGTTGCCCGCCATCGGCCGGGACCTGCACGCCTCGGTGGCCGGGCTGCAGTGGGTCATCGACGGTTACACGCTCGTCCTGGCCAGCCTGCTGATGCTGTCCGGCGCGACCGCCGACCGGGTGGGCCGCCGACGGATCTTCCAGGTCGGCCTGGTGGTGTTCACGATCGGTTCCGGGCTGTGCAGCCTGGCGCCCGGGCTGGGCTGGCTGATCGCCTTCCGGATGGTCCAGGCGGTCGGCGGGTCGATGCTCAACCCGGTCGCGATGTCCATCATCACCAATACGTTCACCGACCGGGCCGAGCGCGCGCGGGCGCTCGGAGCCTGGGGCGGCACGTTCGCCCTGTCCGTGGCGCTCGGGCCGGTACTGGGCGGGGTCCTGGTCGAGACGGTCGGCTGGCGGGGCGTGTTCTGGGTCAACATCCCGGTCGGCCTGGTCGCCATCGCGCTGGCCGCCCGCTTCGTGCCGGAATCCCGGGCGGCCCGTGCCCGTCGGCCGGACCCGGTCGGACAGGGGCTCATCATCGTGATGCTCGGTTCGCTGACCTACGCAATCATCGAGGGGCCTACTGATGGCTGGCGCTCACCGGCCATCCTGGCCCTGTTCGCGGTAGCGGCCGTAACCCTCGTGGTCTTCGTGGCCTATGAGGCGCATCGCACCGAACCGGTGCTCGATCCGAGGTTCTTCCGCAGTGCACCGTTCGCCGGGGCCGTGCTGACTGCGATCAGCGCGTTCGCCGCCCTGGGCGGCTTCTTGTTCCTGGCTACCTTGTACCTGCAGGACGTGCGGGACATGTCCGCGCTGGTGGCCGGCCTGCATATGGTGCCCATGGCGGCGGCGATGGCGGTCGGCGCTGTAGTGTCCAGCCGGATCCTCGCCCGCCGGGGCGGGCGGCTGCCGACGGTCGCCGCCGGCCTGGGGATCGCGGTCGGCGGCGCGCTGCTGACCGGGATCACGACATCGTGGTCCACGACGCAGATCATTATCGCGTTCAGCGTGTTCGGCCTCGGGTCCGGCATGGTCAACGCGCCGATCACTCAGGCGGCGGTGTCGGGCATGCCCTTCGCGCAGGCCGGCGTGGCCTCAGGGATCGCCTCGACCAGCCGGCAGATCGGTGTCTCGCTCGGCGTGGCGATCACCGGCTCGATATTGGCCGCGAACCTGCACGGCTCTCTCCGGGCTGGGTTCGTCCCGGCCAGTCACGCCGACTGGCTGCTGCTGACCGGCTGCGGCGTGGCGATCATGGTGCTGGGCCTGGTCACCAACGGCCGCTGGGCGCTGCGGACCGCCGCCCGCACCGCCGCTCGGTACGAAGCCGCCGACCAGCTAACCCCCGCGATGACGGGCTGACGGTCGTCAGCCCTCGTTCCGGGCCTCGGACCTGCGATGACTACCGGCCATCCGACGGCTCACGCGACTAATCGCTGTCGGGGCGGTCGCCCCATCGTGCGCCGGTCTCCGCCGACCACTCGTACAGGCGGGTATTCTCGCGCCACAGGTTAGGCGGCAAGGCGATGTTGTTCTGGACCGGGATGTTCATGAGGATGCAGAACGACTCGGCGTTTCCGAAGGCGCTCTCCAGATACCGTTCATTGGTATCTCTGAGCTGCGCGTCAACGAAAGAAAGCGCGGCGCCGTGGACGCCGCGGCTGGTGATTCCACTCAGCAAGGTCACTGTCCCCCCGGGGATGATCGGATGGGGGCCACGGGCGATCAGCCCGACGTCCTGCGTCAAGTTCCCTTCGTCGTCCCACACCGACCTGAACTCTCGCGTCTCCTCTGCCACGGTGACCCGGAACAGGTGGGTTACCGGATCCGTACCAGGAATCTCCGTAGCGACTGGTATGGGAATGTCCTGCACGAACGGACGCGCCGCCTCGTCCGAACTCGCCGCCCCGCCGATGAGGATGAGGTGGTTGAGAGCAAAATCCTGGACCAGCCGATCGGTCGGCAGGATCCGGATCATCCGTGTCGGATTATCGACCTTGATCTGCCCGAACACAGTGATCAGCGCGTCAAGGTCGGCGTATCTGGCATTGCGGGTGTAGTTCAGGTCGGAGGCCTTAGCATATGGCGGTGGTTCTATGGCGTCGGAACATACGATGCTGATCGCGATTGAGTCCGGGAAGTGCCAGAGCGCACTACGGTGCTCTTCGGCCGCGGCAGAGACGCTTGTTGACTGCGCCCGCTCGCGAAGCGCGATGAGCTCGTCGTAGAGTTCGGTCTCGCGCTCGCGCTCCTGCTCGGTGAGCTCACCGGCGCTCAGCAGACGAGGCCGGTCGCCCTCAAACGACCGGCTAGAACAGAACAGGCGGGCATACGCCTCAAGCCGCGGCAGAGGAGGCAGCCGATCCGAGCCCGGCTTCTCCCACAAGGACACGGTGGCGATGCTGAGAGGCTCCGCGCCGCCCAGGACCCTGGCCAGTTGCTTCTGGGTAAGGTGCTCCTGCTCGCGCAGCGCCCGTAGACGTTCAGCCAGCCTCCTAGCCGGAATGGACGGCTGGTCGGTCTCGGCAGCCATCTGACCTCCTTGTGAGGCTCAAGTGCTTTGTGTGACCAAATACCAGTACTCACTGACGGATAGATACCCGGTTTTACCACCCAGCGCACGTACTACACGTCGTGTTCACGAGAGCTGCTCAAACTTTACCTAAATTTTTGAACTGTTTACGAACTTAGCATGTTTTACGTCAAACGCACGCGGGAACGCTGTCAAACGTGGCCAAAGTTTACGCAAAGACGCATAAGACCAGGTCAGAGACTTAGGCAACAGCTGGGACGTGGAGGAGGCACACAATGCATCTTCACCACCCGGTCCGACGGCGGACCACATGTGCCTATACGGCAGCGACACGACGACGGACCGCATGTGCCTACGCGGTGACCGTACGACGGAACCTCTCCATCAGCCGACTGTGTTGGGTGTCACCTTGGCAACCGCCAAGGCGGCCGACATGGTGACCGCGACACAGATCTTGCCCTACGTCGGCCACCCAGCCGACTTGCTCGAGACACACGGTGACACACCGCCGCGGAATGGCAGGCGGCCACGCCGCGCGATGTCGCTCCCGGTGTACCGGAGCATCCTGGCCGTCGACATCGAGGGCTCTACGAGGCGGACCAACCCGGTCAAGGAAGAGCTGCGCGAGGAGGTCTACCGGCTCGTAGTGCAGGCTCTGTATGTAGCCGGGATCGCGAGCCAGCACCACGATCCGTTTACCGACCGGGGGGACGGAGTACTGGTCCTGCTGCGGCCCGCGGACGAGCTCCCCAAGCCGTTGCTGCTCAGCCGGCTGATTCCCATCCTCGCTAGCCTGCTCGTCGCGCACAACAGCGGCATCTCCCCGTCCGACCAGCCACGCGTGCTGCGGCTGCGCACGGTCATCCACGCCGGGGAGGTGCACTACGACGAGAACGGGCCCTTCGGCGAGGATCTGGACGTGGCCTTCCGCCTGCTGGATGCGCCGCGTTTCAAGACCCACCTCAAGAACGCGACGGTGCCGCTAGCCCTAGTGGCGTCGGACTACATCTACCAGACGATCATCCGGCACGGCTACGACGGCATTGCCGAAGAAGAATTCCTCCCCTTGGTGACCGTCACGGTCGGTTTGCAGCGCCGGAAAGGCTGGGTTCAGCTCCCCTACGCGAGCGGAATCCCGGTGGCCGTACCGACGCGGTCCGTGGCCTACGCCTCCTGAGCAAAGGGGCTCGTGGGGGTAGCGGGGGCCGGGTCGCGGGCTACGTCGGGCCCGCGACCCGCCTCAACGCCTCAAGGTCGATGATCGTGATGTGGCGCGGGCTGGTGAGGATAAAGCCTCGCCTTCGCCAGCTGCTCAACGCGCGTGTGACAGTGGCCCGCGATGTACCCGCCAGGCTGGCCAGCTCGTCCTGCGTCAACGGCAAATCCAGATAGATCGTGCCGTTCACGGCCTGGCCGCGACGGTCCGCGAGATCGATTAGAAGCCTGGCCAGCCGCCGCGCGCCAGAAGTGCCGGTGCGCCCGCGGAGAATCGTGTCCGTGTCATTCCATCTCTGCGTTACGACGCGCCGGTAGGCATGACCAGCTCCCACGTTGGTGTCGAGGAAATGGCGGAACTCGTCGTATCGCACCATCAGTGCGCGTACGGCGTCGATGGCTTGCATCGTGGCGCTCCGCCGTCCGGTGGTCTCGCCCGCGATCTCGCCGACCGTCTCGCCATCGCCGCGCAGCGCAAGCACGAGATCGTGCCCGTCAGCCGTCGTGGAGAGGATCTTGACCCATCCGGTCAGCAAGATGAATACGTGCATAGCCGGATCGCCCTCGTGACATATGATCGCGCCCGGCGGATAGTCCCTGCGCAGGCCGAGAGCGGACAGAGTACCCTGTTCGTCTTGAGTAAGCAGAGTCCAGAATCCCTGCACAGATCCTATCCTCTGCATCTTCGTGTCACCGTCGGAAATGCCCTATATGGCGGCAAGCGGGTTATAGCCGACACTGATTCTAACAATGAGCCCTGCTCGCGCCATCGACAGATCCCGAGGTGACACGTTCCTTCCCGGCCCCCCTCATAGGCCGAGAAGGATCAGATGATGCGGACCGGGAAGCACGCGGCGACGTACGTCCAGGTGTCGGTGATCGCGCTCAGCACGCTTCCGCCCAAGAGCATGCTGCTGCGCGTGTCACGGAGCCACGCCATCTCGCCGGTACTCTCCTGGATGGGCCCCTGATCTGGCTGTGCTCGATCAGACAGGACGCGGCCGCGGGAATCGTGTCCCCGAGCCGCCCGATACGGCCAGGATGGTCTTCCGATCATCGCCACGGCCATTTGTACTTGCCTCCGTGCTGCGCTCAACCCGCCAAGGTCAAGCCAAGCAGGCGCGCCGGTGCCGCGCTGTGCCACACGAGCCAGCGCCGCCGTATCAAATGACGCAAACCGTATTAGCGGCAGCCGCAGGCGCCACCGCAGCACCCGCCGCCCGAGGACCCGGTCGAGCCGGAAAGACCGTCCGAACGGCCGGACGCGAGGCCGCCTACCGAGACCGTGGACAGGAGCTTCACCGTGTCGTCATGTCCCTGCGGGCAGGTGCAGGGCGCCGATGACTCGGTCATCGGACGGGTCAGCTCGAACGTGTCGCCGCACGCGCGGCACCGGTACTCGTAGCGTGGCACGATGCGTATTCTACCCGCCTGTCGGCT
>Ga0187809_10001545_pt1 | contig 10556 bp, 10 predicted proteins | sample NC_wetland_sal_i_8_FD_132415 | JGI IMG/M metagenome (GOLD analysis project Ga0187809, IMG submission 132415) | Wetland sediment microbial communities from Neuse River Estuary, North Carolina, USA - ASW_4 | ecosystem: Environmental > Aquatic > Freshwater > Wetlands > Sediment | place: USA: North... | reverse complement strand
GTCGACGCCGTCGCGCGCGCCGGCGAGGCGGATGTCCATGAGGACGAGGTCGGGGGTTGCCTCACGCGCGAGGTCGATGGCCTGCTCGGCGGTGGCCGCCGGACCGATCACCTCGAAGCCGGCGAGCGACAGCCAGTGCTCGAGTTCGCCGGCGACGAGGAAATCGTCCTCGACCACCAGCACGCGGCGGGACTCGCCGCCCGGCTGCCCGCCGGCGGAGCGGACGGGCGAAAAAGCGATCGGCGACCAATAGGGACGATGGACCGGCAGGACGGCGATTGCGGAGGGCGCGGACGGGCTCAATGCACGCTCGCGCCGTGGTCGGGAAAGCTCACGACGCAGCGCGCGCCGTCGCCGCGCTCGACCGTGAAATGGCCGCCGATCTGGCGGGCGAGACCGCGGATGAGGCCGAGGCCGGAGGAGCGGCGTGACGAGGACTGGAGCTCGAAGCCGTCGCCGCCGTCCTCGACGATCAGCGCGTAGCTCTTGTCCTGACGCGCGAGCTCGACTTTGACGGTGCCGTGGCGGCGTCCCTTGAGGCCGTGCTTGACGGCGTTGGTCAGGAGTTCGTTGAGGATCAGCGCGAGCGGCATCGATATCTCGTTCGACATCTCGCGCGACTCCGCCTCGATCCTGATCTTCACGTCGCCGGCGAAGGTCTGTTGCGCGGACTGGCAGACGGCGTGCACGAATTCGCGCGCGTCGAAGCAGGTGGCGCTGTCCGATCCGTACAGCGCGCGCTGCGAAGCGGCGATGGCGCCGACGCGGTGTGCGGCGTCCTCGAGCGCCGCGCGGGCCGCGGCGTCTTCCGTTTCGCGATGTGCAGTGCGCAACAGCGCGTGCAGCATCTGCAGGTTGTTCTTGACCCGGTGGTTGAGCTCGTCGAGCAGCATGCGCTGGCGGTACTCGGCCTGCTGCCGCTCGGAGACGTCGACCAGCATGTTGATGGCGCCGATGAGCCGGCCGCCTTCGTCGCGGATCGGGGTGGGGTAGGGGATGATCGGAATGCGCGTGCCGTCGGGCTGCTCGACGACCAGTTCTTCGCCGCGCACCGCGCGGTTCTCGCGCAAGGCGATTGCCATGGGACACTGCTCGTGCGGCACGGGCGTGCCGTCCGGCTTGAGCAGCTTCCAGGTGACGCACCACTTGTCCTCGCCGACGCGCGGCGTGCGGCCGGCGATGGCGGCGGAGGCCTGGTTGAAGAAGGTGATCGTGCCGTCGGCGTCTGTCGTGTAGACGGCCGCCGGCAGGCCTTCGAGGAGGTCCTGCAACTGCTTGCGGCTCTGCTGCAGCTGAAGCTCCTGACGCCGCCGCTCGGTGACGTCGCGGGTGACCGCCAGTTGCGCCACCGTCCCGTCGGGCATGACGAGCGGCGCCGCATGCGTTTCCATGTGGCGGCGCGGCCCGGCCGCCGAAATAACGTCGAACGTCCAGGTCAGCCGTTCACCGCCGCACACGCGCGCGTGATTCTCGCGCCAGAGCGCGCGGCACTCCGGCGCGATCACATCGAACACGCAGCGGCCGAGGAGGGCCTTGGCGGGGACGCCGAGCATCTCGCATCCGGCAGCGTTCATCTGCAGCAAGGTGCCGTCGGCGGCCACGAGCTTGATGCATTCGGGCGTCGTCTCGATGATCGCCTGCAGCGTGCGCGTGCCCTGCGCATCGTGCACTGCGGCGCGTCTGCGCGCCGTGACGTCCTCCTGGGAATGGATCGCGCCGGTCACCTCGCCGTCCTCGTCGAACAGCGGCTCCGTGGTGGTAAGCAGGACGATGCGCTGGCCGTCGCGCCGTTCGACCACGAGTTCGCGGTCCCGTTCGGGCCTGCCGCTGCGCAGAACCCGCGCTGTCGGCATCTCCTCGTCCGAGACCTGCCGTCCCGCGTGATCGAACACGCGCAGCACGCCATAAACGTCGCGGCCGTCTTCGGGCGTCATGCCGCACAGCGCGACGGCACGCTTGTTGACGTAGGTGGTCGTGCCGTCCCGGTCGCAAATTGATATTCCGAGCGGGATATGTTCGAGCAGCGCGTGGCCATGCTTGAACGGGTCAGGCGCCGGCGTCGCTGGCGCGAACGCGTGCACGGCCTCACTCATGGACATTTCCCCCGACCAGGCTTGATAGCCCAAGCCCAAACGCGCGACCGGTCCTTTCGTTCCTGCTTTGCGGCGCCGGAGCAGCCCTGAGACAAATGGTCCCAGGACCCTCGGTGCGGTGAGAGGCCTCGCGGCGGAACAAAGAAACCTTTGTGCGAGTTCCTCGGTCGGCTCCGTACGCAACGCCAGGCAAAGGGTCTGTCCCGGTTTTGGCGGACGCCGCCGTTTGCCTGGCCAATCATGTGGACCCGCTCAGGCCCGAAAGCATATGACACGGTTACTATTATCCCGCCCATGGAGTGACGACGACGTCGCCGCTCTGAGAAAGCTCTGGAAGGACGGCGTTCCCGTCCGCAAACTGGCACTGCGCTTCCGCCGGTCGCAGTCCGCGATCCGCGGCAAGGCCGTCCAGCTCGGCCTCAAACGGCCGGTCCCCAGCGTCCCCGCTGCGAGCGAAACCGAAATCCACGCTTCCGGCTGAGCGCGTCCCATGTCCGTCTAATTCCTGACGGTCTGTCACGTTCCAGACGCTGCAAGATTCCCGGCGCTCGATTCCCGAAATTCCCCCTCAGGTTGCGGTTACGCGCGGTTAACCGTGGTCGTTTAAAAGGGGGCATTCCGACCGGGGAGAGAGGCATGCGGACACTCGCACTGGTGATCGTCGCCATCATCGGCCTTGCAATGCCTGCAGGAGCCGCGGAATTCGGGAGCAAGGCCGAGGCCGTGGACATGGTCGGCCGCGTCCAGGCGATGTTCAAGGCGGACGGGGCTGCCGCCACCTTCAAGGCGATCGACGACAAATCCGCCAAGAGCTTCCACGACCGCGACCTCTATCCCTTCGTCTACGACATGAAGGGCGTGTGCGTCGCGCACGGCGCACGGCCGGCGCTGGTCGGCAAGAACCTCTACGACCTCAAGGATCAGGACGGAAAATACCTGATCCGCGAAATGGTGACTTTGGCCAAGGGCAAAGGCAGCGGCTGGATCGATTACAAGTGGCCCAACCCGATCACCAACAAGATCGAAGACAAGTCGAGCTACGTCGAAAAGATGGGCGACTACCTCGTCGGGGTCGGCGTCTACAAGCAATAGACGATGCTCCGCGCTCCCGCGCCCATCCGCCAAATGTCACCGTCCGGCCGCGGCATGCGCTGGCTGTTCGACCGCCTGATGAACCTGCCGATCCGGGTGAAGGCGTCGGCGGCGTCGGCGGTTTTGCTGGTTTGCCTGCTGGCGCTCGGCGGCAACGCCTACTTGACCTCCGGTCATACTGTCGAAGGCCTGCGCCGCTTGTCGAACGAACTGGTGCCCAAGCAGCAGGCCTTCGGCGCGGTCAAGACGGCGGTCGTCTCGACGCATATCAAGATATTTCGCTACGTCTCCTGGGCCGGTAACGGCGTCAGCCACAAGCTGCTCGACCCGCTGCATGACGAGATCCTGAAGGACGTCGCGCAGATCTCCGGCCAGATGGAAAGTCTGTCGCAACGCCTCGACCTGACGTCGACGGAACGCGGACAACTGAAGGCTTTGCGCGAAGCCTGGCAGAAATGCGCCGGGCAGGCGAAAGACACCATCGACGTCGCCAGTCAGGACGCGGCCATGGGCACGATGATGCTCGGCCAGACCGACGAGAAGTTCGAAGCGGTCAATGCCGAATTCTCGGCGATGGGCAATCGCATCGACGGCGACGCGAACGATCTGATGCGGAGCCTTTACGCGACAGGCCGTTCCAACCAGCGCGTTCTGATATACGGCACGCTGATCAGTTTCGCCGTCAGCCTCCTGATCACCTGGATCGTCAGCGCCTCCTTCGTCGGGCCGGTGAGGGGCATCACCCAGGCGATGCAGAAGCTCTCGTCCGGCGAGACCGGCGTCGAGATCGCGTTCACGGCGCGGCATGACGAGATCGGCAAGATGGCCGAGGCGATCGAGGTGTTCCGCAAGAACGCCATCCGCATGCACGGGCTGGAACAGGAGCGGCTGCAATCGGAGCAGCGCCGCGCGGCCGAACGCAGTGCGGAGATGCGCGGGCTGGCGGCCGAGTTCGAGCGTTCCGTCGAGGCACTCGTGGCGGAGTTCACGCAGGCGGTCGAGACCGTGCATGTGAACGCGCAGGCGATCTCTTCGCTGGCGACGGACGCGCGCGACCGCTCGCAGCAGAGTGCGTCGCTTGCCGGCAGCACGCAGCACGACGTCGATGCCGTCGCGGGTGCGGCGGCCAAGATCGCCGCCACCGTCGAACAACTCGCCGACCGCACGCAGAACGCGACGGCGCTGACCGAGCGCACGGTCGCGGAATCGGAGCAGGCGCGCGCACGCATCGACGAACTCGCCGGCGCCGTCGGCCAGATCGTGCCGATCACCGATCTCATCAGCGCGATCGCGCGGCAGACCAACCTGCTGGCGCTCAACGCCACCATCGAAGCGGCGCGCGCGGGCGCGGCCGGCAAGGGCTTCTCGGTCGTCGCGCTGGAGGTGAAGTCGCTGGCGCAGCAGACGGCGCGCGCGACCGACGAGATCAACGAGAAGATCTCTGCCGTCAGCGCGTCCTGCGCGGCGACCGTCGCGATCATCCGCAAGGTCGTCGGGGCGATCGAGGACCTGCGGCGCGGCTCGTTCGAGATGGCGGAGGCCGTCGAGCAACAGGCCGCCGAGACGCAGGAGATTTCCCGCAACGCGCAATCGGCGGCCGCCAGCTCGCGGGGCGTCGCCAGCGACATGGCCGAGCTCGGCCGGAAGACGCTCGAGAACGAAGCGGCGTCGGAGCGTTCGCTGGTAGAGGCGGACCGGTTGCGCCGTTACGCCGTCGCCTTGCGCGAGCAGGTGGACGGGTTCCTCCGCCACGTGCGCGCGGCCTGACCGCGCCGCTTATGCCGGCGACCCGATCCCGGGGCCCGGAACGATTGCTTTCGCGCCGGGCTTGACGCCAAAAGGCCTGGCGGAGCAGTTCCCCGCGATGACGATCGACCTTCCGCAACTGATTCATACCTACGGTTATTGGGCTGTCGGCGGCGTCGTCGGGCTCGAGAGCCTCGGGGTGCCCATGCCCGGCGAGACGATGCTGATCGCGGCCGCGACCTTCGCCGGCGCGACACATCATCTCGACATCGGCCTCGTCATCGCCGCCGCCGCCGCCGGCGCCATCGGTGGCGACTCGGCCGGATTCTGGATCGGACGCGGCGTCGGCTGGCCGCTGCTGCGCCGGTACGGCGGTCGCATCGGCCTGACCGAGCCGCGGCTCAAGCTCGGGCAGTACCTGTTCCTCCGGCACGGCGGCAAGGTCGTGTTCTTCGCGCGCTTCATCGCCGCTATCCGCGCTTTCGCCGCCTTGCTCGCCGGGGCGAACCGGATGCAGTGGCGGCACTTCCTGATTTTCAATGCGCTGGGTGGGGTCGTCTGGGCGGCGGTGATCGGCATCGGCGCCTACCTGTTCGGGCACCAGCTCCACCGCTTCGCCGCGCCGATCGGGATCGTGCTACTGGTCGGGGTCGTCGTCGTGGCAATCGCCGGCTTCATCTTCGTGCGGCGCCACGAGCAGGCGCTGATCGACGAGGCCGAGCGCGCGCTGCCGGGGCCGATCCGGCAACGTCCGCATCATCATTTCTGGTGAATGAGGCTCAGCCGGCGCCGAGCGCCACCGCCACGTGGTACGTCGCGAACGACGCGATGTAGGCGAGCGCCAGCATGTAGCCGAAGGTCAGCGCCATCCATTTCCAGCTGCCGGTCTCGCGCTTGATGACGGCAAGCGTCGAGGCGCACTGCGGCGCGAAGATGTACCAGACCAGCACCGACAACGCGGTGGCGAGCGGCCAGTGATGGGCGAGCGCCTGGCCGATCTGTGCCGCGTTTTCCTTGCCGCCCTCAATGGCGTAGACGGTGCCGAGCGCCGCCACTGCCACCTCGCGCGCGGCCATACCGGGGATGAGCGCGACGTTGATCTGCCAGTTGAAGCCGATGGCCTTCGTGACCGGCTCGATGGCGTGGCCGAGCCAGGAGGCGATGCTGTAGTCGATCGCCGGTCCAGTGGCGCCGGCCGGCGGCCGCGGGAACGAGGCGAGGAACCAGATCAGCACCATCATCGAGAAGATCGTGGTGCCGGCGCGGTGCAGGAACATCTTGGCCCGCGTATAGACGCCCATCAGCACGCTGCGCGGCCGCGGCAACTTGTAGTCCGGCAGTTCGAGCATGAACGGCGGCGTCGGGCTCTCGCGCCAGAACAGGAATTTGGCGAGCGCCGAGACGCCGAGCGCGCTGACGATGCCGGCGGCGTAGAGGCCGAACATCACCACGCCCTGCAGGCTGGCGAAGCCCCACACCGTCTTGTTCGGGATGAAGGCGGAGATGATCAGCGTATAGACCGGAATGCGCGCCGAGCAGGTCATCAGCGGTGCGACGAGAATGGTGGTCAGCCGGTCGCGCGGGTTGTCGATCACGCGCGTTGCCATGATGCCCGGGATGGCGCAGGCGAAGCTCGACAGCAGCGGGATGAAGGCGCGGCCGTGCAGGCCGGCGCCGCCCATGATGCGGTCCATCAGGAACGCCGCCCGCGCCATGTAGCCGAGGTCTTCGAGCAGCAGGATGAACAGGAAGAGGATGAGGATCTGCGGCAGGAAAACGATGACGCTGCCGACGCCGGAGATGATGCCGTTCTCGACGAAGCTTTGCAGCAGGCCTTCGGGCAGGGCGGTGTGGGCGAGCGCGCCGAGCCCGTCGAAGCCGGCATTGATGAGGTCCATCAGTGGCTGCGCCCAGGTGAACACCGCCTGGAACATCACGAACAGGATCGCGAGCAGGATGACGAGACCGGCGACCGGGTGCAGCAGCACGCTGTCGAGGCGTGTCGTCAGCGTGTCGGGCTTCGACGGCGTCTTCACCGCCGCGGCGATGATGCGATCGGCTTCGCGCTGCGCCGCGCGCAGCTCGCCGGTCGTCGGCTGCTTCCACGAGGTCGCCTCGTGCGCATCGGTGGCGGTGGCGGCGAGTTCGTCGAGGCGGCGCATCAGGTCGTCGGTGCCGCCGCGGCGCACCGCCGCCGCGGTGATGACCGGAATGCCGAGTTCAGCCGTCATGCGATCGAGGTCGATGTCGATGCCGCGCCGGCGGGCGATGTCGATCATGTTGAGCACGAGCAGGAGCGGTCGGCCGACGCGCTTCAGCTCGAGCACCAGCCGCAGCGCCAGCCGCAAATTCGTGGCGTCGGCGACGCACAGGAGCAGGTCGGGCGTGGCCTCGCTGGCGAAGCGGCCGAGCACGAAGTCGCGCGTGACTTCCTCGTCGGGGGAGCGTGCGCGCAGCGAATAGGTGCCGGGCAGGTCGATGAGGTTGACGCTGTGGCCGCCGGGCGTCTGCAGCATGCCGCTCTTGCGCTCGACGGTGACGCCCGGATAGTTGGCGACTTTCTGGCGGCTGCCGGTCAGCGCGTTGAACAACGCGGTCTTGCCGCTGTTCGGCGTGCCGATCAGCGCGAAACGCAGCGGTTCGCTTTCCGCGACAGCCGTCATCTCAGGGCACACATCAACTGACCAGGATCGCCATCGCCTCGCGGCGGCGGATCGCGACTGTGGCGTTGTCGACGCGGACCGCGATCGGATCGCGGCCGAACAGCCCCTCGTGCAACACCTCGACCTGCGCGCCCTCGGTGAAGCCGAGTTCGATCAGGCGGCGCTCCAGTTCGTCCGGCGGCAGATCGGAGGCCTCGGGCGAAACGCTGATCGCGGTGATGCGGCCGCGAAAGCCGCGTTGCGCCAGTCCTAAGGCCATCGGGATCACCTCGTTCATGCGGCAGACAACAAAGGGCGCAACGGGATCGTTGCCGGCTACTTTTCTAGTTGAGAATGAGTGGCAGTTCTTTGCGCCAGGACAAACCCGCCGTCAAATAGAAAAATCAGCAAAATCAATACCTTGGAACGGTTTTAAAGAGCGGAGCCGGAGGCGAGGGTTCCCGGTATCGGCGATCCTGCCCGCGATTCATCGGCTTAGGCCGCTTCCCGGAATCGTTCTCAACTGCATCGCATGCGCTCCCGCGCCGTCAGCCATGCCGCAGGCGAACCAGCAGCTTGCCGCTGTTTTCGCCACGGTAGAGCTGGGCGATGGCTCCGGGGCAGGCCTCGATGCCGTCGAGGACGTCCTCGCGGTAGCGGAGTCGCCCGGCGCGGACCCACTCTGCGAGGCGGGCCACGGCCTCTTTGTAGCGGTGGGCGTAGTCGAAGATGAGCAGGCCTGACATGCGCGCCCGCTTCACCAGGATATGCCGTTCGATCCGCGGCCCCGTCGGCGGAGGATCCCAACTCGGCACCGAGGCGGTGCCGCAAACGACGATCCGCGCGCCGACCGCAAGATGGGTCAGGACGGCGTCGCTGATCGGCCCCGCCGTATTGTCAAAACAGACGTCGACGCCGCGGCTACAGGCGGCGGCCAGCCGTTCCTTGAAGTCGGCCGCCTTGTAGTCGACGGCCGCGTCATAGCCGAATCTGTCGATCAAGCTCTGGCACTTCGCCGCGCCACCGGCGATGCCGATCGTTCGGCAGCCGCAAAGCTTTGCGATCTGACCGACCGCCGAGCCGACCGCGCCGGCGGCGGTCGAGACTACGACGGTGTCGCCGGGCTTGGGCTCGCCGAGGTCGAGCAGCTCGAAATAGGCGGTGAGGCCGTTCAGGCCGAGCACGCCGAGTGAGAGCGACAACGGCAGATCGGTCTCACGCACCGTGCGCGTCACCGACGCGGGCTCGGCGACGGCGTAGTCCTGCCAGCCGAGCATGCCCATCACCTTGTCGCCTACGGCAAATTGCGGGTGCCTGGAGGCGACGATCTCGCCGGCGGCGAAGGAGCGCATGACCTCGCCGATTCCGACCGGCGTCGCATAATTGGCGACCGCGCTCACCCAGCCACGCATCGCCGGTTCGACCGAGAGGAAGTCGTTGCGCACGAGGAACTGGCCGTCGCGCAGCGACGGCACGTCCACCTGCCGGATGGTGAAATTCTCCGCCTGCGGAATGCCGCTCGGGCGCGAAGCGAGGCAGACCTGGGTGTTGCGCATGGTGTGTCGGTGCGGACGAGGAGGGCGGAGCCTGCGGCCTTACCGAGGAACCGTCAATGCGCCCGGCAATGCCGCCATGCGGCCGCGGCGCGGCAATTCAATTGCCAAATGCGCGACTCCGTCGCACATTCCCGCCGCCTCTCAACCCGTGGCCCGCCGTGACCCTACCGCCGAAGCCTTCGCCGGCGGCGCCCTCCATCGCCGCCATATTTCTCGTGTTCTGCCGCATCGGCCTGCTCAGCTTCGGCGGCGGCCTCAGCGGCTGGGTGTTTCGCGAGGTCGTCGTGCTGCGCAACTGGGTGAGCGAAGACGAATTCCTCTCCGGTCTGGCGCTCGGCCAGATCCTGCCCGGCACCAACATCGCCAACCTGTCGGTCTATATCGGGCAGAAGCTGCGCGGTGTCGCGGGCTCGGTCGCCGCGCTCGGCGGGCTTTTGTCGGGCCCCTTCGTCGCCGTGATCCTGGTGGCGAGCCTGTACGATCGCTTCAAGTCCGTACCCTATTCGGACGCGGCAATGGACGGCGTCGCCGCCGCCGCCATCGGCCTCCTGCTGATCATCGTCGTGCGCGGCGCGCGCCATGCCGGGCGCAGACCGGCCGGCGCCGTCGCGCTGGTCGCGACCTTCGTCGGCGTCGCCGTTCTGCACCTGTCGCTGCTGCTGGTGGTCGCCGTCGTGGCGCCGCTGTCGGTGCTGGCCGCCTGGTTCGGAGGCCGCCGCCATGCGTGACGACGACGCGCTGGTCGCGCTGCTGGCCGTGTTCGTGCCGTTCTCCTTCGCCTCGATCGGCGGCGGCACCAGCATCCTGGCCGGAATCCAGCATCAAGCCGTCGACGTGCATCACTGGGTGACGTCGCGCGAGTTCATCGACATGTTCGCGATCTCGCGCGTGGCGCCGGGGCCGGGCTCGATGCTGACGACGCTCATCGGCTGGCACATCGCCGGCTGGACCGGCGCGCTGGTGGCGACGCTGGCGCTGTTCGTGCCGTCGTCGCTGCTCTGCTACGGCGTCGCCTACGTGTGGCGCCGACACCGCGGCAAAGCATGGCACACGGCGCTGGAGGAGGGACTGGCGCCGGTCGGCATCGGTCTCATGATCGCCGGCGTGTTCGCGATCATGCAGCTGGCCGGCGGCGGCGCGCTGTCGTGGATCCTGGCCTTCGCAACCATGGCCCTGCTGATGCGCTGGCCGAAGCTGCATCCGCTGCCCTTGTTCTTCATGGGCGGCGTGATCGCCGTGGTCGTACGGGCGACCCTGTCCTGACATTCGTCGGAGTAATTTTGACCGTTGCCGACCGCGCGCCGGCGCCGGACGCGGGCGCCCGCTCAAAACAAAAGACCGGCCTTTTGGGCCGATCTTTTCCGTCACCAAAGGGACGTCGTCTATTCGCCGCTCGCGAGGACGGCGCGCACCGTCTCGTCCGGTCC
>Ga0187809_10001544_pt1 | contig 10566 bp, 12 predicted proteins | sample NC_wetland_sal_i_8_FD_132415 | JGI IMG/M metagenome (GOLD analysis project Ga0187809, IMG submission 132415) | Wetland sediment microbial communities from Neuse River Estuary, North Carolina, USA - ASW_4 | ecosystem: Environmental > Aquatic > Freshwater > Wetlands > Sediment | place: USA: North... | reverse complement strand
GGTGATCTTGGCGTGTGCGGCAGGCGAAGAATTGGCGTATTTCAACAAAGGTGCCGCCGGCGCTGGCCTGGTAACAGTAGTGAGCTACGATGATGTAGCCTCGCTCGTAAACCAACTGGTAATTGCCATCAACGCACCGGAAGAGCGGGTTTAGGCAGGGTTATTCGTAGCTTTGTATTCGCCGAGGATCCGGACGGTGCAGCCGAGAGATTCTAGCTTTTCGACAGAGTCCTGAACTGTGGGGCCGGCAGCTTCGACATCAATCAAAAACTGGTAGCGCCAGGGCTTGTCTGGGATAGGGCGTGACTCCAATTTGGTAAGGTTAATGTCTGCGCTCGCCAGTATGCTGAGCGCAGAAACGAGGGCGCCTGACTTGTGCGGCGTCTCGAGTACTAACGAGCTTTTGTCGGCTCCTGCCGGTATTTTGTGGTTCGAGCTTAATACCAGAAATCGAGTGACGTTGTGCTGATAATCTTCGATGTTCGAACGTAAAATCGGCAAGTTTTCAAGCGTGGCAGCAAGCGAGCTTGCGATTGCGGCCCCATGCGTATCGTTCGTCTGTTTGATATGTAGAACACTCGCGGCCGTGTCACTGAACTCGATCCGCTCGGCATGTGGCAGATTGTTTTCAAGAAATCCGGCGCATTGCGGCAATGCCATAGGATGCGAGAATACGCGTTTGATGTCTCTCATTTTGGTGCCGGGCAGAGTAATGAGGCAATGATGGATGGGCTCGTAGATTTCGCCGGTGATATAGAAATCATGCCGAAGCAGGAGATCGTACGTGGCATGCACCGATCCAGCCGTAGAGTTTTCGATAGCGACGACGGCCATACTTGCGGCCCCTTCGTCAAGCGAGTCAAAAACATCAGCGAACGTTTCGCAACATATGAGTTCTATGTTGTCCCCGAAATATTTCTCGGCTGCGATGTGGTGATAGGAGCCGCGTTCTCCCTGTATAGCAACACGCATCGCTTCAATATACTACAGCTGGCGCATACTTTGGAGTGCGCTTGTACAGCACGTATAATAAGAAGGTAAGCGGGGGGGTGATCATGAATGAAACGATAAGGTTGAACACAGGTATATCAATACCTCGAATTGGATTCGGTACCTGGGAAATCACGCCGGATAGCGCGGCCAAAGCTGCGGTTGCATCGGCGCTGGAAGCTGGTTATCGTTTGATCGATACTGCCCAGATGTATGGCAACGAACGAGGGGTGGGCGAGGCGATTCGCGAGTCGGGCATCCCGCGCGAGGAAATTTTCGTTACTACCAAGCTCTGGAATGCCGACCAAGGGCACCAGAGCGCCCTTGAAGCATTTGATGCGTCGCTCGAGCGACTTGGGCTCGACTATGTTGACTTGTATTTGATTCACTGGCCAGCAGACTTCCGGAGCGGTGACGCCGAAACCAATCGCCAGCGCCGCCGTCAAACATGGAAAGCGTTCGAGGAACTGGCAAAGAAGAAACGTGTTCACAATATCGGCGTGTCGAATTTTGTGGTGCATCACCTTGAAGAACTGCTACAGCACGCCAACGTAATGCCGGCGGTTAACCAGGTAGAATTGCACCCGTTTATATTTGAGGAGCAACGGCCGATCGTTGAGTTCTGTCAGCAGCATGATATTCTCGTCGAAGCATACAGTCCCTTAAGCCACGGTGGCCGCGTGAACGATCCGGTCGTGCAGGCTATTGCGGAAGAACAAGACAAAACCAGCGCCCAGGTGTTGTTGCGCTGGTCGATCCAGCACGGTGCCGTGCCATTGCCACGCTCGATGAACCCTGATCATATTGTCGAGAACTTTCAGGTGTTTGGCTTTGAATTAAGCGCCGACGACATGCACAAACTTAATAAACTTACCGATAAAGCATCGCGCGTGGCGCCCGATCCGCACAAAATGAAGTAGAGAGGAAGGAGTAGTATGAGTATGAAAGTCACGAAGTATCCGCAGAGTTGTTTGATTATCGAACAAGGCGGCAAACGCATCGGCATTGATCCCGGTTCGTTCGTCGCAGAAAAGTACGGCGCGGAAGATTTGTTGCCGCTGGACGCGGTTCTTATAACTCACGAGCATCCCGATCATGCGCATCCGGAATTAATTAAAGCATTGGCGCAGAGCGGCAAAGTGCCCGTCATCGCCAACCAGAGTACAAAGGATCTGCTGGGAGACTTGGTGACACAAGTCGTCGTAGATAGCGAGGAATTTGAGGTGGCCGGCATAAAGATAATCGCGCGCGAGCTGCCACACTGCCTGATGCCTGACGGTTCGGCCGGCCCGCAAAATACCGGGTACGTCATTGATGGCGCATTTTTTGATCCCGGTGACGGTACTTCCTTAGAGGGCTTACACGTCGATGCGGCGGCCGTGCCGATTGCCGGCCCGGATGTCAGCGCTAAAGACGTATTCGACTTCATTAAACAGATTGGTTGCCGGACGGTTATTCCCGTTCATTATGATTTCTTTTTGGAAAACCCGCGGTTAATCGCACGGTTTGCAGCAGATATCGTGCCGGATGTAAACTTTATCGTACTTGATAACGGGCAATCTACGGAATTCTAAACTCTGGTACAATACTTGAGTTATGGACCCGAGATTATTTCCGAAGGACTTCTTATGGGGCGCCAGTACGGCGAGCCACCAGGTTGAAGGCGGCACGGTAAATCAGTGGAGCGAGTGGGAGCTTGCCCAAGCTACAGAGCTCGCGCGTACTGCCGCTAAACGGAATAGCTGGATGCCATCGTGGAAGACGGTTAAGCAGCAAGCCCAAGATCCGGAAAATTACGTTTCGGGCAGGGGAGTGGAGCACTACAAACGCTACGAGGAAGACTTCGATTTGCTTGAAGAGCTACACTTCAATAGCTTCCGCTTCGGTATCGAATGGTCGCGTATCGAGCCGAAAGAAGGAGTCTGGAACGCTGAAGCGATTCGACATTACCACCGGTATATCAGGAGTTTGCAAAAGCGCGGCATCGAGCCGATGCTAAACATCTGGCACTGGACTATGCCGACGTGGTTTACCGACAAGGGCGGCTTTGAGAAGAAGGCTAACGTTGTCTATTTCGAAGAGTTCGTACGAAAAGTCGCCGAAGAATATGGCTCGGAGCTGCATTATATTATCACCTTGAATGAGCCGAACGTGTACGCGACGTACAGCTATATGGAGGGTGATTGGCCACCGCAGGCCAAGAAGCCATTGTTGGCATTTAAGGTATATCGTAACCTGACGCACGCACACCGACGCGCATACGCCGTTATTAAACAGATCGAGCCGTCGGTTCGGGTCGGCATTGCTATGAATATGGCCAATAACCAATCGAAGCGCGGCCGCAATCCGCTGAGTCCGATCGTTGCTCATGCCGCGAATTACGGCTGGAACCGCTGGTTCCTGAACCGTATCAAGAAGCAGACGGATTTTATTGGCATCAATTTTTATAATACGAACTATTACCAAGGCTTTTCTATGCACAATCCGACGACGCCGGTGAACGACCTTGGTTGGTATATGGAGCCAGAGGGAATTTTGTCGGTGCTCGTGCAGACCTACGCACATTACAAGAAGCCTATCATTATTACGGAAAATGGGGTCGCCGACGCTAAGGATAGATATCGCCGCTGGTGGATCGAGCAAACGCTGGTCGCCATCCAGCGGGCACTTAGCCAGGGTGTGGATGTGCGTGGCTATATGCATTGGAGTTTGCTTGATAACTTCGAGTGGGCGTTCGGCTGGTGGCCGAAATTCGGGTTGGTTGCTGTCGATCGCGAAGACAATATGAAGCGCACAATTCGGCCGAGCGCTCTATGGTTCGGCAGATATTTAGAGAAATTAGGGCGTTTTCAGGAGGCGCAGGCAAAAGCGCACGGACGTTACAAGGATGACAAATAAGAAAAGCCCAGCTGTCGTGGTCATCGGCGGCGGTACCGGTAGCTTTACGCTGTTGCAGGCGCTCAAGAACTACACACCCCACCTCACGGCGCTCGTCAATATGGCGGACGATGGCAGCTCCACGGGCGTGTTGCGTGACGAGCTCGGCGTACTACCGCCAGGCGATGTGCGGCGATGCTTGGTGGCATTATCGCGTTCGCCAATAGTACGCGATTTGTTCGAATACCGATTTGATGAAGGAGTATTGAAAGGACATGCATTCGGAAATTTGTTCCTGGCCGCATTAGAGAAGATGACTGGAAGTTTCGCTGAGGCGGTAGAAACTGCCAGCGAAGTACTCAATGTGGAGGGCCGAGTTGTGCCGGCTACGCTCGATAACGTACGCCTCAAACTTATGTGGCCAGACAAACAGCTGGTATTGCGGAGTGAGCGGGTGATTGATGTCGAGCAGTTCCGATACGATCCGCGCCAAGCTGATATTAGTCTTGAGCCCGCCGCAAAGGCGAATCCTGATGCGCTTACAGCGATCGCCTCTGCTGACCTGGTCGTGATAGCTCCGGGCGATTTGTATACTTCGCTCGGACCAATTCTTGTAGTCGACGGTTTTCGGGAAGCGTTGCAAGCAACTACTGCAAAGATTGCGTATGTCTGTAATTTAGTCACGAAGAAGGGCCAAACGGATGGTTTCAGTGTGGCGACTCATGCGGCCGAGATCGAGCGATTTGTCGGTGCGCCGGTTGTCGACGTTGTCCTGTACAACACCGGCGAACCTGCAGTGGACTTGCTCAATCGTTACGCCCAAGAGGGTGAGTACTGGGTCAAGGTCAATGCTGAGACATTGCATAACGCACACTACAGGCTCATCGGCGACGACTTCTTGGCATCTACTGTCGCTGACAGGGCATCTAAAAGTGATCCGCTCGCAGCGCACCGTACTTTCATTCGCCATAATGCCGAAAAGGTAGCGGAATCGCTGCTTGCCTTGTTATGAGTGAATTGTCAGTGCTCCTCGGCCTTGGAGTGAAGGGCAGTTTGATCTAGGGTGTATGTCTACAACTAAGTTGACATAAGCGGTACTTTTTGTTAAAGTATTGTTTAATGCCATTAAAAATAAAAAATCATCAAAAATATAACACAAAAGTCTGGCTTACATCATTGGGCGCCTGGACGCTGACGCTCGCGACTATCATCGGGACGACTAAATTCTCACGAGAACTCGTTCGTCAGCCAATTATTGCAAACGCTACACCATCGATCCAGGCATTTGCTGGGGCAGAGTCTGAACAATGGTCGCGGAATGATAATGAAAATGAAACGGTGCATATGCCGACGAAGTTTGATATAGGCTTGCGGTCTGCTGTGGTTTCAGGAAAAAAGTAGCACCACAATTATTACGCATAAGCGCTGGTAGCGGGGGGCTGTAAAGGCCTAACGCTACATATTGTGGAAAAGTGGTTTAAGTTGATAATCTGTGGAAAAGTGGTGTCAGAAACACCACTATTTTTGTATAAAAGTACTTGTACGTGGGTAATGGTGGGTAGTACACTCAAGTCAGTGGGTAATCGTGGGTAGCCCGGGTAACAAGAAACCCGCCCGCTCACCAAAAATAAAAACCACTAGCAAATTAATTAAATCCTTTATGGCCACGGTAGATTATTTCGAACGCAAGCTCGACGACAAAAGGCGGTTAACCATACCGGCCGAGATTCGCGACGAATTTGCAAGCGGAGTAATCGTGACACGAGGCTTCAAAAACTACTTGCATCTGTACTCCAGGACGGTATGGGACGAGTTGGTCGAACCGAAACTCAAGGGTGATATCTTGAGTGAGGAAACTGCAGACCTGAACGTTCAATTCCGTCGCGGCAAGACAGAAGACGCTATGGACAGCAAGCAGGGGCGCATCGCTATCGAGCAACACTTACTCGACTATGCGGGCATCGAACGAAGCATTGTGGCAACGCGTGCAGGAGCATACTGGCGGCTTGAAGCCGGCGACTGAAAAGTTGCTAGCGACGGGTAGGCGGCACTTTAAAAATTCGGGTAAAACCGACTAGCGAAACTCTAGTAACTTCACGACCATTTCGGCCGTGCTAAGGGAAAAGAGCAGGAGCGGTTCGCCGCAGGTGAATCCGAATTCACTTCGCAAGCTCCAATGAGAAAACCCTTCAGGGTTTGTCTCGATATGAGGTCAGCTATTCGGCAGTCAGCAGATGGATATGGGGATAACCATCTCTAAAAAACCTTCGCACCTTCTTTAACACCTCCCAAAACTCCACCTCACACATAAGTCTCTCAAAACTTAGGTGATACGAAAGTAAGAAGTTCTAAAGATTTTTCAAATCTTTCTATTTGGTACTCAATCAATTTACTTCTTTACATACATTTCGAACCACCAAACAAAAACAAAAACTTCAACAAAAAACAAAAAGCTGACTGCTGAATAGGTGACCTTGTTCATCCAGAGATAGCTCCGGATAAAAATAAAAACACCAAAACAAAAAGAACAAGATGCACCAGGATCAAACAATTCATCATATTCCAGTGTTGCTTGAGCAAGTATTGCAATATCTGCACCCTAGGGAAGGGGATTCATATCTCGACCTGACGGCAGGATACGGCGGACATGCAACGCAAATACTGGAGCGGACGCACAACCCCAGTGAAACCGTGCTCGTGGACCGGGATAGCAATGCTATCAGGGTTCTCGAAGGGACATTTGCCGGGAAGGGCGTACAAGTTATCCAGAAGGACTTTTTGGGCGTCAGCCGCGAATTAGCTGCGGATAACCGTATGTTTGATGTGATTTTGGCAGATCTTGGGGTGTCGTCACCGCACCTTAACGAAGCTAATCGGGGGTTTGCGATTACACAGGAAGGCCCGCTCGATATGCGTATGGACCAAAGTCAGAGCTTGACGGCCGCGGAAATAGTGAACAGCTATTCCGAGGCGGAGCTGGCAGAAATCCTAGCGAAGTATGGCGAGGAGCCGAAAGCCCGGCAGATTGCGCACTTAATCGTGCAAAACCGCCCATTCCAAACAACCACCGAATTAGCGAAAGTAGTCGCTCGCGCCTGGCCAGGGCACAGCAAGGTTCATCCGGCAACCCGGACGTTCCAGGGTCTACGCATCGCCGTTAACGACGAGCTAGGCCTTTTGGAAAAGAGTCTGCCTCTGTGGATCGATATGCTGAAACCTGGCGGACGACTGGCAGTAATCAGCTTCCATAGCTTGGAAGATCGCTTGGTCAAACAAGTGCTCGCCGAAGTTAGCGGAGACCGTTATGACGCGAAGCTGCAATTACTAACCAAACATCCCGTCACGGCCACCGAGCAGGAAATAGTTCACAATCCGCGAGCAAGGAGTGCAAAACTTCGCGCCGCAGTGAAAATAAAAATAAAAGAAAGGAACGTATAATGCCAATCACGGTAGTAAATCGTTCCCGAGCGGTTAAGATTCACGTTCGCGTGGAAAACACAGACGAAGTGTCTGAGTAAACCTTAACCATCCCACCGGTTGGGCGCCCAAAATCAGCGCCCAACCGGCCAGAGTAAAGTTCACCAAAATAAAAATAAATACAAAATATGACATATTCAAGTTCACTAGCTATGGGTCGGCAACGCTATCAGCGCCCAAACCAAAACGCAGTGTCATTCCGGCTTGAGCGGAAGGCGCTTGGCCCTATCAGCAACACTGTTATTCTGATCGTTTTGGCTTGTTTGTTGGGGTTGTTGTACTTGACGCAGGTGACTAAGACCAATGCTTACGGCTACAAAATCGCATCTCTTCAGCAACAACAGACGCAGCTGAAATCAGAAAATGACGACCTGGAAGTCGCTTCAGCCCGCCTGCAGTCGCTTGACCGAGTGCAATCAAGCAGTGTAGCGCAGCATATGACGCCTATCTCACCGAGCGGCTCGGTTCAGTGATTCTCCAATAGCCAATGCTTCGCGTGTCTGTTGTCAGGCCTGCCGACAGGTATCGCCCGAATTCACGTATAATTATGTAAAGAGATGAATCCACGCCAAGCAGCATCGCAATCGCAACCAATTTCCGCAGTCGCACGCATCAATGTTCTGTACCTGCTGCTTGCTGCTGTTATTACGATTTTCGGCCTGCGCGCATTCTATGTGCAGGTTATTCAGTATGGCTATTATCATCAACGGGCGTTGAGTGATCAGCTGAAGCAGGCGACTATTCCTGCTTCGCGGGGGATTATCGAGGCATACGACGGCAACAGTGTGGTGCCGATTGTGCTTAACCAGAAGCTGTATACGATTTATGCCGATCCGACACTTATCAAGAATCCGACACAGGTCGCTGATACTTTGAGCAATATACTTGGCGGCAATGCGGGCGGGTATCAGAGCCAAATTACCCACAGGGATACGCGGTATGTTGTGCTGGGGCGCAAGATTTCGGCAGACAAAGAAAAGAAGCTGCTCGGGTACAAATATCCGGGGCTTGGTTCGCAGGAGCAGGACTATCGGACGTATCCACAAGGCTCGCTTGCATCGCAGCTGCTTGGTTTTGTGAATGATAGCGGGCAAGGGGAATATGGCATTGAGCAGGCGCTTAATCCGGAGCTGGCCGGTAAGCCGGGCGAACTAAAGGCGATCACGGATGCCAGCGGCGTGCCGCTCGCCGCAACCGGCAACAACATAGACACTGCCCCGAAGGCAGGGAATAACGTAGTGCTGAGCGTCGATATCGGCATCCAGCAACAAGTAGAGCAGATACTTGCCAAAGACTATAAGAGCACGCATTCCGAGGGTCTGAGCGCGGTTGTTATGGATCCATATACCGGCCAGATTAAGGCCATGGCTAATTATCCGACGTACGATCCCTCCAATTATGCAGACGTTACGGACCCGGCTGTGTTTGAAAATGCTGCGGTAAGCAATGCTATCGAGCCTGGATCGATTATGAAAACGCTCACTACCTCAGCGGCGCTGAATAGCGGTGCGATAACACCGGATGAAACCTTTTATGATCCAGCGCATTGGCTGATAGACGGCTTTAACATTACAGACATCGAGCAAGATGGCGGAGCTCGAGAGCAGAGTATTCAAAGCACTCTGGCATTATCATTGAATACTGGAGCGACGTGGATGTTGATGCAGATGAGCCAGCCGGGTGGTACCCAGATCAACATGAAGGGCATCAAAACATGGCATGATTATATGACGAGCCATTTCCGTCTCGGCCAAGGAACGGGGGTTGAACAGGGCTATGAATCTGCGGGCTATGTGCCACCCGTCGATAATACTAATCCTGCTATCGATTTGCGTTTTGCGAATACCTCTTTCGGGCAAGGCGTGCAGGTCACTGACTTGCAGATGGCCGCGGCACTCAGCAGCGTACTGAATGGTGGCACATACTATCAGCCGACACTTGTCGCACAAACCATCGACCCGAATACGGGCCAAACGACGGTGAGCCAACCGAAGATACTCGAGCGTAATGTCGTGGCGCCGAAAGTCGGCCAGGAGTTAATACCGCTCATGGAAGGGGTGATTACCCAGTATCTGCACGAAGGTTTCGGTTTCATGAATTTTCCGTCACAATATCTCGTAGGTGGCAAGACGGGTACTGCGCAGGTGGCGCAGCCGGGTGGCGGCTACTCGAGTACGGTATTCAATGGTACGTATCTGGGGTTTGTCGGCGGCAATAAACCGCAATATGTTATCGCCGTATTTAATATTAAGCCAAACATTCCAAGCTGGGAGTATGCCGGTTCGTTCGCCGGCCAGCCGGTATTCGCCGATATTGCACACATGCTGATTAACGATGGCGATGTTACGCCGAAGAATTAAGTAATGAGGATGTTACAATAAAACCAATAGCAATAAAAGCAAAGGGAAGTACTACGATGTATCGTGCCGCACCGTCCAGCAGGTTGGATTGTCGTAAATTTCTTCAGCTTTTTGGCAAGGAGGGCGTGTCGTGAATGGCGCTAACACTCGACCGCAACGCGGCCGCTACGAGGATACGGCGCCACCGCACCGGCGCCACCGACCGGACTATTGGTTGTTGATTCTTATTCTAATCTTGCTCACGATCGGCGTGGTTGTGGTGTATGCCATTAGTCCGGCACTCAGCCTGGCGAATAATGTAAGCTCGAATTTCTATAGCAGCAGGCAGTTGATTGCGATCATCCTATCGTTAGTCGTATTTTTCGTATCTTCGCGGATATCTATTAGCGACTGGCGGCAATGGCACAAGCCGCTGCTGATTATTGCGGCGCTAGCGACGCTAGCAGCGCTGGCAATGCCGGCAAACCCGCAATATCCGGCACATCGATGGATTCGCTTGGGCAGTTTTTCGTTTCAATCGGTGGAGTTGTTGAAATTCGCGGTATTGATATGGTTGGCAGGTTTTCTAAGCGACCGAATAAAGAACAAACTTATCACTAACTCTCGGAGCACACTGCGACCATTAGTCATTACCGTATTGGTAATCGGTGTATTCGTCGCCGGGGTGCAAAGCGATTTTGGTTCGGCGGTAGTCATGATGGCGATGATCGGGGCTATGGCGTTTATTGCCGGCATGCCATTCAAGCGCTTGTTGATGGTTGGCGGCATTCTCGCGATTGGCGGCATTCTCGCTATCTCTGCTGTGCCGTATCGGCGGGCGCGCCTGATGGCATTTATGCATCCTACGGCTAATTGTCAAGGC
>Ga0187809_10001543_pt1 | contig 10569 bp, 8 predicted proteins | sample NC_wetland_sal_i_8_FD_132415 | JGI IMG/M metagenome (GOLD analysis project Ga0187809, IMG submission 132415) | Wetland sediment microbial communities from Neuse River Estuary, North Carolina, USA - ASW_4 | ecosystem: Environmental > Aquatic > Freshwater > Wetlands > Sediment | place: USA: North... | reverse complement strand
GGCGTCGACGCCTCGAGCACCACCGGCCGTCGCTCCGTGCCCGCGGCCTGCTCGGCGGCGGCCGGCTCGTCGTGTTCGTCGCGGATGTCCCCGACGAGCTCCTCGAGCAGGTCCTCGAGCGTCACGATGCCCGCGGTCCCGCCGAATTCGTCGAGCACCACCGCCAGGTGTCGTTGGGCGCGGAGCATCTCGTAGAGCACCGTGCTCAGCCGCGTGGTGAGCGATGCCTGCGCCACCTGGCGGATCGGAGCGGGCCGCTGGCCCGCCGTCTCCAGCACGTCGAAGACGTGGACCATTCCGACGATGTGGTCCATCGACCCACGGTACACGGGCACGCGGCTGTAGCCCGACTGCGCGATCGCGCGCGCCATCTCATCGGGCGGCATCGCTTCATCGACCGCGAACACCGCGGTACGCGGCGTCATCACGTCCCGCACCACTTTTTCGCCGAACTCGACGAGCCCGGCGATGATGTCGATTTCGTCGTGCTCGCCGATGCCTTCCAGCTCGCCGTCGCGCAGCAAGTCCTCGATGCCTTCGCGCGCCGGGGTGAGCGGCACGCGCGGCCTGGGAGTCAGCGAGCGCCCAACGGCGCGGGCCGCGTCGAGCACGGGCGCCAGCAGAAACGCCGCGACGTCGAGCGGCGGCACGAGCACCGGCAAGAGCCCCGGCGCCCAACGCCGAGCGATGGCGCGCGGCACGAGCTGGCCGACGATGAGGAACGCGAGCGCAAGGACGATGGTCTCGACGACGAGCGCCCACGGCGGCCGGCCGTCGGTCGCGCCCAACAGCGCACCGGCGGCGGCCACCACCAGCGCCGTGCCGGCGCCGGCCGCGAGCACCAGCCGCTGCGGCCGGGCCAGCGCCGCGCTTTCGCCTAACCCAGCGGGCGTCGCCAGCCGCTGCTCCGCCCAACGCCGGAGCCACACGCGACTCACCGAGCGCACCGCCGTCGCCGCGGCGGTCAGCCACGCCACCAGCACCACGCCGACCGCGAGCAAGAGGGCCGATGCGCTCACGACGCGCGCCCCACCGGCGACTCCGGCCGCTCGAAGTACACACGATCCACGCGGCGCCGGTTCACGCGCTCCACCACGATGCGATATCCGTCCAGCTCGAGCTCCTGCCCCGCCGTCGGCACGTGCCCGACGACCTCGAAGACCAGTCCGCCCACCGTGTTCACGTCGGGCCGGTCGAAGCGGTGGCCTAACGCATCGGAGAGCTCATCCAGCGTCACCCGCCCCGACACCCACCACCGCCGCCCTTCCTCGGCTTCGATCGGCGGTTCCTCGCGATCGTACTCGTCGCGGATGTCGCCCACGATCTCCTCGAGAATGTTCTCGATGGTGACCAACCCGGCCGTGCCGCCGAACTCGTCGACCACGATCGCGATGTGCGTGCGCGTCGCCTTGAAGTCCCGCAGCTGCGCTTCGATGGTCTTGCTCTCGGGAATGAACGACGCGGGTCGGGCGACCGACTCCCATCCGGCGGCCGGTTCCTGATCGGCGATCACCGCCGGCAGCAAATCCTTGGCGAACAAAATGCCGGTGATGTGATCGATGGTCTCGTCGTACACCGGAAGCCGTGCGTGCTGCGAGCTCCGGACGCGATCGAGCACCTCCGACCACGGCGTCCCGCGCTCGAGTCCGAGGATGTCGACGCGCGGCACCATCACCTCGTGCACCTCGGTGTCGCTGAACGAGAAGACGCGGTGCAGCATCCGGTGCGGCGATGGCTGCTGCGGTGTGACGATGCGCCGGAACTGCTCGGCAGTGATCTCACGGTCGCCCTGCCCCGGCGTGAACGGCGGCAGCGCGCGTCGCAACAGGCGGTCGAGCCTGGCGCCGGCGGCCACGAGGGGACGCATGCTCACCTCGGCCGATCGAATGACGGCGCTCAACGCCCCGAGCGCGCGCGCGCCCAGCGCTTCGCCGGCGGCGCGGGGCATCACTTCGCCTAACAACACCGCGACGACGGCGATGATGAGCCCCGACCCGATCGCCACGCCGGGCGAGCGCTCGTCGAGCCCCCAGGCGCGCGCCGCGCCCACACCGGCGATGAGCAGCGCGATCAACCGCGCAATCGAGAGCGCGCGGTGCGCGGCGTGGCGCGGTCCGCCCGTCGGCGCTTCCACCGTACCGCTGGTCGGAGTGTCGGACACCGACAGGAGCGCACCGTCCGCGGCCGCCATCAGCGCCGCACACGCCAGCGCGGCGAGTGCAATGAATAGAGACACCGCGCTCACAACCAGGCGTCCTTCGCGCGCGCGAGCAGCCGTTCCTGCCGCCGCCACATGGGCGACGCCTCGCGCCCAACGGACGGGTGATCGTGGCCGAGCACGTGCAGCGTGCCGTGCACCACGAGGCGCGCCAGCTCTTCCCGAACCGGCACGCCGTTGCGCCGCGCGTTGGCGCGCGCCGCGTCGGGCGCGATGTAGACGTCGCCGACCACCGGCGACCCGTCCACCGCCTCGAACGGAAACGCGATCACGTCCGTTAGGCCGCGCCGGCCGAAGTGCCGCGCGTTGAGGCGCGCCATCGCCGGCCCGGTCACGAACGCAATCGACAGCTCGGCCGAGCGCACGCCTTCGGCGCGCAGCACCCGGTCGGCCAGGCCCGCGATCCGGCGGCGCGAGAGCGGCAGACGTCCCGCCCGCGACGTCACGTGCACCACGCGCGTCATGCCGATGCGAACTCCGAGGAGATGCCGCCGCTCGATGCGGGGTAGTCGATGCGGCTGTGATACATCCCGCTCAACACGCGCGCGAACTGCTCCTTGATGATCTCGATCTGCCGGAGCGTGAGCGGCGCGTCGCGCAGCTGGCCCTGCTCCATGCGTTGGCGCACCATGTGCTCGATCACGTCGCGGATGCGCGACGGCGTCGGCTCGGCCAGGACGCGCACCGCCGCTTCGATACCGTCGGCCAACATGCACACCGCGGTCTCGGCCGACTGCGGGATCGGGCCCGGGTAGGCGAAGTCGGCGGCGTTAGGCAGCGAGCCGGCGTCGTACTCGCGCGCTTTCTCGAGGAAGTAGGCGATCGGCGCCGTGCCATGGTGCTCGGGAATGAACGCCGCGATCGCGCTGGGCACGTGATACTCCGCGGCCAGGTCCATGCCCTCGCGCACATGGTTGCGGATGATGGCCGCGCTCGTTCCGGGCTTGAGCTTGTCGTGCGGGTTGCGTCCGCCGGCCTGATTCTCGACGAAATACTGCGGCTTGGTGAGCTTGCCGATGTCGTGGTAGTAGGTGCCCACGCGCGCCAGCAGTCCGTTGGCGCCGATGGCGGTCGACGCCGCCTCCACCAGGTTCGCCATGGCGATCGTGTGCGCGTACGTGCCGGTCGCCTCGAGACTCAAGCGTCGGAGCAGCGGTCGATTCAGGTCCGAGTACTCGATGAGCGTGAGGTAGGTCGTGATCCCGGTGAAGCGCTCGGCGAGCGGCACGAGGAACATCGCGAACACCACCGACACGATGGCGTTGCCGACGCCTAACCCGGCACTGGCGATGATCTGATTCGAGTTCCACCCCAGCGTGAGGCCGATGGCCAGCGCCGCGCCGAGGTATGCGACGCCGATGGTGATCACGTACTGGTACGACTGCTCGCGCCTCAAGATCACGCGCACGCTGAGCGCCGCCGCGGCGCCGCCGACGAGATTGATGAACAGCGCGTTCGTCCCACGGTACACGCTCTGCCCGCCCACGAGCACGGCGAGAATCATCGCCGCGATCATGCTGATGCGTGAATCGAAGAGCACGCTCAGGATGATGGCGGCCAGCGCCACCGGGACCAGCTCGGGATGCACGGGCTGCCACTGCGCCGCCACCGCGGACACGATCAGCACGAGCAGGAACACGGCCGCGAACATCGCGAGGGACCGGAACGCGCTGTAGAGCTGCGGACGGAACAGCACGATGGCGATGCCGAAGATCGCGAGCACGAGCGCGTTGTAGGCGATGCTCCCGGCGATCCTGCCTAACGCACGCTGGCCGCGCGTCCGCGCCTGCATGGCGTCGTGGAGCGCACGCATCTTCTCGAACTCGGCTTGGCCGACCACTTCGTGCGCGCCAACGACCTTCTCGCCGGCGCGCACCATGTACTCGTTCACGTTCACCGAGTTGCGCAGTTCCTGCCGCCGCTGTTCGGTCGCGAACTGGTCCAGCGTCACCGTTGGGCGGAAGAACGCGCTCAACAGCTTGAGGTAGAGCGCGCTCGCCACCGACGAATTCGGATCCGGCTCGAATGCGCGCGACCGGGACAGCAGCGAGGCGAACGACAGCAAGCTGTCCACCATCACGCTGCGCTCCTGGCCTTGGCGCCTGACGATCACGTCGCCGCGCAGGTTGTCCACGGTGGCGCCGGCCGCGATGCCTGCCGACAGCCAGCGCGCGTACGCGCGGCGCACCGCATCGAGCATGGCGCGGCGGCGCGCGCCCGACACGAGATAGTCCGCCTCCTGCGGCGTCAGGGTGACGCCTTGCACGGTCGCCGCGGCCAACACCGCATTGCGTTGGGCGGCGGCGGTGGCGTGCGCATCGGCTCCGCGCTGCACGGTCACGGACAGCGAGTCGATGAACGCGCGCAGCTGGTTCTGCGCCGAATCGAGCGCGGCCGGCCGATACTCGAGAATCGGCTTCACCGACTGCGCGAGCTCCTCGCGCTCCTGCGCGAGCGCGGCCGGCGATTTGGGCACCACGTAGGCGAAGGGCGCGATCACGTTCTCGGTGGCCACCGACCCCACCTCGAAGATCGGCGAATCGACCGCCGGTGCGTTCGGGAACAGCAGGTAGGTGACGACGGCGAGCAGGACGAGCAGCGCGATGCGCAGGCCATGGTATCCGACACGGGCCCGCGTCGCGAACGGCGGGCCGCCAGCACCAGCGGCGTTGCGCTCGATCGGCAGCCGGATCGCCATCCGTCAGTCGGTCCCCGCGTCCCGCGCGTACGCCCGGATGATGTCGCGCACCAACCGGTGGCGAATGACGTCCGCGTCGGTGAGGTAGTGAAAGGCGATCCCATCGATGCCGCGCAGGATGCGCTCGATCTCGATGAGCCCGGACTGTTCGCGCGCCGGAAGGTCGATCTGCGTCTTGTCGCCCGTGATGACGGCCTTCGAGTTCACGCCTAACCGAGTGAGGAACATCTTCATCTGCGCGCTGGTGGCGTTCTGCGATTCGTCGAGAATCACGAAGGCATCGGCCAGGGTGCGCCCGCGCATGTACGCCAGCGGCGCGATCTCGATCACGCGCGTCTCGAGTGCCTTCATGATGCGCTCGGGCGGCATCATGTCGTCGAGTGCGTCGTAGAGCGGCCGGAGGTACGGATCCACTTTGGCTTGCAGGTCGCCCGGGAGAAAGCCCAGGCTTTCGCCGGCTTCGACGGCCGGCCGTGCGAGCACGATCCGCCGCACGCGCTTGCGCGCCAGCGCCTCGACGGCCATGGCGACGGCGAGGTACGTCTTGCCGGTGCCGGCCGGGCCGATGCCGACGACGATGTCGTTCTCGGCGATGAGGTTGAGGTACGCCGCCTGGCCCGGTGTCTTGGGCTGGATGATGCGGCGCACGCCGGGCAGCACGATGCGCGTCTCATCGGCGGTGCCCGTCCCGTTGCCATTGCCGTCGAGGGCGCCCTCTTCGCCTAACCGCTGCACGTCGTCCGGGCCGAGCGGCACGAGCTGCCGCGCGGCGTCGAGCATGCGTTGGGCAATCGGCGTCGCACGCTCCACGGTCGCGGGCGGTCCGCTCAGCGTGAGCGCGTCGCCGCGCAGCGACACCCTGGCGCCCGTCATGCGCGACAACTGGATGAGGTTCGCATCGTTGACGCCCGCCAGCGTCAGCAGGTCCGCGCCCTCGGTGCTCAGACGGTGGGTGACGGTTTCCTCGCTCACGCCGTCACCTCGCTCGCGTCGTCGATGCGCACGTGCAGCGCGCGCAGATCCGCCTCCGGCACCGGGCTCGGCGCGCCCTCGAAGAGCGCGCTCGCCGTGGTCGTTTTCGGAAAGGCGATCACGTCGCGCAGCGAGCCCGCCCCGGCGAGCAGCATGGCGATCCGGTCGACCCCCATCGCGATGCCGCCGTGCGGCGGCGCGCCGGAGCGCAGGCCCTCCAACAGAAAGCCGAACCGCCGTTGGGCCGTCTCGTCATCGATCCCGATGAGCGAGAACACGCGGCGCTGCATCTCGGGGTCGTGAATGCGGATGCTGCCGCCGCCCATCTCCATGCCGTTGAGCACGATGTCGTAGGCCTGCGCGCGTGCACGCAGCGGGTCCGTGTCGAGCAGGGCCGCGTCGTCGGGGTGCGGCGCCGTGAACGGGTGGTGGGTCGGGCCTAACGCACCGGTCGACGCGTCGCACTCGAACATCGGGAAATCGGTCACCCACAGGAAGCGCAGCAGTCCATCCGGGACCAGATCCATCGTCCGCGCCACTTCCTGACGCACGCGGTCGAGCGCCGGATTGGTCACGCGGTCTGGGCCCGCGGCAAAGAGCGCCAGGTCGCCGTCGGCGAGCGCGAGCTCGTCTCGGGCGCCGACGCCGAGAAATTTGGCCGGCGGCCCGGTGAGCTCGCTCCCCTCGCGCTTGAGCCGCAGGAGGCCGCCCGCACCGGCGCCCTTGGCCAGCGCCTCGAGCGCATCCACCTGCTTGCGCGACAGCGTGGCGCCGTTAGGCACCCGCAGCCCGCGCACCCGCCCGCCCGCAGCGATCGCCGAGCGCGCGATGCCGAGCTCGGTGGCCGCGAAGACGCCCGTGGCGTCGAAGAGCTCGAGACCGTACCGGAGATCCGGACGGTCGCTGCCATAGCGCTCCATCGCGTCGGCGTACCGCACGCGCTCGAACGGCGGCGCCACCTCGTGTCCGCCCTCGCGCCACAGCTCGGCGAACAGCCCTTCCGTTAGGCGGATGATGTCGGCCTGCTCCACGAACGAGGCTTCGATGTCGATCTGCGTGAATTCCGGCTGCCGCTCGGCGCGCAGATCCTCGTCGCGAAAACAGCGCGCGATCTGGAAGTAGCGGTCGAATCCCGACACCATGAGCAGCTGCTTGTAGAGCTGCGGCGACTGCGGCAACGCGTAGAACGCTCCCTTGTGCAAACGACTCGGCACGATGTAGTCGCGCGCACCTTCCGGCGTCGGCTTCGTGAGAATCGGCGTCTCGATCTCGAGATAACCCTCGCCCGCGAGGTACCGCCGCGCGGTCTGCATGAGCCGGTGGCGGAGAATCATGTTGTGCTGCAGCTCCGGCCGGCGCAGATCGAGGTACCGGTAGCGCAGGCGCTGTTCTTCCGACGGGAGCGATTCGCCTTTGGCCCGCGCCACGGGAATCGCGGGCGTCACCGCCGGCCCGACGACGCGCATCGAATGCGCCCGGACCTCGATCTCGCCCGTCGCCATCTCGCGATTCACGCCCTCGGGCGGCCGGCGTACCACGTCGCCCTCGACGAGCACGACGCTTTCCTTCCCCACCGCCGCGGCCGTGTCGCGCACGGCGTCCCCGACGAGCGCCGGGTCGACCGACACCTGCACGATCCCGTCGCGGTCGCGGAGGTCGAGAAACACCAGCCCGCCCAGATTGCGCTTGCCGTGGACCCAGCCGCCTAACCGGACGCGCGTGCCCGCATCCGCGGCGCGGAGTGCGCCGCAGCGACGGCTTCGGAGTGTGGTCGCCTCGTTGTTTTTGGTCGTGGTCATTCGGTTGGGACGGTTCGACGGTGCGTGGACGGGACACGACGGCCCACGCCGCGCCGCGCCGCCCGCACCAGGGGCGGCACTCGACGCGGCGCGCTCACGCCACCTCCAAATCTCGAATCAGCCGGAGGAAATCGGGCGCCGACTGCGCTGCCACCAGGCTCGCGCGCAAGGACTCGCGGCGCAGGAGTCGCGAGATGCGGCTCAGTGCCTTCACGTGCGCGCCTGCCGCGCTCTCGGGACCGACGAGCAGAAAGAACAGCTGCACCGGCTTGCCGTCGAGCGCGTCGAAGTCCACGGGGTCGTGCGCCACACCTGCAGCAAGCACCAGTTGGTCCACGTGCGGCGTTTTGCCGTGCGGGATGGCGACACCGTCGCCAATACCGGTGGACAATACCGCTTCGCGCTCACACACCGATTCGAGAATCGACTCGGGATCCACGCCTTCGCCGAGGCGCCCGGCGGTGGGTGCTACGAGCGCCACGAGCTCGCGCAGCACATCGCTTTTCGTGCGACTCGCCAGCGGCACTTTGACCCGGTCCGCCGACAGCAGCTCGGAAAGCAACACCAGTGCTCCGTCATTTGGGGGTGAATCTGAAAGACTAACCACGCCGTGCACCTCACGGAAGCGCCTGCCAGAGTTCGGTCATCTGTTTGGGCCTGTTGAATTTAACGCGAGTCGAGACCCGCGGCTATGTGCACGACGAAGAGCACGGGCACAGTTTCCCTAGCCGCGCGTGGAGGTCTCATCGAGTTCCCGCGATGCGTGTCGATCCGGCCGAGGCGTTCACCTGAATGGTGGGCTTCCTCGCTCTTTGAAACACGGATTATACGGATAACGGATTGAGCGGATCGCTCGGCTGCGGCAGCAGAATCATCGTCGGGCGTCCAATAACAGCAGCCTTTTTTTGCTTAACAACTGCTGCACAGCTGCGCGCGACGAACTCCCCGCCGCAGCCGAGCGATCCGTTCAATCCGTGCTGTTATCCGTATGATCTGTGTTTCAAAGAGCGAGGAAGCTCACCACGCAGGAGTTCACGTCTCCGCGCCGCTGCACGGATACATGAGCATCATCATCAACTGGCTGAGCCCAGAGCCCCTGTCACCCGTTGGAGCCGTTGTCGAGGAGACTCACCATGCCCCCCGAGGCCTTCCCCATCGCCTAGATTTACGCCGTGTCCCAAATCAACCTGCTCGACCGTGCGCCCGACGACGCGCTCGGCGCGCTTGCCGCTGTTTTGACCGACCTTGGCGAGCCCGCCTACCGGGCCCGTCAGGTGCTGCGTCGCCTCTGGCAAACACCGGCGGCGTCGTTCGCCGACATGACCGAGCTGCCGGCCGCCCTCCGCGCTGCGTTAGGCGAACGGTGCGCCCTGCCCCGCCTCGCGCTCCTGGCGCGGCAACGGTCGAGCGACGGCACCCAGAAATTCCTGTTCGGGCTCCCGGACGGCCAGGCCATCGAAACCGTCGCCATCCCCGACGACGGTCGCGTGACGCTCTGCATTTCGTCGCAGGCCGGGTGCGCCCTCCAGTGCGCATTCTGCGCCACCGGACGCATGGGCTTTCAGCGCAATCTCGCGACGTGGGAAATCGCCGCGCAGGTGCGCGAGATGCGGCTCATCGACGATCCGGTCCGCGTCACCAACGTCGTCTTCATGGGCATGGGCGAACCGCTCATGAACTGGCGCGCCGTGGACGCCGCCCTCACGATCCTCAACGCCCCCGATGGGTTAGGCATCGGCGCCCGCCACATCACCGTGTCGACGGTCGGCGTCCTGCCGGGGATCGTCGCGCTCGCCAAGCGGCCGGAGCAGTTCCGCCTCGCCCTGTCGATTCACGCACCCTCCGATGCGCTCCGCCGCGAGCTCATGCCGATCAACACCAAGTATCCCCTCGCCGATGTCATCGCCGCGGCGCGCGCGTTCGACCGGCGCGTGACGTTCGAGTATGTGATGCTGGGCGGGGTGAACGACACGGCCGCGCACGCGCACGAGCTCGCGACGCTCGCCAAGAGCTGTCGCGCGTTCGTGAATCTCATTCCGCTGCACGAGGGCGGCGCCGCTGAATTTCGCGCGACGTCTCCCCGCGACATCGCACGGTTCGCGCGCGCCGTGCGCGGCGCCGGCGTCGAGGTGGCAATTCGCAAGAGCCGCGGCACCGACATCGCAGCCGCGTGCGGACAGCTACGGGTAGAACGGCTGGGCCGGCGGACGCCAAGCGGAGCCGACCAGCACAGTCACGTCGACGTCGTGTAGGGTGTCGGGCCGCGCGATCATCGGCGCGTCACCCATCGCGCGCGCCACGGACTCTGCCCACGCCTCATGGCCGGACCGGTCGAGCACGAGCGTGGTGTCGCGCCGGGCGCCGGCGGCGTTGCCCGACTCCACGACATCGAAGCCCCGGTCGCGCAGGTAGAGCGTCGCGCGCCGGGCGAGCCCGATGACGCGCGACGCATTCAGCACTTCCACGCGCACCCGGACGCCGGCCGGGGCGCGCGCGTCGCTCTTGCCTAACGCAACGACCACCCCGCCGGCGTGCGCCGCCGGCTTGCGCGTGGCCACCACCGCGCCGCCGATCAGCGCGCCCAACAACACGAGCGCGATCAGGATCCGGATGCCCCAGCGCTCGATCAGCGCACCGAGTTCCACAGCGCCACCGCGGTCGGATACAATTCGTGTCCCTCGCGCAACGCCCACTCGAGGCGGTGCCTGACCACCTGCCGGAAGGTGCCGTCGAAATCGAGCGGCACGTGGGCCGCCAGGTACGCGCGATCTGCGTGCGCAAACTTGCGACCAGGCTCCAGGTAGTCGGCCATGTAGAGCGCGCGTCCCGTCTGCTCCCACGCGTCGGATCCGATCGTGTGCCAGCGGATCGCCTCGAGCACG
>Ga0187809_10001542_pt1 | contig 10574 bp, 7 predicted proteins | sample NC_wetland_sal_i_8_FD_132415 | JGI IMG/M metagenome (GOLD analysis project Ga0187809, IMG submission 132415) | Wetland sediment microbial communities from Neuse River Estuary, North Carolina, USA - ASW_4 | ecosystem: Environmental > Aquatic > Freshwater > Wetlands > Sediment | place: USA: North... | reverse complement strand
CAGCGTGAACTGCAGCGCGCCCGGCGCCTGCGCCGGGATCACCTCACCCACGGCCCGCACCGCCTCGCCGGCATAATACCGCAGGATTACTACCGCCCGCGCGACCTCGCCCCGCGATTCGGCGATCGGCTTCCCCACCTCGCGCGTCATCGCGCGCGCCAGCTCGTCCGCGCGCTGCGCCACCACCGCCGCCCAGGCGTAGAGATGTTCGGCGCGCGCCGGCCCGCTGAGGCCGCGCCAACTGCCTAACGCAGCGGCAGCGGCGTCCGCGGCCGCGCGCGCCGCATCGGCTGACCCTTCCGGCACCAGCGCCACGACGTCCAACGCGTCGGATGGATTGACCGACGGCAGCGGAGTCCCGCCGTCCGATGCACGGAACTCACCTCCGACCAGATTGGCCAGGACCGCAGCGGTCATTACGCCTCGCCCCGTTGTTCGCGAAGAAACCGCACCAAGGACCGTCCGGCTCCGGTGATGTGCGTTCCCATGAGTTGCGCCGCCCGATCGGCGTTGTGACGCCGGGCAGCCGTCACGATCGCGCGATGCTCCTCGCTCGCCCGCGATTCCCCGTGCGTCAGCGCCAGCTGCATCCGCGCGTAGCGCTCCGCGTGCCGGTGCAAACGCGCCGCAATCCCGAGCGTGAGCGGCCGCTGTGCCGGCACGAGCATCGTCGAGTGCAGTTGCCAGTTGAGCTCGCCCCACGCAGCCACGTCGCGCGCGCGAAACGCCGCATCGTACGCGTCCAGGATGTCATCGGCGCGCGCAAAATCCGCCGCGACCATCTTCGGCACCGCCCGACGCACCAAATCGGCTTCGATTTGCGCACGCAGCTCGAACAATTCCTCGATCTCGCCGATCGAGAACGTCGACACCACCGCGCCGCGATGCGGGCTGAACGTCACCAACCCTTCGACCTCGAGCTGGCGCAGCGCCTCTCGCACCGGAATGCGGCTCACGCCGAGCTCCGCGGCGATGGCGTCCTGCCGCAACGGATCGCCCTCGGCGTACGCGCCGGATAGAATGCGCTCCCGGATCGCTTGCAGCGTCGCCCCGGCAAGCGTGAATCGCTCGATGGGTCCGCCCGCCGGACGCGGCGAGACCGTCCCGGGCGCGGCGTCTGCCCGGACGGTGGAACGCGATGGTGCGTGTGTCATGAGCGCTCGATGCCTAACGATGCGCGCTCGACGCGAGAAAACCCGCGGCGTACGAGCGCAGGGGATAAAGTATCCAATGTGGGCCCGCCCTTCAAGTTCAGTGAACTTGGTGCCGGAGCCGCGTCGCGCGCGAGTCGCCCACCCCTTCTCCCAACCCCGCTATATTTCCCCTCCCTTTGCCTGTTCCGCGCACCCATGTCCGTCACGCTCCGCGCACTCCGCAAGTCGTACCCCGATGTCGTCGCTGTCGACGGCCTCGACCTCGACGTGCGCACCGGCGAGTGCTTTGGGCTGCTCGGACCGAACGGCGCCGGCAAAACCACCACCATCGAGATCTGCGAGGGCCTCACGTCCCCCGACAGCGGCGACGTCATCGTCCTCGGCCGCCGGTGGACCGAGCATCCCCGCGAGCTGCGCGAGCGCCTGGGCATCCAGCTCCAGGAAACGCAGCTCTCTGAGAAACTCACCGTTGAGGAAACGGTTCGTCTCTTCCGGTCCTTCTTCCGCGAAGGCCGCGAAGTGAGCGAGGTGATCGCGCTCGTCCAGCTCGAGGAGAAGCAATACTCCCGCGTCGGCGGCCTCTCGGGTGGACAGAAACAGCGCCTTGCGCTCGCGTGCGCCCTCGTCGGCGATCCCGAGCTCCTTTTCCTCGATGAGCCGACCACCGGGCTGGACCCGCAAGCTCGCCGCCAACTCTGGGACCTGATCGAGCAGTTCCGCGCCGCCGGCCGCACCATCGTCCTCACCACCCACTATATGGATGAGGCCGAACGACTCTGCGATCGCGTCGCGATCATGGACCACGGCAAGGTGATCGCGCTCGGCACGCCGCGCGAGCTGATTCGGGCGAGACGCGCCGAACACGTGGTCACGTTTTCCGCCGCGCACGCGGGCCGGATCGACTTGCACACCTTGCGCGCCATCGACGGTGTGCTCGACGCACGCCCCGAGAACGGCGGCTTCGAGCTCGACGTCGCCGAGCTGCACCGCGCGGTCCCCGCGTTACTCAGTGCACTGAACGAGCGCGGCATCGAAATGAACGAGTTGCAGACACACTCGGCGACGCTCGAGGATGTCTTCGTGTCTCTCACTGGACGCCATCTGCGCGATGACTGAGACGACGCTCGCACCTCCGGCGCGCGAACGCACCGCGCCGGCGCCACGCCGGCCGCGCCGGCTCCGCGACAGCTCACTCGCGCAGCTCACGCTCGTGCGCTATCGCGAGTTCCTGCGCGAGCCGGAAGCCGTGTTCTGGGTGTTCGTGTTCCCCGTGCTGCTCGCGGCCGGGCTGGGCATTGCGTTCCGCAACCGGCCCGCCGAGAAGCAGCACGTGGCGGTGCTGTCGACGGCGCCCGGCGCCGCGTCGTTGGCCGCTGCCTTACGGAGCGACTCGTCGCTCACCGTCGACGTGCTGGACGACAGCGCCGCCGCGCGCGCGCTCCGAACCGGCGAGGTCGCGCTGGTCGTCGCGCCGCAGGCGGGCGGCGCCGTGTCGTATCGGTACGACGACACGCGACCGGAAGCGCGAGCCGCGCGCCTCGTCGCCGACGCCGCCGTGCAGCGCGCCGCCGGGCGTCACGATCCGGTGACCGTGGCCGAACAGCACATCCGCGAGCGCGGTTCGCGCTACATCGACTTCGTGATCCCCGGTCTGTTAGGCATGAACTTGATGGGCAGCGGCATCTGGGGCATCGGTTTCGCGATCGTCGACGCGCGCAAGAAGAAACTGCTCAAGCGTCTCATCGCGACGCCGATGCCGAAGCCCGAGTACCTCGCATCGTTCCTGCTGTCACGCCTGACGATGTTGTTCTTTGAAGTCGTGACGCTGTTGGGCTTTGGCGCGCTCATCTTCGGCGTGCCGCTGCGGGGCTCCTATCTCGAGCTCGCGTTCATCTGCCTCGTCGCATCGCTCACGTTCGGCGCGATGGGCCTCTTGGTCGCGTCGCGCGCACGCACGGTGGAAGGCGCATCGGGCCTGATGAACCTGGTGATGCTCCCCATGTGGGTGTTCTCGGGCGTGTTCTTCTCGGCCTCGAATTTTCCGAAGACGATGCAGCCCTTCATCCAGGCGCTGCCGCTCACCGCGGTGAACAACGCGCTCCGCGCGAACATGCTGCAAGGCGCCGGGCTCGCCCACGTGGCCGGAGAGTTAGGCATTGCACTCGCGTGGCTCGTCGTCAGCTTCCTCCTGGCCTTGAAGCTCTTCCGCTGGAAGTAGCGCGCTCAGTCCTTCGGGTTGGTCGCCCACACCGAAACGTCCTTGATCAACACCCGCTCATCCAGCGCCAGCATGCTCGCGATCACATCCGCGATGTCATCCGCGTGCAGCTTCGTCGGCGTCTCGGCCGCACTCGGCCGACCGGAATTCGCACGGAACTCCGTCAGGACCTCGCTCGGATTGATCTGCATCACCCGGATGCCGTATTGCCGCAGCTCCGTCCGCCACACGTCCGTTAGGCCGGTGAGAGCGAACTTGCTCGACGCGTAGGCCGTCCCGTTCGCCCCGCCCCGCTGTCCCGACGTGGATACCACGTTGACGATGTTCCCGCGCTGCTGTCGTACGAAGTGGCGCGCCGAGTCGCGCGCCACCAGCATCGCGCCGAGCACGTTCGTCTCCCAGACGCTCCGGAAGTCCGCCACGGTCATGTCCACCAACGGCGCAAACCGGCCGAATCCCGCGTTGTTGATCAGCGTGTCGTAGCCGCCTAACTCTCTGATCACCGTCTCGACCAGCCGCGCCACGTCGGCCTCGCGGCTCACGTCGGCCTCGATCGCCACGGCGCCTGTCGACTTGGCGGCCGCGCGCAACCGCTCGCCGTTCCGCGCGCAGATCGCCACCCGCGCGCCGGCCGCCACGAGCCGCTTCGCCGTCGCCAACCCGATGCCCGAGCTGCCGCCCGTCACCAGGACCTTCGCGCTCTTCAGCTCCATCGCCGCCCCTCGTGCAAATGTCAGTCGTCGCCGTGCGCCGGCTCCGCCTCAGGTACCGCGAACTCGCCGGTCCCCCGGCGCTTGAAGAAGCGCTCCACTGCCAGCTCCTTCCAGCCTTCCAGAATCTCGTACACGGTCGGGATGACTAACAAGGTCAACAGCGTCGACGTGATCACGCCGCCGATCACCGCCCGGCCCAACGGCGCGCGGAAATCGGCGCCTTCCCCATGCCCAACCGCCACCGGCAGCATGCCAGCGATCAACGCCAGCGTCGTCATGATGATCGGCCTCAGCCTGATCCGGCCCGCCTCGATCAACGACTCGCGCAGCGGAATCCCGCGCTCCCGCGCCCACTTGGCGAAGTCGATGAGCAGAATCGCGTTCTTCGCCACGATGCCCATGAGCAGGATCACACCGATCAAGCTCATGATGTTGATCGTGCTTCCCGTGACGAGTAGCGCCAGCACCACGCCAATCAGCGACAGCGGCAGCGACACCAGGATCGAGATCGGGTCGAGGAACGACCCGAACTGCACGACCAGGATCAAGTACATCAGCAGAACCGCGATGCCCAACGCGACACCCATGCGGCTGTAGACGTCCGCTTGATCCTGCGCCTGCGCGCCCTGCGTGATGTCGACGCCCGCGGGCAATTTGAGCTTGCCGATGCTCGCGTTCATTTCTTTCAGCACTTCGGTGAGCGGGCGCCCCTGCACGTTCGCCTCGACGCTCACCACCTTCGCGTGATTCAGGTGCTGGATTTCGGCGGGACCAACGCCCTCGGTCACCGTCGCGATCTGGCCCAGTGGAATCGTGACCGGCGCCGCACCCTGGCCGCCGCCCACCACCAACGGCAGTCGCGACAGGTCCGCCGGGCGCTCGCGGGATTCCGGCGCCAGGCGCACCGTCACGTCGCGCGTCTCGCCCGTCGGATCCACCCAATCGCCGGCTTTGAGGCCCGCGAACGCCGGGCGCAGCGACTGCGCCACCTGCTCCACCGTGACGCCTAACGATCCGGCGAGCGGCCGGTTCACCTGCACCTCGAGCTCCGGCTTCTGCCCGCGCACCGACAAGCCCACGTCGACGGCGCCCGGCACCTGCGCGGAGACGCGAGCCGCTTGCTCGGCGAACGTGCGCAAGACGTTCTGGTCGCTACCGCGGATCTGGATCTGAATCTGCTTCATGGCCCCGCCGAAGCCGCTCGTGAACACGGACGGCGTGGCGCCGCCGATCCGTTGCAGCTCCCGGCGCATGATGTCGCCTAACTGGTCCTGGCTCAGCGACCGATCCGCCTTCGGGACCAGCCGCACGTAGATCAGCGCCTGATCCACGCCGGGTGCTCTGCCCAACAACTGGGTGCCGACGGTGGTGTAAGTGTACGCCACCTCGCGGTGCGCCCGCGCGATCCGCGCCGCCTCCTCGGCTTTGAGTTTGGTGTACTCGAGGTTCGAGCCCGGCGGCGTCTGGATGATGAAGTCGATCTCGCTCCGATCGCTGACCGGCACGAATTCCGCGCCCACCAATCCGCTACCGACCAGAAACAGAGCGCCGACGAAGCTGACGAATGCCAAGCCGACCATCGCCGCGCGATGGTCCAGCGCCCAGCCGATCACGCGCTTGTAGCGGTCCGCCATCCGCTCGAACCACGCGTTGAACCGCTCCAGGTGTCGCGAGATGAAGCCGCGGTGCTGATGCGCTTCGACCTGCGGATCTGCCCAGTACGCCGACAGCATCGGATCGAGCGAGAACGAAACGAACAGCGACACCAGCACGGCACATGCGATCGTGAGCGCGAACGGTTTGAACCACTGGCCGGCCAGCCCGTACATGAACGCAACCGGCACGAACACCGCGACGATCGAGAACGTCGTCGCCGTGACCGCCAAGCCGATTTCATTCGTTCCCTCGTGCGACGCCTCGTAGTGGTTCTTTCCCATTTCGATGTGCCGCACGATGTTCTCGCGCACCACGATCGCGTCGTCGATCAGAATCCCGATCGCGAGCGACAGGCCTAACAGAGACATCGTGTTCAGGGTGAAGCCGAAGACCCACACCGCGATGAACGACGCCAGCACGCTCACCGGAAGCGCGAGGCCGGTGATGACCGTCGATCGCCACGAGTTGAGGAACAGGAACACCACCAGCACCGTGAGCAGTGCGCCCTCGACCAGCGCCTCTTCGACGTTGGTCACCGCGTGGTGAACGCGCTCGCCCGAGTTCTGCACCACTTCGAGCTTCGCGCCGGCCGGCAGAGTCTGCTGCAGCCGCGCCACGTGCTCGAGCACCGCCGTGCTGACGGCCGTCGTGCTGTAGCCCTTCGACTTCTTGATGTCGATGCCCACGGCGTCCCGGCCGTTGAACACGGCGCTCGTCCGCGGTTCCTCCGTCCCATCGAACACCGTCGCCACCTGGCCTAACCGAATGACCGCGCCCTGCCGCTGGGCCACCACCAGATTCGCGAAGTCCTGTGCGTCCTCGAGTCGCCCCTTGAGCCGGATCGACTGCTCCTCGAGCGAGCCATTCAACCGCCCAACGGGCGCCGCCAGATTCTGCTGTCCGATTGCCTGCACCACGTCCGCGATGCTGACGCCGTTCGCCTGCAGGTCGCTCGGATGAACCTGCACCGTCATCTCGCGCTTGATCCCGCCCGCCACAGTCACCTCGCCCACCCCCGGCACCGCGCGCAGATCGCGCACGATGCCCGGATCGGCGATGCGCGTCAGCGTCGCCGGCGGAATCGTCAACGACGTCAGCGTCAGCGACACTACCGGCATCTCGCTCGGGTCGAGCCGGCTGAGCACCGGCTCTTTCATTTCCGTCGGCAGATCCTCGCGTTTGGACGAGATCGCATCGCGAATGTCCTGCGACGCCTGCTGGATGTCCTTGTCGTAGTCGAACACGACCAGGAACTGCGCCAGCCCATCGGTCGACGTCGATGTCGTACGCTGCCAGTCGATGCCGGTGATCGACGAGAACGCATCCTCGATCGGATCCACGAGCTCGCGCTCCACCACGTCGGGTGAGGCCCCGGGATACGAGATGCTCACCGCGATCATCGGCTGCTGGATGTCGGGGAACTCGTCCGTCTGCAGTCGAAGCAACGACGCAACGCCGAACGTGACGAGCGCCAGAATCACGGTGACTGTGACGATCGGCCGCTTGATGGCAAAATCGGAAATGAACATGCCGCCCCCGCCTGCCTAACGCTCTGCCGTCGTCGAATCCGACGACATGATCACCTTGACCGGCGTGCCCGGCGTGATCCCCTGTGCCGCGCCGACCAGCAGCGTGTCGCCGGCCGACAGCCCCGCCGTCACCTCGTACAGTCCCCGCACATCGTCGCGAATGCCTAACTGGACGGTCACACGCTCCGCCCGTCCGCCCTTGACCCGCAGCACCGCCGGTGTCACGCCCCGCTGATCCACCGCGGTCGCCGGCGCCACCAGCGCCGTGCGCGTTTCCGACGCCACGCGTCCCTGCGCGAACAGCCCCGCCACCAGATCGCTCCGCTCGTTCGGGATCGAAACGTCGATCTTGATCTGCCGCGTCACCGGATCCGCCGCCGGGCTCACGAACTCGATGTGCCCGACGAACGTCCGCCCCGGATAGCCCGACACCGAGAACCGCACCGGCGCATCGCGCTTGATCGCCGCGATCTGCTCCGATGGCACCGACGCCTCGAGCCGCATGCTCGCCGGATCGATCACCGTGAGCAGCGCGGTTCCCGGTTGCACGACATCGCCCGCGCTCACCTGGCGGTCGCTCACCTGGCCGTCGAACGGCGCCCGAATGAACGTCTTGTCCAAGGTCTGCTGCGCCTGCGTGAGGCGCGCCGCGGCGTCGTCGTTCGCCGCGGCCGCGGAGGCGAGCTCGCTCTGCGCCGCCTCCAGATCCCGCTGCGCGATCGCACCGGCCTTCTCCAACGCCGTGGACCGGTCGAAGTTGCGCTGGGCATTGTCGAGCGCGAGTTTCGCCGAGCGCGCGCCGGACTGCGCGGACAACGCCGCTTGCCGGAGCGCCGTGTCATCGATGCGCGCCAGCAATTGGCCCCGCCTAACGGACTGCCCGCGATCCACGTACGTCTGCAGCACCGGGCCCGCGACCTCGGCGCGCAGCGTCGCCATCTGCCGCGCCTCGAGCGTCCCCGAAATCGGCGGCCCGCTCTGCAGTTGCTCCATGGACGCGACCGCGATGTTCTCGCGCCCGACTTCCACCGCCGCCGGCGTTGCCGCCGCCTCGGATGCGCCCTTGCCTCGACACGCAGCCGCGGCCACGACGACCACACCGAGCGCCGCCCAACGAAACCCGCCGGCTGCACGCGGCCTCATGGCGTCCCCCCCGATGGATTGGGCGTCGTGTTCGTCAACACCCCGGGAGTCGGTTGCGCCGGCGTCACCGTCATCACCGGCGGCACCGTCAGCGACGGGGCCGGCTGCTGCAACGTGTTCGTCATCGTCGGCGCCCCCGGCGCGCCCGCAGTCGAAATCGGCAAATCGTGCAGGAGCGCAAAGCGCACGCGCGCCACCTGAAGATCGCGCGCCGCTTGTGCGCGATTCGCCTGCGCCTGCTGCAGCGAGATCCGCGAATCGGAGAGCTCCGTTTGCGGCGAGATGCCTTCGCGATAGCGGACCTCGGCGATCTGATACGCCTTCACGGCTTGTTCGACTGTGCCCTCGCTCGCCGCGAACTGCGCCTGCGAAGCTTCCAGCTGCGACACCGCGTCGCGCGTATCGAGCGCCGCCAATTGGCGCGTTTGCCGCTGCCGCGCCTGCGACTCTCGCAGGTTCGCTTCCGCCACCAATTCGTCGCCGTGGATCGAGCCGCCGGTGAACAACGGCACCTGAATGCCGCCGGTCACGGTCCAGTTGGATCGAAATTGACTCCAGTCGGGAAACCCGCTGTTAGGAAACGCCTCGCGTCCGAACTGCGATGACAGCGTGAGCGTCGGAATGCGCTGTGCCTTGGCAACCGTGAGCGCCGCCCGATCCGCCGCCACCGCCTGGTCGGCCTCACGCACCGGCGCGCGTTGGCTGGAGATCGTGTCCGGCGACGACGCCAGCAGCGCCGCGAGCCGCGACGACACCGCCGATCCCGTGTCGCCCAACGTCGTCGTCAGTACGACCTGCTCGTCTAACGGAAGATCGAGCGCTTGCTTGAGCCGCAGGTACGCCAGGTCGCGGTTCGACCGGCGCTGGATCACCACCGGCACCTGGTTGTCCCGCGTCACTTGCGCGCGCAGCAGGTCGAATTCCGGTTGGTTGCCCACGTTTTTCGCCACGCGCGTCTGGGCGAGCGTCGTGTCCGCTTGGGCCAACGTCGCCACCGCGATCTCCAAAAGGCGGTCGCTCAATGCCGCGTCGTAGTACGCCTGCGTCACCTGCAAGATCAATTGTGCCCGCGCCGCCGTCAGACTGATCTCCGCCGTTTCCCGTTGGGCGCCCGCCTGCCGCACTTGCGCGCCGACACGGCCGCCCGAAAAGAGGCTCTGCGTGAACTGCAAGCCGAGCGTGTACTGGTTGGCCGAGCCGAAGCCAACGCTCGAAAAATCGCTGAATAGGTTGCCCGAGGACGGCGCGCAGCCCAACGCCTGTTCGAGAAGCGCCACACGCTGGTCCAGCGGCGCCGAGGGATTCGGATGGAACGACGCGCACGACGGCGGACTCCCCGTCGTGTCCGATCCCAGGCCCTGAAAGATCGATTTCAGCGTGCGCGTGTACGACAGCGACCCCGTAATCTGCGGCCAGTAGCCGCTGTGCGCTTTCACCTCCTGCCCGCGGGCGCGCTCCACACCGGCCTGTGCGATCGCGATGTCCTCGCTCCGCGACTCGGCCAGGTTCAGCGCGTCGTCCAACGACATGCGGCGTGTCGAATCCGCCGCCTGTGCGCCTAACGGAAGAGCCGCGGCGGCAACCAGCGCGGCGCCGCACAATGCGGCGATCCCGTGCCGCGGCGCGCTCATGGCTGCCTCGTTTCGACCGAGCCCGTCTCGCAACCGATCGCGCGTAAGAACATCCGTACGTAGCCGTCCAACGCGTCTTCGATGCCGTACGAGTACACCTCCGGTATCATGTCCCGCACCATTGCCTCCGTGAAAATCGCGCCGACCAGCATCGCCGCCGCGACTTTCGGGTTGATGTCGTCGGCCGCCCAACCGCGCGCCTGCAAGCGCCGCACATACTGCTCGAGAAAACTCACGGGGTGCCGCGGATAGCTCTTCGCGCAATCGATGATTTCGGGATGCTCCTCCACTTCCGACATCACCTTCCGGAGGAGCGAGCGGATCCGGAACAACGTCTCGAACCGCCCGCGACTCCACTCGGCCAGCTCCCGCACCGGATCCGACGGTTCGTCCGGCAGCGCCAACACCGCGGTGCGACTCGCCGCCGTTAGTGCCTCGAGCATGAGCGCTTCCTTGGATCCGAACTGGCGAAACAGCGTGATCTCGCTGACCCCCGCCTGTTGCGCGATGCGTCGAGTCGTCGCGCCCCT
>Ga0187809_10001541_pt1 | contig 10575 bp, 7 predicted proteins | sample NC_wetland_sal_i_8_FD_132415 | JGI IMG/M metagenome (GOLD analysis project Ga0187809, IMG submission 132415) | Wetland sediment microbial communities from Neuse River Estuary, North Carolina, USA - ASW_4 | ecosystem: Environmental > Aquatic > Freshwater > Wetlands > Sediment | place: USA: North... | reverse complement strand
CGCGGCGATCGGGAACCTCGGGATGCGCACACACGCGACGCGCCACACTGACGACATACTCGACCTCCACCGTTGTTCGACGTCCTCCTTTCTCGACCGTGATCGCCATCGCGTGTCGTCGTCGCTGTCGCGTGCGCGTTAGGCGAAGCCGGAGCGCGCCGCCGAGCCGCGACCCCGGCGCGGCGCCGCCGGCGCCCGTCACCACCAGCGCGGTGTTCGTGTCGTGCGCCAACCGCAGGAGCCGGGTGGCCACCGAGGAGCCCAGCGGCGGCGCGCCGTCGAGCACCACGAGGGCGAACGCGCCGCCGCGCAGCAGCATGTCGGCGCACCAGGCCCCGCGCGCCGGATCGCGCGGCCGCACCACCCAGAACCCATCGTCCGCGCCGAGCGATGCCCAGTCGCGCGGGGCGAGGGAACGCGCGGCATCGACATAGGCCACGCCTAACCCACGGCGCACGGTGGCGCGGGCCAGCTCGCGCAGGAGCGTCGTCTTCCCGCAGCCGCGGCGGCCGACGAGCTCGGTGAGGCGGCCGCGGGGCACGCCGTGCTTGGCCAGCGCGGCGTCGAGCGCGGCGATCCCGGTGGAGAGCCCCGTCGCCGCGGCCGGCAACGCGTCGTTCGGCAAAAGCTTGCGCAGCTCGGCCACCGCGCGCCGGCGCTCGGCGGCGCTGGCGATGATCGGCGACGCGACGGCCGGGACGAGCACGGAAGCGGCTGCCGTCATTGCCGGCTCACAGCGCGAGCGAGAGCTGCAGGTCGGCCTCCGACGCCGCGTCGGAATCGCCCGCCGTGTCGTTAGGCGAGTCGGCGGCGGCGGCGTCGTCGTCGCCGCCTTCGTAGGTTTTGCGGCGCAGACCGTGCGCGCGGCAGAGCCGGGCCATGAGCGCCGCCAATCGCCCGCGGTAGAGATCCCCCGGCACGTGCGCGTGCGCATAGGCGCGCGCGTAGCGCGGCGCGAGCTCCGGAAATTCTTTGGCGATGAACGGGAGATACCGCTTGCGCGCCTCGTGCTGCAGCCGGAGCGCACCCGTGGAAATGTGCGACGCACCCGCTTCGGCGACCCGCTCGACCAGCGCCTCGAGGTCGCGCGGATGATCGGTGATGCCCGGCAGCACCGGCATGCAGTTCACGCTCACGGCCACGCCCGCGTCGTGGAGCCGCGCGATCGCGCGCAGACGCGCGTCCGGCGTCGGCGCGCGCGGCTCGATCCGGCGCGCCAGCACCCGGTTCACCGTGATCAACGACACGTGCACGCTGATCGCCGAGTGCCGGGCGATGCGCGCCAGCACGTCCACATCGCGCGTGACTAACGGACTCTTGGTGGTGATCGAGACGTGCAGCCCGGGATGCTCGGCCAGCACCTCGAGGATGCCGCGCGTGATCGCGAACCGGCGCTCCGCCGGCTGATACGGATCCGTGGCCGTCCCGATGGCGATCCAGTCGCCCTCGGCGAGCGCGCGGAACCGATCGCTGCCGTGGCGGAGCGTGCGCGCCAGCAGCTCGGGCCCGTTGCGCTTGACGAAGATGTGACGCTCGAACGCCAACCAGGGCGGAATGCGGCCAACGTCCTGCTCGGCCGCGCCGGTCAGACGGTCGGCGTCGGTGGCCCGCTCCATCACGTAGCGGTGCGCGTAGCGGGCATAGCAGTACGCGCACCCGAACGCACACCCGATGTAGGGGTTGATCGACCAGAACCCCATTCCGGTGATCTCGGGCCCGTTGATGATGCTCCGGGCATGGCTGCCGTAGTAGGTGATGTCGCGCTGCTCGCCAATGACGGGCAGCTGGCGGAGCGTGCGCTCGACGGCGGCGGAAAACAGAGGGGGTTGCTGCATAACACGGCTTGGGGTTGCGGGGAAACGATGATACCGAATAGATACCGAAGAGACAAGAGACGCTCCAGGGGTCGGGTTGGCCCTCAGGAGCCGCTTACTAAGCAATCCCTTAGTAAGGCCGCACTTCGGAACAGCACCCGCGAGACCTCCATGGCCGAGAATCCGTTCCGCATCCACGGGCTCGTCACCGGCGAATTCTTCACCGACCGCGTGGCCGAGCTCACGCGCATCCGCGACGCGCTCCGCCGGCCGGCCAGCAAGCTGCTCGTCTACGGCTACCGCCGCATGGGCAAGAGCTCCGCGCTCGCCCTGGCCGCCGACCAGGTGAACCGCCAGCGCGGGCACGCGTTCGTGGCCGACCTGTCCACCGCCTCCACCGTGGCCGACGTCTCCACCCGCATCCTGCAGGGCGCGGCCGCTGCGTTAGGCAAACGGTGGAAGAACGTGGCGACCGACCTCGCCGCCCGCCTCCAGGCCACCGTCTCCCTCGCCCACGACCGCGCGAGCGGCCTCCTCCTGCCCACCCTCTCCCTGCAGCTCCGCCGCGCCGACCTCGAGGACCAGCGGGCTACGTTAGGCAGCGTCCTCGACGCCGTGAACGACCTGGCCCGCGACCGCGGCGCGACCATTGGCCTCGTTCTCGACGAATTCCAGGACATCGCCCGCTTCGGCGGCGAAGACGCCGAGTGGCACCTGCGCGGCATCATCCAGCGCCACGACCACGTGAGCTACGTGCTCGCCGGCTCCAAGCCGCACCTCATCCGCCGGATGATCGAACCCGGCCGCGCCTTCTACGACATGCTCGACGTGCTCTATTTCGGTCCCATCGATCCGGCGTACTTCGCGTCATGGATCGAGCAACGCATGCACGCCGCCGGTGTCACGTGCGACGGCGTGGGCGCGCGCATCATGGAGATCGCGGGCCCGCGCACGCGGGACATCACGCAGGTCGCCCGCACCTGCTTCGATCGCACGGCGCCCGCGGGCTCGGCCGCCGCCCGCGATGCGGACCTGGCCTTCGCCGACTGCGTGGCCGAGCGCGATGACGCCTTTGCCGATTTCTGGCAGCAGCTCACGCCACACCAGCAGAACGTGCTGCGCGCGCTCGCGGTGGCCGGCGAAGGGCTCACGTCGGCCGAGACGAGCGGACGCTTCGGACTGGCGTCGAGCAGTGCGGTCTCGCAGGCGCTGGCGGCGCTGGTGGACGCGGGCCGGCTGGTCCGCGAGGAGCGCGGCGCGCGATACGAGTTCGACAGTCCGTTCCTGCGCGGGTGGGTGGTGTCGCGCGCACTGCTCGACATCGGCATCGCGCTGCCGGTGACCTACCGGGCACCGGCGCTCCTGCCGCCCCTCGTCTCGCGCCTTGCGAACGCCGAGCGTACGGGCGAGCGTTCTGCGAGCGTCGTCCACCCCACCGCCACATGAGCGATCAGCCACACCGGCCGCACGACTCCGTCACGCTGACGCGCCGAGACCTCGTCGCCGGCACGGCGGCGGCCATCGGTCTCGCGGTGCTCGGACGCGGGGCGTTGGCCCAGGCTGCCGCGCCGCCGGGCCCATCCCGTGCCCCCGGCGGACCGGCCACGCCACTCGGCGCGCGCGCGCCGCACGAACGACCCCGGCGCGTGGTGGGCGGGATGAATCGGGAGATCTCGCTCACGCCGCTCCAGGACCTGCGCGGCATCGTCACGCCATCGGACCTGCACTACGAGCGGCACCACGCGGGCGTGCCGGTCATCGACCCGGGCGCATACAAGCTGCTGATCCACGGCATGGTCGATCGCCCAACGGTGTTCGACCTGCAGGCGCTCCAGCGGTTTCCCGCGGTGTCGCGATTCCATTTCCTCGAGTGCTCGGGCAACGGCGAGAGCGCCTACCGCGGCATGCGCCCGGATCAGTCGCCGCAGGATGTCGATGGCCTAACGAGCACGAGCGAATGGACGGGGGTGGCGCTCTCGACGCTGATGCGGGAGGTGGGCGTGCACCCGCGCGCGACGTGGTTTCTGGCGGAAGGCGGAGACGCGGCGCTCATGGCGCGGAGCATTCCGGTGGAGAAGGGGCGCGACGACGCGATGATCGCGTACGGCCAGAACGGCGAGGCGCTGCGGCCGGAGCAGGGATATCCGGCGCGGCTGCTGCTGCCGGGCTGGGAAGGGAATACCAACGTGAAGTGGATCCGCCGGATCGAGTTTGCCGACCGGCCGTTCATGACGCGCGACGAGACGTCGAAGTACACCGACCCGTTGCCTAACGGAACGGCCCGCATCTTCTCGTTCGTCATGGACGCCAAATCGGTCATCACGTTCCCGGCCTACCCGGCGAAGCTGACGGACGCGGGATGGTGGGACATCATCGGTCTGGCGTGGAGCGGGCGCGGGCGGATCGCCGGCGTCGATGTCTCCACCGATGGCGGCCGGACGTGGTCTCCCGCCGCGCTCGAACAGCCGGTGCTGCCCAAGTGCCACACGCGGTTCTCGCTTCCGTGGAAATGGAACGGCCGTGATGCGCTGCTCATGAGCCGCGCGACGGATGAGACCGGCTACATCCAGCCGACGCTCGCCCAACTGCGCGCGGCCAGAGGGTCGGGCACGCGCTATCACTTCAACCACATTCGGGCCTGGCGCGTGCAACCGGATGGCGCCGTGGTGTTCGGGCTCGAGGGATGACGCGGCTCGCGCTTTTCAAGCACGCGCTCATCGCGCTGGCGGCCGTCGCCCCGCTGCACGTTAGGCAGGTGTCCGGCCGCCCCGTCCCGCCCGCGCGCTACGGCCTGGGGCGGCCGGCCACGCCGCAAGAGATTCGCGCCTGGGACGTCAGCATCATGCCGGACGGGACGGGGTTGCCGGCGGGCAGCGGCACGGCGGTCCAGGGCGCGGCGATCTTCCGGCAGCGGTGCGCGCGCTGCCACGGCGCAACGGGCGTCGAAGGCCCGTTCGACCGCCTGGTGGGCCGGGCGCCGACGCAGGGCTTCCCGTTCGGCCGCGACGCGTCGCTCGTTCGGACGATCGGGAACTACTGGCCGTATTCGACGACGGTGTACGACTACATCGATCGGGCCATGCCATACGACGCGCCGGGCTCGCTCAAGCCTAACGACATCTACGGCCTGGTCGCGTTTCTGCTGTGGCGGAACGAGATCATCGCGGACACCGCCACCATGGACGCCCGCACGCTGCCGCGTGTGCGCATGCCGGCGCGCGATCGGTTCGTGCGCGACAACCGCCACGGCGGCCCCGAGGTCCGGTAGTGCACGACGCACCATCGCCAGGATTCGAGGTCGTCGAGTGCCGGTAATGCGAGGCATTGGCATGCTGGCGACGTGCGCCGCCCAAGGCGGGCAGAGCGACATCCATGCTATTGCTAACGCGGCGCTGGTGTGGCGCGAGGGACGCATCGCGTGGGCCGGCCCCGACGCGGCGCTGCCCGCGGCGTACGCACGGGAAGAGCCGCTCATGGCATCGCCCGGCGCCCTGGTCATCCCGGGCCTCATCGACTGCCACACCCATCTGGCATTCGGTGGATGGCGCGCGAACGAATTCGTGGAACGCATTCAAGGACGCACGTACGAGGAGATCGCTGCCGCGGGCGGCGGCATCGCGTCGACGGTCGAGCAGACACGCGCCAGCTCGTCGGATGCGCTGTTCGACAGGTGCTCGCGGTTCCTGCGAGAGATGCTCTCGTTAGGCGTCACGACGGTCGAATGCAAGAGCGGCTACGGCCTCACGGTCGATGAGGAGTTGCGGCTGCTGCGCCTGTATCGCGAGCTCGGGTCGGCGGGTCCGCAACGGATCGTGCCGACGTTGTTGGGCGCGCACACCGTCCCGTCAGGCATGCGCGACCGACGTGAGGCCTACGTCGACTGCGTGATCGAGCAGATGATTCCGGCGGCGGCGCGCGAGCGCCTCGCCGCGTGCTGCGATGTGTTCGTCGAGCGCGGCGCATTTACGGTGGATGAAGCGCGCCGCATTCTGCGCGCGGCGCGCGACGCCGGACTCGCGGCGAAGCTGCACGCCGACCAACTGAGCGAGGGCGGCGGCGCGGCGCTGGCCGCCGAGGTCGGCGCGATCTCGGCGGACCACCTCGAGCACGCGGCGGATGCCGGCATCGCCGCGATGGCGCAGGCGGGCGTCGTGGCTGTGAGCCTTCCGTTGGCAACGATGTATCTGGGCCAGGCGCCAATGCCGGCGCGCCGGTTCATCGCTGCCGGCGTGCCCGTCGCCGTGGCCACCGACTTCAACCCCGGCTCGGCGCCGAGCTATCACCTTCCGTTGGCGCTGACGCTCGCCTGCACGATGCAACGCATGACGCCGGCGGAGGCGCTCAAAGGCGCGACGATCTACGCGGCGCGCGCAGTCGGCCTCGAGGGCGACATCGGGTCGCTGGAGCCGGGCAAGCGCGCGGACTTTGCGGTGCTCGACGCGCCGAGCGTGGACCACTGGCTGTACAATTTTCGGCCGAACGCCTGCACGCTGGTATTCCTCGACGGCCGACAGGTCTCCGCGCAGGCCTAACGGAGCGGTGCGGTCAGCGGTCGAGCATCGGGATGTCGATGCCCTGCTCGCGCGCCGTGTGCACCGCGATCTCGTAGCCGGCATCCGCGTGGCGCGCCACGCCGATGCCCGGGTCGTTGGTCAGCACCCGCTCGAGCCGCACGCGCATCTCCGGCGTGCCGTCGGCCACGATCACCTGTCCCGCGTGCAGCGAATTGCCGATGCCCACGCCGCCGCCGTGGTGAAACGACACCCACGACGCGCCGCTGGCCACGTTCAGCATCGCGTTGAGAATGGGCCAGTCGGCGATCGCATCGCTGCCGTCCCGCATCGCTTCGGTCTCGCGGAACGGCGACGCGACGCTGCCGGTGTCGAGGTGGTCGCGCCCGATCACGATCGGCGCCGAGATCTCGCCCGCGGCCACGAGGTCGTTGAGCGCGACGCCGAACCGGGCGCGCGCGCCCTGGCCTAACCAACAGATGCGCGCGGGCAGTCCCTGGAACTGCACCTTCTCGCGCGCCAGCGTGATCCATCGCACGAGGTGCTCGTCGTGCGGGAAGAGCTCGAGCACCAGCTCGTCGGTGCGAGCGAGGTCCTGGGGGTCGCCCGAGAGCGCCACCCACCGGAACGGCCCTTTGCCCTCGCAGAACAACGGACGCACATAGGCGGGCACGAAGCCGGGGAACGCAAAGGCATCCGCGAGCCCCGCGTCGTGCGCCACGGTGCGCAGGTTGTTGCCGTAGTCGAACGTCACCGCGCCGCGCGCGCGCAGCGCCAGCATCGCGCGCACGTGCTCGACGATCGATGCGGTTGCCCGCCTCACGTATTCTGCGGGGTCGGACCGCCGCAGATCGGCAGCCGCCCCGAGCGACAGGCCGGCCGGCACGTAGCCGTTGAGCGTGTCGTGCGCGCTCGTTTGGTCGGTGAGCACGTCGGGCGTCACTCCGCGCCGAACGAGCTCGGGCAGCACGTCGGCGGCGTTGCCCACGAGTCCCACCGACAGCGGCGCGCGCGCCGCCTTCGCCTCGGCCACCCACGCGAGGGCCTCGTCCAGGTTCGCCGTGTGGCGGTCGCAATAGCCGGTGGCCACGCGCTTGGCAATGCGCGCCGGATCGACCTCGATGCCTAAAAATGCCGCGCCGTGCATGGTCGCCGCCAGCGGCTGCGCGCCGCCCATGCCGCCCAACCCGGCCGTCAGCACCATGCGGCCGGCGAGCGTGCCGCCGAAGTGCTGGCGCGCTACGGCGCCGAACGTCTCGTAGGTGCCCTGCAGAATGCCCTGCGAGCCGATGTAGATCCACGACCCGGCGGTCATTTGCCCGTACATCGTCAGGCCCTGGCGCTCGAGCTCGCGAAACACGTCCCACGTAGCCCACCGGCCGACGAGATTCGCGTTGGCGATGAGCACGCGCGGCGCGCCGCGATGCGTCCGGAACACGCCGACGGGCTTGCCGCTCTGGACGAGCAGCGTTTCGTCGTGCTCGAGGCGGCGGAGCGTCGCGACGATGGCGTCGAAGGCGGCCCAGTCGCGCGCGGCCTTTCCGGTCCCGCCGTACACCACGAGGTCGTCGGGCCGCTCGGCCACGTCGGGGTCGAGGTTGTTCATGAGCATGCGGAGCGCGGCTTCCTGCTGCCAGCCTTTGCACGAGAGGGTGGTCCCGCGGGGCGCGCGCACGCGCTCGGTGTCAAGCGATGTCACGAGTCACTCCGATTGAGCGGATCGAGGTCCGCGCGCCGACGTCGCGGTGCGCGGAGCAGACATTCCATTGTTATGCGGGCGACGGGCGGCGGGGCAACCCCCGCGGCGCCTCACCGCGGGGGACGCGCGCCCGCGGCGAGGATCGCGAGCGCGGGCAGGGACCGGCCGAGCCAGCGTCGGACGCGCGAGAACGGCGTGACTGCCGGCGCGGCGGCCGGGGGGTCGAGCGCCGAGAGGAAGTCGGCGACGGTGGGAAACCGGTCGCCGGGGTTGCGGGCGAGGGCCGTGGCCACGGCGCGGGCGACGGCCGGTGGGGCGTCGGGGCGCTTGTTGCCTAACGGAGGGGCGTCGGCGAGGAAGCGTTGGGCGAGCGCCGACTCGGTGCGCGAGCCGGGGAACGGCGGCGTCCCCGTGAGCATCTCGTAGATCACGCACGCCAGGCTGTATTCGTCGCTGCGCGCGTCCACCGGATCGCCCGACGCCTGCTCGGGGCTCATGTAGGCGGGCGTGCCGACCGCGTAGCCGTCGTCGGTGAGGCGCCGTCCCGCGGTGCGGGCGGCGCCGCTGGCGATGCCGAAGTCCGCCACGAGCGCGTGTCCGCCGGAGAGCAGGATGTTCGCCGGCTTCACGTCGCGGTGGATGACGCCGTGCGCGTGGGCGTACGCCAGGGCGTCGCCGGCTTCGCGCGCGAGGCGCAGGGCTTCGCCTAACGGAAGCCCCTGTCCGGCGGCCAGCCGTTCGCGCAGCGACTGGCCGGCAATGTACGGCATCACGTAGTACAGCGACCCGCCCGATTCCCCCGAATCGTGGAGCGGCAGGATGTGCGGATGCTGCAGGCTCGCCACGAGCGCGATCTCCCGCTGGAAGCGCGCCAGCCCGTGCGCGTCGGCGGCGTCGGCCCGCACGAACTTGATGGCGACGTCGCGCTCGTGCTTGATGTCCCGCGCCAACAGCACGGTGGCCATCGCCCCTCGGCCCAGCTCGCCCAACACCCGATAGCGGCCGCCGATGATGGCGCCGCGCTCGCGACTTGGCGCCGGACCCGAGGGCAGCGCATCGAGCGACGCGGGCGTGACAGGCCGCGGCGACCCCGCGCGCTTGATGGCCGGAATGCCGGCGGTGCGCCCGGTGGGCGTCGACCGCAGCGCGAGCATGGCCTGGGCACTGCGCTGACGCCGCTCGAGACGGTCGCGTTCGCGCGCTGCCCACTCGTCGAACAACGGCGCGCCGGCGAGCGAGAATCCGCGCAGGAACGGGCCGGCGTACAACGCGACCGCGGTGCGCGCGTCGCGTCCGTCCAGCGCCCGCTCGAACTCGACCACGTCGGCGCGCAGCGCCATCGGGTCCATGCGCAGCGCGTCGCCGGCGAGCAGCGCACCCGCGCCGACTTCCCGGCGGATCGATTCCAGAAGCGCCGGCAACGGGTCCACAGCTCGCGCACCGCTGGGCCACAAGAGCTCGCACGCCCGTGCGTGCCCAACGCCATGCTCGCCGGCAACGGCGAGCAGCGCCAGCAATGCCAGCGCGTGTTGGTTCTCGGGCGCCGCGCCGTCGAAGCCGACGGCGCCGCGCAGCGACAGTCCGCCTAGCGTCTGCAGGGTGACCATGGTGCCGGTCGTCGGGAGGCGCTCTCACGATACGCCGAACAGGGTCCCGACGACAGAGGGAACGTCAACCGCGCTCCGCCGCCGCGGCTCGCGAAGCGTCGGTGCGTGGGTATACTTCGGCCCGGCATGCCTTCGTCGATCACCCGCTTCCCCACCTTCCGCGTCCCCCTGGCGGTGCTCCTCGGCGCCATCGCGTGCTGGTTCGTGTTCGAGTGGACGCAGCCGGCCGGGCCGGGACTGGATCCGGACGCGGTGCAATACGTGGCGGCGGCGAAGTCGCTGGCGTCGCGCGGGAGCCTCGAGGTGCCGGACGACAGTTGGGAGAGCCCGGACAGCGTCGAGCCGCTGGCGCACTTTCCGCCGGGCCTGTCGGTCGTGTTGGCCGCGCCGGTTGCGTTAGGCGCAGCCCCGCTGCAGGCGGCGCGGGTGGTGAACGGGGTCGCGGCGCTCGCCCTCATCGCGACGGTGTTCATGCTCGTCAGCTGGGCCGGAGGTCGCTCGGCCGGGGCCGCGGCGTCGATCGCGATCGCGGTCACGCCCGCGGTCGCCTCGCTGTTCCTGAACGTGCTGAGCGAGCCGCTCTTTCTCGCGCTCGCGGCGGCGACGCTCGCGTGCATGGTGTGGCGCCCGCGGGCGCCCGCGTGGGCGGGCGTGGCCGCGGCGGCGTCGGCCATGGTGCGCTACGCGGGGGTGTCGCTCATCGCCGCCGCCGGGCTCTGGTCGCTGTTGCTTCCGGGGACGGCGCGCGACCGGGCCCGGCGGGCCGCGGCCGCCGTACTGCCGGGCGCGCTTGCGTTAGGCGCGTGGATGATCCGGACGCGCCTCGAGACCAACGGCGAGGGGATCCGGACGTTCAGCGTGTACGGACAGATCGCGCCGACGCTGCGCGAAGGCGTGCACACCCTCGCGGGCTGGACCGCGCCGCAACTGGACGGCGCGTGGCG
>Ga0187809_10001540_pt1 | contig 10578 bp, 8 predicted proteins | sample NC_wetland_sal_i_8_FD_132415 | JGI IMG/M metagenome (GOLD analysis project Ga0187809, IMG submission 132415) | Wetland sediment microbial communities from Neuse River Estuary, North Carolina, USA - ASW_4 | ecosystem: Environmental > Aquatic > Freshwater > Wetlands > Sediment | place: USA: North... | reverse complement strand
TCTTCTGTTGGATAGAAGCGGTATTTGTAGGCTCTCTGTGTCATGGTTGCATTATAACATTTCGTGTAATGATTAAAGATTGTTCGCCTACCGGCGAGCGCCTTATATCCCAATAGCTAAAGCAACGGGTTTTACGGCGCGTTTGATAAGTTCTCCAGGTTCGCAATGTTCTTAATAGATACTCTCAACGAGTTGCTCTCCGGGGGCAGGGCACAAGTCTGAGAGCGGGCAGAGAGAGCACTTTGGCGATTGCGGTGTACAGTAGTGATGACCCAGCGCATCCAGCAACGCATGGTACTGGTTCAGCAAGGAAACGTCGGACGGCAAGCGAGACAAAAACCACTGGCGCATCTCCTCGTAGGAGACACTGTCCGCAATCAGTTCCAGTCTCGAAAAAATCCGCCGCGTGTAGGCATCTACGACAAAAGTGGGCAGTTCTGCGGCGTACAATACAATGTCGTCAGCCGTTTCCGGACCGATTCCGTACACACCCAGCAGTTCACTGCGCAAGTCCTCGCCCGGCTGCCTCAGCATTGCCAACAGGCTGCCACTGTAGTGTTGTTGCAGGTAATTTGCGAAGGCAATGAGCTTGGCCGTTTTCATTTTGTAAAAGCGGGTGGATTTCACGCAGGCGTATATGACCTCGTGATTTTCTTCCGTGAAGTGGCGGAAGCTGCAGATGCCCGTCTGTTTCAGCAGGCCTATGGCCGTCTCCACGTTGGACCACGCGACATTCTGCACCAGAATTGCACCAATGACCACTTCTTCCACGGTGTCGGCGGGCCACCACTTTCTGTCACCCCAATGGTTATACAACCGTTGGTAAATGTCTAACAGGCAATCGTCTGGATGGGCCCGGAGCCGACTCATAGACTCACTTCTCTCCCTTGCACCCTTCAGGGGACATTGAACATGACCACAGTATACCAGACTGCCGCTTAGGACAAGGACTCCCGCAGTGAGTCCATGACGTTGCTCCATGTCTGCTTGGACGAAAGGTTCAGAGACCATAGGGCGATTCCGGCCAGGTTGTCATCGTTTACAAGAGTGAGTTTGCGGTTCAATGTATCCACCGTTTCATACCACGCTTCCTCGTAACCCGACGACTGGTTATACCGGGCGTAGGCGACACCTAGTTGACTGTTCCACTTCACAGTCGCCTTGTGCCCGGCGAGGACACTGCCAATATTGGCGTCCGCCACGGCCTCGCTGGTAACTTGGCCGTTGGGAAAGACATGCCAGAAACGGGCGTACAACGGGATCCCCAAGATGAGCTTGTCGGCAGGCACGCCGGTGTCCAGCAAATCGTTGACGCCTTCCGTGACCCAGGGAACATCCGCGACAGGACCGGGTTGGGCATCCCCTGCCCAGTGTTCGTCGTAAGCCATGAGAATGACGTAGTCGCAACTAGCGGCTAGTCCCGCGTGAAAGTATGCCGCGTTATCTTGCAAAAAGGCGATGTCCCGCGTAATGTCCACCGACAGCTTCACATCTGACTTGGCCAAGTCCTGGTGGAGGAGCTGGACAAACTTGGTGAAGTTGCCTTCGTCGCCGCTACTGATATTCTCAAAGTCCAGGTTCAGTCCATCCAGGTGATTGACGCGGGCCGTGTTCGCCAGAGAATTTGCCAGTTGCTGGCGGTACCCGGCGTTGCTCAGCACCTGGTGCGTCAAGGAAGCACTGAACTGGTTGGTGACCATGGCCCAGACCTTGATTTTGTGGCCATGGGCATACCCGATGACACTGGGCTGCACCGTCGACGACACTTTGCCGTTGTTCTCCAGTGTCAACCATTCTGGGCAGATGACGTTCACTCCCGGGCTTTCTTGAATCAACTGGATACTGGCTTGTGGGGTGTTGTCCGGAATCCAGCCCAGGTTGATTTTGTTTGAAGCCGACTCCCAGGCAGACAAAGTACTGAACAGCCGGGTCTGGGAACTTTGGGCTACCACAGGTGGCTCCTGTGTCAACGGCAACTCCTCTAGAAGTACCTGTTGCGGATTGGAAAAGGGCAAGTGAAAGGAAGTAGCTAGCAAGCTCAATAGACTATGATTGACATTGGGCGTTCCTTTCAGATATTCCGACGTCCCCACGAGTTCACTCATCTCCACAGTGGATAGCCGGGTCGCTTCGAAGCGGGCAGCGGTTTCCCATGACTGTCCGCCATAGAGCACCATCAGACTGACCATGCTGGCCACACTCAGAAACAACAAAACCAGCACGACCATCATCCAATTTACGAGACTTCTGCTATGGGTAGACTTCACAGAGCGGACCTCCACTGTACAGGTTGTTACCAATCTATGTTTCCGCCGTCGGAAATAGAAGAATTGCCCTGGAACACCTCACTGCCGTATGATATAGGGAAACAGTGCAAAGGCAGTAATGCGAAAGGTGATGGTGAAATGGTGGAATGCAAGCAACTGGGAAAAGTGGCCGTCAGTCGCATTGAACTGCCCACGCCCTTTCCTGTGGGGCCCGTAAACACTTATCTGCTGCAACAAGAAGACGTTAACGTACTGGTGGACTGCGGTCCCAAGACCAACGAAGCACAGCAGTCATTGCTCGCTGGACTGGGGAATCTAGGGTTGCAGCCCCAGGACATCACGGCGGTGGTACTGACTCATGGACATGTCGATCACGTTGGTCTCTGCGGCTTCCTGCAGGCTCAGGGCGCCCTGGTCTGCGCCCATCCCGGCGTTCAAACTTGGCTCTCTCCCGGGGGCCGCTGGGATGAGTACCGCAAAGACTTCTACAGCCGCTATTACGCAGAGATGGGGATGACCAAGGAAGACATGGAGAGGGCTTTTCACGAACTTTCTTTGTTTGCTCATTGGAACGACCGGTCGGTAGTGAATGAATTCCTTCGCGAGGGAGACGTACTGCCATTTCTTCCGAATTTCGAGGTCGTCGAAGTTCCGGGCCACGCCCAAGCGGCAATTGCCCTCTGGGACCGCGACAGTGGGGAATTGGTTGTGGGCGACCAACTGCTGCCGCATATTTCCTCCAACGCCTTCGTGGAACCTGTCATGACCGCGGCCAGAGGCAGGGAAGCCGACTACACGCACAGTCTTTTGGATTACCGCAAAAACCTGCAGTACCTCGCCACGCTGCCCGTGAAAAAGGTGTATCCAGGCCATGGGGACCCGTTTACGGATGCCGGCGCGCTCATTGCCAAACGCTTTCACTCCCAAGCCCGGAGACGGGAGGAGATACTGACGCTGCTGCGGCAGCGCCCCATGGCCACAGCTTATGATATCGCCGCTATCTACTTTGCTCATCGGAACAACCAGCCGACACTGATTCTTTCCGAAACCCTGGGGTACCTGGACTTGCTGCAGACCGAAGGCAGCGCTCGCAGCGTGCGCACCGAAGATGGGAAAATTCACTGGGAGGCTCTGCTCTAGTATGTGCCCGTACCGGTTGCGGTGGCGGTTTCAGGTGCTGGACATGCCGCCATCCGGCATCCTGGCGGTGGACGCTGCGAATCCACAAAATCCACGAGCAACAGGCGGATCTTGTTGAAACGCAGTCCTTGCAGTAGTCTCAGTCTTGGGGCTCTTCATTGGGCTGCCAGGTGGCTTCGCCATCGGCGTAGTGTTCTTTTTTCCAAATGGGGACTTCCTGTTTCAAACGATGAATCAGCCGGTGAGCCGCGGCAAAAGCGTCCTCGCGATGGGGCGCCGAAGCCCCGCAGATGACGGCGATTTCACTGGGCAGAAGCTTTCCAACCCGGTGCCACTGAAGCAGGCGGGTCTCCGGGAACTCGACCTTAACCTCCTCCTCAATCTGCCGCATTTGCCTGACGGCCATAGCGTCATAGGCCTGGTAGACGAGATACAACGTCTGGCGCTGCCGGGTGAATTCCCGAACGGTACCGCAAAACAGGACAGTACCGCCGTGGTAAGGGTCTTCGAGAAAGTTGTTGGCTTCTTCCACGGACAGCGGTTCCGTGCTAATACGGCAGCTGGAGGGGCTTTCGCCGCCGCCCACCGGCGGAATGACAGCCACTTCGTCGCCTTCTCGGACCAATGTATCCAAGGGTGCGTAGACCTGGTTGACGGCGAACAAAGCCTGCATAATGTCCGGCTTCGCAGAAGGAAACTGTGTCAGCAGTCGCTGCCGGATGTCTTGCAACTGAACCGGTGCAGTGACGTCAAGTTCCAGCGCATGCGTTCCAAAAACTTCAGCTAGGCCTGCAAAAATGCGAAGTCGAATTGTCAACGTCCGTGACCTCCAATGTACACTGGGACTGGTTCATTTGCTAAACGCTGTTTGCCAATGTGAAAGGTGTTGATCTCGTGGTATCTTCTGATTTTACACATTTTGACGAGGCTGGGCGACCCCAGATGGTGAATGTAGGTGAAAAACCTTTGACACTGCGCACTGCGGTGGCAAAAGCACGGGTGACCATGCAGGCGGAAACCCGCCGCGCCATTGAGGACCACCGCATGCACAAAGGGGACGTCTTCGCCGTTGCGGAGCTGGCCGGCATTATGGGAGCCAAGCATACCTCCCAGTTGATTCCCCTGTGCCACCAGGTACCGCTGACACAGGTCGCCGTCACCTGCGCATGGCTGCAGACTGAGCACTCAGAGGGCGCCTGCGTCGAAATCTCTGCCACAGTCACGGCGGACTACCGCACCGGCGTGGAAATGGAAGCTCTCACAGCGTGCACCATAGCGGGCTTGACCATCTACGACATGTGCAAGGCCAGAGATCGGGGCATGACCATTGAGGGCGTTCACCTGGTGTATAAGTCCGGAGGCAAAAGCGGCGTCTATGAAGCTGCACACAAGGACTAGTCGCGACTCAGGCAAAGCGCTGCCAGGGACGTCACTGGCGACAAGAGCCGTGGCAAAACGCACCACCTCTGCGCCACAAGGCTGAAAAGTGCTAAAATACCCACAGAGGAAGGTGGGTTTCCGGTGTATCGAGTTCTCATAGTTGGCGCAGGCGAAGGCGGATCCAAACTGATTGGCTCGCTGTCCAATCACCAGGAAGTAAGGGTTGTGGGCGTGGTCGACAAAAAGCCATCGGCACCAGGCCTCGCTTTAGCGATGGATGCCGGCATTCCTACGTTTCTCAGCTATACGGAGGCCTTGCGTCAGATAGACGGAGTCGACGTCATTTTTGAAGCGACGGGGGAGGAGGCCGTGTTCGAACACGTCAAATCCCTCGCCCATGCGTCAACTGTCGTCATTTCTGGTACGGTGGCCCGTATTTTTATGTTGCTGACCGAAGACAAGGTCAACCTCATCAGGCAACTGGAAGCTCGCAAGACAGAATTGCAACTGCTGTTGGACGCTACTGAGGAGGGCATGATTAGCGTCAACCGCGACGGCACCATCATTCTCTTCAACCGTGCGGCGTCCCGTATGACGGGCATTTCGGTTGTGGACGCACTAGGATTGAACCTAGCCGCCGTGTTACCCGATACCATATGTCCAGTCACTGCTCAAACCGGCGAATCCACAATGAATCACCACGTGGAAATCAACCACATGGAACTCCTGGTGAATACAGTGCCCATTGTAGGGGACGACGGGGACATCCTCGGGACGCTGGAGGTCTTGCGCGACGTCACACAGCTGCGGGATTTAGCTGAAGAAGTCACAAACCTCAAAGAAATTCAGTCCCTCTTGGAAGCCATCATTCAAAGTACCCAGGACGCCATCTCCGTCGTGGACAAAAACGGTCTGGGGCTGTTGATGAACCCCGCCTACACTAGGCTTACCGGCTACCGCTCGGAGGACGTCATCGGCAAACCGGCGGAAGTGGACATCGCCGAGGGCGACAGCATGCACATGCGCGTTTTGCAAACGGGGAAGCCCGTCAAGAACGTGCCTATGAAAGTGGGCCCCGCCAGACGGGAAGTGCTGGTGGACGTCGCTCCACTGTACGTGAATAACGAACTTCGCGGCAGTGTAGGGGTCATCCACGACGTGTCCGAAATTAAACGCTTGACGGAGGAACTGGACCGAGCGCAGACACTTCTGCGATCGGTTGAAGCCAAGTACACTTTTTCCGACATCATTGGGAATAGCCCAGCCATGATTTTAGCCGTTGAGCAGGCCAAGCGGACCGCCGACACGCCGGCCACGGTGTTGCTTCGGGGAGAATCGGGCACAGGCAAGGAACTGTTTGCCCACGCCATCCACAACGAAAGCTCCCGAGTACATCACTCCTTTGTTCGCGTGAACTGTGCAGCCCTCTCTGAGAGCCTGCTGGAAAGCGAACTGTTCGGCTATGAAGAAGGCGCGTTTACGGGAGCTAAACGGGGAGGCAAGAAGGGACTTTTCGAGCAGGCCTCCGGTGGAACTCTCTTTCTGGACGAAGTGGGCGAAATGACGCTCCCCACTCAAGCGAAGCTGTTGCGGGTCCTCCAGGAACACGAAATCGTTCGCGTTGGCGGAGCCAGTCCCGTTAAGGTGGACGTGCGCGTCATTGCGGCCACTCACATCAATCTGGAGCAGGCAGTGGCCACCGGGAAGTTTCGCGAAGACCTGTACTACCGCCTGAACGTGGTGCCTATTCTGATTCCACCACTGCGGTACCGAAAGGGAGATATTGCCGATTTAGCCATGCATATTGTTCATCGGCACAACGTCCTCTACGGCCGCAATGTGGGAAAGATTTCGGAGGCCGCACTCAACCTCCTAACCTCCTACTCCTGGCCCGGCAACGTGCGAGAGCTGGAAAACGCCATTGGCAGGGCTATGATTCACCTGGAGTACCACAATCGGGTCTTGGATGTACAGCACTTTCACACGCTGAGAGTTTCCTCCAGTCTGCCGGAAGATGTGGAGCAGGAGCAGGCAGGAACATTGCCTTGGGCGCAGCGCAATGTACCCTTGGCGGAAGTGGTGCGACAAGCGGAAAAATGGGCGATTGAGGAGAAACTCCGTGAAACCCATGGCAACAAATCGGAAGCGGCTCGACAGTTGGGAATCTCTGTGCGCAGTCTGTACTACAAACTGGAAGACTATCAACTGTCCCACGGACGCCCTTCCAGTGAGCCCGTAAGCGTGCGACCGTAAGCGTGCGACCGTAAGCGTGCGACCGTAAGCCCCAGGTCCCCCATGATGTGGACTGCGCACAATCTGACGGCTGTGCAGGAGTTCATTCTTCATCTTAAATGGGCATGAAAGCGGTTGCTTGCAATTCGTTGCATACTCTGCAATTGTTTGCAGAGACGCTGCGCCAAAATTTGCGCAGCTCATTGGCAACGCACCCCAGCCACCGGGAAGCCGCCGCTTGCTGATGAAGCAGGTCAAAACAGATCGAGTTTGGCACGATTTTTGCATAATACGTAATTGGGGTGGGGTATCCATATTCAGACTCGCGAGAATTTGAGCGGAATGTGGTATGCTCTTATACGGACAGGCTTCTGCCCTCCCAGAGTAGACACCGACGCTAATACGTCGAAGGAGGAACCACACCATGGATTTGTTTTCCTACTTGGAAAAGTACGACTACGAGCAAGTGGTATTTTGCCACGACGAAGCCTCAGGACTGAAAGCCATTATTGCCATTCATGACACCACTTTGGGCCCCGCACTGGGCGGCTGCCGCATGTGGACCTATGCCACCGAAGAAGATGCCATTATGGACGCCCTACGCCTGGCCCGCGGCATGACTTACAAGGCGGCTGCCGCAGGTTTGAATCTGGGCGGCGGCAAGACTGTTGTCATGGGCAACGCCAAAACTGATAAGAGCGAAGCGCTGTTTCGCGCTTTGGGACGGTACATCCAGAGCCTCAACGGGCGCTACATTACAGCGGAGGACGTAGGAACCAACGTTCACGACATGGACATTGTCCATACGGAGACCAACTATGTCACAGGCATTTCCAAAGCCTATGGCTCCAGCGGCAACCCCAGCCCCATGACGGCACTGGGCACCTTCCGTGGAATGCAGGCCACGGCGAAAGTGGCATTTGGCTCAGACGATTTGGCAGGCAAGACTGTGGCCATTCAGGGATTGGGCAGTGTTGGTTACGGATTGGCCGAGCACCTGAAGAACGTAGGCGCAAACCTGATTGTGACCGACATCAACGATGAAGCCGTTCGCCGCGCCACGGTTGAACTGGGCGCCAAGGCCGTGGGACCTTCTGAAATCTTCGACGCGCAGTGCGACATTTTTGCACCTTGCGCTCTGGGCGCCATTATTAACGACGACACCATCAACAGGCTCCGCTGCAAGGTCGTTGCCGGCTCCGCCAACAACCAGCTGGCAGAGGAACGCCATGGCGACATTCTCCATGAGAAAGGCATCCTTTATGCTCCGGACTATGTCATCAACGCCGGTGGCTTGATGAATGTGGCAGATGAACTGGAAGGCTACCATCAGGAGAGGGCCATGAAGAAAGTGGAGAGCATCTACCAGATTATGTTGGATATCTACCGCATTTCCGATGAGCAGAAGATTCCCAGCTATAAGGCTGCGGACCACTTGGCCGAGCAGCGCATCGAACAGATGAAACATGTTCGCAGCACTTTCGTGAAAAGATAAATTGTTACTTTTCCTTGAACTTTACGGGGATTTCCCTTCGGAATCCCCGTTCTTTATAAACTATTACCTTGACTTTTCCGAGGAGGAGGTTGGGAAACTGTGTCAGATGACAACTTGGACTTGGTGGTCATTGGCGGTGGCACCGGCGGGTACGTGGCCGCCATTCGAGCGGCCCAGTTAGGAATGAAGGTTGCCATTGTGGAACGGGAAAAGCTGGGCGGTACTTGCTTACATAAAGGTTGCATTCCCAGCAAAGCCCTGTTGCGCTCTGCGGAAGTCCTGGCCACTGCGAAGGTGGCGGAGACCTTTGGGGTACTTCACAGCCCTCCTGAGTTTGACCTGCATCGGGCCATGGCCCGCAAGCAGCAAGTGGTAACGCAACTCTACAAGGGCGTTCAGTATCTCATGAAGAAACACCGCATCACCGTGTACGAGGGCATTGGCAGAATTATGGGTCCCTCCATTTTTTCCCCCCAAGCAGGCGCCGTATCCGTGGAATTCCCCAATGGAGACACAAAGATTCTCAGTGGCAGATTCACCCTGGTGGCAACGGGATCGCGCCCGAAAACCCTGCCCGGTCTGTCCATTGACGGCGAAAGTGTGATTTGTAGCGACGACGCTCTGGAGATGACATTCTTGCCAAAATCGGTGATTTTGGTTGGCGCCGGAGCCATTGGTGTGGAGTGGGCATCCCTGTATTGCGACTTAGGCGTGGACGTTACCCTCGTTGAGTTCTTACCCCGTATCCTTCCGCTGGAAGATAGCGACGTATCCAGTGAAGTGGCCCGCACCCTGAAAAAACGTGGCATCCGCATAGTCACTGGAGCAAAACTCCTGCCCGAGACGCTAAACAAAGGGGAAGGCGTTGTCACGATTTCTGCAGAGGTGGGCGATACAACCCTTCAGCTCGAGGCGGAGAAGATTTTTGTCGCAGTGGGGCGCGAGCCCGTGACCGACAACATGGGCTTGGAAGCCACGGAAATTGAAGTCCACAAGGGTGCGATTGTGGTGGACGAACACTTTCGCACAAAGGAGTCCAACATCTTTGCCATTGGCGACGTGATTGGCGGTTTGCAACTGGCCCACGTCGCTGCCCACGAGGGGATTGAAGCCGTTGAAACCATGTCTGGTCTGGCGAACAAGCCCATGGACTACACCCTGATTCCAAGATGCACATACAGTCAGCCACAAGTCGCCAGCGTCGGTTTGACGGAAGCGGAAGCCATGGCCGCCGGGCACATGGTGAAGACAGGCAAGTTCCAGTTCCGCGCAAACGGCAAAGCGCTTGTCCTAGGTGAACCCGACGGGTTCGTGAAGATTGTGGCAGACGAGCGGACAGATGACATCCTTGGTGTGCACATGGTGGGGCCCCACGTTACGGATCTCATTTCCGAAGCCGGCTTGGCCCTTGTTCTGAACGCTACACCCTGGGAGGTGGCGCATGCCGTCCATCCCCATCCCACACTGTCCGAAACCATGGGCGAAGCAGCCCTGGTCGTGGACGGCATGGGCATTCACGGTTGACAAGGCCTTTGTCGGCGGCCCTGCGCCGACGGTCTTCGCAGTCACGTAATTCTATTTCCATTACTCTGTACGAGGAGGCGTGAACATGGATAGGAGCTCGAAGCATATCGAGGCTGGTTTGACAGACCACGATGTCCTTGGCATGTACCGCTACATGCTCTTGGCCCGTCTCGTGGACGAGCGGATGTGGTTGTTGAACCGTTCGGGGAAAATCCCCTTTGTGGTATCTTGTCAGGGACAGGAGGCGACCCAGGCAGGCGCCGGCTACGCCTTGGACAAGAACAAGGATTACCTTGCCCCTTATTATCGGGATTTGTGTCTCGTACTCATCTACGGTCACACCGCCAAGACGGAATTGCTCTCCGCTTTCGGCAAACCGGAAGACCCCAACAGCGGCGGCCGCCAGATGCCCGGTCACTTTGGCGACAGGGCCAGGCGGATGATTACCGCATCCAGCCCCGTGGGCACCCAGATTCCCCATGCGGTTGGCGCGGCGCTAGCCGGTAAAATGCGCGGGGAAGACGCCGTCGCGCTGGTGAC
>Ga0187809_10001539_pt1 | contig 10584 bp, 9 predicted proteins | sample NC_wetland_sal_i_8_FD_132415 | JGI IMG/M metagenome (GOLD analysis project Ga0187809, IMG submission 132415) | Wetland sediment microbial communities from Neuse River Estuary, North Carolina, USA - ASW_4 | ecosystem: Environmental > Aquatic > Freshwater > Wetlands > Sediment | place: USA: North... | reverse complement strand
GCCAGCGCGCGGCGGTCCGTACGGTCAAGCCCCGGCGCCACCCCGAGGTCCTCGTGGGCGCCGTACCAGTTCACTCCGGCCAGGCGGACACGCTTTCCGCGCGCGTCCACGATGAACCGGCCGCTGGTCGACAGTGGCGTCGCGATATCCAGGTCGGTAACCGCCGCACCCCAGGAGGCGCCCCGGGCATAACCGGAAGTTTACGCGGGAGGGCGGCCGCGCTGCTGTGGGCAGATCTGCTCACGGCAGCGGGCGGGCGGTTCCGGGGCGGCCGTGCCGCAGGCTGAAGACATGACTCACGACGAGAAGCGCCCCCTGTTCAGCGAGCGGGTCCGGGAGCAGCTGCTGCTGCAACGGATCCTGGTGCTGGATGGGGTACTCGACGACGACAACGGGACGCTGCTCGCGACCCAGCTGCTGACCCTCGCGGTGGAAGACCCGGCCGCCGACATCGCGTTGTGGATCAACTCCCCCGGCGGGTCCGTCCCGTCCATGCTCGCCATCCGGGACCTCATGCGGCTCGTGCCGTGCGACGTCACGACCCTGGCGCTCGGGCTGGCCTGCAGTGCCGGGCAGTTCCTGCTCTCAGCCGGGACCAAGGGCAAGCGGTTCGCGCTCCCGCACGCCCGCATCCTGATGCACCGTGGCTCGGCGGGCATCGGCGGCAGCGCCGTCGACATCGAAGTCCAGGCTGACGACCTGCGGCACACCGTCGACACCGTGCTCGGCCTGATCGCGGCGGACACCGGCCAGCCGCTCGAGCGGATCTTCGATGACTCGCTGCACGACCACTGGTACACGGCGGCCGAGGCCCGCGAGTACGGGTTCATCGACGAGATCGTCGGATCGTTCGGCCAGATCATGCCGTCCCGAAGGCACCGGATCGGTTTGAAAGGCCGGGAAGAGAGCACAGCATGAGCACCTACACCATCCCGAATGTGATCGCTCAGCACTCCCGCGGCGAGCGGATCATGGACGTGTACTCGCACCTGCTTACCGAGCGGATCGTGTACCTCGGCACCGCCATCGATCCGGGCGTGGCCAACGCGCTCATCGCCCAGCTGCTGCACCTGGAGGCGGAAAGCCAGGAGCAGGAGATCAACCTGTACATCAACTGTGAGGGCGGCGACCTGCCGCCCATGCTCGCGGTGTACGACACCATGCAGTACATCCAGGCGCCGGTGGCCACGACCTGCGTCGGCCAGGCCATCGGCGTCGGCGCCGTGCTGCTCGCGGCCGGGACGGCGGGCAGGCGGTCCATGCTGCCGCACGCGCGGGTGGTGCTGTACCAGCCCGCGGCGCGCGGGCAGGGACCGATCCCGGATCTGATCCTGCAGGCCGACGAGGTGGTGCGGATGCGCGCCGATATTGAGGCCATCCTGTCCGCGCACACCGGGCAGTCCGCGCAGACGCTGCGCGCAGACACCGACCGGGACCGGGTGCTGACCGCGCAGGCGGCGCTGGCCTACGGGATCGTCGATCAGGTGCTGGGTCAGCGGATCGCGGATGAGGCCGTCCGGCCTACGCAGCGAGCGACAGCATGACCGGGCCGGACACGCGGGAGGCCCGGGCGGCCTGCTGGCGGCGCAGGTCACCGGCGACCTGTTCGGTCAGCACGGTGAGCGTGGTGCCCAATGAGCCGGCCAGGGCCGCGATCATCTCGCTGGAAGGTTCCTTGCGGCCGCGCTCGATCTCGGACAGGTACTGCGGCGAGACCCCTGCCCGCCCGGCCGTCTCGGCCAGGGTTTCCTGCTGATCCAGGCGCAGCGCACGCAGGCGCTGGCCGAGCACCTCCCGCCACAGCGGCTCCTGAGCCCTGGGCTCCCGACGAAGCGGAACGACCTTCGCGCGCTCGGCCATAATTCAGCGTACGGGCGGGTTGCCGCCCGTACGCTGAAATTTCGCTGCCGGCGGACCTACTGGGCGGCGATGGCAGCCAGGATGTCCAGCTTGGCCGCCCGGCGGGCCGGCCAGCTCGCGGCGACCAGGCCGAGCAGGGCGGCCAGGATCAGGAAGATCACCAGGCTGGACCAGGGCACCACCGTGTCGCTGATGCCCTGGCTCCGCAGCGAGGAGACCAGCGCGACGCCCATGCCGGTGCCGATGATGATCCCGATGATGGCGCCGAAGATGGCCAGGATCACCGCCTCGGACCGGATCATGGTCCGGACCTGGCGCCGGCGCATGCCCACCGCGCGGAGCAGGCCGATCTCGCGGGTGCGCTCGAACACCGAGAGCATGAGGGTGTTCACGATCCCGATGAGCGCGATGAGCACGGCCAGGGCAAGCAGCGCGTAGACCAGCCCGAGGATCTGGTTGACGCTCGACACTTGGGCCTGCTCGAACTGAGCCTTGGTCTGGACCTGGATGTTCGGGAACGGGTCCAGCGCCTTGGTGACGGCGTTGTCAACCGCCGTGTTCCCGTTGGTGCTCAGCAGCAGGGCGCCAGGCGGCTGGGCCGGGTAGTGGGACAGGAAGAATGCGGAGCTGACCAGGTAGCTGCCGATCAGGGCATTGGCCTGGTAGATCCCGCCGATCCGCAGGGTGGTCGGGCCGGTCAGGGCGAACCTGGCCGCCACGGTGTCACCGACCGCCAGGTGCTTGTTCTGCGCGGTGGTGGAGTCGATCAGGAGTTCATTCTGGGCCAGGGCGGCGGAGGTGCCCGAGGTCATGCGCAGGTTTACCGTGGCGGCCAGGTTGTCGGTGGACACCGCGGTGAGCTGGGACAGCGCGTTGCGGAACTCGAACTGGCCTTGGTAGACGCTGCTGTTGGCGGTGACCCCTGGTACGGCTGAGGCGATCGAGACCGCCGAGTTGCTGAGCTGTCCGGACCCGGTGGGGGTCACGATGAGGTCGGCGTTGACGGCCTGGTCCACGCTACTGGTCGCCGACCGAGACAGCGAGGCGCCGAACACCGACATCGCGGCGACCAGGGCCAGGCCCACCATGAGCGCGGCCGCGGTCTGGGCGGTCCGCCGGGGACTGCGCATGGAGTTCTCCCGGCCGAGCTTGCCCGGTTCGCCGAGCAACCGGGCCAGCGGGCGCCCGATCACGCTGGACAGCGGGCGGGCGATGGCCGGGGCCAGGATGGCGGCGCCGAGGAAGATGCACACCGCGCCGATGCCGACCAGCGCGATGGCCGGCTTGGCCAGTCCGAGAGCCAGCAGAATCACCCCGACCAGGGCTAGGGCCGTGCCGCCGATGAACCGGCGGCGCAGCGAGGCCGTCGGACCTGACCGGCGATCATCGAGCGCGGCCACCGGCGGGATGCGCACGGCACCGCGGGCCGGGCCGAGGGCGGCCACGAGGGTCACGCCGACGCCGACCAGCAGCCCGACGATCGCGGTGCGGGGCTCGAAGACCAGCGAACCGGGGGGCAGCGTGATCCCGAACCCGCGCAGCAGCGCCTCCAGGCCGACCGCGGCCAGTACGCCGAGGCCCAGGCCGATGACCGAGGACACGAGCCCGGTCAGGGCTGCCTCGCCGAGCACGGAACGGAACACCTGACGGCGGTTCGCACCGACGATCCGGAGCAGGGCCAGTTCCCGGGTGCGCTGCCCGACGATGATCGAGAACGTGTTGAAGATGGTGAAGGCGCCGACGAACAGCGAGATGAACGCGAAGACCAGCAATGCGGTGGAGAAGAAGCCCAGCGCCTGGTTGACCGAGTCCGTGCTCTCGTTCACCACGGTCTGCCCGGTCACCACTTCCACGCCCGGGGGCAGGACCTTGGCGATGGCGTGCTGGACCGCGGATTTGTCGGCGCCGGGCGCGGTCAGCACGTTGATGTCGTCGAGCTTGCCGGTTTCCTGGGCGATGGCCTGGGCGGTCGGCAGGGTGAACGCGGCCAGGGTGGCTCCGGCCAGGTTGTTCGCCGTACCGAACTCGGCGATGCCGCTGATGGTGAACGTCCGGGTCGGACCGACGGTCAGGATGTGGACCTGCTGCCCCACGGAGAAGTCGTACTTCTGCGCGGTCCCGGCGTCCATCACCACTTCGGTGGAGGTGGTCGGCGGGCGGCCGGCGATCAGGTGCAGGCTGGATAGCTGCGGATACGGGTCGAAGCTCACGCCGAGGGTCGGCGCTCCGCCGGTCTGGATGGCCTTGCCGTTATGGCCGATGTACTGGGCGTAGCCTGTGACCTGGCCCTCCGCGGCCGACACGCCGGGCACGCCGCGGACGGTGGCCAGCAGCGACTCGGGCAGTTCATTGCGCACCGCGTTGCCGCCGCTGCCGAGCTGGGCCACCCCGCGGACCTGGAAATCCACCTTGGCGTAGATGTTGCCGAACAGGTTGCTGAACGTGTTGTGCAGCGTGTCGGTCAGGACGAACGTCCCAGAGATGAACGTGACGCCGAGCACGATGGCCAGCGCGGTCAGCCCCAGCCGGAGCTTGTGGGCCAGCAGGCCCTTGATCGTGACTTTCCACATGTCAGGCCCCCAGGGTCCGTACCCGCTCCAGGACGGAGTCGGCGGTCGGCTGGTGGAGCTCGCCGACCACGGCCCCGTCGGCCAGGAACACGACCCGGTCCGCGTACGCGGCCCCGCGCGGGTCGTGGGTGACCATGACGATCGACTGGCCGAGCTCGGTCACCGAGCGCCGCAGGAACGCGAGCAGCTCCGCGGAGGCGTTGGAGTCGAGGTTGCCGGTGGGCTCGTCGGCGAAGATGAGGTCCGGCTTGTTGATCAGCGCCCGGGCGCACGCCACGCGCTGCTGCTGGCCGCCGGACAGCTCGTTGGGACGGTGGTTCAGCCGGTCGCCGATGCCCAGTTCCTTGACCAGGTAAGCGAACCATTCCTGGTCGACCTTGTGGCCCGCCAGGGCCGGCGGAAGGGCGATGTTTTCGGCCGCGGTCAGCGTCGGGACCAGGTTGAAGGACTGGAACACGAAGCCGACCCGGTCCCGGCGCAGCCGGGTCAGCCCGGAGTCGTCCAGGGTGCCGATGTCCAGCCCGCCCACGAACACCTGCCCGGACGTCGGCCGGTCCAGCCCCGCCATGCAGTGCATGAGCGTCGACTTGCCCGAGCCCGACGGGCCCATGACGGCCGTGAACCGGCCGCGCTCGAAGGTCACCGTGATACCGGCCAGGGCGTGCACCGTCGCCTGGCCGACCCCGTACGTCTTGGTGAGGGCGACCGAGTGTGCCGCTGGCACGGCCTGCTGTTCCTCGGTCAACTCCGCAGTGCTGGGTTCCATGTTTTCCCCTCGTATTTCCCCTGACAGTTCTGTAGAGGCAGCCACACCACGAAGCAGTGGTGACATGCGCTCGACCTCCCGGCCCTGACCTTCTGCTGCTCAGTACCGAAAGCGTCGCAACAAAGCACCCGGGCGCGCATCGACCAGCCAGCCAGTTTGCGGGCTGAACCGCATGATGGACCGGACGGCTGAAACCCATCCACCGATTGACTGACCCCACGCTGTACGTCGGCTGATGAGAACGACCCCGATGCGGCCCGGCCCGGGCCTTGCCGTGGCACACGGCCCCCTTCTGCGCGTGCTAATCCCCGGGATGACGATAGCCTGACCGAGGCTCGAAGGCCATGCCCTTTTTTGGCCCCGGAGGATGAACGGCAGGTCGGCGGGCCCGCACTAGGTTGGTGAGATGGCTGATGTCGCGGCCCTGCTGGCCGCCTATGACGATCAGGTCCGCCCCTCGGAGGCCAGGAACCTTCCGGCCGGGGCCTATGCCGAGGCCGACGGCCCGATCGTCCGGGTCGTCGGGCTGTACCAGGGCTTCGTCAGTGCCCCGGCCGAGCTCACCCTCGGCGGCCACGAGCTCGACGCGCTGATCGCCCGGCAGCGGGAATTCTTCGCCGGCCGCGGCGAGGCGGTGGAGTGGAAGACCCGGGCTCACGACCGGCCGGAGGACCTCCCGGTCCGGCTCCGTGCCGCTGGCTTCGTGCCCGAGCCGACCGAAACGGTCCTGATCGGTCTGGCCGGACCGCAGGCCGAGCGGCAGGCGCCGTCACCACCGGGGGTGAGCATCCGGTTGACGGACGCGCCGGAAGACATGCGGCGGGTGGCCGCCATGGAATCCGAGGTCTATCAGGAGGACTGGGGCTGGATGGCCGATGAGCTGATCGGACGGGTGCAGACCGGCCAGTTCGCGGTCTTCGTGGCCGAGGCCGAGGGCCAGGTCGTGTCCTCAGCCTGGCTGGTGTTCAAACCCGGAACGCAGTTCGCGGGCCTGTGGGGCGGAGCGACCAGGCCCGCCTGGCGCGGCCGGGGCATCTACCGGGCGCTGGTCGGCCGCCGGGCCCAGTTCGCCGCGGCGCGGGATGTCCGCTTCCTGCAGGTCGACGCCTCCGACGACAGCCGCCCCATCCTCGAGCGGCTGGGCTTCGTGGCCATCACCACCACGACGCCCTACGTGTGGACCCCCGGTCAGCGAAGTGAAACTGGACATTCACCACGCTAGAGCGCAGTGAAACTGGACATTCACCACGTCAGAGTGGGGTGGAACCCGGGTTTCAGCTCGTTGGGGGAAGATCTACCGGACCCGCTCTGGCCGGCCGGCCAGGGCCATGTCGATGAGGGGGGACACGCAGGAGTCGAACACCTGGTCCGCGTCGCCGGGCCGGGACGGCTCGCTGGCGGCCATCGCCGCGGCCAGGTTCGGGTACTGCCCGGTGGTCGCGGCGCTGGCCAGCGCCGCGACCTGGGCCGCCTGGTGCTGATCGGGGCTGACGCCGGTGCTGGCCTGCTGGCTGGCCAGCGTCGCCTCCATCCCGCCGTACATGATGGCGAAGCCGTTGATCAGGGAGATGAACACCATCTTGGTGGCCGTGTCCAGACCAGAATCGGCCAGCAGGCCGAGGAAGCAGTCGATGTAGCGCAGGCCGTTCGGGCCGATGACCATGGGCCGGCGGATCGCGTCCGGCAGCCAGGGGTGGCGCCGGGTGATATCGCGCCCCTGCCGGGCCAGATCGGCGATGGCCGCCCGCTTGTCCGCGGTCGCGGGATCCGGGAACCGGTACTCCCCGCCAGCCATGTCGATCATCAGCTGGATCAGGTGGTCCTTGGTGGGCACGTAGTTGTACAGCGACATCGGGGCGATGCCGAGCTCGACCGCGACCCCGCGCATGGTCACCGCGTCCAGCCCTCCGGCGTCCGCGAGCCTGATGGCCGCGGCCGCGACCGCCGCACGGTCGTGTCGGCCCTTCGGTCCCCGTGAACCGTGTTCCGGGATATCCCAGATCGATATCGGCGTCAGCGCGGCCACCCCTCTCGTTCCCGGTCGGACCCGGGGTCACTTTATCAGCGTGCGACGTACGTAGTATTATTTCTCTAGCGACGTACAACGTACGTAGTAACGGGAGAACGGGAGGACGCATGGCAACACAGAGCACGACGCGCACGCTCCGCGATGTCCGGGGTATGCGGGGGCTGCCCTGGCGGGTGCGGATAGCGCGGCGGCTGGGCCGGGAGCTGCCGCCTGCCCGGTGCGGGGTGGCGTGGATCCCGCGCCTCGAGGTGCCCGGCGCGGACGGGATGATGCTGCTCACCGACCACTACGTGCCGCTCAAGGATGAGGGGCGGGGCACGATCCTGGTGCGGACGCCTTACGGGCGGGGCTTTCCCTGGGCGCACCTGTACGGGGTGGCGTTCGCTGAGCAGGGCTTCCACGTGCTGCTGCAGAGCTGCCGGGGCACCGGCGGGTCCACGGGTCGGTGGTGGGAGCCGTTCCGCCACGAGGCCGCCGACGGCCACGCGACCGTGGCCTGGCTGCGCGGCCAGGACTGGTTCAACGGCCGGCTCGGCATGATCGGCGCCAGCTACCTGGGCTACGTGCAGCTGGCGCTGGCCGACAACCCGCCGCCCGAGCTGAAGGCGGCGGTGATCCAGGTCGGGATCAGTGATCCCGTCCAGTTCGTCTACCCGGGCGGGGTGTTCGCGCTGACCAGCGTGGTGTCTGCGGCCGGAGCCGCGTTCTCTGGCCGCAGCATGCTCCGGGCTATGCAGGCCGTGCTGCGCCTTCAGCTCCGCTTCAAGCGGACCAGCACCATCTTGCCGATCCGGCAGGCCTGCCGCGAGGCACTCGGCACGACCGTGCCCTACCTGGAGGAGTTCCTCGCCCACGAGGACCCGGCCGACGACTACTGGCGGCAGATGCGGCCGGACCTGTCTCGCTGGCGGGTCCCGACCGCGCTGCAGGGCGGCTGGTACGACGCCGCGCTCGATCAGACCCTGGCCCAGTACGCCGCGCTCCGGGCCAACGGATGCGACGTGAGCCTGCTCATCGGCCCGTGGAGCCACTCCTCCGCGTTCTCCAAGGACGGCCTGGTGCGAGTGTCGCGCGGGGCCCTGGACTGGATGACCGAACGGCTGGCCGGCCAGCCCGCCGCCGGGGACGAGCCCCGGACGCCGGTCCGGGTGCAGGTGGGCGGCGTGGACCAGTGGCGTGACCTAGAGGCCTGGCCGCCACGCGAGGGCAGCCAGGCGTGGTACCTGAACGGCGGCGGTCGCCTGGGCCCGGCGGCCGATGACGGCGACGGCTCCTCCTCGTTCCGGTACGACCCGGCCGACCCCACTCCCTCGGTCGGTGGCCAGCTGACAACCCCGCAGGCCGGACCGCAGGACAACGGCGCTATCGAGGCCCGGCCTGACGTGCTGGTCTTCACGGGCGAGCCGCTCCAGTCCCCGCTGGAGGTGCTCGGCCCGGTCCGGGCCGAACTGCAGCTGCGCGCTGGCACCGGATATGCGCACGTTTTCGTCCGGCTCTGCGACGTGGACACCGCAGGCCGGTCACGGAATGTCACGGATGGCATTGTCCGCCTTTCGTCAGGCGCCACCGAGCCGCAGGCCGTCACCGTGCCGATGAGCTCTACCGCCCACCGGTTCGAGCCCGGGCACCGGCTCCGGGTGCAGGTCAGCGGCGGTGCGTTCCCGCGTTACGCCCGCAACACCGGCACCGGCGAGCCGCTGGCTACCGCCGTCCGCCTGGCTTGCACGGACATCGAGGTGTACCACGACCAGGCCAGACCATCGGCCCTGGTGCTCCCGGGGTAGCCGGGCTCGCCCGGTGGGCAGGAACGTGTCCGAGGTCACGCACCAGGGTCCGTTCCGTCGAAATTTCCGAACCGCACTCCGGGCGATAATAGGTAGATGAGAGGCCCGGGCGCCGCGGACCGGATCCGCGGCCGGATCGGCGCGGCGATCATCGAGCGGATCGCCGGGCCGCCGGACGCCGCGCGCAGGCGGCCCGCCGAGGTGTCCCAGGGGGAGCGCTGGTTCGGCGAGGACCGGCCGATCCGCCACGTGCACAGCGACTCGGCGATGTTCATCGGGGCGATCAGGGCTCTGCTGCTCCAGTCGCTGCACCCGCTGGCCATGGCCGCCGTGGCCGAGCACTCCGACTATCGCGGCGATCCGTGGGGGCGGCTGCAGCGGACCAGCCACTTCGTGGGCATCACCACATTCGGCCGGACCGAGGACGCGGAGCGGGCCATCGCGCGGGTCAAGGCGATCCACCAGCGTGTCACCGGGACCGCTCCGGACGGGCGGCCGTACGCGGCCGCCGACCCGCACCTGCTGACCTGGGTGCACATCGCCGAAGCGGACAGCTTCCTGCGGGCCCACTCGACCTTCGGGGCCCGCCCGTTGGATAAGGACGGACGCGACGGGTACGTGGCCGACATGGCCAGGATCGGCGCGGAACTCGGGGTGCCCGACCCGCCGCAGACCGAGGCCGAGCTCGCTGACCGGATCCGGGCCTACCGGCCCGAGCTGGCCGCCACCGCCGAGGCCCGCGAGGCGGCCCGGTTCCTGCTGCTGCGCCCTCCGCTCCCGGTGATCGCCCGGGCGCCGTACGGCGTGCTCGCGGCGGCCGCGGTCTCGCTGCTGCCCGGATGGGCCCGGCGGCCGCTCTACCTGCCCAGACTGCCGGTGACCGAGACCGTGCTGGTCCGCCCGGCCGGGCACGTCATGGTGCACGCGATCCAGTGGGCCATCACCGGGCCCCACCCCGCCCCAGCGGCCTAGCCGCCCATGAGCCGCATTAAGGTGACGCAGAATACCCAGATGCCGGGTCCGACGCAGGAGAGACAACGATGTTCAGCGCAGACTTCCCCGATAACCAGGAGAAAACGAGCCTCCCGGCGCTAGCCGTCTGGGTCCGAGAGATCGCGGAGCTGGCCAAGCCGGACGCCGTGGTGTGGTGCGACGGCTCGGCCGAGGAATGGGACCGGCTGACCGCCCTGCTGGTCGAGAACGGGACGTTCCGGCGGCTGAACCCGTCGCTGCGGCCGAACAGCTTCTGGTGCGCGTCGGATCCCCGGGACGTGGCCCGGGTGGAAGACCGGACGTTCATCTGCTCCGAGCGGGAGCAAGACGCGGGGCCGACCAACAACTGGATCGCGCCGGCCGAGATGCGCGCGACGTTCGCCGAGCTGTTCGACGGATGCATGCGCGGCCGGACTATGTACGTGATCCCGTTCTGCATGGGCCCGCTGGACAGCAGCATCTCCCAGCTCGGGGTGGAGATCAGCGACTCGCCGTACGTGGTGGTGTCGATGCGGACCATGACCCGGACGGGGACGCCGGCGCTGCGGGCGATCGAGGAGACCGGGTCGTTCGTCCGGGCGG
>Ga0187809_10001538_pt1 | contig 10586 bp, 8 predicted proteins | sample NC_wetland_sal_i_8_FD_132415 | JGI IMG/M metagenome (GOLD analysis project Ga0187809, IMG submission 132415) | Wetland sediment microbial communities from Neuse River Estuary, North Carolina, USA - ASW_4 | ecosystem: Environmental > Aquatic > Freshwater > Wetlands > Sediment | place: USA: North... | reverse complement strand
CATCGGCGTGTTCACGCCCTGGCGTGCCATGAAGGCGGCTTTCTGCTCAATCGGCAGGTCCTCCAGCCCGGGCTGCCACAGGCAGACCGTGGATGGACCGTAGGTTTCCGTCAGCCCGTACAGATGGGTGACGGCGAAACCCAGCGCCTCCATCTGGGCGATCACCGTGGAGGGCGGCGCGGCGCCGCCGGTGGCGATCTGCACCGGCTGCGCGGGGCGCCGGCGCACATCCTCCGGCGCATGGATCAGCATCGACAGCACCACCGGCGCGCCACACATATGCGTCACGCCGTGTTCGGCGATGGCGGCGAAGATCTCCGCCGGATCGACGCGGCGCAGGCAGACATGGGTGCCGCCGGCCAGCGTCACCGCCCAGGTGTACGTCCAGCCATTGCAGTGGAACATCGGCAGCGTCCACAGATAAACGCTGCGGGGCGACAGGCCGAAGGTCAGCGCGTTGGCGCAGGCGTTCAGGTACGCGCCGCGATGATGGATCACCACGCCTTTCGGGTTGCCGGTGGTGCCGGACGTATAATTCAGGCCGATCGCCTGCCATTCGTCGTCCGGCAGCCGCACCGGGAACGCCGGATCGCCGCTGGCGATGAAGGCTTCGTATTCCGCGCCGCCGATGCTGTCACTGCTGGTGCCGGCGCCGCCGGGCCGCTGCGGATCGTCGATCTCCACCGTCAGCAGGCGGCGTCCGACCTGGGGCAGCGCGCGCTGCACCACGGCGGCGAATTCGCGGTCAGCGATCAGCACCTTGCTTTCCGAATGCTGCAGGATGAAGGCGACCGCCGCCGCATCCAGCCGGATATTGATCGCGCACAGCACCGCGCCAAGCATTGGCACCGCGTTGTGGGCCTCGAGCATTTCGGGGATGTTGGGCGCCATGATCGCCACGGTGTCGCCCTGGCCCACGCCGGCGCGCGCCAGGGCGGACGCCAGCCGGCGCGACCGTTCCAGGAACTGCGCGTAGGTGTAGCGCCGCTCGCCGTGGATCACTGCGACGCGGGTTCCGTAGATATGCGCCGCGCGCAGCAGGAACGACACCGGCGACAGCGCAACATGGTTCGCCGGCCGGCGTTGCAGATCCTGTTCGAAGATCGACATGGACGTCCCCAGCTTCGATGCCCGTCCCGCGACAGTACTCAGCGGCGCGCGGGCTGCCAATGCGCTGGCGGGTGCCCTGCTCGGCGCGGTGCCCTGTACGGCGCGGTGTGCGGCTCGGTGCCCTGCGCGGCGCGGTTTGCGGCGCGGTGTTCTGTGCGGCGCGATGTGCGGCGCGTTGTCCGGACGGCATCGATGCGCTGCCGGTCGAATCGCCCGGCCGACGGGCCCGGCGCCGCCGCCAGCCGTACACAAGCGATCATTGCGCCGCCGATGCCGCTGGCAAAGCGTGTCCGCTGCACGCGGCATCGGCGCGGCCTGGCCATCCGACACCCGGGCTGCAGGCCCCGCCCCTGCTGCGCCACGCCGCGGACGCATGCCGCAGCGATGCACGCAGCCGGGGACTGCCGCGATTTGCGTTCGGCTAGGCCTTGAGGTCCACGCTGTGCGCCGGGGCCGACTCGGAGCCCTTCGTGCTCGTCGATTCGGTTGCCTCATCGCGTCCATGATCCGCCTCCCGCTGGGGCCGTACGGGTTGCTGCTGGGCATTGGGATGTGGGCCGCCGACTGAACCGGTCGCGCTGATGCTGCTCATGCTGGTACTCCCTGGGAACCACCGGCCTTTTGCCGCAATGCGCCCAGGCCATCGCAGCCCCGGCGTTCCCCGCATCATCAGCACACATGAGGTTAACGCCACCCTAACGCGGTGGTCATCGCCTGCCGCCGGGGTCCCGGCCGGCGGCGCGGCTTTCCACGGGGTGCCGTTACATAGTCGGGTCCGGCGACGCGGTCCCGGTCGAAGATCCATCGCATTCGGCGGCGGCGAGCCAGCACCCGCTGGGCCTGGTGCGACAGCGGCTCAGGAAAGCAAGACCTTCAACACGGAGGAAGCGCAGCGCGGCCACAGGCCGCAACCAAATGGTTGGCGGATCATCTCGCGATGTCCGTGTGAAATGCAGCTTTTTTTAGATTCACCACGAAGATACCAAGGCACGAAGACATGGATCTCATCGAAACCGACCCATTCTCGCGGCAGGTGATCGGCTGCGCCATCGAAGTGCACAGGACGCTGGGGCCGGGGCTGATCGAGTCGGTATACGAAGCGTGCCTCTACCGGGAAATTTCGCTTGCCGGACTGTCTTCGTACGACAGCAGAAACTGCCGGTTGCCTACAATGGCCAGCATCTCGACTGCGACCTGCGCATGGACATCGTCGTCGAAAACACGTTGATCCTGGGGATCAAGTCGGTCCATACGCTGCACCCGGTGCATGAGGCGCAGCTGCATATCTACTTGAAGCTCAGCGGCCTGCGCGTGGGGCTGCTGCTGAACTTCAATGAGGCCCGCCTGGTCGATGCCATCCGCCGCCGACTCCTGTGATGCCGGACGGAAAACCCGGCAACAGAAGCGTCGCTCTAAACTTCGATATCCCGCACGAACTTCGCCTTCTGCGCGCACGCCGCCATCAGGAACGCCAAATCCGTACCGGTGGACACATAGCGCGCGCCCATCTGCACGAACTGCCTCATCAGGTCGTTGCGCGACGCCAGCCCGCCGACGCCGACATGCTTGCCCACCGCCTTCGCCGCGGCGATCGCGCGCTCGAACGCCGCGCGCAGATCCGGGTGATCGAACTGCCCGGTGATCCCCATCTCGTTGCACAGATCGTTGCTGCCCACCAGCAGCATATCGACGCCGTCCACCGCGATGATCTCCTCCACATGCTCCAGCGCGGCGACGGTCTCCAGCATCACCACAAGCATGCTGGCGTCGTTCATCGCCGCGTTCAGCTCCGCCGGCGGGAAGCTGCGATAGCCGTACTGCGACAGCGCGCCCCCCGCGGACCGCTCGCCGAGCGGCGCGAATTTCACCAGCTGCACCATTTCGCGCGCTTCCGCGGCGGAGCGGATATGCGGCGTGATCACCCCCATCGCGCCGCCATCCAGCACGCGGCAGATGTAGTCCGGCGTGTTGGCCGGCACGCGCACCAGCGGCGTCACGCCGATCTGCTGTGCGGCGATGCAGATCTGGCAGGTGGTGTCGACCGACAGCGTGTTGTGTTCCATGTCGACGTACAGCGTGTCGAAGCCGGCGGTTTTGGCGATCTGCGCGATTTCGATGCTGCGCGAGAGGCGCACGGTCATCGAGGCGACAACCTCGCCGCGCGCCAACTTCTCCTTCATGTGGTTGCGCAGGATGCTGCGAAGCTCGGACATGGACGCCTCCCGGTGTTGGTCCGCCGCAGCATTGCCGAGGGTAGGATGGGAGGCAATCCGGCCGGCGTGGAAGGTCAGTTCCGGTATATCTCGTCCAGCTCCAGGCGGATCCCTGGTGGCTGCAATTCCACTGCGCCGGAGCGCACGATACGGGTCTCGATCACGTCGCCGCGTCGCTGGTGATGGATGATCTCCGGTCGGAGCGGACGCACGAGAAGGTAGTGCTGCACCGAGGCCAGGCGGAAGTAATCCGCCAGCTTGCCGCCGGCATCCAGGCTTTCAGTGCGCGGCGACAGCACCTCGACGATGACCACCGGGTTCGGGGCCGCGATCGCCTCGTCCGGGATCGGCGCGCCGCAATTCACCAGGGCGTGCGGTTCGTAGTCCGTCTCGTCGTCGATCTCGACGGTCATGCCGTCAGGCGCGGCCTGGCATGGCAGTCCGGCAGACTGGATCTCGCGGTCGAGCGCACGCCAGATGCGGGCCTTCAGCCGGGCATGAACCCAGCGCTTCGGCGCCATTGCGACCGGCGTCCCGCCGACCCGTTCGAAGCGGCGGCCTGGCTGGGTTTCGGCCCAACTTTGAAATTCGCTGCGCGACAGGCGTTGCGTCATGCGCCGACAATAGGGCTCGACCGGGCCCTGCTCAAGCCATCGCGTACCGGCCAGAATGGACCACTGCCTTGCCAAACCGGCCGCATGGCGTAGGACGGACGCAATGTCCGCGCCAGCGAGCCGGCACCATTCTGGGGAGAGTTTGCATGACCGATATCCAGTCGAGGCCCGTCCGCCGGCGGGAGGATGCCCGCCTGCTGACGGGCGGGGGCCGCTACGCCGCCGATCTGCAGCCGCCCGGCCTGCTGCATGCGGTGCTGGTGCGCTCGCCCTACGCGCATGCCCGGATCGGCGGCATCGACACCAGCGCCGCATCCGGCATGCCCGGCGTGGTCGCGGTGTTCACCGCCGCCGACCTGACCGACGTGGCGCCCATCCCCGGCGGCATCAACTTCCCCCGCCCCGATGGCAGCCGGGCGCCGAAGACCGACCGCTGGCTGCTCGCCAGGGACCGCGTGCGCTTCCTGGGCGAACCGGTGGCCATGGTGGTGGCGGAGACCCGTGCCGCCGGGATGGAAGCGGCCGAGGCCGTGCTGCCCGACTACCAGGACCTGCCGCTGGTCACCGACCCGGTGGCCGCGATGCAGCCAGGCGCGCCGGCGGTGTGGGACGAGGCGCCCGACAATATCGGCTTCCTGTGGAAGCGCGGCGACCAGCAGGCGGTGGAGGCCGGGCTGAAGTCGGCTGCTCACGTGACGCGGCTGGAGTTCTCCGTCTCCCGCGTCACCGCCAACTCCATGGAGCCGCGCGGCGCCTGGGCCGAAATCGGCTCCGACGGACGCATGGTGGTGCATGCCTCGCACCAGTCGCCGTTCAACCTGCGCAACGGCATGGCCAGCGGCAATTTCAAGCTGAAGCCGACGGAGATCCGCGTGCTGGCGGAGGATGTCGGCGGCTCCTTCGGCATGAAGTCCGGCGTGCACCAGGAGGTCGTGCTGGCCGCCTGGGCGGCTCGGCGCCTGAAGCGGCCGGTGCGCTGGATCGCCGACCGCACCGAGGGATTCCTCACCGACGAGCAGGCGCGGGAGATGCGCATCACCGCGGAGCTTGGGCTGGACGCCAACGGGCGGTTCACGGCGCTCAAGGTCCGCTGGGACGTGAACCTGGGCGCCTACGTGTCCGGCCGCTCCGGCTGGTGCGTCGGCAATTTCGGCGGCGTCGCCGGCGTGTACGAAATCCCGGCGATCTATGGGGAATCCTGCGGCATCCTGACCAACACCGTGCCCACCGCGGCCTATCGCGGCGCCGGCCGGCCGGAGGCGACCTATACGATCGAACGGCTGATCGACGTGGCCGCGCGCGAGCTGGGCATCAGCCCGTACGAGCTGCGCCGGCGCAACCTGATCCCGCCGGAGAAGATGCCGTACCAGACCGCGCTGACCTTCCTCTACGACTGCGGCGAGTTCGAAGGGAACATGACCACCGCCGCCGGCCTGGCGGAACTGGACGGGTTCGAGGCGCGCCGGGCGGAGGCGAAAAGCCGGGGAAAACTCCGCGGCATCGGCCTGTGCAACTGCATCGAGGTGGCCGGCGGTCCCTTCCTGCGCCCGGCCAAGGACCTGTCCACCCTGCGCCTGGCGGAAGACGGCACGCTGACCCTGCGCTCCGGCTCGATGTCCGTGGGGCAGGGGCTGGAAACCGCCTTCACCCAGCTGGTCGCCGACCGGTTCGGCATCCCGCAGGACCAGGTGAAGTGGGAGATGGGCGACACCGACCAGCTGGAGTTCGGCAAGGGCAACGGCGGCTCCGGCGCGCTGTGCATCGGCGGGTCGGCGGTGAGCCTGGCGGTCGATGCGGTGATCGAGAAGGCGAAGCGCATCGCGGCGGAGCTGATGGAAGTCGGTGTGGTCGATGTGGAACTGCGTGATGGTGCGTTCCGCGTGGCCGGCACCGACCGCGCGGTGACGCTGGCGGATGTCGGCCGGGCGGCGCACGACCCGTCGAAGGTGCCGCCGGGCGAGGAGGGCGGGCTGGTGGAATCCGGAGAATTCACCCCCACCGCAGTCACCTTCCCCAACGGCACGCATATCTGCGAGGTGGAGATCGACCCGGATACCGGCGTGACGGAGGTGGTCGCCTACAGCGCGGTCGAGGAACTCGGCCGCGTACTGAACCCGCTGCTGGTGGCGGGGCAGACGCATGGCGGCGTGGCGCAGGGCGTCGGCCAGGCGCTGGGCGAGCAGATCGTGTTCGACCGCGACACCGGCCAGATGCTCACCGCGTCGTTCATGGACTACCAGATGCCGCGCGCCGCCGATTTTCCGGAAATCCGCATGGCCACCCGGGAAGTCCCCACCAAGGTGAACCCGCTCGGCGCCAAGGGCGTGGGAGAGGCCGGCACGGTTGGCGCCATGGCCGCGGTGATGAACGCGGTGAACGACGCGCTGGCCCCGCTGGGGATTCGCCACTTCGACATGCCGGCGACACCGGGGCGGGTGTGGGAGGCTATCCGGAGCAGCGGGGCCAGGAACCCGTAAATCGCGATCACGCGGAGAGGCATCTTGACCGGATACATGTCGATTTTGCCGATGGTGGTACTCTCTATCGAGACGGCTTCGCGGGAACCGGCGGCCGGCCAGGGGCGGCTGAACCGACCCTGACCTGTCGCCGCGAGTCTCGGCGGGAAGCTATCAGCCGAATTCAGGCCATCTGGTGGGAGCGCCGCTGCAACATGGCCAGTCCGATCAGGCCGAGCCCCGCAAAGGCCAACAGAGGCAGGCTCGACGGTTCCGGCACGCCGACCGACTGCGCGTAGACCGCGATGCACCCGCCCGGGCAGAGCGAATTCGGTTCCAGCGGCAGGAAGACCTCCTCGTTCAGCGGATCAACGGCGATGGAATGCGCGTTCACATTTGGCACCGATACCAGCTGCAGCACCGTCGCAGTGGCATCGCTGATCACCGCGAAGATGCGGTTGCCGTTGCTGTCAACGCCGGTCACGTAAAAATCTCCGGATGCCGGGTCGTACCAGAGCTCGTCTGAACCCGAAACATCGGTGAACGTCTTCAGGATGGCACCCTTGCCGCCATTGGCGCTTGGGTCCAGCAGGACAGTCTGAGTTTTCGCGTTGCCGCACCCCACCAACAAATGACCGCTGCCGCCAACGGCCAAGCCGGTCGGCGAACAGGAGGTCAGTCCAAGGGTTGCGAAGTCATAGGTGTTGACCACCGCACCGGTTGTGGTGATTTCCGCCACTCCGCCTGGGCTGTTGGTGCCATTCAGCGCGGGAACCGAGATGAAGAACGTGCCGGTCTTGGAATCCCATGCCGGCTGTTCCAATCCGCCGCTGGGAGGCGAGGAGCTTACCGTGATGGGCCCGGCGACAGCCGTACCTGTGGAGGCATTCACCAGCGTGCCAAAGGCAGGTGTATCCGCGTTGTTTGCCGCCAGCACAAGATTGGCCGACGGCGAATAGGCCATCTCATCGACTCTGAAATTTCCGCCTGTGTTTAGCGGCGGAAACTGTGGAGTCGGGTTGGCTGGATTGTTGACGTTGAACGACAGCAGCGTGCTGTCGCCGTTGCCGGCGAACAAGGTCGCTCCGGCGGGGGTGTGAGCCACGACTACCCCGTCCGGCCCGGACTTCGATGTTGTCGGCTGCTGGCCGGTGAACATTCCGACCCCCGCCTGCGCGACCACGCTGTTGATCGCTCCATTGACGATGTCCACAGCGCCGTTGGACCGATCGGCAAGATAGTAATAGCCGTTCATGTCGGCGTAGCTGATGTCGAAGGAACTCAGGACACCCCCCGGCTGGAGATTGGCCGATGTCGCCGGGACCGGAATTGCGGTGAGGAAGCTGTAGTCCACCGCAGCGGAAGCCGTCTCCGCCAACCCGCAAACCGCCGGCATTGCCAGCACGAGCAATCGTGCCAACGCTAGTCCGTTCATGGCAGTTTCCCTTCAGTTTTTATTTAGGACGACGTGTAAGAGACAAGAAGAGTCCGGAATTGACCGACGTTCTGTCAGCCAATTTCGTAATCCTAAACGGCAGAAGATCGTGCCGATCGTTAAAGACTAACCAAGCATTACGATTCACGCAATAGATTCCCTCTCACTTCGGTAAGTATGTCACTAATATTTGAATATACGTCACTGTGACATTATATAGACGTAAAACCTACAGTATATTACTATTCGGACTCAAGCATAAAAGCACTACAATACTATGCGGATACGTGTGGCTCAATATCCACGTACTTCAATGCTCGGCCCTTGCACAGATGCGCTCGATTGCAAGTGCAAGCAGAAATGCGGTGCAGTTTTTGGGAAACCATGCCGGGTCCGCAGGCTTCGAGCGCTTCTTATACCAGGGGGCGGAAATCCCAACTGGTTCGTGTCATGGCCGCGAAGGCCGGCCACCCACGTCTTTCTGCTGTCCGTGCCACGTAAAGACGTGGGTGGCCGGCCTTCGCCGGCCATGACATGGGATCGAATTCTCCGGCCTCCTGGCAAAATAAGAACTGCTGCCCAGCCTGGATCTTTGGCAGCGCTCTGCTCCGCCGCGCGATAGAGCCGCGAGATAGAACGGAGTGTCGCCGCTTTTCCGGAGTCTCTCAGCCGCGTGCTACGCCTGATTGCGCGATCTCGCAGGCAGGCGGCTGGCCTTGCCTGAGGGATAACCTGAGCGCAGCGTACCCTCCGCCGCGTTCTCCCGAGCGTCGATCGCGTAGATGGCCCGATAGGGCCCGACCTGGAGCACCGCGCCTGGCCGCAAGATTATCGTGTCGCTGATCCGCCCGCCATCGACGAACGTGCCGTTGGTGGAGTCCAGATCGGTCACCAGCACCTGCCCGTCCGCCAGTTCGATCCGGCAATGCGAACGCGACACCTCGTTGGCCGGCAGCATCAGCCCGCTGGACGGGGCGCGGCCGATCACCAGCGCTTCCCGTCCCAGCACGATCCGCTGTTCCGGCTCGCCGGCCCGGGTGACGGTCAGCGCGTGCTGGATTTTGGCGTCCCGGCCGCCGAAGCCCGGCGGCACCGAAATCGCGGTGCGCTCGGAGGGATCGTCCTCGACTGCCACCAACCGGGCGATTCCCGCCAGTTCGGTGGCCGCCTCGCCCAACGCCCGGTGCAACGCGGCGGCGGGCACCTCGGCCAGCGCGACCCGCAGTGCCCGGCCGGGGCAGCGCTCCAGCAGGCCGAGCTGCACCAGGTAGCTGATGTGGTCGCGCGTGGTCTGGAAGTTCTGCCGCAGCAGGCGCAACAGTTCCGCCGCCAGGTCGTCGGCCAGCACGCCCTCGCCCTCGTCGGCGGGCGGCGCAATCTCGTACCAGCGCTCCAGCACCATCTGCACCAGCATCCAGTGCGACGGCGATTGCAGGTGGCGCTTGGCTTCCAGGCGGCGCGCCATGGAGATGCCCGCTGCGGTGAAGCCCTGGTCGAGTTCCGCCAGGCAGCGCTCGTTGCAGCCTTCCACCGCACGCAGCAGCAGGCGCCGCAACGGGTCGTCGAGTGCCGCCGGTGGGCTGCCGGTCAGAGCGGGCTCGATCTCCCGCACAGCGGCGAACAGTTGTTGCCCGAGTTCCCGCAGATGCGCGTCGAACCGCGTCAGCAGGTCCTCGGTCGGCAGGATGATGGTGCGGGCGGACACCGGCCGGTCTGCCGGATCGATGGCACAGAAGCCCAGGCGGTACAGGTCGGCCAGGCGTTCCCGCACGGTGGCGTCGTCCAGCAGGAACAGCTGCTTGACCATGCCGGACAGTTCGCCGACCGGTGATCCGTCGCGCCCCTTGCCGCACAGATAGCTGACGATATGCCACTGCGCACGACGCGACAGCGCCGGGAAGCTCCGGAACCAGATCGCCTGATATCCCGCCATGAAGCGAATCGTGGCACGCTCGGCCTGCACCGGCTCCCCCGTCCCGGTCTCGATCGAGCCGACACTATACCGCATCCGCAGCGCTTGTCTCGTTTTGTAGCCGGCCGCCGGCATGGCGTCGCCGGGCGGGCGGCTCTATATCCGGCGCATGCGTGCCCCTTTCCGCAAGATGCATGGCTGCGGCAACGACTTCGTCGTGTTCGACGAGCGTGCCCGGCCGTTCGGCTTCACGCCGGCGTGCGCCGCGGCGCTGGCGAATCGCCGGACCGGGATCGGCTGCGACCAGTTCATCACCATCGAGCCCGCCCCGGCCGGCTCAGGCGCCGACGCCTTCATGCGCATCCGCAACCCCGATGGCAGCGAGGCCGGCGCCTGCGGCAACGCCACCCGCTGCGTCGTGCACCTGCTGGCGGCGGAGACCGGCCGGCCGGCGCAGGTGATCCGCACGATCAGCGGCAATCTGCCCGGCGAGCAGCTGGCGGACGGAAGGGTACGCGTGGACATGGGGCCGGCGCGGCTGCACTGGTCGGAGATCCCGCTGGCCGAACCCGCCGACACGCTGCATCTGGGGCTGACCGCCTATCCGCAGCCCGCCGGTTCGCAGGCCATCGGCGGGCTTTCCGCCGGCGGGCTGGCCGCCGCCTGCCTAGCCGATCCCGCCGCCGCCAGCATGGGCAACCCGCACGCCACCTTCTTCGTGCCGGATCTATCCGCCGTGCCGGTGGAGGAACTCGGCCCGGTGCTGGAGCACGACCGGATGTTCCCGCAGCGGGCGAATATCGGCTTCGCCCAGGTACTGGCGCCGGACCGGCTGCGCCTGCGCGT
>Ga0187809_10001537_pt1 | contig 10598 bp, 9 predicted proteins | sample NC_wetland_sal_i_8_FD_132415 | JGI IMG/M metagenome (GOLD analysis project Ga0187809, IMG submission 132415) | Wetland sediment microbial communities from Neuse River Estuary, North Carolina, USA - ASW_4 | ecosystem: Environmental > Aquatic > Freshwater > Wetlands > Sediment | place: USA: North... | reverse complement strand
TGATACTTGGAACGCAAGTTCCTGGGAAAGTAGGACGTTGCCAGGCAAGAGAAGAGAGGCTGTTCCAGCCCCCACCCGGGGGACGGAGCAGCCTCTTTGCTGTGGGTTAGTCCTGGGTTTGTTATGGGTTAGAGGGGCTGGGGGGCAATGCCTTCACTGGGAGTGGAGGGGTGTGCCTGTTAACCCGTGCAGGAAGACTTTGCTGAATTCTTGAGAAATTTCAGCAGCAGTCAGCTCGCCCTCAGGTTGATACCAACGGCATCCCTTCCTAACAGTCTGTGGCTTGCAGTTCGCTGGGAACTCCCCTTGACCCTTTCTCTCGATTCTATTACAGTAAGATTACAGCCTTAGTGAAACCGTTTGATGAAAATGTTTCATCAAAATTCGACAGAGAATTACGCTGGTTCTTCTACGGGGTTTGCACTCGCAGTATTAAATACCGGTGGACATCCCTGCACGAGTGGGTCACAAACTGGCCGAGAGGTGGACGCATTAAGTTGAAAGTAACAATTCGCCACGTTGCGGAGAATGCGGGAGTTTCCCCTGCTACAGTGTCGCGGGTTTTAAACCGGCCCGAGTTGGTGGATGAGCAGACTCGCGAGAAGGTTCGTCAGGTGATGGAGGAGCTGGATTTTCACCCCAACGCCATGGCTCGCGGACTCAGTACTATGCAGACGGGAACCATTGGTTTGGTGGTTCCAGGCATTACGGACTTTTTCTTTAATGAAATTTACGCTGGAATCGAGCATGCCGCTCGCCAGAACAACATGAGGGTGCTGGTCTACGATACGGAGCACAGTCGTAACCGCGCTTTGGAAGCGTTTACTTTTTTAAAGCAACATCAAGTCGACGGCATTATTTTTACGAGTCGCTTGATTACGGAGGACTACGACGCGGTTATCAGTCGCCTGGGGATTCCCATTGTTCTTGCACTCACGCAGTCGGTGGCAAAGACACCACTGACAGCGTTTAAGGTGGATGATGTCCGTGGTGTCTTTGACGCAGTCGCCTATCTGGTGAGTCGGGGGCACCGTCGCATTGGGATGCTGGGCGCCACGTTGGAAGACGAAATGACGGGTCAGCAGAGGTTCCAGGGTTACAAGTCCGCTATGGACTACTACAACCTGGAATACACCGACGACTGCATTGCCTTTGGTCAGTACCGTTTCGATGATGGTTATATTGCAATGCAACGGCTATTGGAACACCAGGCCGAAACCAGGTTGACAGCCGTGGTGGCCGCCAGTGACGAAATGGCACTGGGCGCCGTGCGTTGCTTATATGACAACGGTCTCCGGGTACCGGAAGACATTTCTATTGTGGGGTTCGACGATTTGCGCCTCGCTCGGATGGTGACTCCGCGACTGACAACGATTCGCCAGCCTTTCAAAGACATTGGAGCCCGAGCCGTGGATGAGATTGTCCAACTTCACAAGGAACCCAGTGTTGCCGCACATGGAATCTTTTACTTTCCGCATCAACTGGTAGAGCGAGAGTCAGTCCGGACTTTGGAACCGTAATTTGTAAACATTTTAGGGAGGGAAGTACGAGTATGAAAAAAAGGGGCGTCATGACAGGAGCAACAGTGTTAGCCATGGGAGCATTGGTTGCTGGCTGTGGCACAGCCGCCAACAACTCTACAGGCAACTCCAGTGGAAACACGACTTCCTCGTCGCAATCCGGGCCGGTGGATTATTCTAATGCCAGCGGAACCATCGTTTGGGCCGCGCCGCCAATCACGGGCAACCTACGTCAGGACCTCATCGCGCAGTTCGAGAAGAAGTATCCAAAGATTAAGGTTACGCTGCAGAGCCAGAGCAGTGACACCGACACCAACAAGTCGAGCTTGACCACAACCATCGGCGGCGGATCGGCAACGCCTGATGTGTACATGGGAGACGTGATTTGGCCGGCGCAATTCGCCAATTCACAACTCGCCATGCCATTAAACGGAAAACTGCCAAGTTCCTTTTTCAACCGCTTTTCGAGTGGTCTCGTGCAGGGCGCGACGTATAAGGGCAATATCTATGCTGTCCCGTTCTTCGCGGACTCCGGATTCCTGTACTACCGCAAAGACCTTTTGAAGAAGGCCAATCTGCCGGTTCCGACCAGTTGGGCGCAGGTGCAGTCGGACAGCCAGACGCTGCAGAAGGACGGCCTTGTCCAGTACGGGTTCGTCTGGCAGGGTGATTCGTACGAAGGTCTGACCTGCGATTTCATGGAGTACTTGACGGACGCGGGCGGGCAGGTTCTAAACAGCCAGGGGAAGGCGAACATCGACACACCGCAGGCGCTAAAGGCGCTCAAGTTCATGCGTGGGCTCATCACCAGTGGGGTGTCTCCTTCCGCCGTGACGACCTTCCAGGAACCCGACTCGGAGAACGTGTTCATCCAAGGCAAGGCAGCTTTCCAACGGAATTGGACCTATGTCTGGAATGATTCACAGAGCGCCAAGAATTCCAAGGTCGTCGGAAAGGTCGGAGTCACCGTGCTGCCGACATTCGGCGGCGGAGGCGGATACAGCACAGTGGGCGGCTGGGATTTGTACGTCAATCCACACACAAAGAACCTCGCGGCGGACTTGGCGTTCCTCAACTGGATGACCGGCACCCAGGCACAGACGATTCTGGCTACCCAGTACACGGAGCTTCCGACGAACGCTTCCGTAGCCAGCAATCCGGCGGTCAAGAAGGTCAGCCCGGTGTTCAACATCGTGAGTCAGACTCACTATGTTTCGCGGCCCGTCCAAAATCCAGACTATGCAGCCATCTCAAAGGCGATTTACACCAACGTCAACGCAGCGCTTGAGGGCAGCGTCACTCCGGAGGCAGCCTTGAAGGCGGCACAGTCGCAGATCTCGCAGGCTCTGTCCGGCAGCGGCCTCTAAACACAGGTCGGAATCGGCCTTTAAACACAAGTGGAATGGAACGCACGGAACGTATGCACGCGCGGCGGAGGCGGTAGTAGTCCGCCTCTGCCCGCTCGCTTTGGAGGTGAAGGCACGTGAGTACAGCGACGGTGTCTAGGCCGAGCTCGGGTCGGCGCAAGCGACCGGGACTGGGGACTGTTGACCGGCGCTCCGGATATACGATGCTGCTGCCAGCCGTCATCGTAATTTGCGCGGTGACCATTTTTCCGATTGCTTACTCTATATATCAGAGTCTAAATAACATTCGTCTGACGGACAGCGGATACAAGGCGAGCTTCGTTGGACTGCAGAACTATTCGCTGTTGGTCCACAGCGGCGTCTTCTGGCACGCGGTGTGGTTCACAGTAATGTACGCCATCGTGACTGTCATTGTCGAACTGGGGCTCGGGATGCTGATTGCGCTTGCCATCAACAATGTGCAGAGCCTGAAAAACATCTCCATCGTCATTATGCTCGTGCCGTGGGCGCTCATCACCGTTATGTCGGCGCAGATGTGGGGTTTCATTTACAACGGTGTTTACGGCGTGCTGAACTATATTCTCCAATCCGTTCACATCATCTCACACCCCGTCACCTGGCTCGGTACTCCAGTCAGCGCGGTCATTTCCATGATGGTCGCCGACGTGTGGAAGACTACGCCGTTCGTGGTGATTATTCTGCTCTCCGGACTGCAGATGATCCCGAACGAGTACTTTGAAGCGGCGCACATCGACGGGGCCAACGCGTGGAAAACGTTCTGGAGCGTCACCTTTCCATCGTTGCGCGGGAGCATTGCTCTGGCTGGGCTGTTCCGGATTCTTCAGGCGTTTGGCGTGTTCGACCTGCCGTACGTTCTGACGCACGGCGGGCCTGGCAACGCGACGCAGTCACTGGCCATACTCGGGCAGTACGTGCTGTTCGGCGAGCTTCACTTCGGTGTCGGCGCCGCCATCGCGGTTGCAACCGTGATCCTCGTGCTAGGTGTGAGTCTGGTCTTCCTGTCAGCATTTCGTTCGATGGTGGAGGGTGAGGCGCAATGATTCAGACAAGGCGACAAAAGGTTGTCGGATACGTCGTTTTGATACTGTTTCTGGTGCTCATTTTACTGCCGTTTTACTGGATGTTCATTACCTCGTTCAAACCGAATCTCGACATCAGCGCCTATCCGCCAATCTTGTTTCCGATACGATGGACGCTGAGTCATTACGCGACGGCATTCGGTCAGTTTCACTTCGGCACGTACATCCGCAACAGCGTTGTGGTAGCCGTGGTCACCACATTTTTTGTGCTTGCGTTTGCGAGTATGGCGGGGTTCTCAATCGCCCGTCTGCCGGTGAGGGCAAAAACGCCGATGATGATGGGTTTGCTAATGATTTCGGTGTTCCCACCCATCGCCGTGGTCACGCCGCTGTACACCATGCTGCGTACCGTTGGCTGGCTGAACTCCTACCAAGCACTCATCATTCCCTACACGGCGTTCAACCTGCCGTTTGCCATCTGGATTCTCAGAAACTACTTTCTCCAGGTGCCGGGCGCGCTGTTTGAGGCGGCCAAAATCGACGGGGCCTCGGTGTTCCAAACATTCTACCGCGTCTTTCTGCCCCTCACGACGCCTGGGATGTTCACCGCGGCGGTGTTCACGTTCGTCGCTGCATGGACGGAGTTTTTCATGGCGCTAGTATTCAACACGGCAAACCAGTGGCGGACCATCCCCGTCGGCATCGCGCTGTTCAGCAGTCAGTTCAGCGTTCCGTACGGCGACTTGTTCGCTGGGTCGGTGGTTTCCATCATACCGATCATGATTCTCGTGGTGATCTTCCGCAAGTGGATTGTCTCCGGTTTGACAGCGGGAGCCGTAAAGGGATAATGGTATTCGGTCCGCGGCGCAGGACCCGCACGACACCCCAAGGAGGCATCTAAATGCAACGCGAGTGGTGGAAGGAAGCCGTGGTCTACCAAATCTATCCGCGTAGCTTCATGGATAGCAACGGAGACGGCATCGGAGACTTACAGGGGATTCTCTCAAAACTGGACTATTTGCAGGACTTGGGCATCGACGCGGTTTGGCTGAGCCCAGTGTACCAATCGCCCAATGACGATAACGGATATGATATCAGCGATTACTACAGCATCATGGCGGACTTTGGCACCATGGACGACTTCGACAGGCTGTTGCAGGGTCTCCATCAGCGCGGTATCAAACTGGTGATGGATCTCGTTGTCAACCACACCTCCGACGAGCATCCGTGGTTCATGGAATCCCGCGCCTCCAAAGACAGTCCCTACCGCGACTACTATATCTGGCGCCCGGGGAAGGATGGCAAGGAGCCCAACAACTGGATGTCCTTCTTCAGCGGATCGGCATGGACGTTGGACGAAGCCACGGGGGAGTACTACCTGCACTTGTTTTCGCGCAAACAACCCGATTTGAACTGGGAGAATCGCGAGGTGCGAGACAGTGTCTTTGCCATGATGACCTGGTGGCTAGACAAGGGAATTGACGGTTTCCGAATGGATGTCATCAATTGTCTGCACAAGGCGGAAGGACTGCCGGACGCACCCAACCCCAACGGCGAAGCCTATGCCTGGGGCGGACAGTACTTCATGAACCTCCCAAAAGTTCACGAATACCTACAGGAAATGAGCGCCAAGGTGCTGTCCAAGTACGACATCATGACGGTGGGAGAAACAGGCGCTGTCACAACAGAGGATGCGAAGCTGTTTGCCGGTGAAAGGCGAAACGAGTTGTCTATGGTCTTTCAGTTCCGTCACATGGACTTGGATAGCGGAGCAGACAAGTGGGACCTTCGCCCCTGGCGCCTGTCGGAATTAAAGGAAGTCATGAGCCGCTGGCAGAACGAACTCTACGGCGTGGCGTGGAACAGTCTGTACCTGACCAATCACGATCAGCCACGGGCCCTCTCCCGCTTTGGCAACGACGGCCAGTACCGCGTCGAATCCGCAAAGATGCTGGCAACTTTCCTGCACTTGCAGCAGGGGACGCCCTACATTTTTCAGGGCGAGGAACTTGGCATGACCAATGCAAATTTTGATAGTCTCGAGGACTATCGGGATGTGGAGATTTTCAATCTCTGGCGGCATCGCGTCGAACAGGGTGGCGCCAATCCAGATACCATCATGCGCGCCATTCAGGCAAAGGGACGCGACAATTCCCGGACACCCATGCAGTGGGACAGCAGCGCCAACGCGGGTTTTACCACGGGGACGCCGTGGATTAAGGTAAATCCCAACTACGTCGACATTAATGCAGAGCGGGAGCGACGAGATCCCAACTCTGTCTACCATTACTATCGTCGACTCATTCAGCTGCGCAAGACTCATCCGGTGATGGTCTATGGCAGGTACGACCTGATTCTTGCGGAACATCCGGAGATTTACGCTTACACGAGGACCATGGATGACGAGACTTGGCTGGTGGTCTGCAACTTTTTCGGCAACCGGCCCGCCTTCCAGTTGCCAGCCAATCTTCCTCGTGAATCGGCGCGGCTTATCATTGGGAACTACAGTGTTCCGCCGGCAGAAGAGGTAGCGGCCGCCAAATTTCAATTGCGCCCCTACGAGTGCCGCGTCTATGAACTGAAGTGACCTCAGCAGGCTGTAGGGTGGATTGTCCGAATCTCAAAAGGCCATGGGATTGACCTGACTTCCGGGCACGGCAGCTGCAATGGGTTAAGGTCATGGGCATCACCATGGAAATGGAATCAGGGGCGACTTCTCAGTCGTCCCTGATTGCATAAACATCCCGTGCTGTTCCTTCAGCGGCCTTTGCCAGCCCTAACAAAAAATAATTCTCAAAAGTTCTTTCGAAGTATAAGCTAGCAGTAACTGCATGAAAATTCTAAACAAGCAAGTTCTGGGGATGAACAAGGGGATGAATAGGGGATGAACATAGAGATTGTTGACGTGAGGACGCCGGAAGACACGGCGGCCTGCCATCGATTGGCCACTGCCATCTGGGGAGCGGAAGTTGGGTGTTCGTCACCTCAGATGCTTGTGCATGCCGGTTACGGGGGCGTCGTGCTCCTGGCCATGAACGAAGGAGAAGCCATCGGCTTCCTGTTCAGTTTTCCCGCTTTGTATGAGGGGAAAACCGTACTTTGGTCACACGAAACGGGCATCCTGCCTGATTATATCCACCAGGGCCTGGGCTATCAGCTGAAACTGGAGCAGCGCAAACGCGCGGTGACACTGGGCTATGAAAGCATTGTCTGGACGTTCGATCCGCTGGTTTCCCGCAATGCCTTTTTCAACCTGACCAAGCTTCAGGTCGGGATTCGCGAGTATAAAGTGAACGTCTACGGTCGTGACGCCGCGGACACCATCAATCAGGGACTGGAAACAGACCGCTTCATCGCGCAGTGGTTTGTGAACGACCATACCCATACGCCCCCGTTCGCCGATGCTGAAAACTCTCAGCCTGTAGGATGCTTTACTCTTATTGTCGGCCCCGACGGCAGACCCCTCACTGGAGAGGATGGCGGCACCGGCACTTCAGGCGCGGCAACCAACAGTTTCCCGGAAAATTCGAGATTCATGGAGACAGATGTTGTGTATACCGAGATCCCAAAGGATTTTACGGAGCTCGCACTGTCTCAGCCGCGACAGGCTCAGGCTTGGCGAGAGGCTTTTCGTCATCAAGCCATAGGGCTATTTGCCAATGACTACAGACCGGCCGCCTACGCTGTCTACGATGGGCGAGGTTGCTATAGCTGGAGAAAAATCGGAGGGAGCCACTGACCATGAAACTTGCGCAGGTAACTTTGCGCCAACTGGCATTGACCATGAAGGAGCCCTTTGAGACGTCCTTCGGGGTGGAGCACGACAAGGAAGTCATTATTGTCGAGGCTCGTTCCGCTATGGGGGCCAGGGGCTTCGCCGAGTGTGTGGCCAGTTCTGAGCCGCTGTATTCCCCTGAGACAAATGTCACCGCGTGGCATGTGCTAACGGACTTCTTCATTCCACGGCTATTAGGAAGAGAGTTTGCCAATCGCGAAGAGCTTTTGAACATTCGCCACCACCTTGCCCCCTTCAAGGGACACCAGATGGCCAAGGCAGCCATTGAAATGGCGCTGTGGGACCTGTACGCAAATGAAACGGGAACGCCGCTGGTGGGCCTCCTGGGAGGCACCCGCGACGAAATTGACGTGGGCATAAGCATTGGCATTCAAAGGGACATCCCCACGCTTTTGAAAAAATTCGAAGGTTACCTGGAACAGGGCTTCAAGCGCTTCAAGGTGAAGGTGAAACCGGGCTGGGACACGGTTGTCTTGACGGAAATCCGCAAACACTTTGGCGACGTTCCCCTCATGGCCGACGCCAATAGCGCCTATACGTTGGCAGACCTTGATCTGCTGCGGCAGTTTGACAACCTGAACCTGATGATGGTGGAGCAACCTCTGGGACATGACGACATTGTCGATCACGCAACGCTTCAGTCCCGGCTCAACACCCCTATCTGCCTGGATGAGAGTATCCACTGTGCTGACGATGTGCGGAAGGCGGCAAGGCTCGGAGCCTGTCGCATCATCAATCTGAAACTGGGCAGAGTGGGTGGATTCGGCGAGGGTCTCGCCATCCATGAGGTCTGTCGGGAAAACGCCATGGATCTCTGGTGCGGAGGAATGCTGGAAACCGGCATCGGCAGACTGCACAACGTGGCCATTACGGCGCTGCCAGGGTTCACACTGCCTGGCGATACAGCACCTTCGTCCCGCTACTTTGAGGCGGACATCATTGAACCAGGCGTAGAATTCATACGGCCGGGAATGCTGGAGGTGTCTCCTCTTGCGGGCGTGGCGGAGCGGGTTCTGGGCCAGCGCCTGGAAAGCTGTACAGTGCGTCAAATCACACTGCCGGAAGGGGTGGGAGTGTGACCGTTGTCCACACTGCGGACTTGACGGTGGATGGCGACTGGGAGGACGACATCCTGCGGGTGTTTAGGCACCTCCACAATCACCCTGAGGTGAGCGGACAGGAGTACGCCACCACCCTGTACCTAGCACAAAAGATGCGCCACCTGGGCTGGGAAGTGAAGGAATGGCGAGGCAAGCCAGGATTTATTGCAGACCTTCCGCCAATTTCCGAAGCGTCGGACTGTGACGGACACCCAGGTGGAGCACAGGGATCACCACCCCCTTACCCGGTGGTGGCCATGCGTTGTGACCTGGACGCATTGTGGCAAGAAGTGGACGGGACGTGGCGTGCCAACCACTCCTGCGGTCACGATGCCCATATGGCGGCCGTCTACGGCGCGGCGCGGGCGCTCTCCCGTTACCCCCAAGCCGGCATTGGCTACCGCGCGATTTTTCAACCGGCGGAAGAGACGGGCGAGGGGGCTCTGGATGTCATTCACCGCGGAGGGCTGGACGGGGTCAAAGTGCTGTTTGGACTGCACCTGCGCCCTGAGGAGGAATTGCCCAGCGGAGTCTTTTCCGCAGCTATTCGCAACGGTGCAGCGGCTCAAGTGGGCGGCGTCATTATTGGCGAAGCTTCCCATGGGGCCAGGCCGCACCAGGGTGTCAACCCAATTGAGGTGTTATTCGTTGTTCAGCAGGTAGTGGCCACGATTCACGTCAACCCCATGGTGCCTCATTCTGTGAAACTGACCAGGGTAACGGCGGGTGGAAAAAGCACCAATGTCATTCCCGAACGGGCAGAGTTCTGCTTCGATGTGCGAGCCCAGACCAATGCAGTGCTGAGCCAATTGACGGAACTGGTGGCGCACCGAGTCACAGCGGTGGCCGAAAGCTTGGGCGCCACAGCGCAAGTCCGGCAGACTTCGCGGGTGATGGCGGCGGAAGTTGGAGACGTGGCCAGACTGGCCTTGCGCCAGGCCATTATGGACGCAGCAGGGGCACAAAGTCTGGCCGACGACATCGTGACTCCGGGTGGTGAGGACTTCCACTATTACACGGCGGAATGTCCGTCCCTGCAGGCAGCCATGTTAGGCGTGGGTTGCGGATTGAAGCCAGGGCTACATCACCCGCACATGGCCTTTGATATGAAAACCATACCCATGGCCGCGCGAATTCTCGCCATTGCCATGAGGGACACTGGCAAAAAATTTCATAGTATGAGAGATTGGTAGTAGTACGAGCCATCAAGACAGGCAGGCGAAACGGGGGGCGCGACATGCACTGGTGGGTTTGGCTCACAATATCCGTTGTTCTAGGCATTATTGAGGTCTCCACCTTTACTTTTGTCTTATTGTGGATTGCCATAGCAGGTCTTATCACCACAGTTCTGACGGCTTTCGTTACCAATGTTTGGGAGCAATTGCTCATCTTCGCTGTCATGAGTATCGTCCTGTACATTGCCACGCGGCCTTTGGCGCGCAAGTGGCGTGGACAGCGTAATTACACGAACCAGATTGAAGGCCTGAACGGCAAGACAGGTATCGTAATGAGCGGCGCCAAAGTGGGAGACCTGGCCACCATTAAGGTGGACGGCGAGACCTGGAGCGCACACTGTTCTACGGACCTGGAGGCGGGGCAGGAGGTCCTCGTGACAGAGGCGACATCCACAGTTCTGAGCGTACAACCCACGGAGAGGAAGAGAGACTTATGATTGGTACGATTGTAGTTATCGTCATTATCATCCTGGTGATACTTATCGTCCTGCGAGGCATTCGCATTATCCCTCAGCAGCGCGTGGCCATTGTTGAGCGGCT
>Ga0187809_10001536_pt1 | contig 10610 bp, 8 predicted proteins | sample NC_wetland_sal_i_8_FD_132415 | JGI IMG/M metagenome (GOLD analysis project Ga0187809, IMG submission 132415) | Wetland sediment microbial communities from Neuse River Estuary, North Carolina, USA - ASW_4 | ecosystem: Environmental > Aquatic > Freshwater > Wetlands > Sediment | place: USA: North... | reverse complement strand
TACGAGAGATCGAGCACCCGCCGGTCTTCGAGCGCCTGCATGATGATGTCGCGGTACACATCCCCTCCGAAGCGAATCGCGATTCAGCCTGGCGGCCGCATCGACTGTCTCTGAGCTTACTGTTTTGACGCCGTGGGCGCCAGCGACCGAGACGCGCGAGTTAGCGCGTTGCGTGCCGACTGGTAGATTTCGCGCGTGCTATCCGACAGACGCCTCCCTCGCATACTGAAATGCGCACGGCTCGTTCTCGCAGCGCTCTCGATTGCCGCGAACGCGCACGCACAGGACGCGTCATTTACCCGAACCACGCCCTCTTCGCTGGCCGCGAGCACCACACGGGCAACACAGCCTGACACCAACCAAGCCACCGACACCACCGCCGCCGACACAGCCGTCACGAGAGCCGAGGCGCACGCGCGGTCGCGCGCGCGCCGGTCGTTCCGGACGCACCTGGCGCTCGGCTTCGTGACGAGCATTCTCGCGCACGAGGCCGGCCACATCATTGCCGCGCTCGCCGTGGGCGGACACCCGTCGTTCGGCTTCAACAAGCTTCGTCCAACGATCTATTCCGGCATCGACGCGAGCCTCCACCCGACGAAACAGTTCATTTTCTCGAGCGCGGGGCTGACGGTTCAGTCCCTCCTCGATGAAGCGATTCTCGACGCGCCGCATGGCGGCGGCTCCGCTTTCGAGCGCGGCCTCTTGGCTGGCGGCATCGGCACATCGCTGTTCTACATCACGCTCGGCCGGAACGGCGCAGTGAGCGACGTCGCCTACATGGCGCAGACCTCGAAGTTGTCCAAAGATCAGGTGTCACTGATTTATGGTGGTATCGCGGTATTGCACGCGGTGCGAATCCATTTCCAACCCAAATACGCGCACTTCTTTACGGCGCCGAGTGATCTGGGCGGGATGAAGGTCGGTATCCGAATCGACGGCGACTGGGGTCAGTGACCCGGGCTGGTGCGCGTCAGCGCGGCAGCTCGTAAATGGCGCCGTCGTGCGCGCGAAAGAGGACGTGCACCGGCGTCGGAATGAGCTGCATCAATGCGGTGGGTGACGCGGCGAATCGGCTCGAGCGGTCGAACGCCACGATGAGTCCGTGGTGTTTGGCGACGGTGTCGGCGAACGCTCGAGCGGTGTCGGGTCGTGGCGCTTGCGGCAGAGCGCGCGAGAACCGATTCGCCTGGAAGTACAGCGCCGTCGGAAAATTGGTGTAAAGCTCGCGTCCGGTGCCGTGGTCGCGCACCCAGGCGATGAGCGGCGAGCCGAACCAGCTCTGGTCCGCGTAGTCGTTCCCGGTCTCGACGGCATACGACCCTTCCTGCGCCGTCGCCCACGCCGACGCGCCTGTCCACCCGGCGAAGAGCACCAGCGCGACGATCCTCGTGGAGCGCCGCCAGACGCGCCAACCGTTGCCGAGGATGACGACGAAGGCGACCATCAGGAGGAGCATGAGCGGCGAGAGCAGGCGCTCGTCTAACGGAATGTTCGGATCGGCGAAGAGGCGAGCCGAGACGACCACGGCCACGTAGCACGCCGCCGTGACCAGGGTCGCCGCGACGATGAGGCGCGACCGCCCGGCTCCATCGTCGGCGCTCGCCGGCCGGCGGCCGGACACACGATCGCGCACAGCCCACCGGCGCAGGACGTCCCGCGTGATCACCACGAGCGCGCACGCCGCGATCGCTGCCGGGATCGCGCGCCACGGGCCGTCGACGAGCGGCGCGGACCAGCCGGCCAGCGTGCGCAGGCCCTCGCGCAGTGTCGGCGCGATCTGCCCATAGATGCTGAACCGGCGGATGCCTTCGCCGTTCGTCTCGAGTCGCGTCCGGATCATCCAGCTGCCTAACGCAATCGCGCCGGGGATTCCCGCCGTCACGGCGCGCCGGATGCGGTCGCGCATCGTTCCCGGGAGCAGGAGCGACCACAGACCGACCGCCGCGATGATGGACACACCGGCGTATCGCACCAAGCCCGCGGCCGCGGCGGCGATCCCCGCGAGGATCGGCGAACGCGGACGCCAGATCATGCACGCGAGCGCCGTCATGGTGAGGGCAAAGAACAGCGGTTCGCTCAGGACATCGAGAAACTGGAACGCGACCGCCGGCGTGACCGCGACCGCAAGCGCCGCGACGGCCCCTACGGCGCGGCCCTCGGCCCAACTCACGAGCATGAACACCAGCGCGACCAGCACGAGCGCCGCGACGCCGTTCACGACCCGCGCCGCCTGGACCGGATCCGCGCCTAACGCAACAGGCCCGGCAAGCACGGTCGACAACCCGGGCGGAAAGTGCGTCAGCGGATCGACGCTGTCGGGGCTGTCCCAGCTGTCGTCCGGGACCTCGAGCCTCCCGTGCGACGCGAGCGATTTCGCCGCGGCGACGTACTGGACGGCGTCCGGGTCGAGCCCCGGCCCGGCGGGCTGGGTCCAGTTGAATACGAACCAGCACGCGACGGCGCCGAGCAAAACCGCCAGCGGAACGCGGTAGGTTGGACGAGGCGTGGTCGACGTTGGCGAGGGCATGCCGGGCCGAAGTATACCAAACCACAGCGGGTTCGCCGAGTCTCGGGGGCTGCTCGTAAAGGTTTGGGCCTCTGTCGTCGGGGACCGGTTCCGCGTATCGTGTGTGCACTTCCGTCGATCTGCACGATGCTCACCATTCACACGCTGGGTGGCTTGTCGCTGCGCGGGGCCGTCGCGTTCGATGACACGGACCGCGGCAACCAGCACGCGCTGGCACTGTTGGCGTTGCTGGCGGTGGCGGGTGAGCACGGCGTTGGGCGGGACCGTGCGCGCGACCTGCTGTGGCCCGGGTACGCGTCGGGATCGGATCCGTTGCCGGCGGTGCTGGAGTCGATCCGGCGCGCGGTTGGTCCGGGAGCGCTGTTGACGGACGACACGCTGCGCATCGATCCTGCCGTGCTTCGGTCGGACGTGGGCGAGTTCGAGCGGGCGCTGGACGGCCGGGATGCGCGCACCGCGGTCGCGCTGTACGCGGGACCGTTTCTGAGCGGGTTCTCGCTGGCGAATGCGCCGGCGTTCGACGCCTGGGCGGGTCGCGAGCGGGACCGGCTCGAGCGGCGTCAGCGGAGCGCGCAGGCGATGCTCGCGTTGCGGTCGACGCCTACCGGGCGGACGGCGGGCATCGTGGCGGTCAAGCGACCCGGTCCGGCCGGTCCGCGCACGCCGTCGGCGGCCGAGACCGTGTCCGCGGGCCCGGCGGCGAGCCGCGAACGGGGCGCGATCGTCGGCGGCCGGTACCGCGTGTTAGGCGAGTTGGGCCGCGGGGCGATGGCGACGGTGCTGCTGGCGCGCGACATCAAGCACGAGCGCGACGTGGCGATCAAGTTCGTCCGCTCCGATGCCGCCGACGCGCACGGCCTGGCGCGGTTTCAGCGCGAGATCGCGCTCGTCGCCGGCCTCCAGCATCCGCACATCCTTCCGCTGCACGACTCGGGCGAATCGGGCGGCTCGCTCTACTACGTGATGCCGTACATCGCCGGCCAATCGCTGCGCGAGCGGCTGGCCGCCGAGCGCGTCCTCACGTTAGGCGAAGCGCTGCGCGTGACGCGGGAGGCCGGCGACGCGCTGGCCCACGCCCACGCACACGGCATCATCCACCGCGATGTGAAGCCGGCGAACATCCTGCTCTCGGGGGGACACGCGCTGGTGGCCGACTTCGGCATCGCCAGCGGCGCGTCGCGCTCGGCCGGCCGCCGAATCACCGACGACGGCTACGCCGTCGGAACGCCCGCCTACATGAGCCCGGAGCAGGCGTCCGGCGATCCGGTGGATGCCCGCAGCGACGAGTACAGCCTGGCGTGCGTGCTGTACGAAATGCTCGCCGGCGCGCCGCCGTTTCCCGGCTCCCGCACCGAGTCGGCGCTCGCCCAACGCTTCCTCGCCGACGCGCCTCCGTTAGGCGAGAGGCGCCCGGAGGTGCCGCCGGCCGTCTCGCGCGCCGTCGCGACGGCGCTCGCCCGCTCGCCGGCCGACCGCTTTCCGGGCGTCGCCGAGTTTCTGGCCGCACTCGAATCACCGGCGGCAAACGGCTCGCCGGCGACGCGTCTGTCGCGCGTCCGGCGGTGGCTCGGCCGTTCCCTGCCCGCGGTCGTCGCGCTCGCCGCGATGCAGGCGCTGCGCTGACGGGCGATCGGGGTTGCTTCACACCGGGGCATCGCCGTAAGAATGCATGAATGCCGCTCGCATCTGAAATCGGCGCTTTCGACCCGCTCTACCCGGAGTGACTCGTGACATCGCTTGACACCGAGCGCGTGCGCGCGCCGCGCGGGACAACACTGTCGTGCAAGGGATGGCAGCAGGAAGCTGCGCTGCGCATGTTGATGAACAATCTCGACCCGGATGTGGCCGAGCGACCCGATGACCTGGTGGTCTACGGGGGAACGGGGAAGGCGGCGCGCGATTGGGCATCGTTCGACGCCATCGTCGCCACGCTCCGACGGCTCGACCACGACGAAACGCTGCTGGTGCAGAGCGGGAAACCCGTCGGCGTGTTCCGCACGCATCCGGGCGCGCCGCGCGTCCTCATCGCCAACGCGAATCTCGTCGGCCGGTGGGCCACGTGGGATGTGTTCCGCGAGCTCGAGCGCCAGGGCCTGACGATGTACGGCCAGATGACCGCGGGCTCGTGGATCTACATCGGCTCGCAGGGGATCCTGCAGGGGACGTACGAGACGTTCGGTGCGGTCGCGCGCCAGCACTTTGGCGGCACGCTCGCCGGCCGGGTGGTGTTGAGCGCGGGACTCGGCGGCATGGGCGGCGCGCAGCCGCTCGCGGCCACGATGCACGGCGCCGCATTTTTAGGCATCGAGGTCGACCCGGCGCGCATCGCCAAGCGGGTGGCGACGGGCTACTGCGACCGGCAGACCGCGAGCCTCGACCAGGCGCTCGCCTGGATCGCCGAGGCGAAGGCGGCGCGCACGCCGCTGTCGGTCGGCCTGGCGGGCAACGCCGCCGAGGTGCTCCCCGAGCTCGTTAGGCGCGGAGTGACGCCCGACGTGCTCACCGATCAGACCAGCGCGCACGACACCCTCAACGGCTACGTGCCGGCGGGCCTGTCGCTCGAGGCCGCGGTCGAGCTGCGCCACGCGGATCCGGGGCGGTACGTCGGGCAAGCGACCGCATCGATCGTCGAGCACGTGCGCGCGATGCTGGCGATGCGCGCGCGCGGAGCGGTGACGTTCGACTACGGCAACAACCTGCGCACGGTGGCGCACGACGCGGGCCTCGCCGATGCATTCGCGTTCCCTGGATTCGTGCCGGCCTATGTGCGTCCGCTGTTCTGTGAGGGCAAGGGCCCGTTCCGCTGGGTCGCGCTGTCGGGCGATCCCAAAGATCTCGCGCGAACGGACGAACTGGTGCTCGAGCTCTTCCCGCGCGACGAGCACCTCGTGCGATGGATCACGCTCGCGCGCGAAAAGGTACAGTTTCAGGGACTGCCGGCCCGCATCTGTTGGTTGGGCCAGGGCGCGCGGGCGCGATTCGGCGTCGCGCTCAACGACCTCGTGGCGAAGGGCGAGATCTCGGCGCCCATCGTCATCGGGCGCGACCATCTCGACACGGGAAGCGTCGCGTCTCCGTTTCGCGAAACGGAAGCGATGCGCGACGGCAGCGACGCGATCGCCGATTGGCCCATCTTGAACGCGATGCTCAACGTGGCGAGCGGCGCGTCGTGGGTGTCGTTCCACCACGGCGGCGGCGTGGGCATCGGCAACTCGCTCCACGCCGGGCAGGTGATCGTGGCCGACGGGACGCCCGAGATGCGCGTGCGTCTCGAGCGGGTGCTGACCAACGATCCGGGCATCGGCGTGGCGCGCCATGCGGACGCGGGCTACGACACCGCCATCCGCACGGCCCGCGAGCAGGACATCGACATCCCGATGTTGGATCGTTGAACGCGGGTCCAGTTAGGCGGGTTCCCAGACCTTGACGCCGTCGATATACGTCGCCACACACGCGTTTGGACGAAAATTGTACACCCAGTGATCGACGCTCGGTGCGTCGATCACGACGAAATCAGCGTGCTTGCCGGCCTCCAGAGATCCGAGGTCGGCATCGCGACCGACGGCGCGCGCGGCGTAGATCGTCGCGCCTTTGAGCGACTCGGCCGGTGTCATGCGCTGCATCGTGCATGCGAGCGTGAGTGCGAGCGGCAAGTGAGCGCTGGGCGCCGAGCCAGGGTTGAAGTCCGTGGCGACGGCGACCAGGACGCCCGCGGCGATGAATGTGCGCGCCCGCATGGGCGTCTGACCCAAATACATCGTTGCTAACGGAAGGCTCACCGCCACGACGCCCGCCTCCGCCATCGCCGCGATGCCGGCGTCGGAAGCGTGCTCCAGGTGATCGGCGGAGATCGCGTTGACTTCCGCGGCCAACGCCGCACCGCCGCCGTCGGTCAACTGGTCGGCGTGCAGTTTTGCCGCCAACCCCGCCCGTTTGGCTGCGCGCAGAATGCGACGCGCTTCGTCCACGGTGAATGCCCCGCGCTCGACGAACACGTCGCAGCAAGCCGCCAGTCCGTCCCGCGCCGCCGCCGGAATCATCTCGTTGACCACGATGTCGACGTAGGCGTCACGCCGGTCGCGCATCTCGAGCGGTAAAGTGTGCGCGCCCAACAATGTCGGCACGATGCGTTGCGGTCCCGCGGCCGCCAGCTCGCGATACACCCGTAACAACCGCAGCTCCTGCTCGAGCGTCAGCCCATAGCCGCTCTTGCACTCGAGCGTCGTGACGCCTAACGCCGTCGTCTCGCGGAGCAAGGCCGCGCACTTGTCGAACAGCGCTTGCGATGAAGTGGCACGCGTGTGCGCGACCGTCGACGCGATGCCGCCTCCAGCGGCGGCAATCTCCTGATAGGTGCGGCCCTGCAACCGCTGCACGAACTCATCCGCCCTCCATCCGCCGAACGCCAGGTGCGTGTGGCAGTCGATGAGGCCGGGAATCACCAGCGGCGTGCGCACGCCGATGTTCGCCGGCACCTCCTCGGCGTATTCAGGCGGCAAACGCGCATCCGGCCCTACCCACACGATGCGCCCGCGTTGCCATACGAGCGCCGCGTCGGAAATCGGATGGATGTCGCCCTGGCCGCCGTCCGCGGCGCAGGTGGCCAACATGCCGATGCGTCGCATGACGGGCACGATAAGATCTCAGCTGTTCACGATATGGGTGACCGACTAACGGACCTCCGGCCCACCGCGACGATCGTCGTTCACGAATCGATCACGGGCCGGCATGCGGACACGCGGGAGCGTGCGCGCGTCCATGGTGGCCGTGTCGGCGATGATCTCGTTCCGCCACAGCAGAAACGCCACCAGCGCGTACACGTCGTTAGGCCTGAGCGACCCCGGCGCGTCGTACGGCATGGCCCGGTGGATGTAGTCGTACACGGTCGTCGAGTACGGCCAGTAATTCCCGATGGTGCGCACGAGCGACTCGTCGCGGCCGAACGGGAAGCCCTGCCTGGGCTCCCTGCCGACGAGGCGGTCGAACGGCCCTTCGACGCCGGTCGCTCCGTGACACCGCGCGCACGTCTGGCGAAAGATCGCGGCGCCCTGGACCGCCGTCCCGCTGCCGGCCGGGAGTCCCGTGCCGTCCGGCATCACCGTGACGTCCACGGCCCGGATCTCTTCGGCCGTCGCGGAGCGACCGAGGCCGTAGCGTGCCGGCGGGCCGGGGCGGTGGTCGGCTCGCCTAACGTGGGTCGGCGCGACGGCAGCCACCGCGGCGAGCGCCGTTCTGAGCATTCCGGATCTGGTCATCCGTCGACTTCGAATGTCACAGCGCCATCAGCGGCGACGCGCCACGCGCGAATGTCGTTGAAGTGGTAGCGCGTCCCTGGCCCTCGCGCCGCGCGCAGCTGCGCCAGCCTCGGTTGCACATAGCCCGTCTCATCGGTGGCGCGGCTCATGAGCACCGCCTCGCGTCCGTCCCAGTTCCAGGGAAACGAGAACCGCGTGTGGCACTTGGGCAGCACCGGCTGTTGGAGGATCGCCAACGACCAGGTCTTGCCGCCGTTCGTCGACACGTCGACGCGCGTGATGCGCCCGCGGCCGCTCCACGCCAGGCCGGTTACGTCCCACCAGCCGCGGCCGGTGAGCGTCGCCGGAAACGCGGGGAACGTGATGATCGACTTGGCGTCCATGACGAACGAGAACATCCGCGCCGTTCCGTTAGACAAGGGGTCGGTGTACTTCGATGTCTCGTCGCGCGTCATGAACGGCCGATCCGCAAACTCGAGGCGGCGGATCCACTTCACGTTGGTGTTCCCTTCCCATCCGGGCAGCAGCAGGCGCGCCGGGTAGCCCTGTTCGGGCCGCAACGCTTCGCCGTTCTGCGCGTAGGCGATCATCGCATCGTCCCGGGCCTTCTCGACGGGGATGCTCCGCGCCATGAGTCCGGCGTCTCCCCCCTCGGCGAGAAACCATGTCGCGCGCGGGTGCACGCCCACCTCACGCAAGAGCGTCGCCAGCGAGACGCCCGTCCATTCGCTCGTGCTCGTGAGCCCGTCCACGAGCTGCGGCGACTGATCGGGGCGCATGTTCCGGTAGGCGGACTCGCCGTTGCCCGAGCACTCGAGAAAATGGAACCGCGAAACCGCCGGAAACCGCCTGAGCGCGGCCAGGTCGAACACGGTGGGGCGGTCGACCATGCCGTGGATCAACAACTCGTACTGGTGCGGGTCGACGACCGCCACGCCCGCGTGATGCCGTTCGTAGTGCAGATCGGCCGGCGTGACGATGCCGTGCAGATCCTGGAGCGGCGTCAACGATATCTCGTGCAGCGCGCCGCCGACGACCCGCTGGATCCGTTCGCCAGGCGCGCGGACGCCGACGGCCGTGGCCGATCTGCCTAACGGACGAGGGTGGACGGGCGACGCCGCGGCCTGTCCGAGCACGCCGCGGTCGAGCATCGCCAATCCGATCGCCGCCGCCGTGCCGGCAACCAGGCGTCGACGGGTCAGGTCGGCGGCATCCCGTGGCCTGTGTGGCTGATCGCTCATCTCGCATTGGGTGGCGGCGTTGGCTAAACGCTCGCCTCCGAAACCCGCCTTGGCAAGGCAGCCACCGCACCGACAGTGGCGACCGCCGGCACGCGATACGTCACCGGCAGCGTGATGCCGATGTCGGGCAGCGCACGCGACACCACCCACCCGCGCAAGAACGGGCTGTCGAATTCGTATCGCGCGCCGCGCTCCTCTCGAATGAGGCGCCCCGCGTCCACCAGCGCCGCCAACGCCTGCGACACCGCGCTGCTCGACGCGAGTCCGAAGCGCGCGCTCGTCTCGGCGGACGTGAGTCCTTCGCCCGCCACCGCCAGCGCGCGCAGCACGTTCTGCTGGTGCGGCGTGAGCTGCTGCCAGAAATCGGCGAACGCATCGTCGCGCTCGGCGACGCAGTCGGCGAACGCGAGGTCCGCGTCGCGCGGCTCCGCGTTCGCGGCCGCGACCGTGCGGTCGAAACACGTGCGGGCCACCTGGGTGATGTCGCGTGTACGCGGCCCGGCGACCTCGATGATGCGCGCGCCGACGCCGTCGCAGCCGACGCCGGCGCCGCGCAGCCGCTGCTCGATCCACGAGGCGAAATAGGTCGCATCGATCGGCCCGAAATAGAGCACGTCGAGCATGTCGTAGAAGGCGCGCCCGGGCTCGATCATCCGGCGGATGAGGTGTGGTTTGGAGCCGGCGAGCACATAGCTCACGGAGTCGTGCCGTTGGATGACGCCGCGCAGGTGCCACTCGGCGTCCTCGCCGCCGAAGCGGGCGATGTCCTGGAATTCGTCGAGCACGAGGCCGATGGTCACGCCGCGGTCGTGCGCCAGGTCGTTCACCGCATCGAGGACGCTGCCTAACGTCGCCCGCTGGTCCTCGAGGTCGGCGCGGCGGAGCTGGAGCGAGACGGTGGGCAGGAGGAGGCCGGAGGCGCGGTCATGGGTGAGCGAGACGGTGGCCTGGAGGCGCGCGGCGAGATCGGCCGCCACGTTCTTCCACCGTTTGCCTAACGCAGCCGCCGCGCCCTGCAGGATGCGGTTGGAGACGTCGGCCACGGTGGACGCGGTGGAGAGGTCGGCCACGAACGCGTGGCCGCGCTGGCGGTTCACCTGGTCGACGGCCAGCGCGAGCGCGGAGCTCTTCCCCATGCGGCGGTAGCCGTAGACGAGCAGCTTGCTCGCCGGCCGGCGGAGCGCGTCGCGGATGCGCGTGAGCTCGGCGACGCGATCGGTGAAGAATTCGCCGGTGACGAGCCCGTGGATGCGGAACGGATTCTCGGCCATGGGGGTCTCGCAGGTGCTGTCCCGTAGTGCAGCCTTACTAAGCAGTCGCTTAGTAAGTGGCTCCTGAGGGCCAAACCGACCCCTGGAGCGTCTCTTGTATGTTCGGTATCTATTCGGTATCATCGTTCCCCCGCAACCCCCAGCAGTGTTATGCAGCAACCCGCTCTGTTTTCCGCCGCCGTCGAGCGCTCCCTCGCCAATGACGGGCAATTGGCGAGCAGCGCGACATCACGTACTACGGCAGCCATGCCCGGAGCATCCTCAACGGGCCCGAGATCACCGGGATGGGGTTCTGGTCGATCAACCCCTACATCGG
>Ga0187809_10001535_pt1 | contig 10614 bp, 9 predicted proteins | sample NC_wetland_sal_i_8_FD_132415 | JGI IMG/M metagenome (GOLD analysis project Ga0187809, IMG submission 132415) | Wetland sediment microbial communities from Neuse River Estuary, North Carolina, USA - ASW_4 | ecosystem: Environmental > Aquatic > Freshwater > Wetlands > Sediment | place: USA: North... | reverse complement strand
CTCACGGTGACGCAGTTACGTTCGGTTTCTGGGCTGCGACCAACCCAGGCACGGACTTGCACCGTGCTGACAAAGCGCCCTTGCGGACGCACTCGTGGCGGGCGAAGGCCCGCCACCCACGACTGGCCGGAGGAAACTCGGAGCAACACGTCGCCCGCACATACTCATACTGGCTGGAGGAAACCCGGAGCAGCACGTCGCGTACATGGGGATTCCCCCGCAGCCAGCCGTGGGTGGCGGGCCTTCGCCCGCCACGACGGGATACCAGCGCCGTCGCCCCCCCTCCACTGTCCGATCAGCATTCCGAATCGCAGTACTGGTACTGCGTTCGCGAATTGGCGCCCCGCTTCAACCATCCCCTTTACCCGCTTGCGGGGTTGGGCCGCAAAGGATTGCGCGTGCCGCTTCGCTGGTCACGACGCCGTGCTGCGCCCTGGGAACAGTTTCGCTGCACGCCCATGTTGCGCGCGGGAGGTGCGTCATGCGCGGAATTCTCGTGTTCTCGGCTTTCGTGTTCGCGGCCGGCACCGCTGCTGCTTCGGTTCCGGCGCAACCAGCGCAACCAGAACGAACGCCGGTTGCAGGCGTGCTGCAACAAGGCGTGTTGCACCTCGGCGGAGGCGTTCTGCTGATGGAACGGCCACTGCCGGGAACCACCTTGCGCTATCCCGGCATGTTCACCCCGTTGCGCGGTCCGCATGGCGGATTGCTGGCCGTCGGTCAGCCTCCGGCTGCAATGCGCGGATGAGGGGTGGCGGTTCATCCCTTTGCTCCGTGATGAGCCGCCCCTCTCCCGCGTCGCTTCGCTCCGCGACCTCTCCCACTCCGCGGGAGAGGTGAAGGTATCCGGGTTATACGATCGGGCAGCTCACCACGGCTTGCTGATAGGCGGGACGCTCGCACAGCCGGTCGTACCAGGCGCGCAGACCGGCAACTTCCGGCCGGTCGAAATCCATGTTGAACCAGCGGTGCGCGTGGACGCCCCAGGGAATGTCCGCCAGGGTGAAGGCGTCGCCGGCGATATAGGCGTGCCGCGTCAGCCCGGTACTGATCAGCCCCCATGCCTTCGCCGCATCCGCCACGCCTTGCCTGATGGCAGCCGGATCGCGCTTGTCCGCCGGGGTCCGCACCAGGCCCCAGAACACCGCCGCCATCGGACGGTTGAGCTGGGTCTGCTGCGCGTCCATCCAGCGGTCGATGTTGGCGCGCTCCCGCGGCTCCTGCGGCCACAGCAGCGAGTGTGGCGCGTGCTGGTGGCACAGGTAGCGCAGGATCACGTTGCTTTCCCACAGCGTGAACTCTTCTTCCTGCAGGGTCGGCACCAGCCCGGTCGGGTTCATGCCACGATACTCCGGCGTGTCGGTCTTGCCGAAGGAGCCGCCGACGTCGATCCGTTCGAACGGCAGGTTCAGCTCGCCGAGCCCCCACAGGACCTTCATGACGTTGCTCGACGTGGCGCGTCCCCAGACGATGCGGTGCATGCTGCCTTCCCCTTCGCGATTGCGCGGCGGAGCCTAGGCGGCGGCTAACCGGTCAGCAACTTGCTTCTGGCAGCAATCCGTCGCACATGCCCGCCATGCCAGCCCTGTCGCAACGCACCCTCGCCCTGCTCACCGCGCTGATCGCGCTGGCCGCCCTCGGCCTGGCGCTCGGGTCGGAACGCTGGGGCGGGCTGGTGCCTTGCGCGCTGTGCCTGCTGGAGCGGTGGCCGCTGCGCGCCGTCGTCGTGCTTGGCCTGCTGGCGATGGTCACGCCCCGCCCGGTGGGGCGCGTGCTGCTCGCCGCCGCGGTGCTGGCCTTGCTGGCCGATGCGGCGATCGCCTTCGTGCATGTCGGCGTCGAGTACGGCTGGTGGCGCAGCCCGCTGCCGGAATGTGCCGCGCCGGTCTTCCACGGCGGGACGATCGCCGAACGGCTGGCCTCGATGCCGGCGCGGCCGTCCAAGCCGTGCGACCAGGCAACCTTCCTGATCCCCGGCCTGCCGATCTCCATGGCCATGATGAATCTATGGTTCTGTATCGGCTTCGCGGGGATCCTGGGTATGTTCGTCTGGAACGGTGAAAGGCGGCGCGCATGAGCGGCACGCAAGGACTGCCAGGAGATCCGGCCCCGCGTGACCGGGTGGAGCGGATCATCCGGGTCGATCACGCCGGCGAATACGGCGCGGCGCGCATCTATTCCGGGCAGCTCGCGGTGCTGCGCCGCAGCGACAAGGCGGCGCTGCTGCAGCACATGAAGGACCAGGAGCAGCAGCACCTGGACCGCTTCGCCGAACTGATGGTGCGCCGGCGGGTCCGCCCCACCGCCATGCTGCCGGTCTGGCACCTCGCCGGCTTCGCCCTCGGTGCGTTGACCGCGGCGATGGGGCAACGCGCGGCGATGGCCTGCACCGTGGCGGTGGAGGAGGCGATCGACGCGCATTATTCCGGCCAGATCGCCGAACTGGACGAGTCGGAGGCGGAACTGCGCACCGACCTGACCCGGTTCCGCGAGGAGGAGCTGGAACACCGGGACATCGCGCTGACCAACGGCGCCACCGAGGCATTCGGCTACCGGCTGCTGTCCGCCGCCATCAAGACCGGCTGCCGCGCGGCGATCGCGGTCAGCGAGCGCATCTGACCGGCGGGACGACCGCCCGCCGCGGGCCACCCGCAATCGCGCCGCGCCGCGTGGCAGGTTACCGGTGCAATGTCGGGCCGGACGGAGAGCCGCGCGCATAATGACAGGGTATGGACGCCGGATGCGCGCGTCATCGCCAACGGGCCGCGCCGACGGGCGCGTTCGGGGACAGGCTCCAGCCGCCCATCTTCGACTCCCTCATGCAGTGAAGAATGCACCAAATCCCATCCAATGGCCGGCTGCCACTGTCATCGGCATAGGTCTTCTCCGTGTGCTCGCCAGCAAGTCGTGGATCTCCGGTCTGCGCCCAAAGGTGCTCCCGCAAACCAGAATCCGTTGCGGCTGGCACGCGACAGCAGCAAGATTTCACCGCAAAGAACGCCAAGGACCGCAAACAACGCGAATGCAGCGGTGACCAACCGGCAGCGTTGCGCCTAGCCGCCGAGCAGGGTCATCGTTACGCAGGCAGGTCACCGCGGCATTCGCGTTGTTTGCGGTCCTTCGCATGTTTTGCGTTGAGTCTTTCTTGCTTTGCACCGGCACGAACCCCGCCGCAGGAGCGGAGATTCAAATGGCCTTCCGCGGCGCGCGCCTACTCCGCCTCGATTACCGACCGCAGAGTCTCCGCCAGATCGGCGTGCTTGTACGGCTTGTTGATCACCGCAAAGTCGTGGCCCACCGCCGCCGAGGCGGACCGGGACTCGTGGCTGTAGCCTGAGGTCAGCAGCACCTTCAGCCCAGGCCGCAGCTGCCGCGCCTGCTCCGCCAACTGGGTTCCGCTCATCCCCGGCATCACGATGTCGCTGAACAACAGATCGACCGGTGCCGAAGGATCGCGCAGGATGCCCAGGGCCTCCGCCGGGCTGGATGCGGTCCGCACGCGATAGCCCAGGTCGTTCAGCATGGCCGAGGCGGTACGCAGCACGTCCGGATTATCCTCGACCAGGAGAACATGCTCGGTGCCCCGAGCGGGCGCGCCAGCGTTACGTTTGCGCTCCCGCTCATCCGCGCCCGGCAGCCTGTCGGCGGGCGGCAGATACAGGCGGATCGTGGTTCCCTGTCCCGGCTCGCTGTCGATGGTCACATGGCCGCCCGACTGCTCGACGAAGCCATAGACCTGGCTCAGCCCCAGGCCCGTCCCCTTGCCGATGTCCTTCGTGGTGAAGAAGGGCTCGAACGCCCGCTGCATGACGTCCGGCGGCATGCCGACGCCATTGTCGCAGACCGCCACCAGCACGTAAGGACCCGGACGTGCCCCCAGGACACGGGCGGTCAGCCGCTCATCCGAAGCCTGATTGCGCGTCTCGATCACCAGTTCGCCGCCTTCTGGCATGGCGTCCCGGGCATTCACCGCCAGGTTCAGCAGCGCCGCTTCCAGCTGGGTCGCGTCGATGTTGCAGGGCCAGACATCCGGCGCCAGGCGGGTTTCCACGCGCACCGCCTCCCCCACCGCGCGCCGGATCAGCGGTTCGAACCCGCGCACCAGGGCATTGGGGTCGATCACCTCCGGCTGCAGGTTCTGCCGGCGGGAAAAGGCCAGCAACTGGCTGGTGAGCCGGCCGCCGCGGTCGATCGCGTGCTGCATGGCATCCACCATCCGGGTCAGGCGTGGCTGTTCTGCCAGACGCGGACGGAGCAGCTCCAGATTGCCCATCAGCACGGTCAGCAGGTTGTTGAAGTCGTGCGCCACGCCGCCGGTCAAATGGCCGACCGCTTCCATCTTCTGCGCCTGGCGCAACGCCTCCTCGGTTTCCCGCCGGTCGGTCACGTCGCGGCCGAGGGCGTAGAACAACGATTCGTCGCGCACTGCGGTGGCACGCCAGGACGTCCAGCGCCATTCGCCGTCGCGCCGGCGGTAGCGGATTTCCACCCGGACCGCCTCGCCCCCGTTACGCAATTCCCTGATGGCGAGCGCGACCTTGGCGCGGTCGTCGGGATGGACGAAGTCCAGGTAGGACAGGCCGACCAGCTCATCCACCGGATAGCCGAGGGCCTTCTCGGCGGCCGGGTTGACGTCACGGAACATGCCGTCGAAGCCGGCAATCACGATGAGGTCCTGCGAGATCTCGAACAGCCGGTCGCGTTCGCGTTCCGCCTTGCGGTAGGCGGTGATGTCTGTCAGCACGGCGAGCGTGCGGACGAGTTTGCCGCCCTGGTCACGTTCGACGCGGCGAGCCAGGAAGACATCCACGATCTCGCCCGAGCGTTTGCGGAATTGCAGCTCCAGGCCGCGCTCCTCGCCGACGGCGAGGAAGGCGGGCCAGCGCGCGGCAAACCGCTCCGCCGCGTTCCGCGTCATGAATTCGGTCAACGGGCGGCCGAGGACTTCCTCCCGCGCGTAGCCCATCAGCTCGAGCCAATAGTCGCTGACCCCGACGATACCGCCCTGCGCATCCAGCGAGTGCTGCGGCGCGGGCGCCCGGTTGTACAGCGCGCGGAAATCCGCCTCACGCCGGCTGAGTTCGGCTTCCGCATGCTCGCGTTCGGTAATCTCGTGCCGCAGCCGCCGGTTGCTCTCGACCAGCTGGCGGGTGCGCTGTTCCACCCGCCGTTCCAGCTCCGCATTGGAAATGCTGAGTTCCTGCTGGGCGCGCAGCCGCTCGCGCACCACGGCCATGTAGTGGGAAATAGTGGCGAAGAAGGACAGGTCGTCCCGGCTCCACCCATCGCGGCTGCGGCTGGCGAAGGACAGCGTCCCCAGCACCTTGCCCGCGGCCAGCAGCGGATGGCAGGCATAGGCGCGCAGGCCGATCGCCTTCAGCACCTGGAGCCGCGGATCGTCCGACTGCTGGACACGTGGGAAATAGAGTGGACGTCCGCTCTGCGCGACGGTTCCGGAGATGGCCTGCCCCAGCGCGAGTCGCCCAATGTCCTGGCGGAACGCATCCGACACGCCGAAGCTGGCACTGAGCTGGAGGGCTTCGTCCTCCAGGACGTAGCTGAACACGGCGTCGAGCCCGATGGGCTTCGCCCCGGCCTGGAACAGGCGGGCGAGCACGCTGTCCGGCGTGGCGTCGGCGAGCAGGTCGGCCGCGGTATCCGACAGGATCTGCAGGCGCAGGCTCCGCTCACGCAGCGCGGTCTCGGTTTCCAGCCGCTGGATGGCCGCGCCAAGGACGTTCGCCAGGCTTTGCAGGAAGTGCACCTGCTCCTGCGAGAAGCTCCCGGGCACGATGCCGTCGACTTCCAGCACGCCCCAGATCGCGCGTTCGGTGCGCACCGGGACGTTCAGCAGCGACACAACACCATGCTCGCGCAGCAGGGCCGAATGCTCGAAGTCGGACTGGGCGGGCAAATCGGCGACCTGCACCGGCTGTCCGGTGCGAAAGGCATTGCCGGGTGGGGAACGCAGGCCGCTCGGCAGCGTGGCCGATCCGACGACGCCCGGATGCCAGTTGATGCCGGCCCGCACCAGCAGGTCGTCGTGCTCCGGGCGGTATTGCAGCACCTTGGCCCGCAGCATGGCCATTCCCGTGGCGGCGGCCACGGCCGCCTCGTGCAGCAGCGGGTCGAGCGTGGTCACGGCCAGCGCCTTGGTGCCGAACTCGGCCACCAGCGCCGGCCGGAGGGGCATGGCGCTTTGGCTCGAGGTGCTGTCGGGGGCGTCGGTCTGGTTCAAGGGAACTCGATTGACAGGGTTGAGGCCGGTCAGACCGATACGATCCGCGCCCTGCCCCGGTTGCCCCCGCCGGTAGCATTTGAGGGAGCGCCGCCCCGCCCGGGACCGGCAAGCGAAGCCCGTGACTGGTGCGGCGGGCAAAGCTGCGGCACGATGCCGCAATGACTGAACCAGCGATTTCGACCGCCTCGCTGACCCGCTGCGCCTGGGCGTCTGGCGCCGACCCCGCCATGCAGGCCTATCACGACGCCGAATGGGGCGTGCCGCAGCACGACGACCGCGCGCTGTTCGAACTGCTGATCCTGGAAGGCGCCCAGGCCGGCCTGTCCTGGCGCACGATCTTGCACCGCCGCCACGCTTATCGCGACGCGTTCCACGACTTCGACATCGAACGGGTCGCCGGCATGCGCGATGCCGAACTGGAGCAGCTGCTGGCGTCGTCCGGCATCATCCGCAACCGGCAGAAGGTGTTCTCCGCCCGCGCCAACGCCCAGGCGGCGCTGCGGGCGCGGGAGGCGCATGGCTCGCTGGACGCGTTCCTGTGGGGGTTCGTCGATGGCACGCCGGTGGTGAACCGCTGGACCGAGTCAGCCCAGGTGCCCGCCACCTCGCCGCTGTCCGACCGGATGAGCAAGGCGCTGCGCAAGGCCGGATTCAATTTCGTCGGCTCGACGATCTGCTATTCCTTCATGCAGGCGACAGGTATGGTGAACGATCACCTGACCTGCTGCTTCCGTCATACCGCCTAGCGAGGAGTCTCCATGCAGAACACCGAAGAGATCTGGCGCCTGATCGACGACAAGCAGGAGCCGTTCATCCAGCTGTCCGACCGGGTCTGGGGCATGCCGGAGCTGTGCTACGGCGAGTTCCGCTCCTGCGCCGAACACACCGCGATGCTGGAACAGGAAGGCTTTCGGGTGACGAAGAACGTCGCCGGCATCCCCACCGCGGTGATGGGCGAGGCGGGCGAAGGCGGCCCGGTGATCGCCATCCTGGGCGAGTACGACGCGCTGCCCGGCCTGTCGCAGGAAGCCGGCGTGGCGGAACCGCGCCCCCTGCCCGGCGACGGCTACGGCCATGGCTGCGGCCACAACCTGCTGGGCTCCGGCTCCATGCTGGCCGCCGCGGCGGTGAAGGACTATTTGGCGAAGCACAACATGAAGGGCCGCGTGCGCTATTACGGCTGCCCGGCCGAGGAAGGCGGCGCCGCGAAGGGCTTCATGGCCCGCGCCGGCGCGTTCGACGACGTGGACGTGGCGATCTCCTGGCACCCGTCGGCGTTCTCCGGCGTGAACGAGCCGATCTCGCTGGCCAACACGCGCATCGATTTCTCGTTCACGGGACGCGCGTCGCATGCAGCGGCGGCGCCGCATCTGGGGCGCAGCGCACTGGACGCGGTGGAGCTGATGAATGTCGGCGTGAACTACATGCGCGAGCACATGCCGTCCGACGCGCGCATCCACTACGCCATGCTGGATTCCGGCGGCATCGCGCCGAACGTGGTGCAGGCGTTTGCAAAGGTCCGCTACCTGATCCGCGCCCGCAACCTGCCGGAGCTGACGCGGCTGATCGAGCGGGTGAAGAAGGTGGCGCAGGGTGCCGCGCTGATGACCGAGACCCGCGTGGACATGCAGGTGGTCAGCGCCGTGTCCAACCTCCTCGGCAACCGCGCCCTGGAGCGCGCGATGCAGGACAACCTCGACCGGCTCGGCCCGCCGCCGTTCGACGCGGCGGACCGGGAATTCGCGGCAAAGATCCAGGCGACGCTGAGCGAGGAGGACATCGAAAGCTCGTTCCGGCGGGCGGGAATGCCGGTGAAGGCGGACACGCCGCTGTGCGACGCGGTGGTGCCGCTGGATGCGAAGACCGCGGCGATGGTGGGCTCGACCGACGTGGGCGATGTCAGCTGGGTGGTGCCGACGGTGCAGGCGCGCGGGGCGACCTACGCGATCGGCACGCCGGGACATTCCTGGCAGCTGACCGCGCAGGGCAAGATGCCGGCGGCCCACAAGGGCATGGTGCACACGGCGAAGATCATGGCCGGCACCGCGCTGGATGTGCTGCAGAACCCGGCGCTGCTGGAGGCGGCGAAGGCGGACCACCAGGCGCAGGTGGGGCGGACGCCGTATGTGTGCCCGCTGCCGGCGGATCTGCAGCCGCCGGTGAAGATGTCGGCGTAGGGGGACGAGGGAGCCGTTGTGAGATGGAAGCCCGCGAGTCGCCCGGGGCCGTGGGTTTCCAGACGAGGGCCAAATCGGAAGCGAGAAGTTGGCGAACGACTCGATGGCCTTCTCGAAACAGCGGCTGTCCACCTGAAACATAGTAGCGCGGCTCTTCTGACTGGGACCACGAAAATAAACGTCCCATCTCACAAGCGCTGGCACGGTTTTTTCTTGGGTTTGGTGCAAGTGTGGCGGCTGGGATTGTCGGAAACAAGTTCCCGGTCGCACGCTCCGCTAGCGACGCGTAGTTCCAACTCTGCCGCTGATAGAGTTCCTGCCGACCAGACGCGACTTGCTATTCGTACCAAAGCCTGGTACTTAGGGGACATGCCCAAAAACACATCGTTCAGCATCGGTGACCACTTCACCGGCTTTGTCGAGGCTCAGGTCAGCGCAGGCCGCTACAGCAGCGCCAGCGATGTCGTGCGCGCCGGCCTGCGTCTGTTGGAGGAACAGGAAACCAGGCTTGCCACCCTGCGCGCCGCCCTGATCGAAGGCGAGGAAAGCGGCGTCAGCACGCGCAGCGTTCACGACATCTGGGCGGCGGTGAAGGAACGCAGCGACACGACGCGTGGCTAACTACGTTCTGTCGCGTAAAGCCGCGGCCGACGTCGAGGCGATCGCCGAATTCTCCTTGCAGCGATGGGACATGGCGCGCGCCGAACGGTATGTCCTCGGGTTGCACGAAACGTTTCGAACGCTTGCGGAATTTCCCGACCTTGGACGCGACGCAAGCGATATCCGGGCCGGATATCGCAGGATCGACACCGCAAGTCATGCCGTCTTCTACCGCAAAACCGAGGATGGCATCCTGATCGTGCGCATTCTGCACCAGCAGATGGATTTCGGACGGCACCTGTAATTTCGCTGCGCCCCCTTCCGGCAAGGGGTTCTCAGCAGCATCGCAGAAAGCAAGATTGCAACGCAAAAACGCAAATAAGCAAAGCCGCAAATGAACCCGAATGCACCGGAGCGGGATGCTCTGCCGAACCGGATCACCGGCCGCGCGCCGACCGAGGCCACCACGATCGGCTGCCGTCCCTTGAACGTTTCATGCAAGCACGCCGGCGCCGCGCCAAGCCGTCGTCCCGGACCGTGGAGGACCGCGCCGCGGCAACCAACCGCTCCGCACTATTCGTGTTCATCCCTGCCTTTTTGCGTTTTCTGCGTTCCCTGCTTGCTTTCTTCAAACCCCGCGACCCATCGGGTCAGTCCTAGTCCCACGCCACCGCTTCACGCTTCCGCACCACCGAGAATGGCGGCGATATCGCGAGTTATGTGCAGCACCCGAAGCACACGCGGTGGATCCGTGTCGGCGGTATAGACCAGCAAATACGGAAACCCCCGAATCGTCAGGAAGCGGTAGCGTGCCTCTGCGAGCGCCGGACGTTGCGCGCCGATCGCAGGATTGTCGCCGAGCCGCCGCGGCGCGGTTTCCAGTCGGGTTCGTAGCCGGCGGGCAGAATCGGGATTGTCACGGGCGATCCGCGCCACCGCCTCGCGCAGGTCGCGCCGCGCGGCCGGGACAAGGACCGCAGGCGACGTCACTGGTGCGCGGCGGAAGCGGCAATCAGCGCATCGAGTTCGCCCAGCACGTCCTCCGCGGGCAGAAAGCCCTGCGTTTCGCCCTCCTGCTCTGCTGCCTGCAGCATCGCAGCGAAGGCGTGGCGGCGCTGCTCCTGTTCCTGCAGCAGGCGCAGCGCGGCGCGGTGCACCTCGCTGACATTGGCGTAGCGGCCGGAGGAGACGCAGGCGGCGGCGAAGGCGTCGAGTTCGGGGGTGAGGCTGACATTGGGCATGGATGTCAATCTATGACATCCGACCGGGCCGAGCAACGGCGACAGGACGATCTTAGAAGGCGCGAATGCGCCGGTGCTGGACGCGGCATCGCACCGGATCACCGGTTGCGCACCAACCGAAACCAATGCGCGCGCCCCCGGCCAGCATGGTCACCGCCTCGCCCAGGACCGTGGAGGAACGCCACCGCGGCAACAGCCGTCTTCGCACCATTCGTGTTCATTCCTTGGCTTTTTGCATTGCTAACCCTAAAAATCCCCGCAAATCGCGGTGATTCCGCTCAGGCAGCCAGTTTGGTCAGCTCCTTTGTGTTGGCATTCGCCGCGGTGATCAGTGCGGTGACGGCGACACGTCCGG
>Ga0187809_10001534_pt1 | contig 10616 bp, 8 predicted proteins | sample NC_wetland_sal_i_8_FD_132415 | JGI IMG/M metagenome (GOLD analysis project Ga0187809, IMG submission 132415) | Wetland sediment microbial communities from Neuse River Estuary, North Carolina, USA - ASW_4 | ecosystem: Environmental > Aquatic > Freshwater > Wetlands > Sediment | place: USA: North... | reverse complement strand
CGCCGCCGTCACCCAGCCGGATTCCCGGCTGTCCTGCCAGATCCCGGTCACCGAGGCGCTGGACGGGTTGATCGTCCGGATGCCCGAAGGACAACACTGACAACAGGAGGCCACGCCATGAATGCACCCGTGCAGATTGACGCCGCCACGGACGCCGCCGCGACCCCGCTGGACCGGATCGACGTCAGCAACCCGCGCCTGTACCAGGACGACTGCTACTTCCCGTACTTCGCCCGCCTGCGCCGCGAGGACCCGGTGCACTACCGCCAGGGCGGCATGTACGGCGACTTCTGGTCGATCACGAAATTCAAGGACATCATGCATGTCGAGACCCACCCGGAGATCTTCTCCTCCGATGCGAAGCTCGGCGGCATCACCATAACCGACCGGCCGATGGAATTCCGGCGTTCCAGCTTCATCTCGATGGACCCACCGCGCCACGACGAGCAGCGCAAGGTGGTCAGCCCAATCGTCGCGCCGGCCAACCTGAACAACATGTCGTCCATCATCCGCGAACGCACCGCGCGCGTGCTGGACGGTCTGCCGCGCAACGAGACCTTCGACTGGGTGCAGGAAGTCTCGATCGAACTCACCACGCTGATGCTGACGACGCTGTTCGACTTTCCGCTGGCCGACCGCCACAAGCTCACCTGGTGGTCCGACCGCGCGACCGAGGACGTGAATGCCGGCGGCATCGTCAACTCGGAACAGAAGCGGCTGGAGATCCTGACCGAGGCGGTGCAGGTGTTCACCGGCCTGTGGCACGAACGCGCCGCGAAACCGCCGAGCTACGATCTGATCTCGATGCTGGCGCATGGCGAGGCGACGAAGAACCTGGTGAACGACCCGGCGGAGTTCCTCGGCAACCTCGTGCTGCTGATCGTCGGCGGCAACGACACCACGCGCAATTCCATGAGCGGCGGGCTGGCGGCGCTGTGCAAGCATCCCGCCGAATACGACAAGCTGCGCGCCAATCCGGGCGTGATCCCCAGCATGGTGCCGGAGATCATCCGCTGGGTGTCGCCGATCATCCACATGCGGCGCACCGCGCTGGCGGACACTCAGATCGGTGGCAAGCAGATCCGCCAGGGCGACAAGGTGGTGATGTGGTACGTCTCGGGCAACCGCGACGAGGACTCCATCGACCGGCCGGACGACTTCATCATCGACCGCGTTCGGCCGCGGCATCATCTGTCGTTCGGCTTCGGCGTGCATCGTTGCGTCGGTAACCGCCTGGCGGAGATGCAGCTGAACATCCTGTGGGAGGAGATCATGCAGCGTTTCCCACGGATCGAACTGATGGACGAACCGAAGCGGCTGTATTCCAATTTCATCCACGGCATCACCGAGATGAAGGTGCGCATTCCGGGGTGAGTGCGGCATTCGCGACCCGGTAGCCAGCCGCGCTATTGCTTCACGGTGTCACGAAGAATCGCTTGCATTCCCTTTCCGCACTATCGACGGGGAGGGAATGCAGGCAGCAAGGGATGTGCATTGCCGGGCTACGCTGGTTGTCCAGTCACTGTGACGATCCGCCGGTCAACTCGCCGATCACCTGGTTCCAGACGGCGTCCATCTCGCCGCTCCATGCCGGTCCGAGAATGTCTCGGAATGTGGCGACGACCGTCCAATAAAACGTGTCGAACACCTCCGGTGCAACGCCAAGCCCCTCGTGGTTCACCCGTTCCACCTGGACCAGGCTGGCGCCGTATGACTGATCGTCGAGAAAATCCAACAAGCTGTCGATCGTCACCTGGAACATCTGTCCGCGCACCAGGCCGCCGGTGTCACGCACGAACAATGCCTCGACTTCCGGGCTGACGGCGAACAGCCGTTGAAACACCAGCGGCGTTGGATCGCCGACTCGTTCGGCAACCTGCTCCAAGGTGTTCGTGATGACTGCGCTCCTGGGATCCATCGAACCTGTGGCGGTTTCCGTTGCGGCGATACTTCATCACGGCACCCAGCGGAGCTCAAGTCGGAGGGGCATGGCGCGCCCCGGAGCATGCAGGTTCAACCCGGAGCGACCGGTGCCAAATCATGCGCCCGACCAGCCCATCGCCCATGTCGATCACGTTCTGTCAGGCCCTCGGGCGACGGCATGCGCGTGGGTGCTTCCGTCGCTGCGCGTCGGCGCGACTGCATTTCGTCGACCGGGGCAAGGTTGTCGATGGTCAGCTGCGCTATGTCCTTGCCGGCGGTGCGCAGTGTGTCGAGCAGGCGATCGAGTAACCCGCTGGTTGCATGGTGGTCGGCAACGGCTTGGGTGTGTTGCGGCACCGCGTGCGCCTTCGACTGGATGCGTGGATGCTGCATCGGCATGCCGTTACATGCACCTGTATGCGGGAATTGCAGTACAGCGAAAATCGTTGAAGCGGTGCGGCGGGAGCATTAGATTTCCCGGGCTCCCGACGGCACTCCTTGCGGTGTACCGCCGGGGCCGGTTGGGTAGGCTACCGGCGGATAGAGATCGAGAGCTCTATCCGCCACCTACCCCACCGGAGACGCAGAACAACGTTCGACATTGTCTGGCTCCTGTGGCGGCACAATTGCCGCGGCGTCTGGTTAGGCTGCATTGGTAAAAATTCCGTCTACCACTGCAGCCTGACCGGCATTTTTCCAGCGGCCCTGCATCAGCCGTGCAGCTTCGCCAGCGTCGCCGCATTCGCGCGGATCACCAGCATGCGGCGGATCTTCTGCGTCGGCGTCAGCAGCCCGTTCTCCACGGTGAACGCTGGCACGACCGCGTGCTTGCGAATCCGTTCCGTCACCGACAGGCGCAGGTTGGTGCGGTTGACCGCCAGCGCCACCGCGACATCGTCGTAGCCGTCCGCCGGCACCACCAGCGCGGTCACGCCGGATCGCCCATCCCCGGCGACCACGGCCTGCGCAATCTCGGTTTCCGCCATCAGCATGCCTTCGATCTTGGCGGGCGACACGTTCTCCCCGCCCGACAGCACGATGATGTCCTTCTTGCGGTCGGTGATGCGCAGATAGCCGTCATCGTCCAGCACGCCGATATCGCCGGTGTGCAGCCAGCCGTCCTGGATCGCCGCTTCGGTGTCCTTCTGGCGCAGCCAATAGCCGTCCATCACCAGCTCGCCGCGCACCAGGATTTCCCCGTCGGCGGCGATCCGCAGCTCCACCCCGCGAAGCGGGCGACCGACGGTGTCGATGCGAATGCCATCCGGCGGATTGGCGCTGATCACCGGGCCCGCTTCGGTCTGGCCATAGCCCTGCATGATCAGCAAGCCGAGCGCCAGGAAGAAGCGGCCGACCTCCGGCTCCAGGCGGGCGCCGCCGGACATCGCGGCCTTCAGCCGCCCGCCGAACCGCGCCCGGACCTTTGCCCGGACCAACCGGTCCAGCAGGCGGTCCAGCACGTGCTCGCGCAACGTCAGGCGCTCGCCATCGACGCGGCGCAGGCCGATTTCCAGCGCCCGATTGAACAGATTCTGCCGCCAGGGCGGCTGGCGCGCCACCTGCGCCAGGATGCGGGCGCGGATCACCTCCAGCACGCGCGGCACCACGGTCATGATGGTGGGCCGCACCGCCAGCAGGTCGCTCGCCAGCTGCTCCACACCGCGCGAATAGACGATCTCCGTCCCCAGGCTCGGCAGGAAGAACACGCCGACCGTGTGCTCATAGCTGTGTGAGGTCGGCAGGTAGGACAGGTAGATTTCGTCCTTCAAATCCAACGGCCGCAGCAGCTCCACCGCTCCGCGGCAGTTCGACATGATGGAGCGGTGCGGCAGCATCACCCCCTTCGGCGTGCCGCCGGTGCCGGAGGTATAGATCAGGCAGGCCAGCGCGGTCCGCGGAATGCCGGCCGCCTCCAGCGCGATATCGTCCGGCGGGGCGGGATCGGCGACCAGCTCCGCCCAGGGAAGCACGGGCGGCGGGCCGCTGGAGACGTCACCCGGATCGTCCATCACTATCAGCAGGTCCAGGCCGTTCGCCTGCTGGCCGGCTTGCCGCAGCCGCTCCGCCAGTGCGGGGGTGGAGACGATTGCCGCCCGGGCGCCCGAATCGGCCAGGATGTGCGCGTGGTCCGTGACCGTGTTGGTGGTGTAGGTCGGCACCGGCACGGCGCGGATGGCCATCAGCGCGGTCTCGGCAATGGGGTATTCGGGACGGTTCTCCGCCACGATCACCACCCGGTCGCCGGCCGACACCCCGGCGGCTCGCAGCCGGCGGGCACAGGACGCGGCCATGCGGCCGAACTCGCCCCAGGTGATCCCATGCCAGGCACCGTCGCGGTAGCCGCGCAGCATCGGCTTGTCCGGCCGGGACCGCGCCAGGGCAAACATCATCGCGGCCAGATTGGGCCAGCTCGGGTAGCTATCCACGTCTCCTCCGGGTGACCGCGACCCGCCCCCGGCTTACCCGGAGGTGGCCCAACCCTTTGACCGGCGCCCCTACTACCTTACATGGATGCGGAACGCACCCAGTCGCGAGGACCCGAGGCGATGAGCGCCAGCAAGACCCAGCCCAACGCCGAAGCCCTGCCGACCTGGGACCTGACCGATCTGTATCCCGCCCCCGACAGCCCGGAGGTGAGTGCCGACCTGACCAGAGCCGAGCAGCAGGCCAAGGCGTTCAATACGAGCTATGCCGGCAAGCTCGGGGGCTTGTCCGGCGCCGTCCTGGCTGCCGCGATCGCCGAGTACGAGCGCATCGAGGAGGTGCTCGGCCGCCTGATGTCCTACGCCCAGCTGCTGTTCAGCGGCGACTCGACCGACCCGGCGCTTGGCCGCTTCTATCAGACCGTCAGCGAGCGGGTCACCGCAATCAGCTCCCACCTGCTGTTCTTCACCCTGGAGCTGAACCGGCTGGACGATGCGGTGCTGGAGCAGAAACTGACCGACGCCACGCTGGCCCGCTGGCGTCCCTGGCTGCGCGACCTGCTGGTGTTCCGCCCGCACCAGCTCTCCGATGAGCTGGAGAAGCTGCTGCACGAGAAGGAGGTCACCGGCCATAGCGCCTGGAGCCGGCTGTTCGACGAGACCGTCGCCGGCATGCGCATCCCCCTGGGCGGCGAGGAACTGACAGTTTCCGCCGTGCTGAACAAGCTGTCCGACGGCGACCGGAGCGTGCGCGAGGCCGCCGGCAAGGCGATCGGCGCCGCGTTCGGCGAACGGGTGCGCCTGTTCTCGCTGATCACCAACACGCTGGCGAAGGACAAGGAGATCATCGACACGTGGCGCCACTACCCGCGCCCCACCAGCGCGCGCAACCGCGCCAATATGGTGGAGGACGAGGTGGTGGACGCCCTGGATACCGCGGTGCGCGACGAGGTACCGCGTTTGTCGCACCGCTATTACCAGATGAAGGCGAAGTGGCTCGGGTTGCCGAAGCTGATGCACTGGGATCGCAACGCACCGCTGCCGGAGGACGACGATCGCGAGATCGGCTGGAACGATGCGCGCGAGCGGGTGCTGTCCGCCTATGGCGCGTTCAGCCCGGAACTTGCCGCTGTGGGAAAGCGGTTCTTCGATCAGCCGTGGATCGACGCGACGCTGCACCCCGGCAAGGCCGGCGGTGCCTTCGCACATCCGACGGTGCCGAGTGTGCACCCGTACCTGCTGCTGAATTACCACGGCAAGACGCGCGACGTGATGACGCTGGCGCACGAGCTGGGGCATGGCGTGCACCAGGTGCTGGCCGGCGCACAGGGCTACCTGATGTCCGGCACGCCGCTGACTCTCGCGGAAACCGCCAGCGTGTTCGGTGAGATGCTGACCTTCCGCGCGGTGCTGGACGCGGCCGGGCCGAAGCAGCGGCGTATCATGCTGGCGTCGAAAGTGGAGGACATGCTGAATACGGTGGTCCGCCAGATGGCGTTCTACCGCTTCGAAACGCTGGTGCACGACGAACGCCGCAGCGGCGAGCTGCTGCCGGAACGGATCGGCGAGATCTGGCTGCAGGTGCAGACTGAAAGCCTGGGGCCGGCGTTCGAGTTCACGCCGGAATACAGCGTGTTCTGGTCGTACATCCCGCACTTCATCCATACGCCGTTCTACGTGTACGCCTACGCGTTCGGCGATTGCCTGGTGAATGCGCTGTACTCGGTGTTCCAGTCGGGCCATCCCGGGTTCCAGGCGAAATACCTCGACATGCTGCGGGCCGGCGGTACCAAGCGGCACAAGGAACTGCTGGCGCCGTTCGGTCTGGACGCATCGGATCCGGCGTTCTGGAAGAAGGGGCTCGGCGTGATCGGTGGGTTCATCGACGAGCTGGAGACGGTCGGGTGAAGCGGGAAGCGGAGCAAGGCAACGTGATTCTTCCCCTCCCTGCGGGTTTGGATCGTGCGTGGTTGCATGAGCATGGGGCCCGAGTCTTGCGATTCGCCGATGCCGAGGCTCTCGGCAATCTCGAAGGAGTTGTAACGGTGATCGGGGAATTTGCCCGCATAGTCCCTCCCCCCGACCTTGCTCCGCTTCGCGGCCCGGGTCCGCAAGGGGAGGGGGGGCGTTCATGCGCTTCCTCCGCCGTGTCTCGTTCCCATGTCTGACCGCAGCAACCTGTTCGGCGAACTCCGCCGATTCGCCCGTACCTCCGGCGCCGTCGGCGGTATTGCGGCGCGCGTCGCCGGCGAGCGCGTGCTTGGCATCAAGACCGATCGCGCCGCGCACGCGGAAGACCTGCGCACGATTCTTGGCGGGCTGAAGGGGCCGCTGATGAAGGTGGCGCAGTTCCTCTCCAGCGTGCCCGATGCGCTGCCGGCGGAGTATGCGGCGGAACTCGCGCATCTGCAGTCGAACGCGCCGCCGATGGGGTGGGCCTTCGTGCGCCGCCGCATGGCCAGCGAACTCGGTGCCAACTGGCAGTCGCGCTTTGCTGAATTCAGCCAGGACGCTGCCGCCGCGGCGTCGCTCGGCCAGGTGCACCGCGCGCGCCTGCCTGACGGAACCGATGTCGCCTGCAAGCTGCAATATCCCGACATGCCAAGCACGGTGGAAGCCGATCTGCGGCAGTTGCGGCTGGCCATGGCGGTGTACCACCGCATGGACAACGCGATCCAGCACGAGGAAATCTACAAGGAACTCACCCAGCGGCTGCGCGAGGAACTCGACTACGAGCGCGAGGCCGCGCAGATGCGGCTGTACGGCATCATGCTGTCCGGGGATTCTCTGGTGCACATCCCGGTGCCGATGCCCGGCTACTGCACCAAGCGGCTGCTGACCATGACCTGGCTGGAAGGCCGCCCGCTGATGCAGCGGCTGGAGGACAACCCCTCGCAGGAGGAACGCAACCGCATCGCAGAGGGCCTGTTCCGTGCGTGGTACGTGCCATTCTATCGCTACGGGGTGATCCACGGTGACCCGCATCTGGGCAATTACCAGGTGTGCGCCGACGATTCGGTGAACCTGCTGGACTTTGGCGCGATCCGGGTGTTCCAGGCGAAGTTCGTGCGCGGTGTGATCGCTCTGTTCGAGGCGGTGCGCGATAACGATGACGAGAAAGCCCACCATGCCTACGAGAGCTGGGGCTTCACCGACCTCTCGAAAGAGAAGATGGAGGTGCTGAACCTGTGGGCGCGCTTCCTGTACGAACCCTTGGTGGAAGACCGCGCACGCCGGATCCAGGAGACCGACGATCCGCAGTTCGGCCGCGAGGTCGCGGAACGCGTGCATGCCGGCCTGCGCCGCACCGGTGGTGTGAAGCCGCCGCGGGAGTTCGTGCTGATGGACCGCTCCGCCATCGGTCTGGGCGGCGTGTTCGTGCGGTTGCGCGCCGAACTCAACTGGAGCCGCATGTTCCACGAGCTGATTGCGGATTTCGACGAACAAACGCTGGCTGCCCGCCAGGCCGTGGCCTTGGCAGAGGCCGGCGTCCCCCCAGCCGCATAGCTTGCCTATGGCGGCCGACAACAGCCCGGCAGAAACACCTCTCCCGCTTCCCGAGGTTGGGCCGCGAAGCGGGAGAGGTGAAGCGCCCCAGCCGTGACGCGGTTTTTTAACCGGGTTGCCACTGCCGGCGGGGTGTACTAGAGGGACGACAATTCCGCGGCGATGCGGGCCGCCACCTCCTGCGCGGCGGCTTGGACGGCTGGGGAAGCCGAAGCTCCCGCGGTGAAGTCGGCGCCTTCAATGGCAAACAGCACGCACCGCCGCGGCAGCGAACCCAACGCGCGCGCCAGGGCGATGGCCTCCGCTACCCCGAGGCCGTGCGAGGACTGGGTTGCGGCGGAGGGTGGTGTCTCACCCGCCGCGCAGTTCAGCCGCCGGATCGCACCGGCCGAAGCACCCGAACAGCACGCGTCAACCAGCCACACGGCGTCGTCCGCGTGCAGCATCGGCACCAGCGAAGCCGCGTCACCATCCTGTTCGATCACCGCCACGCCATCCGGCACCGCATCGCGCAGCAGGCACGCCACAAGCCGCCCGGCGCCGTCGTCGCCGCGTGCGGGATTGCCCAATCCGAATACCACCCGGCGGGGTGGGTCAGACACGCTCCACGTCCAGCGTCAGGAAATGCGTGGCGCAGGAAATGCACGGGTCGTAGTTGCGCACCGCCTGTTCGCACAAATGCCGCAGCCGGTCGTCCGGCTGATCCAGCCAGCCGGCGGCAAACACCCGCAAATCTTCTTCGATGCTTGGCTGGTTCTGCGAGGTGGGAGGCACGATCTTGGCATCCAGGATGGTGCCGTCGGAATCCAGCCGATAGCGGTGATACAGCATGCCGCGAGGGGCTTCGGTGCAGGAATAGCCGGTTCCGGCGCGCGTCGGCGCTTCCTCATAAGGCCGGTCGGGCTCCTGGTACGCGTCGATGATGCGGATAGCCTCGTCGAACGCGTACAGCAGCTCCACCGCCCGCACCACGATGCTGCGGAACGGATTGTTGCAGGTGGTGCCGAGTCCGGCTTCCTGCGCAGCCTGCTTCGCCAGGGGAGACAATGCGTCGTAGTTCAGGCTGTAGCGTGCCAGCGGACCGGTGACGTACGCGCCGCTGCCGATGTGCCGCGAATGCAGCGCGTTGGAACGCTTGACGTGGTACTCTTCGAAATTCGCGTCGTACTGTTGTTGCGGGATGTCGAGACCCTTGTTCGACACCACGCGGCCGGCATTGAACGGATACTCGCCCGCCTTTCCCAGGCAGACGAACTCGTAGTCGCGCTCGCAATCGGGAAACTCGAAGCCGGACACCAGCTTTACCGCGGCCAGCGACGCATCGCGTCCGCGTTGCAGCGCCTCACGAAGTGCGGAGAATTCACGGCATGCCGGTGCGCGGTAGAAGCCACCGACGCGCACGTTGACCGGGTGGATCTCCCGGCCGCCGAGCAGGTTGAGAATGTCGTTGCCGGTCTTTTTCAGCTCCAGCGCCTGGCGGACCACGTCAGGATGGTCCTTCGCCATCTCCACCGCGCCGTCATAGCCCAGGAAATCCGGCGCGTGCAGCATGAACATGTGCAGCGCGTGGCTCTCGATCCACTCGCCGCAGTACAGCAGGCGGCGCAGTTCGCGGATCGGCGGCGTAATCTCGATGCCGAGTGCATCCTCCATCGCGTGCACCGAGCTCATCTGGTAGGCGACGGGGCAGATGCCGCAGATGCGCGCGGTGATGTCGGGCGCTTCCAGGTAGCTGCGGCCGCGCAGAAAAGCCTCGAAGAAGCGGGGCGGCTCGAAGATGCGCAGCTCCACGCTGCGCAGCGTGTTGCCCTCGATCACCAGCTTGACGCCGCCCTCGCCCTCCACCCGGGCAAGGTAATCGACGTTGATCGTCCTACGCGCCATGGCGGTCGCCTTCCCGATGGAACGGTTCCGCGCCGGTGTTGAAGGTGCGGTATACGCGCTGGAGGTCGCGCTCATTCATGCCGTGCTCGCGCAGCCTGGCGCTGAGCGACACGGTGTTGGGCGTTTCCTTCGGTCCGAAGCAGCCGTAGCAGCCGCGGTTGTACGCCGGGCAGATCGCGCCGCAGCCGGCATGCGTCACCGGGCCGAGACACGACTTCGCACCGCGCACCAGCACGCAGACAGTGCCGCGCTGCTTGCACTCCATGCACACGCTGTGCGCCGGGGTGTCGGGTTTGCGGTGATGCAGGAAGGCCGCGAGCACTTCCACCAGCTGGTGCTTGTTGATCGGGCAGCCGCGCAGCTCGAAATCGACATTGACGTGCGCGCTGATCGGCGTGGAGGTTGCCAGGGTGCTGATGTATTCCGGATGCGCATAGACGATGCTGGTGAACTCGCGCACGTCCTTGAAGTTGCGCAGTGCCTGGATGCCGCCGGCGGTGGCGCAGGCGCCGATGGTGATCAGTGTCTTCGACTGCCGCCGCACCGCGTGCAGGCGTTCCGCGTCGTGCGGCGTGGTCACCGAGCCTTCCACCAGGGAGACGTCGTACGGTCCCTTCAGCACGGCGCGGGTGGCTTCGGGGAAGTAGGCGATGTCGATCGCGCCAGCCACGGTCAGCAGCTCGTCCTCGCAATCGAGCAGGGAAAGCTGGCAGCCGTCGCAGGAGGCGAATTTCCAGACGGCGAGCTTGGGCTTGTTCGGCATTACATGTCATGGCCGGGCTTGACCCGGCCATCCTCCCAGTAGCGATCGGGTCGGGATACGGCGGCGCGCGCACTGGCGGGGGTGGATGGCAGGGTCAAGCCCGGCCATGACCGGGG
>Ga0187809_10001533_pt1 | contig 10637 bp, 13 predicted proteins | sample NC_wetland_sal_i_8_FD_132415 | JGI IMG/M metagenome (GOLD analysis project Ga0187809, IMG submission 132415) | Wetland sediment microbial communities from Neuse River Estuary, North Carolina, USA - ASW_4 | ecosystem: Environmental > Aquatic > Freshwater > Wetlands > Sediment | place: USA: North... | reverse complement strand
GTTCGAAGTGGCGGGCGGACCGGGAAGCTCCGAGGACGACCCTCCCGGTCCTGCAACCACACCCGAGACCGTGGTGACGGACGGGGTCTGTATCCGTCACCGGACGAGCGCGGACCCGCCGTTGCCGAGTATGACGACTTATGTGCGAATCGCGCTAGTGCTTTGCAAGTGGTACGAGACCTCAGCCGGCGAGGTCCTGGATCCGCCGCAGGCGCCGGTAGGCGGACGACTTCGTCACCGGCGGCCGGCACCGGCGGGCGAGGTCGGCGATCGAGGCGGTCGGGTGCCGCATGCGGAGGACTGCGAGCTCGCGCAGCTCTTCGGGAAGCGAGTCGACGTCGAGCCTGCGCAGCGCCTGGAGCTGCGCGTGGGCGGCGCGGCCGGTTCGGACGAGGTTCGCGTGATCGGCGTTCGCGAGCCGGTTCGCGTCGGCCTTCGTCGCGGCGACGACCGAGCGTTCCTCCAGCAAGAGCACGACGTCGCTCGCGCCGGCGGCGACGAGGGTGTCCGCGATGGCCTCGGTGCCTTTCGCGTACGCGATCGCGTGCCGGCCGCGGTCGAGGACGTGCAGCTCCGCGTCCTCCCGGGCCGCGACGTCCGCAAGGAAGTGCGCGCCCTCGATCTCGACCGTCCGAATCTCGAGATGTGGGTCGCGCGGTCCGCTGAGCGAGCCCGCTCCGAGGAGCGCCCCGCGCAGGTACGCGCGGCGGCAGCAGCGACGTGCGAGCACCCGGCCCGGCGGGTGGTCGATGGGCCGGTGCGCCGAGTCGAGGACGCCCGCCCGGTGGAGCGTCTCGTACGCGTGCCGCGTCCCTTCGACATGCAGCTGATAGCGCGTCGCGCGGTCGAACGCAGGCCGCTGGTACGTGCGAATCTCCGACTCGACCTCGAACGCGCGCAGGAGCGCGAATGCGCGTCTCGCGATCGCGGAGCTGACGAGATCGAGGTGGACCCCGACCTCGCCGCGGCCGCGCAGGTGCACGCTCCCGGCGACGTGGAACAGGCCGGACAGCTCGGCCAGCCGGTCGCAGTCCGCCTCGGGCGCGATCGCGGCGAGCTCGTTCCGCAGATCCTCAGAGAGCACCCTCGAGCTCCAGGAGGCGCCGCTTGTAGCGGAGCCCGAGCGTGCCGTACGAGCCGAGGTCGCCGGCGGCGACGACGCGGTGGCAGGGGACGAAGAGGCCGAGACGGTTGCGCGCGCAGAAGCTCCCGGCTGCGCGCGCGGCGCCGGGCGAGCCGGCGAGCGCCGCGAGCTCGCCGTACGTGACCACTTCCCCGCGCGGAACCCCACGGAGCGTCTCGGCGCAGCGTCCGAAGAAGTCGCTTTCGTACTCGAGGTCGACCGGGACGTCCTCGAGCGCGACCGCCTCGCCGGCGAAGTACGCCTGGATCAGGGCCACGACCTCATTTCGGTGTCCGACACCGACTTTGGTCTCTGACACCGTCGGCAGCTCGTGCCAGACGACGCGGTCGTCTGCGAGCACGAGCTCCCCCACCCCCCAGCCGTCCACCTCGTAGGCCAGCTGCCGGACCATCGGTCCATCCTAGAATCGCGGCATGAGCACTCACGCGATCTTCCATGTCCCCGAGCCCTACAACGAGCCGGTCAGGAGCTATGCCCCGGGCACGCCCGAGCGCGAGGAGCTGCGCACCCGGCTCCGGGAGATGGAGTCGCAACGGCTCGACCTCCCGCTCGTGATCGGCGGCGAGGAGGTGCGTACCGGCAATACGTTCGAGGCGGTCGAGCCGCACAAGCGCTCGCACGTCCTCGCGACCGTGCACAAGGGCGGCGCGCCCGAGGTCGATCGTGCGATCGCCGCGGCGGCCGGCGCCTGGGACGACTGGTCGCGCACGCCGTGGGAGGACCGCGCGGCGATCTTCCTCCGCGCAGCGGAGCTTCTCGCAGGCCCGTGGCGGGCGACGCTGAACGCCGCGACCATGCTCGGCCAGTCGAAGACGGCGCACCAGGCGGAGATCGACTCGGCCTGCGAGGTGATCGATTTCTGGCGCTTCAACGTCGAGTTCATGACCCGCATCTACGAGCAGCAGCCGGTCTCGTCGCCCGGCGTCTGGAACCGGATCGAGTACAGGCCGCTCGAAGGCTTCGTCTTTGCGGTGACGCCGTTCAACTTCACCGCCATCGGCGCCAACCTGCCGACGTCGGCAGCCCTCATGGGCAACACGGTCGTCTGGAAGCCGGCGTCGACGGCGGCGTACTCCGCGTACTGGCTGATGAAGCTGTACGAGGAGGCCGGGCTTCCGCCGGGCGTCATCAACCTCGTCTACGGCAACGGCGCCGAGGTCGGCGATCCCGCGCTCGCCAGCCCCCACCTCGCCGGCATCCATTTCACGGGCTCGACCGGCGTGTTCAACGGCATGTGGAAGACGGTCGGAGAGAACATCGCGGCAGGGCGCTACCGGAACTACCCGCGCATCGTCGGCGAGACCGGCGGCAAGGACTTCATCGTCGCGCACCCGTCCGCGGACGTCGACGCGCTCGCGACCGCGATCGTGCGCGGCTCGTTCGAGTACCAGGGGCAGAAGTGCTCCGCCGCCTCCCGGGTCTTCGCACCGTCGAACCTCTGGCCGGCGCTGCGCGAGCGCCTGGTCGAGCAGGTGCGCAGCCTGAGCATGGGCGACGTCAACGACTTCTCCAACTTCATGGGCGCCGTCATCGACAAGAGCTCGTTCGCAACGCAGAAGGAGGCGATCGAGGAGGCGAAGGCGTCGAACGGGAAGGCGTCGGTCCTCGTCGGCGGCGGGTACGACGACTCCGATGGGTGGTTCGTCCAGCCGACGGTGATCGAGACGAGCGATCCGAGCTTCCGCACGATGCGGGAGGAGCTCTTCGGCCCGGTCGTGACCGCGTTCGTCTACGACGCGGACCGGTACGAGGACACGCTCGACCTGATCGACGCAGGCGCGCCCTACGGGCTCACTGGCGCGGTCTTCTCCCGCGACCGCTCCGCCGTCGACACCGCACGCGACCGCCTGCGCTACGCCGCCGGCAACTTCTACGTCAACGACAAGCCGACCGGCGCGGTCGTGGGCCAGCAGCCGTTCGGCGGCGGAAGAGCGTCGGGGACGAACGACAAGGCGGGCTCGATGTGGAACCTCATCCGCTGGGTCTCCCCGCGGTCGATCAAAGAGACGTTCGTCCCGCCGACGGACTACGGCTACCCGTTCATGCAGTCCGACTAGCCCTTCTTGTACTTCGGCTTGGGCTTCGCCTTCTTGGGCTTGGCCTTCGCCTTCGGAGCCTGGACGACCACGGCCTGCTGCGGCTGCGAGAAGGCGACGGTGAACCCGGACCCGTCGGGCGACAAGGGCGCCGGCGACGCGGAGCCGGACCGCCCGGCGAGGTCGATCGACGTCGCGCTCCAGCCGGCGTCGGAGATCGTGCCGACGTGGCCGTTCGCCGTCGTCGACGAGCCGCTGAACGCGAGGCTGCCGAAGTTCGCGAGCGACAGACCGAAGCAGCGGCTGCCGAAACAGCGCGCCGGCGCCTCCGCAATCCACTCGGCCGACGACATGTCGAGGGTCGTCGGCGTCTGCTGCGTCGTGAACGTCTGCCCGCTCGTGACGTCGGCGAGGGTCAGCGTCACGCTCGGGTCGGTCACGCTCACCTCCGCGGTCACCGTGTCGCCGGGCGCGATCTCGAGCGGCGCCTGCACCGAGCCGTCCGGTAGGAGCTCGTACCACGCGTCGTACACGGGCTGGCCGTCCAGGCAGTTGGACTCGGTGCCGATCTGCTCGAGACCGCCGTTGCCGCCCGAGTAGCCGCCGAGGCCGACCCAGAAGGCCGAATACGTCGATGCGCCGGCCGGGCACGTGACAGCGGGCTGCACCCACGTCCCCTTCACGTCGGTGAAGGTCGAGCCGGTGACCGCGTAGCCGGCCCAGTTACTGCTTGCAGCGGCAGCGTGGACGAGAAGCAGGGCCAGCGTTCTCATTCGCCCTTATCGAAGCCGAAAGAGCCGGCGCCTGCCTAAGAATCGTGTACAGGATCGGTAAACCGGGCGACCTCGACCGAGGCGACCGCCTCCTCGAACGCCGCCCAGCGTCCTGCGAATGCCTCGACCTCGGCGATCATCCGGACGAAGAGCTCCTCGTACCAGCCGTGGTCGCGGAGATCGTCCTCGATCCGGTGCAGTGACATGCCCCGAGGCTAGAGACCCAACGTTAGGGATCTCTCAAGCCGCTGTAAGAACTACCACCTAGGCGCGGCCCGCCTTGTGAAGCTGTGCGTAGATCCGGCGGGCCGTCTTCGCCGGAACGCCGGGGACGCCTTCGAGCTCCTCCTGGCTCGCCGCCACCATCGCCTCGACCGAACCGAAATGCTGGAGCAGCGCGCGCCGCCGCGCCGGCCCCACGCCCTCGAGCTCGTCGAAGAGCGACGAGAACCCACGCGATTCACGCCGCTGCCGGTGAAAGCCGAGCGCGAACCGGTGTGCCTCGTCCCGGATCCGCTGCAGAAGCTGCAGCCCGGGGTTGTGCCGCGAGAGAACGATCGCGTCGGGGCGGCCGGGCACGAAGACCTCCTCGATCCGCTTTGCGAGCGCGATGACGGCGACGCGCGGCAGGTCGTAGGCCTGCATCGCCTCCAACGCCGCCGAGAGCTGCCCCTTGCCGCCGTCGACGACGACGAGGTTCGGCACCGTCGTCCACGCCGGCTCGCCCGCCGCATCCGCGAGCCGCGCGAACCGGCGCGAGACGACCTCGGCCATGGCGGCGAAGTCGTCCGGATCCTCGCCCGCCGTCCGCACCCCGAACTTGCGGTAGTCGCTCTTCTTCGGGAGGCCGTCCTGGAAGACCACCATGGATCCGACCGGGTCCTGCCCCATGGCGTGGGAGATGTCGTAGCACTCGATCCGGATCGGGAGCGACTCGAGGTTCAGCGCCTCGCGCAGCTCTTCGAGCGACTCGACGCGGCGCGCGCGCCGCTGCTCCGACTGCGCCTGCTCGCTGACGAGCGCATGGCGCGCGTTCTCGTCGGCGAGCCCCTGCAGCCTCCTCTTCTCGCCGCGCTCGGCCGCGCGGACCTCGACCTTCGCCCCACGGCGTCCGGAAAGGAGCTCTGCGAGCGCGGAGAGATCGCCCGCGTCGCGCGGAACGACGATCTGCGGCGGCACGCTCGGCGCACTGCCGTAGTACTCGAGGCCGAAGGACTCGAGGATCGTCGTCACGTCCTGACCTCCGACGTTCTCGAGGTGGAACGAGTAGCGGTCGACCATCTTCCCACCCCGCAGCGGAAAGATCTGGACGACCGCGCGGTCGCCCTCGGCGGCGAAGCCGATGACGTCGACCGTCCCGACCGACTGCCGTTCCACCGCCTGCCGCTCGACGAGGTGCTGCACCGCGTACAGTCGGTTGCGATATCGCGCCGCGTCCTCGAATCGCTCCTCACCTGCGGCCGCCTGCATCTTCGCCTCGAGCTCCCGCTGGATCGGCTTGACGGTCCCGGAGAGGAACTCGATGACGCCGTCGATGATCGCGCGATAGTCCTCCTTCGAGACGTAGCCCACGCAGGGGGCCAGGCACCGGTCGATGTGGTAGTCGAGGCACGGAATGCCGGAGTGACGCCCCGGCTTGGGCCCCTCACACGGGCGATACGGGAAGACCCGGTTGAGGACGTCGAGCGTCTCCCGCACCTTCTTCGCGTTCGCGTACGGTCCGAAGTACCAGACACCCGGACGGTGGCGCTCGCGGGTGAACATCACCCGCGGGTACTCGTCCTCGACCGTGACGGCGATGTATGGAAACGACTTGTCGTCGCGGAGCCGCACGTTGAACGGCGGCCGGTGCCGCTTTACGAGGTTCTGCTCGAGGTGGAGGGCCTCGACCTCGCTGCCCGTGACGATCACCTCGATGTCGGCCACCCGCTCCGGGAGTTGGCGGATCTGCGCGCGGCCGTCACCCGTTCGCTGGAAGTACGAGCGGACGCGCGGACGTAAGGATTTTGCCTTGCCGACGTAAAGAATCTCGCCGTCGGCATCGCGGAACAGGTAGACGCCCGGTTTAGTCGGCAAACTCTTGAGCTGATCGTGCACGCGCTCCGACACGGCACGGCTACGGTAGCCGCCCTTTTCCTGCTCACGCTCGCACCCGCGGCGCACGCCGGCGGCCCGACGATGTTGCTCGGCGCGACCGAGGATGCCGTGCGGTCGTCGAATCCTGCGGTCGCGCAGCAGCAGATGGATCTGCTCGCCGCGGCCGGTTTCCGCGCCGTCCGCATCACGCAGACGTGGGCGCCCGGCGAGACGTCGGTCTCGTCGGGCGACGCGACGATCCTCGGCAACGTCATGACGGCGGCGAAGAAGGACGGCCTGGAGGTCCTGACGACCGTCATGAACTTCGGGAGCAAGACCACGCCCCTCAGCGACACCGACCAGGCCGACTTCGCTGCGTTCGCAGCGTCCGTCGTCCGCAGCACGGGGGTCCGGCATCTCATCGTGGGCAACGAGCCGAACCTCAACCGCTACTGGCTGCCCCAGTTCGACGCGAACGGCGGCGACGCCGCCGCAGCCGCGTACGAGTCGCTACTCGCCCGCACCTACGACGCGGTGAAGGCGGCGAATCCGAACGTCGAGGTGATCGGAGGCGCACTCGCACCCCGCGGCAGCGACGATCCCGGCGGCATCCGGCCCACGCACTCGCCCACGGCCTTCATCACCGATCTCGGCGCCACGTACAGGGCCAGTGGGCGGACGACGCCGATCATGGACGCGCTCGCGCTCCATCCGTACGAGGACCACTCGAGCGACGCGCCGGCCGACGGGACGCACCCGAACACGACGACGATCGCGCTCGCCGACTACGGGAAGCTCGTTGCGCTGCTCGGTCAGGCATTCGACGGGACCGCGCAGCAGGGAAGCTCGCTGCCGATCTACTTCGACGAGTTCGGCGTCGAATCGCAGATCCCGCCGGCGAAGCAGAGCCTCTATACCGGCACGGAGGTGGCGGTGACGCAGCCGGTCGACGAGGCGACGCAGGCCGCGTACTACCGGCAGGCGATCCAGCTCGCGTTCTGCGATCCCACCGTCAAGGGATTCTTCGTCTTCCATGCCATCGACGAGAAGGCGATGACGGGGTGGCAATCCGGCGTGTACTACCCGGACGACACGCCGAAGACGAGCCTCGCCGGGGTCAAGGCGGCCATGGACGACGCCCGCCGCGGAATCGTCGCGCAGTGCCCGAGCCTCGGGCTCACGCCGAAGGCCACGGTGACGCAGGAGGGGCCTGTATTGACGATGACCTGCGACCTCGACTGCTCGTATGTCGCTCAGCTCTACCGAGGCGCCGGGAAGCTCATCGTCTCGAAGCACGGGCGAGCAGTCGGCGGCACCCCGACGACGCTGCCGTTCCGTGTGCCGAGGGCGAAGGCGACGTACCGCCTGCGCGTCTCTCTCCTCGCGCCGGTGAATCCGGGGAAAGCGGGCCTGCTCCGCCGCGTCGTCGCACCCGGCTAACCTTGCACGGCATGGACGGCCAGTACGTCGCGTACACGTTCTACCGTGTCGACCCGGGGTGGCGACGGCTGCCGATCGACGAGCGGCAAGCCGGGAAGGAGGCGTTCGCGGACGTGGTCGAGGAGGCGAGCGAGCGGTTCGACGCACTCCGCTGCTACTCGACGGCCGGAGTCCGGCCGGACGTCGATTTCTTCCTGTGGAAGATCACGCCGCGGTACGACGATCTGCTCGAGCTGGGTACTGCGCTGAACGGAACGCCGCTCGCCGCGTGGGTCGAGACGCCGTATTCGTACCTCGCGACGACGAAGGCCTCGTCGTACACGAGCGCGCGCAAGCCGCGGAAGATCATCCCCAAGGGCTCGCCGTACCTCGTCGTCTATCCGTTCGTGAAGGTCAGGCCCTGGTATGCGCTGCCGGCGGAGGACCGCCAGCGCGCCATGGACGAGCACATGCGCGTCGGCCACGAGTTCGCGACGATCCACAACCACACCACCTACTCGTTCGGAATCGACGACCAGGAGTTCATGACCGCGTTCGAGTGCGACGAGCCGGCCGACTTCATGCACCTGATGCTGACGCTGCGCGAGAGCGAGGCGTCGCGCTACACCGAACGCGACACGCCGATCTTCGTAGGGAAGCACGTGACCGTCCGCGAGGCAGTGAACGCGCTGGACGGCGCCTCCGTTCGCGCCGAAGCCTAGAGATACGTGTGTTGGTCTCTCCAGGTCCGCCACATGGCGAGGCCGCAGAGGACGAGCACCCCGAGGAACGCGATGATCTGGAGGCCGTGAGCGCCGCCGTACGAGTACGCGCCCAGGTCGGCGACGGCGAGCACCGCCCCACCGTAGAAGACGGCCGAGGCCCGCACCGGCCACTGCGAGATCTCCTCCCGCCGCTCGCGCCAGACGAGGTAGATGAAGAACGCGATCGCGAGCAGGAACGCGATCCGCGCCAGGATCCACAGCGCGGCCAGCGTCGCCTCGAGCTGCAGGACGACGACGACCGCGACGATCGCGAGAATGATGAGGAACCCGCGCACGGTCGGGTTCATCCGGGAGAAGAACGAGCTCATGTGCCGGTCATGTACGCGCGCACCGCAAGCGCTCCTGCGACCAGAGTAGCGGCGGCGAACCAGCCGAGCCGCGCGCGCCGGTCGGCCGGCGCGTACAGCCACGGTGCGAGCACCGCAAGGAGCGCGAGTGTGCCGTAGAGGTAGTGCAGCCGCTCCGGGGCCCGCTTGTGCTGGGAAAGCAGGAGGAGGCCGAGCGCGACCTGTGCGACGAGCACCGATTGCGCGAGTGCGAGCAGGTGGGTGACGAGCCCCCTCGGCTCGCGGCGCCGAACGTACGTGACGCCGGCCACGAGCGCGGCGGCCCAGGTGACCGCCAGCACAAGGAATGCGACGGTGTGGTGCGCCGTTAGCATCAGCGACGATGATCGCAGAGGGACAAGCAGCCCCGGACTTCGAGCTCACGAGCGATGCCGGCGAGACCGTGCGGCTGTCCGGCCTTCGCGGGAAGCAGGTCGTCCTCTACTTCTATCCCAAGGACGACACTCCCGGATGCACGACGCAGGCGTGCGGGATCCGCGACGCGTGGAGCGACTTCGAGCGCGCCGGTGCGGTTGTGCTCGGCGTCTCACCCGACAGCGAGCGCTCGCACGAGAAGTTCCGGAAGAAGTACGACCTGCCGTTCACGCTCCTCGCCGACACCGGCCACGAGGTCGCCGAGCGCTACGGCGTCTGGGGCGAGAAGAAGTACATGGGGCGTGCCTACATGGGCGTCAGCCGCTCGACCTTCGTCATCGCCGCCGACGGCACGGTGAAGAAGGTCTTCGAGAAGGTCAAGCCTGCAGAGCACGCAGACGACGTGCTCGCCGCCCTCTCGTCAGACTGACGCAGTGATCCGCGACGAAGTTCGCCGTCTCCTGACCTGGGAGGAGCGCCACCGGCGCCTGTTCGCGCGCATCGGCATCGCGGTCGTTCTGACGGTCGTCGTCGACGCGATCGCGAGCATTCTCGTCTGGCACTGGGAGAGCGGCATCAAAGGGAGCCAGATCCACGGCTTCGGCGACGCTGTCTTCTTCACGACCGTACAGATCTTGACCGTGTCGTCGAACCTGAAGAACCCCGTCACCGCCGCCGGCAAGGTCGTCGACGTCTTCCTCGAGGTATGGGCGATCTTCGTCGTCACAGCCGTCGCCGGCTCTTTCAGCGCGTTCTTCGCCACAGGCGACCGGTCCTAGTACCCACATCGGCCGGTCCAGCGTTCCCCCTCCATGACAACTCTCATCTGGATCGTCATCGCGATAGCGATCGTCGTCGTCCTGGTCGGCCTCGTCGGCCTCCGCGCAACCCGTGAGCGGCGGCTCGCCCAGCGCCGCGAAAAGGCGCAGGAGCTGCGCGCAGAGGCCGAGGAACGGGCCATGCGGGCCGATCAGCGCGAGGCGCTGGCGCGGGAGCAGGCAGAGGTGGCCCGGAACGAACGCGCCGAGGCGGACAAGGTTGGAGCGCAGGCGGACAAGCTCGACCCCGACTACGACGACCGGTAGCCCGGGCGCAGCTTCCGCCCTGCCGCAACGGGGCACCCAGACAGCAGGTAGGCGCCGCACGGGTTGAGGCCGTCGGCCATGGATTCCAGGGCAGAATCACCTCTAACCCGTGCGGCGCCGCATGATGGCGACGCATCCAAAGGAGAGCGCTGGGGCGCGCTCAACCTCGAGGTGTGGCCGGGAGAGTTCCTCTCGTCGCATCGCGTTCGAGTACCACGAGGCAGCGGAACGCCAGAAGTGGTGTGAGTGGTTCGAGCAGTCGCTCGAGGGCGAGTGCTGGTCCGAGTAGACGCTCAGGGAGGAGTTGGCGACGGTGCCATCCTCCGGAAAGCGGATAGGCGATCATCGCCAGCCGCCGGCGATAGATGATTCTCAGTCCGGGCCACCGGGCTGTGAAGTGCTTGGCCTGGCGGAAGAAGAAAAGCGTCGGGAGTGCTTGGTTCGCATCGAGTGGCACGCTTGTGGATTGCGCGTCCCCGGCAAAAGGGTCGACCAGGAGATCGGTCGCCTCGTGGTGCCAGCGCCGATAGGCCTGATAGGAGGCCGGCGAACAGTACGGCTCGAGGAGAACGACACGTCCACCTTGCAAGAGACACCTTTGCGCCTCGTCGAAGAATC
>Ga0187809_10001532_pt1 | contig 10644 bp, 10 predicted proteins | sample NC_wetland_sal_i_8_FD_132415 | JGI IMG/M metagenome (GOLD analysis project Ga0187809, IMG submission 132415) | Wetland sediment microbial communities from Neuse River Estuary, North Carolina, USA - ASW_4 | ecosystem: Environmental > Aquatic > Freshwater > Wetlands > Sediment | place: USA: North... | reverse complement strand
CGGGGATCGAAGTGCTTTGCGCTGGAAAGCCGCAGCGCGCCGCGGCGGCGACGATCCACTGGCTGAGCACGCCGCCGCCTTCGCCGCCGAGCGCAGCGATGAGGATCGACAACGGGCAAACCTCGGTGGTCACACCGCCACCTCGGCCGCGTCGTTGAGCCACGCGATCAGCCGGCGGCGGATGCGATCCACCGTACGGTCCCACCACGATGGATTGCGCACGATTTCGGCGCGATAGAAAGATGGGCACAGCACCGCCGCATGCGCGACCTCGCCGCACAGGCCGCAGCCGACGCAGCTGTCGACGACGCTCGCCACTGGATCGGTGCGCAACGGATCGGGGTTCGGCTTGACCGTGAGCGACGGACAGCCCGACAGGCGGATACAGGAATGGTCGCCGGTGCAGATCGCGTCATCGACGCCAAAACGCGTCTTGACCACGCGCCGGCCGGCGACGAGCCGCGCGGCGTCGTCGGCCTTGACGCGGCGCTGGCGCGCGAGCTGGCACTCGCCGTCGGCGATGATGACCTTGAGGCCCTTGGCCTTGGTGGTCATCGCCTGCCGCAGTGCCTTGATCATGGTGGCGACGCTGTAGCTGCGCACGGTCTTGAGCCAGCGGACGCCGAGAGCCTTGAGCGTGGTTTCGATATCGGCAGTCGCGGCACCGCCCGGCCGGTGCTGCGCGCTCGACGGCAGATACTGCTGGCCGGTCGCCGAGGCGTAGCCGTTCTGCATCACGATCAGCACGCCGTCGCCTTGATTGAACAGGCTCGAAGCAACCCCGGTAATGACGCCGTTGTGCCAAAAGCCGCCGTCGCCCATGACTGAGATCGGCCGCGTCTTCAGGTTGGGCCCGACCGCGGCGGCAGCGGCGAGGCTCATGCCGTAGCCAAGGATCGAGTTGCCCATGCTGAAGGGCGCGAAGGTGGCGAAGGAATGGCAGCCGATGTCGCTGCTGATATGGGCCGGCCCGGTCTCGCGCTGCAGAAGCTTGAGGGCGCTGAACACCGGCCGCTCGGGACAGCCGGTGAAGAAGGTCGGTGGCCGTGCCGGCAGATGGCCGACGTCGCGCGCGGCCTCGTCCTTGCGCACGATCAGCTCGTCGACCGCCTTGACGATGGCGTCGGCGGAGACGCCGGCCGGCCGCGTCTCGGCGAGGAAGGCGGCGAGGCCTTTGAGCATGATTTCCGCGGTGTATTCGCCCGCCAGCGGCAGTGTGCCTTTGCCTTCGACGCGCGTGTTGATGTCGGCGCGGCGCAGGATGACGTTGATCTGCTGTTCGATATAGTCGGGATGGCCTTCCTCGACGACGAGCACGGTACGCTTGCCGGCACAGAATTCGCGCACCTCCTCCGGCACCAGCGGGTAGACCGCGTTGAGGCAATAGATGGGGATGCGCGAATTGCCCCACAGATCGGCGAGGCCAAGACGCAGCAGCGCGCGCACCAGCACATTGTAGAGTCCACCCATGACGACAATGCCGATCTCCTCGAGATCGCCGGCGAAGATCTCGTTGAACTTATGCGAGCGGATGAAGTCGCGCGCCGCCGGCAGGCGTTCCTCGACCTTGATGCGCTCCTGCGCGAAGGTGACCGGCGGATGCGATAAGCGGCTGTAATCGTGCGGCGCCGGCTCGCTGAATTTGTTGAGCGCCGAATGCGTGCCCGGCCGGTTGGCCTTGGCGGTGAATTCGCCGGTGACATGGCAGGCACGAATGCGCAGCTCGAGCATCACCGGCGCGTGACTCTCTTCGGATAGCTCGAAGCCTTCTTCGACGGCGCGCACGATCGACGGGAGATCGGGCCGCGGATCGAGCAGCGGCATGGTGCATTTCATCGCGTAGGCGTAGGAGCGCTCCTGAATCACCGAGGCGCCTTCGCCGTAATCCTCGCCGATGATGATGAGCGCGCCGCCCTTGACGCCGGGCGACGACAAATTCGACAGCGCGTCGGCGGCGACATTGGTGCCGACGATCGACTTCCAGGTCACCGCACCGCGGATCGGATAGTTGATCGAGGCGCCGAGCATCGCCGCGGCCGAAGCCTCGTTGGTGCAGGTCTCGAGATGAACGCCGAGCGCGTCCATGGTGTCCTTCGCGTCGACCAGAACGTCGAGCAGATGCGACACCGGCGCACCCTGATAACCGCCGACATAACTCACGCCCGATTGCAGCAAGGCCTTGGTGACGGCGAGGATGCCTTCACCGCGGAAAATCTCGCCGTCGCCCAGCTTGAGCGACTGCACCTCGTGCTTGAAGGAGCGCTCCATCGAGCCGGAATCTACTCTCGCGCGCGCGCCAGCGTCCAGCCGTGGCCGCGCCTTCTACGGTTCGGCCAGCAGCGCGGCGACGAAATCCGGCACGATTTCGGTGGCCTTGCCGTAACGGCTTTCGGCGAAATGGCTATGGCCGAGCGAAGGCTCGAGATTGAGCTCGATCGTGTGCGCGCCGGCCGCATTGGCCTCGGCGACGAAGCCAGCCGCAGGGTGGACATTGCCCGAGGTGCCGATCGAGACGAAGAGGTCGCAGGCCGCCAGCCCGGCACCGATGCGTTCCATCTCCAGCGGCATTTCACCGAACATCACCACCTGCGGCCGCATGAAGCCGGGCCGAGTGCAGGCGGCGCATATGGTTTCGACCGACAGGTCTACGTCGTTCACGATCACCGCACCGCAGGCGGCGCAGCGCGCCTTGCGCATCTCGCCGTGCATGTGGATCAACTTTCGCGATCCGGCACGCTCGTGCAGATCGTCGACGTTCTGCGTCACCAGCAGGAATTCGCTCGGCCATCGCCGCTCGAGCTCGGCCAGCGCTGCATGTGCGGCGTTGGGCCGAACGTGGCCGGAGAGCAAATTGCGGCGCCGCAGGTTGTAGAAGTCGTGGACCTTGCGCGGATCGCGGGCGAAGGCCTCGGGCGTCGCCACGTCCTCGACGCGATATTTCGACCAGATGCCGTTCGGGTCACGGAAGGTGTCGAGCCCTGATTCCTGCGAGATGCCGGCGCCGGTGAGGACGACGATGCGCCGCGCCTTCATCCCTTCAGCCCGTCGAGCCAAGCTTCGAGCACGGCGCGACCCTGCGGCACCAGCTCGGCCGCGAACTTGCCGGCATCGGCGCGCAGCCGCGGCACGGTGACGCGCGGCGTTGCGCCAATCTCGACCGCATGGCCGACGAGCCATCGTTCCAGGCCGGGTGCGCTGACTTCGAGGTGGAACTGGAAGGCGAGAGCGTGCCGGCCGACAGCAAAGGCCTGGTTGGGTGTGCGCGGCGTCGAAGCGAGATGCGTCGCGCCTGACGGCAGATCGAAGGTGTCGCCGTGCCAATGCAGCACGCGCGTTCCCGGCGTGAGCTTGGCTAAAGCCGAGGCGCGGCCGGCAGCGCTCAAGCTGATGCCCGCCCAGCCGATCTCCTTGAAACCGGCGGCATAGACCTTGGCGCCGAGTGCGCGCGCCATGAGCTGTGCGCCGAGGCAGATGCCGAGCACCGGCTTACCCGCCTTGAGACGCTTTTCGATCAGCGCGATTTCCGGTTTGAGGAACGGATAGCGGTCCTCTTCGTAGACGCCGATCGGTCCGCCGAGGACGATCAGCAGATCGCAATCGGTGAGTTCGCCGGCGGTGAGATCATCGACCGGCGCCTCGCGATAGCTTGCCTTATATCCGCGCGCCGCCAGCGCCGGCGTAAAGGCGTCCAGGTCCTCGAAGGCGACGTGGCGGATGGCGATGGCCGACGGCATCAGACCCGATCCGAGGCAAGTTCAGCCTTGAACGGCCGCGCCAGCAAGCCTTCGATCTCGCGGTCGATCGCCGCGCCTTTGTGCAGGATGCCGTCGACCGCCTGGACGATCGGCATCTCGATGCCGAGTTTGTGCGCCAGCGCGACGCAGGCTGACGACGAGGTGACGCCTTCGGCAACCGAGCGGCGCACGGCAAGAATCGAAGCCAGAGTCTGGCCCTCGCCGAGCGCGACGCCGAGCGTCAGATTGCGCGACTGCAGGCCGTTGCAGGTCAACGTCAGGTCGCCGAGACCCGAAAGGCCCATCAGTGTCTCGGCCTTGCCGCCCTTGGCGACAGCGAGGCGCACCATCTCGGCGAGGCCGCGCGTGATCAAGGCGGCGCGCGCATTGTCGCCAAATCTCTTGCCCATGACGATGCCGCAGGCGATTGCCAGCACGTTCTTCACCGCGCCGCCAACTTGGGCGCCGATCGGATCGCCCGAGAGGTAGGGCCGGAAGCCTCGGCCGCCGAGCGCCGCGACCAGCCTGGCACCGATCGCCGCATCGGCCGCGGCGAGCGTCACCGCCGTCGGCAATCCTGCCGCGACCTCGTGCGCGAAGGTTGGGCCCGACAGGACGGCGAGCGGCGCATGGGGCGCAGCCTCCGCCGCGACTTCGCTCATCAACGCGCCGGTCTTTTCCTCGATGCCTTTGGTGCACAGCACCAGCGGCGCGTCCTTGGGCAGATGCGGCGCCAGCCGCGCGACGATCGTGCGCAGATGCTGCGCCGGCGTCACCAGCAGCACGGCATCGGCCTGTGCCGCCGCCGAGAGGTCACCAGTCGCACGGATGCCGCGTTCGAGCTTGATGCCGGGCAGGAAAATCGGGTTCTCGGCGGCGACGGAAACCGCCGCAACGACCTCGGCCTCGCGCGCCCACAAGACGACGTCGCGACCGGCACGGCGCAGGACTTGCGCCAATGCGGTGCCCCACGCGCCGCCGCCGATGATGCCGAAGGTTTGCATAAAAACGAACGCCTCCCGCGCCTCACCGAATGGGATGAAGCACGGAAGGCGTTATCCGATCAAGCGTAGGCGGTTACTTCTTCTTTTCGAGCTCGTCGATGCCGGCTTGCGCCACCTTCTCGTCCTGGGCCGAGCCCGGCGATCCGCTGACGCCGATGGCGCCGATCACCTTGCCGCCGGACAGGATTGGCAAGCCGCCGCCGATCGCCGTCCCGCCGAGTGCGAGGACGTAGACGTTGGCCTGGACGCGATCCTGGAGCGCCTGGGTCGAACGCTTGAAGCGCGCCGCGGTCTCGGCCTTCCTCTGGGCGAGCGCGACCGAGCCATATTGCGTATTGTCCATGCGCTCCATCATCACCAACTCGCCGCTTGGCTCGACGATATAGATCGCCACCGGAGACGGCGATTTCCGCGCCTCGGCCTCGACGCCGGCCATGACCCGCTTCGCCTGCGCCAGCGTGATCGGCAGCCCGTACGCCGGCGGCGCCGACGGCGGTGCGGACGCCTGCTGCGCCAGCGCCGGGGCAGCAAAAAATGCCGCGCCCGCGAACGCGGAAATCCACAAACGAACTTTCATCGCTCGTTTCTCCCTGGTCTTGTTCACTTCTTCAGCTTGGCCATGACGGCCGGGTCGGTGGAGTAGACGCCGAGCAGTTCGCCCTGAGCCAACACCTTGCCCTGCATCGCCGCGACGGCGGTCTCGCCGCTGAAATCGCCGCTGAGGCCGAGCGACGGCACGCTCAAGGCATAGACTGTGAAGTGGTAGTGATGGACGTTCTCGTCGTTCCATGGCGAGCACGGCCCGTCATAGCCGTAATAGGTGCCTTTCATTGCGTCGTTGGCGGCAAAGGCCTGGGTGAAGCTGTTGGCGGCGGACACGCCGATCTTCGACGACGCGGGCTTGCCGTGCTTTACGAGTGCGTCGGATTCCGCACCTTCGGGCAATGCGGTCGTCTTGGTCGGAATATCGACGACGACCATGTGGAAGAAGATCTTGCGTTTGACCGCGGCCGTCAGAGTCTCGCCTTCCTTGTTCATCAGCTCGCGGTGTTCGGCCGGCGAGTCCGTGTCATAGACAATGACAACGTAAGACTTGGTACCGGCCGGACCCTTGGACCAGGCGATACGCGGGCTCTTGTCGTCCGACAGCGCCATGTGGTTCTGCGCCGCCGCTTTGCAGAATGCGTACTCGCTCGGAATCATGTGGCCGTTCTTGATCGCGTCGACGCGCACGTGGAGCTTGTGCGAACCGGCAGGTGCGAGCTTCGGCATCGACGTCAGCGGCGTCGGTGCCTGCGCCTGAGCGGCACCGGCCAGCAGCGCCGCGCCCGCGAGCGCAACCAATAAAGCACGGAAATGCATGGTTTTTCCCTCCCAGGTTGTCCTGGCCGGCGGTGGAAACAACCGGCGTCGGCGATCCTAGGGCGGCGCTCGGCCGGGTTCAACGCATGCGCGCGGATGCCGCGGCGGGATCGAGCGGCCAGCGCGGCCGCGGCGCGAAATCGAGTGTATCCGTGAGTCCGAGCTTCAGACGTTCGACGCCCGCCCAGGCGATCATCGCCGCATTGTCGGTACACAATGCCGGCGGCGGCACGACGAAATGTAATTTCCATTCGTCAGCGAGTTTCGACAACCGCGGCCGCAGCGCCGCATTGGCGGCGACACCGCCCGCCGCCACCAGCGCATGGCCGCGGCCGTGGCGCGCGGTGAAAGCCGCCGCCGCATGCGCCGTGCGGTCGAGCAGGCAATCGATAATCGCCGCCTGCAGCCCGGCGGCCAGATCGACGCGGCCGCGGTCGTCGAGTGAACCGTGACGCTGCACGGTTTCGGCCAGCGCGGTCTTCAATCCCGAGAACGAAAAATCGCAGCCTGGCCGGCCGAGCAACGGCCGCGGCAGCGTGAAGCGCGTCGCGTCGCCGCCACGCGCCACCTGCTCGATCGCCGGACCACCGGGATAGCCGAGGCCGAGCAACTTGGCGCCCTTGTCGAAGCACTCACCGGCGGCATCGTCGATGGTCGTGCCAAGGCGGCGGTAGGTGCCGACGCCTTCGACGGCAAGCAACTGGCAATGGCCGCCGGAGACGAGCAACAAAAGATAAGGAAAGGCGACGTCGTCGGTGAGGCGCGCCGAGAGCGCATGGCCTTCGAGATGGTTGACGGCGACAAACGGCAGCGCGCGCGCATAGGCGATCGCCTTCGCTTCCATCACGCCGACCAGGACACCGCCGATCAGGCCCGGCCCGCCGGTTGCAGCGACTCCGGCGAGATCGCCGAACGCGACACCGGCCGCGTCGAGCGCCCGAGTAATCAAGCCATCGAGATGCTCGAGATGTGCGCGCGCGGCAATCTCGGGCACGACGCCGCCATAGGGACGATGCTCGGCGAGCTGCGACAACACCAGCGTCGAACGGATGCGCCGGTCGGCGGCGCATGCGTCTTCGACCACCGCGGCGGCGGTTTCGTCACAACTGGTTTCAATGCCGAGGACCAACATGCCGCGGACCATAGCACCTTCCCTTGCCGCCGCCTTCCGCCTAAGAACAGGGCCATGGCCCCGCCTCTTCTGCGCATCGGCACGCGCGGCAGTCCCCTGGCGCTGGCGCAGGCGGATGAGCTCAAGCACCGCCTGGCCACCGCGCATCCGTCGCTGGCCGCGCCCGATGCACTCGAAATCATCGCCATCCGCACCAGCGGCGACCGTAGCGGCGAGCGCCCGTTGGCCGAGGAGGGCGGCAAGGGCCTGTTCACCAAGGAAATCGAGGAAGCGCTCCTCAACGGACGGATCGACGTTGCCATCCACTCGATGAAGGACATGCTGGCGACGCTGCCCAAAGGCCTCGTCATCGCCGCCTGTTTACCGCGCGAGGATCCACGCGACGCGCTGCTGTCACCGCGCGCGAATTCGTTGACGGCCTTGGCCAAGGGCGCACGGCTCGGCACTTCCTCCCTGCGCCGTAAGGCCCTGGCACTGCACGAGCGGCCCGATCTCACGATCGTGCCGCTCCGCGGCAATGTCGGCACGCGCCTCGCCAAGCTCACGGCCGGCGATGCCGACGCGACCATTCTCGCTGTCGCCGAATTGAAGCGCCTCGGGCTCGCCGACAAGATCACTGCAATCGTGTCGACGAACGAGATGCTGCCGGCGCCAGCGCAAGGCATCTTGGCGGTCGAGATCCGCGCCGACGATGCGCGCGCGCGCAACTTACTGGCGCCGCTCGATCACGCCGAAACCGCCGCCTGCGCCGCTGCCGAGCGCGCGTTTCTGGCGGCACTCGACGGCTCGTGCCGCACGCCCATTGCCGCACTGGCGACCATCGCGGGCGGACGGTTGGCGCTCGATGCCGCCATCGTCAGCCCGGACGGCGGAAGGCTTCACCGCACGCGGCGGGACGGTGCACCCGCGGACGCCGCCGCGCTTGGACGCGATGCTGGCGCCGCGCTCAAGGCCCGCGGCGGACCCGATTTCTTCGCATGAAGGCGCTGGTGACGCGGCCGCGCGAAGACGCCGCTGGCCTGATTGCGGCGCTGACGGCGCGCGGCATCGAGCCGCTGCTCGAGCCGTTGCTGACGATCGCGCTCGCCCCCGATGCGCCCGCGACACTGGCGACGGCGTTGCCCGGCGCCCAGGCGGTGCTGTTCACCAGCGCCAATGGCGTCCGCGCCTTCGCCAGCGCCTCGTCGCAGCGCGACTTGCCGGCGTTCGCAGTCGGTGACGCGACCGCCCGCGCGGCGCTAGCAGCCGGCTTCCGCCAGGTTGGAAGTGCCGGCGGCGATGTCCGCGCTCTGGCCGCACTGGCGGCGCAGCGGCTCGATCGCACGGCGGGTCCGCTGATCCATGCGGCGGCAAGTGCGGTTGCCGGCGATCTGGCCGGCGATCTCACGCGCGCCGGATTCACGGTGCGGCGGCTGCGGCTTTACGAAGCGGTTGCTGCGACCCGTCTCAGCGTCGAGTCGCGCGATGCGATTGCCGGCGGCGCCGTGGCGTGCGCGATCTTTTTCTCTCCCCGCACCGCCGAAACCTTTGTTACGCTCGCACGTGCAGCCGGAATCGGCAGCCACGCCGAAACGATCGCGGCGATCGTGCTGAGTCCAGCGGTGGCGGCGGCGCTCGATCCGTTGACATGGCGCCGCATCGAGATTGCCGCGGCGCCGAACGAAACGGCGCTGCTTGCGGCGTTGGATCGGGCGCTGCAAGCGGTGCGTGCAAGGGGCAGGGAATAACAACCATGAAGCCGTCGCCGTGAGCGAGCCGCCGGTAATCGACGCCACCGACGCGACGGCCCAACGCCGCCGGCGACGGCGTGCGGCGGTGATTGCCGGACTCGTCCTGGCGCTCGCGCTCGTGCTCGGCCTGACCGGAACATCGCCCTATTGGGCTCCGCCGTTGGCGCCGCTGCTGCCGTGGAGCAAGCCGACGGACGACACGACGCGGCAGGTCTTCGCCAATCAGCTGGCTAGCGTCGAATCCGAAGTGCAGGCATTGCGCGACACCCAAAGCGCGAACGCGCAGATTTTTGTGCGGCTCGATGCCCTCGAAAAACAGGTGAAGCAAGCCGCGCCCGACACCAGCCAATTCGCCGACGCCATCAAGCGGCTGGACGAAACGACGCAGCAGCTCCAATCGGCGGTCAACGGCAATTCCGAGCGCATCGCCGCGTTGCAGGAGCGCCTGGCGCACACGAGCGACAATCCCGAACGCATGCTGTTCTTGGCGCTGAGCCAGTTGTCGGCGGCGGTGGCGACGTCGCGACCGTTTCCCAACGAGCTCAAGGCCGCCGAAACGCTGGCGCCACACGATCTTGGCGTAAAGCTGCTGGCGCTCGAGCCGCAGGCCGCAACCGGAATTCCGGGCACGGCGGCGCTAGCCGCGCGATTCAACGTCAGCACGGCGCCGGCCATGCTGCTGGCGACGCCGGCGGTGCTGGCGAACGAGAGTTGGACCAAGCGTTTCTGGGCGAAACTGGCGAGCCTGGTGGTGGTGCGGCGCGTCGGCGACGCCACGACGCCGCCAGATCCGACCATCGCCGCCGTCGACGCAGCGCGCAACGAGCTGGCCCAAGGCGACCTCGCCGGCGCGGTCGGCGCCATCGAGGGGGCACCGGCGCCCGCCCGCAGTGCCGCCGAAAGCTGGCTCGCGGTCGCGCATCGCCGGCTCGACGCCGAAGCGACGGTTGCGGCGGCGTTGGAGGAAATCGTACCGGCGCTTGCGAGATCGGCCAACGCAACGCCTGCGAAGCCGGCACCGACAAACCCGTGAGACGCGTCGCCGCCGCGCTCGTCGCGATCACGGCCATCGTCAGCGCCGCGGTCTATCTCGCCGACCGGCCGGGCACTGTCACCGTCGTCTGGCATGGCTGGCGTATCGATACGTCGGTCGCGGCGCTCGCTTTGGGCACGGCACTCGTCGTCTTCATCCTCGCTTGGAGTATCGCGCTGCTGCGCCGGCTCGTGGCCGCGCCACGGCATTTCATGCGTTCCCGGCGCGAGCGGCGGCGGCGCGAAGGCTATCGAGCGCTGACCTACGGCATGGCGGCCGTGGCCGCCGGCGATCCTGACGAGGCCGAACGCTGCGCGCGCCGCGCCAACGCCCTGCTCGACGAGCCGCCACTGACGCGCCTGCTGGCGGCGCAGGCGGCGCAGCTCAAAGGCGATACGGCGGCGGCACGCGATTACTTCACCGCGATGCTGGCCGAGCCCGAGACCGAGTTCCTCGGCCTGCGTGGTTTGATCGTGCAGGCGCTGGCGCGCGGCGAAGACGGCGTCGCCCTCAAGCTCGCCGAGCGCGCTCGCGCGCTCCGGCCGCGTACCGGCTGGGTACAGCGGGCGCTGGTCGAGCTCGAAGCGCGCGCCGGACGCTGGGAAGCGGCTGAAGGACGATTGTCCGAAGCGGTGCGGCGCGGCGCAAT
>Ga0187809_10001531_pt1 | contig 10651 bp, 8 predicted proteins | sample NC_wetland_sal_i_8_FD_132415 | JGI IMG/M metagenome (GOLD analysis project Ga0187809, IMG submission 132415) | Wetland sediment microbial communities from Neuse River Estuary, North Carolina, USA - ASW_4 | ecosystem: Environmental > Aquatic > Freshwater > Wetlands > Sediment | place: USA: North... | reverse complement strand
TCGGCGAGGCCGGCTCCCTCTTCCTCACCCGTCCCCGCCTCGCGGACTACCTCGGCGATGGCCCGACGGTCCAGCGCCGCGCCGACGAGATCTTCGCCGCCCTGCAGGACGGGACCCTGACCGTCGAGATCAGCGGCCGCTATCCCCTCGATCAGGTCGAAATGGCCCATGCCGCCCTGGAAGAGCGTCGCCAGCTCGGCAAATCCGTCCTGCTGATCGCCTGAGCCCGAGGTCCAGGGCCCCCAGCATTCCGCCGTTGCCTCCGGCCCGGCCGGCCGATAGACTTGCTCCCCCTCGAGGGATGGGCGGTTAGCTCAGCGGTAGAGCACTGCTTTCACACGGCAGGGGCCACTGGTTCGATCCCAGTACCGCCCACCATTCAGAACAAAAACTTATCGAGACTTCCTGAGGATTTGCTGCTCGAATTTGGGACAGCTGGTCCTCTTGAAGCCGCGGCGCTCGCTCACATGGCTGTATCAGACCGCGCCCAGCCGCGCATTGAGTACGGCATTCCAACTCAAGCAGCTCCCGAGCGACCTTCGATTCTCGGTTCCCCCCGGAGCACTGCACTTGCTCATCTTGCACCACGCGGTTTGCCAGCATCTGATTCCGGTCTCGCAAGCTCGTCAGCAAAATCAAACCACGAGGCGAGCCGATCGACCGATCGAGGGTCTGCCCCGAGCGTAAGCAACGTTTCCCGCCAGCACTGAGCGACAGTTGTACCAATCCGCTTCATTAGATCTTCCGCGTGCTCGCGATCGAGGCCAAATTGGCCCGGTCGGGACAGGAGATTTCGCCGGCTGATGCGCCTGCCTTCCCCTCCGAGGGCCATGGCAAGTTCCGTTGCGGGAAGGTCGGTCGAGGGGACGGGATCAAAAAGCGGCGCCAAACGATACCCGTACTCCGGGCGATCGAGCACGAGGCCGTGGTTGGCGTCGTGATCATCGCCGTTGCCGGTCGCCGCGTTGAATGCGATTCGCGCGTAGAGCGAGCGCCGATCTTCGGCAGGATTGCGTATCCAGCGCGCGAGCTCGTGTGAGAGGCCCGTATAGGAAGCCATGTAGCTGTAGCGCATGACCTCGGGGTTGGACCATGCCACGGTACGCGCGCTGGCATAGGGAAGACGCTCTCTGCCCTTGCGATCGAAGCGGCGCACGAGAAGGGCTGGCACTCCGCTGGCATCGACGAGGTGATGCTGCGGCACCTCGATACCGCAGCGCGCGGCGAGATCGAGCGCCGCGCATTCGCGCAGCGGCATCGACGGGTACCGAAGTGAATCCTTCTGGGAGGGGAGCTTCGCTATCCAGAGCTCACCCTCGTGCAGGAGCGTGAACTTCGGCCGCGCTCCACCGTTTGAGGTGCCGCAGGCGAGGAGTTGTACGAAATGCTGTGGGATTTCCCCGTCCCCTTCTGCTGCGTGCACCGCACGCGCAGCTTGTGCCAGCTCATCGATGCCGTTGAGGACGCGGGGCGCGGCCGGAGGCGTCTCGCGGGCTTTGGAGAAATCGAGCGTGCCGGTGCGCTCGCCCGCGGCCAGCAGCAGATACCCGAGCTCGCTTTGAGGTCCGTGGAGACGCTCGATCAGGAATCGACCCCAGGAATCAGGACCGGCATCATGGAGCGCTGAGAAGATCCCGCCGAGGCTGGTAGTCGTGAACTCCGCATCCCGGAGCGGCAGAAGCACAGGATCGACCGGCCGAGCGTCGGATCGGTCCAGGTAGGTGCGCGCATAGACGAACCGACCGACACCGGAACCACCAGGAGCGCCGGGCGTCGCGGTCCATTGGAACCGCCCACACAGCACCGGTGTTGGCTCTCTCGGAAGGCTGTTCCACACCCACAGCTCTTCGTACTCAGACGGCATGTCCCTTTCTCACCTTCACGCGCTTCTCGCCCACATCGAACGAGAGCGCTGCGCCTTCTCGATCGAGCCCCGTGTCGGCAAGGAGATCCACTTCTCGCTGGAGGCCGTAAACCCAGAGCACGCTCAGGTAGGCCCCGATGCTCGTGGTCATGCTGCCGCGCTCGACGGCGTTGATGGTGTCGCGCGAGAACCCGAGCTTCGCGGCCACATCTTCCTGGCGAAGCCTGCGGCGCAGACGCGCCGCGCGCAGCCTCGCACCGAGCGCCTCGAGCATCGCCGGAACATTCTCTGGGATTAGATCGAAGGCAATTCTACGGCTCATAGCCCGCATTATCACCGATTACGCGGCTTATCGCCAGCATCGCTCAGCTCCAATGGCCAATCCGAAGTCGCGAAAGAAGCACCAGGCGCCTCTAATCCGAACGGCTGGCCTGCGAGATACTGCGTCCGAGTCACTGCTTTGCGCGGCGCCAACCTTCCGGTACCTTCCCCTCGCGTCAACGTCAGGCAGTCCACCATGTCGGCAGCGCGCAAGAAAAATCGTGAGTCGTCCAAACCAAGCGGCCGCGCTTCGACCCGTCGCCGGGAGCGCATCGCGCTGAACGGGCATTATCTCGACGAAGTGCGCACGCGGCTGCACTCGCCAAACGAGCGTGGGAGCGTCTCCTACCTATGTCTTCCGGAGGAGCATCATCGCGTTATCCCTGACGGCGAGGGATTCGTTCTGCGAATTCCGGCCATTACGACTCTGCAGCTCTATTACGAGGGTCTCCTTTCGGCTGGCCGCGCACATCCGGTCGAGCTCGCCATCGACGATCGCCCCTGCGGGTCGTACTTCGTCGAATGCTGCGGCGCGAGCCCGATCACTATGGTGGTACAGAGATGGTGTTGTTGCGCCTCGCTCCGGCCCCGGGCTCGCACGCCGATAAGAACGCTGGCCGCCAGTGGAGCGACGAGCTCGTGCCGCTACGACTCGAAGCCAACACCCTCCGCGACATCGGCCGCGTGGCGCAGGCTCGTCGGCTCCTGCTGCGTCTGATCGAGCAGGATCCGCGCTGCCTCGATGCGCACGCTCACCTCGGGAATCTGGAATTCGCAAAGGATGCCGAAACCGCGCTGGCACACTACGCGACTGGCGTCACCATCGGCTGGCGCGCGCTCGGTAGGGCCTTCGATGGGGTCCTGCCGTGGGGGCTCATCGACAATCGTCCCTTCCTGCGCTGCCTGCAAGGCTACGGGCTCTGCCTGTGGCGCCTGGCGCGGTTCGACGAGGCGGAACAGGCCTTTGAGCAGTTGCTGTGGCTCAATCCGACCGACAACTTGGGAATCCGCTTTCTCCTGCAACCCGTGAGCAGACGTGAGAAATGGCGGGACGACATTGTGTGAGCGCCACCTGCATCCCGCATTCGCGGGGACGGGGACAATTTTGGGACAACTCCAGAATGAGCGTGACATCAAACGACATCATGTGATATCGAAAGCCTGTTGCAGCCGGGGTTTCAGCCCGCATATCCTTGATTCGTACGCCCATACTCTCTGTTTCACACGGCAGGGGCCACTGGTTCGATCCCAGTACCGCCCACCAGATAATCAAGGACTTGAGCGGCGTTTAGAAGAAGCCGGCGGAAGACGTACGGCAGAAATGCGGGAAACGCCCCCCGGAATTCAGCAGATCCGCCACCAAGGCACTGCGAGCACCCGCTTCGTCAGCGGAAACGTCTCAGTACCCGCATGCAGCAGGAGGGCGCCGTCCGTGACGTCGGCATATTCGTCCAGGAATGATTCGAGGCCCCTAGCGTCCGCTGGATCAACTCGTGTTGCCGTTTTCACTTCGATGGGGATCGCCCGAGACGGTGTCTCGATGACGAAATCGATCTCCTCTCCCGTGGCAGTTCTCCAATGGAGCACTTCTGGCTTTCGAGCCTGAATATCGCGCCACGCGAGCAAATCCATCAGAACCAGGTTCTCGAGATGCGCACCGCGCAGCTCCGACTCCCCTGTCAAATGGAGCGCGAGTGCGGTATCGCACCAATAGAGCTTCGGAGCCTTGATCAGCCGCTTGGTTCGATTCACCGCGTACGCGGTCAAGCGTATGGCTTGAAAGCTCGTCTCCATGAGATTCAGGAATCTATGGACTTGCGGCTGGCTTATGCCCACGTCGCGTCCGAGCTCGGTCTGATTGAGCAGACCGCCGACTCGCAGACACGCAGCCCGCATCAGTCGACGAAAATCTGCAAGATTTTCGACTGCGCGCAGCGCCTGCAAATCGCGTTCAAGGTAAGTCTGAACGTAGCCGGAGAACCAACTTGCACGAGCGTCTTCATCGGACATGTCATGAACAGGCACCGGAAACCCGCCGAGCCTTACCGCGACCTAGTCCGAGCCGCTCGCGCCGAGTGAACGGCCACAGGGTCACCGCGAGCGTTTCCCTGCCCGAGGTAGAATTCCCGCCCTTGATTCCATATGAGTATGATAATCATACACACGGTGAATGCAATAGCACCAGCCAGCGAAGGCACTCGTGCGGCCCCGGCTGGTACTCAGAGCTTGATGCAGGACTTCGGCGCATCGGCGCCGCTTTCCCCACACCCCGGCCGCTTTGCTGCGCACTTCGTAAATTGGTCCAGACCGATTTACGATCCATGCGAAGACGGTCCGCCTTTTCCCGGGTCATCGCCCCTGTCCAGCCCTCTCCATGGCGATCGATATCACGCCCCCCCCTCTCTCAAAAGGTGTCGATCCCGCTGCGTTCCTGCAGCGCAGCGAGTGGGCGGTCTGTATCCGCCTGGACTCACGCGTCGTCATCCGGTTTTGCATTTCCGGCGCGAGCTCTGGTCGCGGTTTTTCCTTTTGCGGGTACGCGCGCCGGCGGCAACTCAGTCGGCTCCAGCACAAAGCGGCGCATTCGGCTCGCCACTTCCGGCGGAATCAACGTGGGACGGCCGCTGGTTGCCGTGATAAAAACGAGCACCTGTCGCACCTGCATGCGCGCCTCGCCGTGGAACGAGGCCTCTATGCGAACTTCACAGGAGGTGCGCCCGACCTTTGTGGTCCACAGCTTGAAGGTCAGCCGGTCGCCATATTTCGTGGGCCGCGGAAAATCGACGGTGAAGTGCACTGACGGAGTCAGCAACTGCTTGTGATGAAACAGGCCCGGCGCGCTCGCCTCGAGTCCGTCCTCGAACCAGTCCTCGACAAAGTCGCTGATCATCTCGAAGTAGCGCGGATAGAACACCCATCCGGCCGCATCGCAATGACCGAATCGTACCAGGACCTCGCGTTGAAATGCCGCCATTGAGAAACCTCTGCTTATTCGAAAGCCGCGTCCTCGAGAGACACTGTCCAGGCTGGCACGACGGTCCGCGGACCGCGAACCATTCTTATACGGGCAGCTCCAGCACGATAGTAATGGAGCGTTGACACCTCCTCCGGTGCATCGACCGTGACAACAGGCTGGCCGAGCAGCATGATTTCATCTGCGCGGCGAATGGAGTGTCATGATACTCCTGCTGACAGATCTTGAGGAAGGTTGCCGGATTGGATCGGCGGGTCCGGCGTTCCTCATCTCTGCCACAGAATGAATGCGGCCTCGAGCGGCACGGCGATCTCCTGATCCGCAGGAACGATGCGCACCGTGTAGTCGGAGATCGACCGATCCGCGGCAACAGCCGCACGGTAAACCTCCATGCCCGGCGTACCCGAGGCTCCATCATCGCGCGTTGTGGCAATACAGCATGCGCGCCCTCCCCCGAGCGGTTCTGCATAGAGCTCGACGCGAAACGCCCCCGAATCGAGCGCGCCGCGGTAAACCTCAGCCGTGAATCGATGAACCCCCTCACTCGTCTCCGCGGCGAAGCGGCCGAAGCGCAGCGTCGGCCATCCCTCTTCGAGCGCGCGCAGCCGCTTGACGATCTGGTTGCCAGCCTCCCCACCATCGCGTGCCCGCCGGCGATAGGCCACCGCGGCCGGGACGTAGCACCGTTCCACGTATTCCCGAACGTTTCGGTTCGCGGAGAATTGCGGCGTGAGCCGCGCCATGCTCTCACGCATCCGCGCGACCCAGGCCTGCGGCAGCCCTTGCTCATTGCGCGTGTAGAACTCAGGAATGATCTGCTGCTCCAGAAGCTCGTAAAGGCGCAAGGCCTCCGCGGCGTCCCACGCCGGGTCGTCGCCGTGTTCCCTTCCATCGCCGAGGGCCCAGCCGACATCTGAGCCGTGGGCCTCAGCCCACCATCCATCGAGCTCGGAGAGGTTCAGCCCCCCGTTGACGAGCACCTTCATGCCGCTCGTCCCGCACGCCTCCCAGGGCCGTCGCGGCGTATTGATCCAGACGTCCACTCCCTGCACGAGGTGTTCCGTGAGCAGCATGTCGTAGTCGCTGAGGAACACCGCGCGCAGGCGCAGATCGGGCCGCCGCACGAAATGCACCCACTCCCGAATCAGTGCCTGGCCCGGGCCGTCCGCCGGGTGTGCCTTGCCGGCGATGACGAGCTGCACCGGCCGGTCCACATTGGTCAGGATGCGCGCCAGTCGTTCCGCGTCGTGCAACAGGAGATTCGGCCGCTTGTAGGTCGCGAATCTGCGCGCAAAGCCGAGCGTCAGCGCGTCCGGATCGAAGACCTGCATTGCCTGCGCGGACGCTTCGGCGCCTGACCCGGAGGTCGCAAGCTGCCACGAGAGCCGCTCGCGCGTGAACTCGACGAGGGCACGGCGCGCCGCGGCCCGGAACTTCCAGAGCTCCACATCGGAAACGCCACGGATGGCCTCATCCACTTCCCTGAGATCTCCCTTCCAGCGGTCCTTCCCACATGCACCAGTCCATAGCGCGTCGGCTTGCGGGGAGTCCCAGCTCGGTGTGTGCACGCCGTTGGTGACATGCCCCACGGGCACCTCGCGCAGCGGCCATCGCGGGAAGAGCGGTGCGAAGATGGAGCGACTCACCTCTCCATGGAGGCGACTGACGCCGTTCACCGCGCCACTCGCCCGCATGGCAAGGTATGCCATGTTGAACGCCTCCCTGTCATCCCGCGGATTGGCGCGGCCGAGCGCAAGCAAGCGCGGCAGCGGCACGCCGAGCTCGGCGCGCGCGTAGCGTCCCAGGTACTGCTCGATCAGTTCCGGGGCGAAGCGATCGAATCCGGCACTCACCGCCGTGTGCGTCGTGAACAGGTTTCCGGCACGAGTGACCGCGAGGCTCGCGTCGAAGGACTGCCCGGTCGCCTTCATGAAACTACGTGCGCGTTCCAGGACGGCGAAGGCCGCGTGGCCCTCATTGAGGTGACATACCTCCGGCGCGATCCCTAGCACCTGCAGGAGCCTCCAGCCTCCGATGCCGAGTATGATCTCCTGCTGCAGGCGCAGCTCCGGCCCGCCGCCGTAGAGCTCGCTGGTGATCCCGCGGTAGAGCGGCAGGTTGGCCGCATCGTTGCTGTCCAGCAGGTACAGATGGAGTCGCCCCACCTGCACCTGCCATGCACGCAACCAGAGCGGGCCACCCGGAAACGCGAGCGCGATGCGCAGCCACTCGCCATCCTCGTGGCGAAGGGGCGTCACCGGCAACTGCCCCGGGTCGTTGTACGGAAAGAGCGCCTGCTGCTCGCCGCCGCGCCCGATGAGCTGGCGGAAATATCCCTGCTGGTAGAGCAGCCCGACTCCGACGACGGGCACGCCGAGGTCGTTCGCGGCCTTGAGCTGATCGCCGGCAACGTTGCCGAGGCCGCCGGCATAAATGGGGAGCGCCTCGCTCAGCATGAACTCCATGCTGAAGTAGGCAACGCTCGTGAGATCGGCGCCGCCATGGGTCTGATGCAACCATGTGGTCGCCACCGCCGCATCGCGTCGTTTCTCCGCGAGCCGGTCGATCTTCTCGCGCAGCGCAGCGTCGGCCAGCAGCTCCGTGAGGCGCTTGCGTGAAACGGTCTGGAGAACGACCCAGGGATTGTGGGTCCGCGACCACAGGTCGGGCTCCAGGCGCCTCCATAGCTCATCGGCCGCGTGGTTCCAGGACCAGCGCAAATCGAGCGCCAGCTGCCGCAGTGAAGCCACGCTCTGCTGGTTTTCGCCCTTCATAGCATGCTGTCTGCCGGCTTGCGAACCCACGGCACGCGGCTCCGCTCTCGCGCTTCCGCGCCGATGCGAACAGCGGTCCTGGGCGGCTCTATCGTGAGCTCTCGCCTGGCGCCCCGCGCGATCTCACGCACCCGTGATCCAGGCGCGAGCCTCCGCCTCGGCTGCATTCGGAAAGACCTTGACCTTGCCGGGCATCAGGAAGCCGAACATCTGGACGGAGCGCTTGATCCATTCGACATCGGTGACCACGGCCAGCCGCTCCCAGCGGCGCAGATGCTCGACTCCGAGCTTGAAATCCTCCCACACGGCCCCCGCATCGAGGCTCGTGAAGTCCGGACCCAATTGGTAGTAGAGGCGGATGTTGCCGGGCTTCTGCAACGCCTTCTCGACGGTGGGCACCAGAATGCTCTGGTAGTCGAGTCTGGTGACGTGCCCTCTGCATGCCAGCGCCAGGATCTCATCGGGAAAGCCTTTGAGGACTTCGATCATGGCGCGCTTCTGGGAAATGAAGGCCAGAGTCTGCGCGATGCGGAAGGGAACCGGAATACGGACAAGTGCGCATCGCGCGGCGTTGGCTGCCTGGCCGACAGCACCGCCCGTCGTAAGTCATTGGCGTCGCAAACCTTGGGGTTGCAAGCGCTATCCAGATTGTCGCGGGACATTGTCAGCCTGAAGCAGCGTCAATGCCGGTCCTGCATGCCAGTCGGAGGTTGTCCTCGAGTCCGTCCCAGCGGCATGTGGTGCCGGCCAGTCTGGGCCGAGGCGCCATGGACCCTTCTACGGCATGCGTCGGCCTCGCTGTGGTTCCGGGCCCACACCCGGATAGGCGCACCGGCAGCCAACGCTTTGGTCGGAGGCGACTGCGCTCACTGAGTGGTGGCCGCAAACTGATCCAGTATTGGACATTCCGGTCTGTCATCGCCGTGGCATCGCTCGGCGAGATCCGCAAGGACATCGCGGATCTCCCTGAGCTCGGCAATCCGGCGGTCCACCTCCGCGATCTGCCGCACCGCCAGGCGCTTGACCTCCCGGCTCGCGCGCCGGCGATCCCGGTACAGGGAGAGGAGCGTGCGCACGTCCTCCAGGGGAAATCCGAGGCTGCGCGTCCTCTGGATGAAGCGCAGCGTGTGCACGTCGTTTTCGCTGTACGCCCGATACCGATTGGCCAGCCGGGCCGCCGGTCCAATGAGCCCGATCTGCTCGTAGAACCGGATGGTCTTCGGCGGCATGCCGGAGCGGGATGCCGCTTCTCCGATGGTCATGAAGGTGGCGCGGCGGGCGCTCATGGTGCGGATCTCGAGCCTGCCGAGGGACGCCAGCGCCGCAGCAGCAAAGCGTTCGACACAACGCTCACCGACGAGAGCGCCATTGCGCCGCCCGCGATCACGGGGTTCAGAAATCCGAGCGCGGCGATCGGCAGGCCGATCACGTTGTAGATGAAAGCCCAGAAGAGTCCCTGACGGATCTTGTCATGGGTGGCACGGCTTACCGCGATGGCGTCCGCGATCAGGCGCGGATCGCCACGCATCAACGTGATGCCCGCGGTCTGCATCGCCACGTCGGTTCCCGTACCCATGGCGATGCCGATGTCGGCGGCCGCCAGCGCGGGCGCGTCATTGACACCGTCACCCACCATTCCGACATGCTTGCCTGCGGCCTGAAGCCGCTGTACTTCCGCCGCCTTCTCCTCGGGCATGACGCCGGCCCGGACCCGCTCAATCCCGAGCTGCGCCGCGACCGCCTTCGCGGTCCGCTCGTTGTCTCCCGTGAGGAGCACGGTCTCGATCCCCTGCTCGCGCAGGCGCTGCACGGCGGCTCGCGCGGTCGGCTTCACGGGATCGGCCACGGCAATCACTCCGAGCAGTCGGGGCGCAGCGTCGAGGGCGCCGATCCACATGACGGTTCGGCCCTGCTCCTCGAGACTCGCCGCCGTGCTCTCGAGCGGCCCCGTCTCGATGTGCTGCTCACTCATCAGGCGGCGGTTGCCGATCAGGATGTCCCGCCCTGCGACGCGCGCGCTGAGGCCCATGCCCGGATGGCTCTGAAACGACTCGAGCCGTGGTCGCGGGAGCCCTTTGGCCTTCGCCAGCACGGCGCGGGCCAGCGGATGCTCGCTCCCCCCCTGCGCGGCTGCGGCGAGGGCGAGCAGCTCCTGCTCCGAGGGTCCCTGCGGGATGACGTCCGTCACCGCGGGCCTGCCCTCGGTCACCGTGCCGGTCTTGTCCAGAATCACCGTGTCGAGGTGATGGGCGCGCTCCAGCGCCTCCACGTCACGAATGAGAATCCCGGCCCGGGCGGCAGCTCCGGTGCCGACCATGAGTGCCGTCGGCGTTGCCAGCCCCAGCGAGCAGGGGCACGCGATCACCAGCACGGACACCGCGGCGATGAGTCCGGCGGAAGGATTTCCGGCAAAGAGCCAGAAGCCGAGAAAGGCCAGCATCGCGATCGCCACCACCACGGGGACGAAGACGGCCGCCACTCGGTCGACCATGCGCTGAACCGGCGCTTTCTTCGCCTGGGCATGCTCGACCAGCGCGATGATGCGCGCGAGCACCGACTGCTCGCCGACCGCGGACGTCTCGATGCGCAGCAGCCCGCTGCCGTTCACCGAGCCCCCGGTGACCTTGTCGCCCTCGCCCTTCGCCACCGGCAGACTCTCCCCGGTGATGAGGCTCTCGTCGAGCTCGCTGTGGCCGCTGACGATGATCCCGTCGACGG
>Ga0187809_10001530_pt1 | contig 10655 bp, 14 predicted proteins | sample NC_wetland_sal_i_8_FD_132415 | JGI IMG/M metagenome (GOLD analysis project Ga0187809, IMG submission 132415) | Wetland sediment microbial communities from Neuse River Estuary, North Carolina, USA - ASW_4 | ecosystem: Environmental > Aquatic > Freshwater > Wetlands > Sediment | place: USA: North... | reverse complement strand
GCCAGCATCGGCATGACCATCCCCGTCGTCGCTGCGATTTCGGTGCTGATGGACCGCCAGCTCGCGCTCGGCCTGATTCCGAAGGACATCGTGCTGCTGCTGCTGACCTTGTTCGTCAGCGGCATCACGCTCGGCACCGGCCGCACCACCGTGCTCCAGGGCGCGGTGCATCTCGCCATCTTCGCGGTGTTCATCCTGTTGTCCGCGATTCCCTGATCGCGATCCGCGCCAACATCTTTGTGATCGAACCAGTCGCGAAGTCGCGGGTTCCTTCCACCGGCGCGACCACAGGATGGTGCGATGATCACGGTGATGCCCGAGAGCGAAGGCAATATTCTCGGCGTGCAGGCGAGCGGGCTGCTGACGGCGTCTGACTACCGCGACGTCCTTATTCCGAAGCTCGAGCGCGAGATCGCCGCGCACGGCAAGCTGCGCGTCGTGTTCTACATGGACGAGGACTTCGACGGCTGGGACGCCGCCGCCGCCTGGGCCAACACCAAGCTCGACTTCAAGCACGCGGGCGACTTCGACAAGATCGCCATGATCGGCGCGCCGCGCTGGGAAGAGATCTGCATCGAGATGGCGGGCCACCTGATGCGCGGCGAGATGCGCACCTTCAAGCCCGATCAGCTCGACGAAGCCTGGGACTGGGTGCGCGACTAGCGCCTCAGCAGGCGCAGCCACGGCGCGAGGTGGAACGCGCTCATCAGCAGATACATCGCCGTCATGCCGGTGAGCGGTGACGCGTGCTGCATGCAGAACAGGTCCGGCGGGGCGCTCGTCACCGCGCTCCACAGTGCCATCAGCGCGAAGGTCGGCGACCCGGCGAGGCCGAGCCAGCCGGCGAGGCCGGGAGCGGAGCCGCTCCCGGCGCAGTCGCCGGCGTCGTGATGAAGCATCACGCGCATCGCCGCCTCCCTTAAGCGCGGCCCGAGCAGCACGACGCCGTCTTGGCCGCCTGCTGCTCGTACTTGTCGTGGTGGCGCACCCAATCCATCTTATAGACGCCGTCATGCTCGTCGCGGCCCTTCGGCGTCAGATCGAGCATGCGATACGTCGTCATCATCACCTCGACGCCGCGGCCGTAAGTCGAATAGGTGTGGAACACCTGTCCGCTCTCGTCCTTGGCGAAGACGGACACGCCCGGCCACTCCTCGCCGACCAGCGGCCATTTGCCGAAATTGTAACCGATCTTGCCGCTCGCGATTTCGTCCTTGGTGAACGAGACGCCGTAGTCGTAATTGAAGTCGTTGCCGTTCGACGACACCCACGGAAAGCTCCAGCCCATGCGGCGGCGGAAACGCGCGATCTCGGCGAGCGGCGCACGCGAGATCGCCACCATTGCCGTGTCGCGTGCGGCGAGATGCGGCAGCATGCCTTCGGTGTGGTCCGCCATGTAGGAGCAGCTCTTGCAGCCCGCCTCCCAGCCCGGCGCCAGCATGAACTGCTGCACGATGAGCTGCGAGCGTCCGCCGAATAGATCGGCGAGCGAGATATAGCCGTCCGCCCCTTCGAACACGTAGTCCTTCTCGACGCGCACCCACGGGAGTTGCCGGCGCAGGCGCGCGACCTCGTCGGCCCGGTGGGTCAGGTCCTTCTCGGCGGCGAGCAGATCGCGGCGCGCGTCGAGCCATTGTTCCCGTGTCGCCGTGCTGTGCGGAATCATGGTGTTTCTCCATTTGCCGAGCCCGGCGGCTTGCCGGGCCTTCATCGTGGAGTAGATTTAACGCCGGAGCCCGGAGGGCCGGGAGTGACAAGTGTGGCGGGATTTCATTTGGCGGACCTTCGATGGATTCGGTAATCACCGCCGCCGCCCGTGGCCTCGCCGCCGGCGACCCGCTCGGCGCGCTCAACTATATCGCGCTGCGTGACGACGCGCCGGCGCTGGCGCTGCGCGGCATTGCCATGGCGCAGCTCGGCGACCTTGCCCGCGCCAAGCTACTGCTCAAGCGCGCGGCCCGCGCCTTCGGGCCGAAGGAAGCGGTGGCGCGGGCGCGCTGCGCCGTCGCCGAGGCCGAGATCGCGCTGGTCTCGCGCGACCTGACGTGGCCGGTGAAGGCGCTTCAGGCGGCGTTGACGACGCTTCAGGCGCGCCGCGACACCGTCAATGCCGCGCACGCGCGGCATCTCGTCATGCGCCGCCTGATCCTGATCGGGCGCCTCGCCGAAGCCGAGCAATTGCTTGACGGCTTCGACCCGGCGCCGCTGCCGCCGGCGTTGCGCGCCGCGCACGAACTGGTCGTCGCCGGCATCGCGCTGCGGCGCCTGAAGACGAAGCCGGCGCGGGCCGCGCTCGAACGTGCGGCCGAGGCCGCGCGCGCCGCCCGCATCGCCCCGCTCGTTGCAGAGGTCGAGGCGGCCGCGCTGACATTGACTACGCCCGCGGCGCGTCTCATCGCGCAGGGCGAGGACCGGCTGCTCACGCTCGCGGACGTCGAAGGCGTGCTCGCCTCGAAGGCGCTGGTGATCGACGCCTGCCGCGCGGCCATACGCTGCGGCGGCGTCGCTGTGCCGCTGCACAGCCGCCCGGTGCTGTTCGCGCTGGCGCGCACCCTGGCCGAGGCATGGCCGGGCGACGCATGGCGCGAGACGCTGCTGAAAAATGCGTTCGGCGCCCGGCATGCCGACGAGTCGCACCGCGCCCGGCTGCGCGTCGAGATCGGCCGCTTGCGCAAGGCGCTGCAAAAGGTCGCGAGCATCGATGCGACGCCGGACGGCTTCGCGCTGACGCCGGCGAAGGCGCGCGACGTCGTCGTGCTGGCGCAGCCCGACGAGAACGCGCACGGCGCCGTGCTGGCGCTGCTCGCCGACGGCGAAGCCTGGTCGAGCTCGGCGCTGGCGCTGGCGCTGTCCTCGAGCCAGCGCAGCGTGCAGCGCGCGCTCGATGTGCTCGCCGCAAGCGGCAAGGTGCAATCGGTCGGGCGCGCCCGCGCGCGCCGCTGGATGACGCCGCCGGCCGTCGGTTTCCCGACAAGCTTGTTACTCACGGGCGCACTGCCCGGCGACTAGGTTCACGCTCATCGAGCCCACACGATCATGAGGATGAGCACCATGAAGCGTTCCGCAGCAAACATCGTCCGCGAATACGGCCCCTTCCCCGGCGTCACCAACGTCGCCGGCGTCTCCTATGACGGAGCCAAGGTCTGGTTCGCGAGCGGCGACAAATTGAATGCGATGGACCCGACGAACGGCGCGATGCTGCGTTCGCTCGACGTGCCCGCGCATGCCGGCACCGCCTTCGACGGCAGTCATCTGTTCCAGATTTCCGGCGACACGATCCAGAAGATCGATCCCGACTCCGGCCGAATCGTCGGCACCATTCCGGCGCCCGAAGGCGGCTGCTCCGGCATGGCCTGGGCGGAAGGCGCGCTCTGGGTCGCGCAGCATCGCAGGCGCAAGATCCATCAGGTCGATCCGGCGACGGGCGACATCCTGCGCACGATCGAGTCGAACCGTCATGTCACCGGCGTCACCTGGGTCGACGGCGAATTGTGGCACGGCACGTGGGAAGATGAGCAAAGCGACATCCGCCGCATCGATCCGAAGTCGGGCGACGTGCTCGAACAGCTCGACATGCCGCCCGGCCTCATCGTGTCGGGACTGGAATCGAACGGCGGCGACACGTTCTTCTGCGGCGGCGGCACCAGCGGCAAGGTGCGCGTCGTGAAGCGGCCGCGCTAGCGCGCACAGCTCACTCTCCGTCACCCTGAGGTGCTCGCGGGCAACCGCCCGCGAGCCTCGAAGGGTCTCTGAGCCGGACGCCCTTCGCCGCACGGGATTGCGCACTTCGCCGGCATCGTTCCAGACGTCCTGCCGCACGATCAGCCCGTCGAGGATCTCGAAGCGGTCGATGAAGCGGATGCCGTCGAAGGCCGCGCCGTCGCGCCAGCGCCCGTGCAGCGTGCCGCGGACATAGACGGTGACGCCGCCATCCGCGGCCTCCGCCGCGTCATAACCTTCGACGTGCTTGCCGACGAACTGATAGCGCGTCGCCGAGCCGGCGACGATCGCGGCGAGGTCCTGCCGCTGCGCCCCGCCCGGAAACACGAACACTGCGCGGGGCGACACGAACGTCCCGGCACGCGCGAGGTCGCGCGCCTCCATGGCGTCGAGATAGTCCTTCGCGATCGCGACCGCCGCTTCGCACGGATCGATCACGGAAACGGCCGGGCGGATCATGGTCATGGCGTCGCTCATCCTCGCTGTCGCCGCACTATAGCGCAACGCGGGAGCGGCGTGTCATTACTTAGGCATTGACCTAAGTAACACCGGTGGCTAGGGTCGGCTCATGCCCGCTCCGCACAGCCACGCGGCCCGAAAGTCCAGCCCGCCGCCGGCGGCGCTCATCGACGGCATCTTCCGCGCCCTCGCCGATCCGACGCGCCGCGACGTCGTCGCGCGTCTGTCGGCGAAGCCCGCCTCCGTGAGCGAACTCGCCGCGCCCTACCGGATGGCGATGCCCTCCTTCCTCGAGCACCTGAAGGTGCTGGAGGCGAGCGGCCTCGTCTCCTCCGAGAAGAAGGGCCGCGTGCGCACCTACCAGCTCGCCGCCGAACGCCTCAAGGTCGCGGAGGACTGGCTGTCGCACCAGCGCCGCCTGTGGGAGCGCCGGCTCGACCAGCTCGACGCCTATCTGTTGAAATTGAAAAAGGACGGAGTGACATGAAGTCTGCGGTGGCCAAGCATGACCCCAAGCTCGATCTGGTGCTCGAGCGCGAGATCGACGTCCCGGTCTCGCTCGTCTGGAAGGTGTGGACGACGCCGGAGCATCTCAAGCACTGGTTCTGCCCGAAGCCGTGGCAGACGACGCAATGCGCCATCGACCTGCGTCCCGGCGGCCTGTTCACCAGCGTCATGCGCGGGCCGGAAGGACAGGAGTTCACCAATAATGGCTGCTATCTCGAAGTGATCGAGAACGAGCGGCTCGTCTTCACCGACACGCTGCTCGCCGGATGGCGTCCCTCGCCCAATCCGTTCTTCACGGCGATCCTCGACCTGACATCGCTCGGCCCCGAGCGCACGCGCTATGTCGCGACCGCGCTGCACGGCAACGAGGACACGCGCAAGAAGCACGAGGACATGGGTTTCTACGACGGCTGGGGCACGGTGGTGACGCAGATGGTCGCCTACATCAAGGCCGGGATGAAGCCGGCGTAGCGACAGGAGCCGCAATGCTGCGCATTCTCGGCCGGCGCTCGTCGATCAACGTCCGCAAGGTGCTGTGGGCCTGCGACGAGATCGGGCTCGCCTATACACAAGAGGACTGGGGCAGCGGCACGCGCGCGACGTCCGATCCGGAATTCCAGGCGCTCAATCCGAAGGGCCTCGTCCCCGCCGTCGTCGATGACGGCGCGGTGCTCACCGAGTCCAATGCAATCGTGCGCTATCTCGCTGCCAAGCACGGCCGGACCGATCTGCTGCCGGCCGAACCGCTCGCCCGCCTCCGCGTCGAGGAGATGATGGATTGGCAGGCGACCGACCTGAACTGGTCGTGGCGGATTGCCTTTCATGCGATCGCCCGAAAGAACCCGGGCATCGGCACGCCCGAGCAGGTGCGCGCATCCCTCGCCGGATGGACGACCCTGATGACCGTCCTGGAGCGCCGGCTCGCCGCTGGCGGCCCCTATGCCTGCGGCGATGTGTTCACCGCCGCCGACATCGCGATCGGCCTCGCGGTCAATCGCTGGTTCCAAATGCCGATGGAGCGGCCCGACCTGCCGGCGGCCCTCGCCTATTGGCAGCGGCTCATGCAGCGGCCCGCCGGCAAACCTCATCTCGGCGGAACGACCGACTGAGGCCTTCGCAGTGACCGAAGTGCATCGGGCGCGCTCAGGCGCAAATACAAGACGATGGCGATCGGTTTAGCCCGCCGGCCGCGGCACGTAACGCCCGGACGCGATCGGCGAGCGCGCTGACGCGTCGCGATTATAGAGATAGGCCCAGGCATAGATCGTACCGCCGCCCGCGACGGTCACGGTTGCGACACGCCGCACATATTCCGTCGGCTCGGCCGCGTCCGGACCACAGCCTTCGTAGTCGTCGAGCGCGAGCAGCACGCCGTCGTCGCGCAGGCGGTAGACTTCGCCGACCACTCTGTCGTCCGCCGCGGCGGACAGAACGAGACCCGGATAACGGCCGAGATCATAGAGCCGGCCCTGCACGAACGCCTCACCGAGGCGCTCCGCGCCGCGCGCAAGCACGTCGTGCATCGGATGGCCGATATGGCTCATCAAGGTGCCGTAGACGAAGAGATGCGCGGTCATGCAGCGCTCACCGCTGGTGCGGGCCGATCCCCATGGCCGCGAGCTTCGCCCACGCCTCTTCCGCGTCCTCGGCATATTCGAAGACGCTGCAATCGGCGCGGTCGATCGTCCCGGCTTCGATCAGCGCCTCGAAATTGATTGCGCTCTCCCAGAACTTGCGGTCGACCATCACGGTCGCGACAGGCGGCGCCTTGCCGGTGATGCGCAGATTGAGGATCTCGAACAATTCGTCGAACGTGCCGAAGCCGCCCGGAAACACGACGAGCGCATCGGCGCGCATGGCAAGATGCATCTTGCGCATGGCGAAGTAGTGGAAGCTGAAGGTCAGGTCCGGCGTCGAATATGGGTTGGGCTGCTGCTCGTGCGGCAGCGCGATATTGAAACCGATCGACGGCGCGCCGGCGTCGGCCGCGCCGCGGTTGGCCGCTTCCATCAGCCCCGGCCCGCCGCCGGTGGCGATGACGTTGTCGCGGTGATTGCCGTGCGGCTTGAGCGCGCCGCCGCGCTCGGACGCGATGCGGCCGAACTTGCGCGCCTCGGCATACCAGAAGGCCTGGCGCCCCGGCCCGTTTTCGCGCACGCGCGCCGATCCGAACACGACGATGGTCGAGGCGACGCTCCAATTGCGCAACGCCTCTTCGGCCTTGGCGTATTCAAGGAGGAAACGCACGCCGCGCATCGAGTCGCTCAGGATGAAATCCCGGTCGAGCGCCGGCAGCGTGTAGGACGGAAGATGCGCGCGGTCGGATGTCGGCTCGGCAGTGTCGGAACTCACGGTCTCTCGCTCCCATTGCCCGGCCGATTGCAGAGGCGGCGCCAGCCCCCCCCCGAACGTCCGCGGCGGCATCGAACCCCACTATAGACCACCGGCGGCGACGCCCGGCAGACCTGCCCCGCGCTCAGGCCGACGCGTTGGGTGCCGGTGCCCGAAGCGCCACGGGATACCGCCCGGAATTATCGAGCCTTTGAACCTCCGCCGAGCTCGGCACGACCCACATGTGAGCGCCCAATTCCGGAGCGCGCATTCGAGGAGACAACGACCATGACGTTCTCTCTCACCTCCCGCACGACGCTGCACACCGGATTTGCCGTCGCCGTCCTGGCCATCGTCGGCAGCGCCGCGCTGTCGACGCCGGCGTCCGCCGCCAAGCAGAGCGATGTCGTGGCCGCCTGCAAGCGAACGAAGGGCTGCGCGATGTTCCCCGGACAGAATGGCACGCTCGGCGGATGTTCACCCCATGCTTGCTTCACCTGTTCGAACGGGAAATGTACAAAAGTTCCGGACAGGCTCGTCGGTAAGCCGAATCTCGGCCGCCAGACCACGGTCGGAACCGTCGCTCTGACAAATCGCGCGACTGCGAACGACGCCCTCGTCCATCGCGGCGACACCGCGCGCACCAACTTTGCCGCCACCAGCAACAATCACATGAGGATGGGCGGGCGGCACTAAGCGCCAGCGCATCTCCTGATATCAGATTTCAAATCAACGAAAGGAACTCTTGCCATGTTCACCGTTTCGCGCCTCGCCAAGACCAGCCTGCTCGTCCTGCTCACCGCGACACTGACCACGGCGGCCTATGCCCGCGGCGGCGGACACGGCGGTTCGAACGGATCGTCCGTTTCCCACATGCAGGTTCATTCCGACGCGCGAGCCGCCGCAGGCTCGGGCAACCAAACGGTGCACAACGGCACGACTGCGCACCACGGCTACTGCCCCACCTGCGCCTGGCACAAGGTCGTTCACATCCCCACCGCGCCGCAGGGCGCGGCAAAATAGCGATCATCGTCCGGACGGCGCCCCCAGGCGCTCAACGGCACTGAAAGGACTCTCGCCATGTCGACGATCTCACGCCTCACCCGATCGAGCCTGCTCGTTCTGCTCACCGCGACGCTGACCACGACGGCCTATGCCCGCGGCGGCGGACACGGCGGTTCGAATCCGCCGATGCATGCGTCGCTTAATAGCAGCGCCGTCCACTCCACCACGATCCGCTCCGGCACGGTCCGCGTCAGGAACACCATCGTTTCAAGGCATGGCGGCAAGACGTTACAAACCGGCCCCGTCGCGGTTGGCGGGGGATCGCAACAGTCCCTCGATCCCAACGTGCGCGACCATTGTAGTCTCGGCGCGATCTGCAACACCTACGCAAACTGGCAGGGCGAAGGCGGTCTTGGCGACGGAGATGTGCCGGCCCCGAACCAGGACCATCAAACCGGGTCCGGCGGGCAGGTAAACGATCATCGCACCGTCGTGCACGATCACCGGAACTGACGTGGACGCCGGCAATCATTGGCTCCTGCTCCCACGCAATGACTTAAGGCGATCACGCTGCGGTCATCTCAAATCGCATTTTTTTGCCGCGTCGCATTCGATCATCGCCCGAGTACTCCGGCCCAAGCCGCGGCCGCAACCTCACGAGCGTTGTGATCGATGAGATCTCCGTGCGCCAATACGATCCGCCGAAAGTCCCACGCCAGAATGCGCCGAAGCGATACCGCCGCTTTCCGGCGGTCGCTCCAACCCATCCGATATTCCGGTGCAGGACAAGGATTGTCCCACATGTGGAACACATACTTGAACAAGAACTTCAGTACCCATCCGATATGGGGCGTCGCGTCGGTGAAGTTCTCGATGAGGTCAACGAGGATCAACGTGCGGCTGGCGCGGTGAAACATTGCGACTTCGCGCATGTATCGAGTGCCTTGTACGAGCACCTGGTCTATCTCCCCAGCCCAATCCGCAGGGGCCGCGTCACCGAGGACGCCGTCGTACTTCAGATCAGGGCGCCTACGCTCGACGCCGGGGCAAATCCATGTCGTCGCCCTTGGAAACGCGGTCTGTGCGGCGGCAGCGTACGAGGTGTGGTAATTTCCCGGGGCGACGATATGGGCGACCGGCCCGAGCGCGGAAATCTTTTCGGCCATCGCCGCCGTGATCTCGCAGGGCGAGTGCAGCATCAGTTCTCCGGACGCGAGACGGATCACCGTCATTCTCGCGTCGAACCCCGTGCCTGCCATTCGCATGGGATATGCACAGAGCCATATCTGATCTGCGACATAGGGCGTAAGGATCATCGCGGGCCTCTCGCGAGACGATCTGTCGGCACTCTCTGGAATACGCCAGGCCGATAGCCGCCGCTCCTACTCCCACTCGATCGTGCCCGGCGGCTTCGACGTCACGTCGTACACGACGCGGTTGACGCCCTTGACCTCGTTGATGATGCGCGTCGCGACGTGGCCGAGGAACTTCATGTCGTACGGATAGAAATCGGCGGTCATGCCGTCGGTCGAGGTCACGGCGCGCAGGCCCACGACGTACTCATAGGTGCGGAAATCGCCCATCACGCCGACGGTCTTCACCGGCAGCAGCACGGCGAAGGCCTGCCAGATGTCGTCATAGAGGCCGGCGCGGCGAATCTCCTCGATATAGATCTCGTCGGCGAGCCGCAGGATGTCCAATTTGTCCTTGGTGATCGCGCCCGGCACGCGGATCGCGAGGCCCGGCCCCGGGAACGGATGGCGGCCGACGAACACTTCGGGCAGACCGAGCTCGCGGCCGAGCGCGCGCACCTCGTCCTTGAACAGTTCGCGCAGCGGCTCGACCAGCTTCATGTTCATGCGCTCGGGCAGGCCGCCGACATTGTGGTGCGACTTGATCGTCACCGACGGGCCGCCGGTGAACGACACGCTCTCGATCACGTCGGGATAGAGCGTGCCCTGCGCCAGGAATTGCGCGCCGCCGATCTTCTTGGCTTCCTGCTCGAACACGTCGATGAACAATCGGCCGATGGTCTTGCGCTTCACCTCCGGATCGTCGACGCCTTCGAGCGCCTTCAGGAACGTGTCGCTCGCATCCACATGCACGAGCGGGATGTTGTACGAGTCGCGGAACATGGTGATGACCTTCTGCGCCTCGGCGAGGCGCATCAGGCCGTGATCGACCAGCACGCAGGTCAATTGCTCGCCGATCGCCTCGTGGATCAGCACCGCCGCGACCGCACTGTCGACGCCGCCGGAGAGACCGCAGATCACCCTGCCCTTGCCGACCTGCGCGCGGATCTTCTCGATCGCCTCTTCTTTGAAGGCGCGCATGGTCCAGTCGCCGGTCAGCCCCGCGATCTTGCGCACGAAATTGCGCAGGATCGCCGCGCCGTGCGGCGTGTGCACGACTTCGAGATGGAATTGCGTCGCGTAGAACTTGCGCTTGTCGTCGCCGATCATCGCGATCGGCGCGTTGGGCGAGGTGCCGAGTACCTTGAAGCCGGGCGGCAGTTGCGTGACGCGGTCGCCGTGGCTCATCCAGACCGGATATTTCTCGCCCTTCCGCCACACGCCGTCGAACAGCGGCGACTCCGAGGCGACCTCGACCTCGGCGCGGCCGAACTCGCGATG